>Ga0075431_100001910_pt1 | contig 19792 bp, 17 predicted proteins | sample RhiMetdeltSRZDD5_FD_75297 | JGI IMG/M metagenome (GOLD analysis project Ga0075431, IMG submission 75297) | Populus rhizosphere microbial communities from Tennessee, USA - Rhizosphere MetaG P. deltoides SRZDD5 | ecosystem: Host-associated > Plants > Roots > Rhizosphere > Soil | place: USA... | reverse complement strand
GACCACCCACTGTGTCTCGTTTGCATCAAGGCGTTGCAGATTGATCCGATGCGCGCCTCGAACCATTGTGCGCCGCACTGACGTCCCTTAGTTATTAGCCATCACGTCAGGCGGGGAATTGATCGTTGCGCGCCATGCGCAACGGGAAGGAACCTCGTCGCGCAAAATGGGGACGAGTCACCATGCCCGATGCGAGGAAAGCGGGCGCGGGTCTGCGCCGCGCGACTGTTGCTGCGATATGTGCCGTGGCGTTCGGCAGCCTGGCCGGGCCGGCAATCGCCGAAAATGGCGACAAGGATTTCGAGAGCATCGCCAAGCCGGGATTTTCATTCAGCAGCAAGCCGACGGCGCCGACCCGCACGGAGGTCGTGGTCGGCATCGAGAGCCCGATGCTGTCGGTGCATAGCGAGCGTTTGATGCAGGAGGCGATCGGTCGCTATCAGAAGATCGTCGATGCGGGTGGCTGGCCGGAGATCCGGCAAACGCGGACGCTCATGCTTTGGTCACACGGCAAGGCCGTCGCCATGCTCCGCCAGCGCCTCGTCGCCGAGGGTTATCTGGCCGACAAGGCCGGCAGCGGCGACAGCTACGACGAGCTGGTTGAAGAGGCGGTGCGCCATTTCCAGCTCAATAACGGGCTGTTCGCCAACGGCCGCGTCGATCAGAAGACGCTCGAGGCGCTGAACATCGCGGCGGTGGATCGACTTGCCACGCTCAAGGCCAATCTGCCGCGGGTCACGGCGTATTCGAAAGGCCTTGGGGCGCGCTACGTCGTGGTCAATATTCCGGCGGCGCAGCTCGAATCCGTCGAGAAGGGACGGGTCCATTCCCGCCACAATGTGATTGCCGGCAAGATCGACCGGCCATCGCCGGTGGTCGAGAGCAAGATCACCGAGATCAATTTCAATCCCTATTGGAATGCGCCGGTCTCGATCGTCGAGAAGGATATCATTCCGCAGGTCCAGAAAAATCCCAAGATCCTCAGCCAGTTGCGGATCAAGATCTATGACGGGCTCAATGGCCCCGAGGTGGACCCCAAGACGATCGACTGGAACAAGATCGCACCCGATCGCTACCATTTCCGCCAGGAGCCGGGCGACGACAATGCCATGGCCTCGGTCAAGCTCAGCTTCCCCAATCCTTACGCCGTCTACATGCACGACACGCCGACCAAGCAGCTGTTCACCCAGTCGGCGCGTTATTTCAGCTCGGGCTGTGTCCGGGTCGACAAGGTTCACCTGCTGACGGATTGGATTCTGGCAGGCCAGGACGGCTGGAACCAGGTGAAGATCGGCGAGGTCAAAGAGAGCAAGCAGCGACTCGACGTCAAGGTCGCCGATCCGCCGCAGGTGCGCTTCGCCTATCTGACGGGCTGGGTCACTGCCGATGGCAAGGCGCATTTCCGGCCCGATATCTATAATCTCGACGGCTCGGGATTTGTCGACGGCCAGCCCGAGGCCAAGCTGGCGCAGGGCGGGCAGGGCTGAAGCAGCCCTTAGCTCCCCTTACGGCCTAATGCCTACTGCCTCATTGCGTACTGCCTAGTCCCCCATGCTAATTTCGGGTCGGGGGCGATGAGGAAGGCATGCAGATCAAAGAGTTGAAAACATTCGTGGTGGGCAATCCGCCACCCTCCTTCGGCGGCCGCTATTTCATCTTCGTCAAGCTGACGACCAATGACGGGATCAGCGGCATCGGCGAAGTCTATTGCGATACATTCGGGCCGCAGGTCATCACCGCCATGGTGGCCGACGTCTTCGCCCGCCATGTCGAGGGCATGGACCCGTTCCGCCTCGAAGATCTGTGGCGCCGGGTCTACGGCACCGGCTACACGCTCAGGCCCGATGTCTCGCTGATGAGCGTGCTGTCCGCCATCGAGATCGCGCTGTGGGACATCAAGGGCAAGGCGCTCGGCAAGCCGCTCCATGCGCTGCTCGGCGGCAAGGTGCATGAGCGGTTGAGAAGCTACACCTATATCTACCCCAAGATCGAGGAGGGTGAGAGCGAGAGCATCTATTGGGACCCCGAGCGATCCGCCAACCGCGCCGCCGAATATGTCGCGGCCGGCTTCACCGCGGTGAAATTCGATCCCGCGGCGCCCTATTCGGTGTTCGATCCGCGCCAGCCATCGCTCGAGGCACTCGAGCTCTGCGCCAAGTTCTGCCGCCTGATGCGCGAAGCCGTCGGCAGCCGGGCAGACCTTCTGTTCGGCACCCATGGTCAATTCACCCCCGCCGGTGCCATTCGGCTGGCCAAGCGGCTCGAACCCTATGATCCGCTGTGGTTCGAGGAGCCGGTGCCGCCGGAGAAGCCCGAGGAAATGGCGCTGGTGGCGCGCGGGACGTCGATCCCCATTGCCACCGGCGAGCGGCTGACGACGAAATACGAGTTTGCCCGGGTGCTCGAATGCCGTGCCGCCGCCATCCTGCAGATGGCGCTCGGGCGGGTCGGCGGGATCATGGAGGCAAAGAAGATCGCCGCCATGGCCGAGGCCCATTATGCGCAGATCGCGCCGCATCTCTATTGCGGACCGGTGGAGGGCGCGGCGAACATCCATTTTTCCGCATCGCTTCCCAATTTCCTGATCCTCGAGAGCATCCAGACCTGGGGTGGCTTCCATGCCGAGCTGCTGAAGACGCCGATCCGCTGGGAGGAGGGCTATGTCATCCCGCCCGACGAGCCCGGGCTCGGGATCGAGCTCAATGAGGAGGTGGCCGAGCGCCACCCCTATAGCGGCAGCAAGCTGCATCTCGAAATGACCAGCACGCCAATCCCGTGACCGTCGAGCAAGAGCTGTTCACCATCCGCGACCTTCTACGCTTTGCGGTGACGCGCATGGAACGGGCGGGCGTGAGCTACGGCCATGGCACGGATTCCGCCTTCGCCGAGGCAGTGTTTCTGATCGCCGAGCAGCTCCGTCTACCGCGTGACGGCATCGAGCCTTTTCTCGATGCGCGACTGACGCTCGCCGAACGTCAGGAGATCGTCGGCCTGATCGAGCGGCGGATCGCAAGCCGCAAGCCGGCCGCCTACCTCGTCAACCGCGCCTATATCGGTGATTTCGCATTCCATGTCGATGAACGGGTGATCGTGCCGCGCTCCTTCATCGGCGAGCTCTTGTGCAGCGGGCGCCTCGGCGAGGCAGGCCTGATTGCCGACGACGATGGCATCACACGCATCCTCGACCTCTGCACCGGGTCGGCCTGCCTCGCCATCCTTGCCGCAATGGCATTTCCCGAGGCCCGCATCGATGCAGTCGATATTTCTGCCGATGCCCTGGCGGTGGCGCGGCGGAATGTCGACGACTATGGCCTGTCGGACCGAATCGAGCTTCATCAGGGCGATCTGTTCGCGCCGCTCTCCGAAGGCCGTTACGATCTGATCCTCACCAACCCGCCTTATGTGGCGCGCGACAGCATGGCGAACCTGCCTCCCGAATACCGGCAGGAGCCTGCGCTCGCACTGGCCGGCGGCGACGATGGCCTGGCGGTCGTGCGGCGGATCCTGGCGGCGGCGCCGCGGCACCTGACCGAAGCTGGCGGACTTCTGTGCGAGATCGGCGAGGGGCGACATCTCCTGGAGCAGGAGTTTCCACATCTGCCATTTTTCTGGCTCGATACCGAGACAAGTGAAGGCGAGGTGTTCTGGCTGCCGGGGAGCTCCATGGAAAGGCTCGCATGAATTTCGATCTGACCTGCTTTGCCCCCGACTATGCCGCGGCACGCTCCCGGTTTATGAGCGCAGCGCGCGCCGCCGGCACCGTGATCAAAAGCTATCGCAATCAAGGGAGCGGGCCTTCGGGAGAGGAACTCTGGACCGACGCCGCCTGGCTCGGAAACGCGGATGCGGCGAAGGTGCTGGTCACCATCTCGGCGACACATGGGGTCGAGGGCTTTTGCGGCTCGGGGGCTCAGATCGACTGGCTCGAGCTCCGGCCGGCAGTGCCGGACGATGTCGCCGTTCTTGCCATTCACGCGATCAATCCGCACGGCTTTGCCTGGCTGCGCCGGGTCACCGAGGAAGGCGTCGACCTCAACCGCAATCATGTCGACTTCAGCAAGCCACTGCCGCGCAATCCGGGCTATGCCGCGCTCGCCGATGCCATCGTCCCGAAGGAGTGGACGGAAGCGGCGCTCGCTGCCGCCGACGAGCGGATGCAGGAGTACCGGCGCACCCACGGTCTCGACGCTCTGCGCATCGCCGAGAGCGGCGGCCAGTACACCCATCCGGACGGGCTGTTCTTCGGCGGACACGGCCCGACCTGGTCACGCCTGACCATGGAGAAGGTGATGGCCGATTTCGCGATTGGCGAGCGCCAGCTGGTCTGCATGGTCGACTACCATACCGGGCTTGGTCCCTATGGCTATGGCGAGGCGATGATCGCCGACAAGCCGGGCACGCTGCCGGAGCGACGCGCTTCGCAATGGTTCGGCGAATCGGTGACCAACGGCGTGACCGGCACCACCAGCTCGCACGCCCAGTTCGGCTTCGTCGAGGATGGCTGGAAGGCGGTGCTCGGCGACCGCATCGTGTGCCTGACCCTTGAATATGGCTGCTTTCCCTGGTCGACGACCTTGGGCAGCCTGCGGCAAGAGCAATGGCACCAGCTCAATCGGCCCGATGCCGGCTGGAGCGACCCGGAGACGATCCGTGTCAAGAGGTACATCCGCCGGGCATTCTACCCGGATACCGATTCCTGGCGGGAGCTGGTGCTGTTCCGCTCCCGCCAGATCCTCGGCCAGGCGGTTCGGGGCCTCGCCGGCGGGTGATACGCCAGGCTGCTTGCTAGCAGCTGTAATACATGTCGAACTCGACCGGGTGCGGCGTCATCTCGAAGCGCGACACCTCCTCGTTCTTGAGCTCGATATAGGAGTCGATCTGGTCGTCGGTGAAGACGCCGCCCTTCTTGAGGAACTCGCGGTCGTTCTCGAGCGAGGTCAGGGCTTCCCTGAGCGAGCCACACACCGTCGGGATCTCCTTCAGTTCGACCGGCGGCAAGTCGTACAGATTCTTGTCGATCGGGTCGCCGGGATGGATCTTGTTGAGGATGCCATCGAGGCCAGCCATCAGAACCGCCGAGAAGGCGAGATAGGGATTTGCCGACGGATCGGGGAACCGCACTTCCACCCGCTTGGCCTTGGGATTGGTGGTGTAGGGGATGCGGCACGCCGCCGAGCGGTTGCGCGACGAGTAGGCGAGCAGCACCGGCGCCTCATAGCCCGGGACCAGCCGCTTGTAGGAGTTGGTCGAGGGATTGGTGAAGGCGTTGCAGGCCTTGGCGTGCTTGATCACGCCGCCGATGAAATAGAGGCAGGTCTCCGACAGGTCGGCATATTGATTGCCGGCGAAGAGCGGCCGCCCCTCGTTCCAGATCGAGAAGTGGCAATGCATGCCCGAGCCATTGTCGCCCATGACGGGCTTCGGCATGAAGGTTGCGGTCTTGCCATAGGCGTGGGCGACGTTCTGGATGACATATTTGTAGATCTGCATGTGATCCGCCATCCGCACGAGGTTTGCGAATTTCATGCCGAGCTCATGCTGGGCGGCCGCTACCTCGTGATGGTGCTTCTCCACCACGACGCCCATCTCGGCCATCACCGACAGCATCTCCGAGCGCATGTCCTGGGCGGAGTCCATCGGGTTGACCGGGAAATAGCCGCCCTTGGTGCGCATCCGGTGGCCCTGGTTGCCCATCTCATATTCGGTGCCAGCATTGGTCGGCAGCTCCACCGAGTCGATGCGGAAGCCGGTGTTGTAGGGCTCGGTCGTGAAGCGGACGTCGTCGAAGATGAAGAATTCGGCCTCCGGCCCGACATAGACCGTCTCGCCGATCTTGGACTGCTTGAGGAAGGCCTCGGCCTTTTTCGCCGTCATGCGCGGATCGCGGTCATAGGCCTCGCCGGTGCCCGGATCGAGAATATCGCAGAACAGCACCGCGGTGGTCTGGGCATAGAACGGGTCGGTGTGCGCGGACTCGGGATCGGGCATCAGCGTCATGTCCGACTCGTTGATGACCTTCCAGCCGGCGATGGAGGAGCCGTCGAACATGATGCCGTCGGCGAAGGCGTCCTCGTTGATCAGCGCGACATCCATGGTCAGATGCTGCATCTTCCCACGCGGATCGGTGAAGCGCAGATCGACATATTTGACGTCCTTGTCCTTGAACATCGCGAGCACCGATTCGGCGCTCTTGGTCTTTGCCATGTGAATTGCCCTATGTTTTCAGCGGATTGGAAGAGCTTCGTGCAAGCGCCGGAACCCTCAGAGCGCGTCCGTTCCGGTCTCGCCCGTTCGGATCCGGATGGCCTGTTCTACAGGGGTGATGAAGATCTTGCCATCGCCGATTCGCCCCGTTCGGGCGGCCGTCTGGATCGCCTCGACGGCCTTGTCGACGAGCTCGTCGGCAATGACGATCTCGATCTTCACCTTCGGCAGGAAATCGACGACATACTCGGCGCCGCGATAGAGCTCGGTATGGCCTTTCTGCCGTCCGAATCCTTTCGCTTCGGTCACTGTTATGCCCTGCAGACCGACTTCCTGCAGAGCTTCCTTCACCTCATCGAGCTTGAAGGGTTTGATGATCGCCTCGATCTTCTTCATGCGTCCTCATCCTGACAGGCGGGTGGTCAGCGCAGCGTTACCGTCTGTCCGACGGCAAGTGCACGGGCCATGCCAACTGGCCGTGGAAAGGAATTTGAAGCAATATCAGCGGCTTGGATTTGGTGCAGGCTGTTCACCGCCGATTGGTCGGCTTATAAATTGGGCGATTGATCAATTTTTGGGCAACTGCACAGTGCCAATTCAGCCTCGGTCCGATCGATGGTTGCTACCATGCCCACGGAGCTTCTGACGCCTAGTGACATGGCGCGTGCCGACGCGCTTGCTGTGGCCGCCGGGGTGGCCTCGCTCGACCTCATGGAGGCGGCCGGTCGGGCGGTTGCCCAGGCGATCATGAGGCGCTGGGAAAGGCGTCCGGCATTGGTGTTGTGCGGCCCGGGGAATAATGGCGGCGACGGCTTCGTCGTCGCCCGGCATCTCGGCGCCAATGGCTGGCCGGTCGAGGTGGCGCTGCTCGGCGAGCGGGACCGACTGGCCGGCGATGCCGCCGTCATGGCCGAGCGCTGGCAGGGGCCGATCGGCCGTGCCGCGCCGGCCAGCCTTGCCGGCCGGCAGCTCGTCGTCGACGGGCTGTTCGGCGCCGGGCTCTCGCGCGATCTCGATGATGGGGCCGCCGCGCTCGTCAAGCACGTCAACGACTCCGGCGTCCCGGTGGTGGCGATCGATCTGCCGTCGGGAATCGACGGCTCGACCGGCGCGGTGCGCGGCGCCGCCATCAATGCCGCTCTCACCGTCACCTTCTTCCGCCTGAAGCCAGGGCACCTGCTGGTCCCGGGCCGCGACCATTGCGGCGAGACGGTGGTGGTCGATATCGGCATTCCCCCGGCGGTGCTCGACGCGATCAGGTCGCTCATCTTCCGCAATGATCCGGGCCTGTGGCGTCACAGCCTGGCGCGGCCGCCAGCGGCGCATAAATATCAGCGGGGCCACGCGGTCATGCTGTCGGGCGGACCGTGGCACACCGGCGCGGCACGGCTCGCCGCGATCGCGGCGCTGCGGGTCGGGGCAGGGCTCGTCACGCTGGCCTCGCCCCAGGCGGCGCTGCCGATCAATGCGGCGCATCTGACAGCGGTCATGATCGAGGGACTCGACGATGCCGAAGGGCTGAGCGCTCTCCTTTCGCGCCGCAAGGCACGCGCTGTCGGCCTTGGTCCCGGTCTCGAGCCCGACACGGCAACGCAGGCCATGGTACTGGCGGCGCTGGCGAGCGGCAGCGCCGTCGTTCTCGATGCCGGCGCGCTCACCGCCTTCGAGGGGAAGGCGGCAGCGCTTGCTGGCGCCATCATGGCGGATCCTGCACGCCCGGTGGTGCTGACACCGCATGAAGGCGAGTTTCGCCGGCTGTTCGGCACGTCTGTCGCGGAAATTCCGGCCAAGTGGCAGCGCCTTCGAGCGGCGGCTCGGCAGGTCGGGGCGGTGGTGGTGCTCAAGGGGCGCGACACCGTCATCGCCGCCGCCGACGGCCGCGCCATAATCAACGACAATGCGCCGCCGACGCTGGCGACTGCCGGCTCGGGCGATGTTCTGTGCGGCGCGGTGCTCGGCCTCTTGGCGCAAGGCGCATCCGGGGTCGACGCCGCGGCCGCGGCCGTCTGGCTCCATGGCGACGCCGCGGCGGCGTTCGGTCCGGGGCTGATCGCCGAGGATCTGCCCGGACTCCTGCCGCTGGCGCTCAGGCACGCCACCGGCTGAGGGGCTATGCGACTCGCGTGGCGAGTCCTAGAGGACGACTACGTCGGCGCAATGATCAGGTCTGAAGCCTTTTCCCCAATCATAATGCAGGGTGCGTTGGTGTTTCCGCTCACAATCGCCGGCATGATCGAGGCGTCGGCAACGCGGAGACCTGCGAGCCCATGGACACGAAGCTGGTCATCCACCACTGCCATGGGGTCATGACCCATCTTGCAGGTCCCAACCGGGTGCCAGATGGTTGTTCCTGTCCTACGAATGTACTCCACGAGGCCTTGATCGGAATTCACCTCTGGTCCTGGATGGGTCTGTTCGGCCCCAACCTCCCGGAAGGCACGGGCATTGCCGATCTCAATAACCTGCTTCAGTCCTGTCAAAGCGAGATCCAGATCCACCGGCTCACTGAGATAGCGCGGGTCAATCAATGGTCGGTCGAGCGGGTCAGCTGACTGCAGCCGGATCGTACCGCGACTTTGAGGTCGGCAAAGATTGACATCGAATGTGAAACCATGCCGGTCGGGTGGCGAACCGTCATAGTAAGAGACGCCGTGAGTCAGGCCGAAATGGATTTGTATGTCAGGATATGCCGAGGGCTTGCCGCAGCGAATGAACGCCCCTGCCTCGCATAGGTTAGAGGCGAATGGCCCTGTACCATCGGTCAGATAGCGCTCTTCTGCCTCGGCAATGGCGGCGCTTGACATGCCCGCGACTGTCAAAGGCTCCTCGATCTCGAAGCGGCAAAGAAGATCAAAATGGTCGTGAAGATTGCCACCGACACCTGGCAGGTCATGCAAGACCTCGATTCCGTGTTCTGTCAAATGGGCGGCAGGTCCAATACCGGAAAGGAGAAGTAGCTGCGGACTGTTAATCGCGCCTGCGCTCAGGATGACTTCATTTGCGGCGTAAGCTGTTTGCAATCGACCTGATTCGAGGTATTCAACACCGATCGCCCTGTTGCGTTCGATAAGAACGCGGATCACTGTCGCGTGGGTCAGGACCGCCAAGTTCTTGCGGCTCATCGCTGGTCGCAAATAGGCTACCGCCGTGCTGCAGCGTCCTGTCTTGCCAATCGTGGCTTGAAGATAACCATAACCCTCCTGCCGCGCACCATTGAAGTCCTCCGTATAGGGAAGTCCCACTTCGTGGCAGGCTTGCATGAACAGCTCTGTCAGGCGCGATCGATCCTGATGATCCGAGACCGCCAAGGGACCCGAGCTGCCGTGGTATTCGTCGCGAAATCTGTCGTTGGACTCCGAGCGTATGAAGTATGGCAGAACATCAGTGTATCCCCATCCCCGGTTTCCAAGCTGCGCCCAGTGATCGTAATCACCGGCATTGCCGCGCATGTATACCATCCAGTTGATCGAACTCGTCCCGCCGAGGCACTTACCTCGGGACAGGAATATCTTGCGACCCATTAGCTCGGTCTGAGGGACAGTCCTGTAACCCCAGTCCACCGGCGAATCCATGAGAGTGTCAACGAATGCCGGTATGCGAATATTGGTCCAGTCATCCCAGCCGCCCGCCTCAAGTAGCAGAACGCTCGCACCTCTGCCGGTTAACCTGTTTGCGACGACGCATCCTGACGACCCAGATCCCACAACGATGAAGTCGAACATGCTGCCGTCCTCCAAGATTGTGGCGGCTCACTGTGAATTGGAAACAAAATCCCCTGAAATACTTCAGATCAAGAGGGGCCTGGGGCAGCCCGCGCGTTCACAGAGGTAGGCGAATGCGGTGCAGCTGGGAAAGGCCATTGCCTTTTCCATAAGATTCATGTTGTCCCAGAGCAAGATGGGGCTTGCAACCGACCCGTATTTTGTGTTTCACGCCTGTCGTCTTGCCTGTGCCACCCGGCTGGTGCAGGCGAACGTCAATCTCCGCATCATCCGGCGCTTCATGGGCCACGAGAGGATCGAGACGACAATTCGCCATGCCCAGCTCGGCGACACCATGCTGCAAGGGGCGTTGGATCGAATGCAGAAGCTATTTCCCTCGGCGCCGCAGCAGGATATAGGCATCTTGCGGCTGGCGGCGGGGGAGCAAAATTTACGCCCTTCCCGGCGCAAAGGGCGGGGGACCAGGCAAGGGCATCGAAGTGCAAGCCTTTGATAACAAAGGAAAGAGCAAGGCGGGCGTGGTGAAATTGGCAGACACGCAGGATTTAGGTTCCTGTGGGCTCGTCCCGTGGGGGTTCAAGTCCCTCCGCCCGCACCATGCCTGGCCAAATGGTTCGAAAGATACTGACGGGCGCCGGCGTGGGCGCTGCAAGGGTGAACTATGGCAATGCAGGTGACGGAAACGCTGAATGAAGGCCTGAAGCGGGAGTTCCGCGTGGTGGTCCCCGCCGCCGTTCTGGCGCAGCAACTGACGGAGCGGCTGACTGAAATGGGCTCGCGCGCCCAAATTCGCGGGTTCCGACGCGGCAAGGTGCCGGTGAGCCACCTCCGCCGGCTCTATGGCCGCTCGATGATGGCCGACGTCATCCAGAAGCAGGTCGAGAATTCCAGCCGCGATGCTCTTGCCGAGCGCAACATCAAGCCGGCCTATCCGCCCGACATCGCGCTCCCCGATGAGGAGGCCGAGGTCACCGGCATCATCGACGGCAAGTCCGATCTCGCCTTCACCATGAGCTTCGAGGTGGTGCCGCCCGTCGAGATTGCCGATTTCTCAGCGCTCGAGCTGACGCGCCATACCGTCCCGGTCGAAGACAAGGATGTCGAGGAGTCACTCGGGCGGCTCATGGCACAGCAGCGGACCTTTGGCGAGAAGGACGGTGCCGCGGAGAGCGGCGAGCGGGTGACGATCTCTTTCGTCGGCCGGGTCGACGGCGAGGCGTTCGAGGGCGGCAGCGCCGAGCATGTGCCGCTCGATCTCGGCTCGGGCCAGTTCATCCCGGGCTTCGAGGAAAAGCTGGTAGGCACCAAGGCCGGTGACGAGGTCAAGGTCGAGGTGACCTTTCCGGAGGATTATTCGGTGGTGGCGCTGCGCGGCAAGCCGGCAGAGTTCGAGGTCAAGGTCGAGAAGGTCGAAAGCGGTTCCGACCTGCCGGAGGACCAGCTGGCCGAGCGTCTCGGGCTGGAGAGCATCGACAAGGTCCGCGCGGTGATCCGCGACCGGATTGCCGAGGATCTCGGCAACATGACGCGCGCCAAGCTGAAACGCGACATGCTGGATGCGCTCGACAAGCAATATTCCTTCGAGTTGCCGAGCAAGCTGGTCGATGCCGAATTCAACCAGATCTGGTCAGCGCTCGATCGCGAGATGAAGCGCAGCAACCAGACCTTTGCGGCCGAAGGGACGACCGAAGAAGAGGCGCGCGAGGAGTACCGGAAAATTGCCGAGCGGCGTGTCCGCCTCGGACTGGTTCTCGGGACGATCGGCGAGCGGGCGGGGGTCACCATCAGCGACGAGGAGATCGAGCGGGCGCTGATCATCCGTGCCCGTCAGTTCCCGGGCCAGGAGCGCAAGGTCTACGAGTTCTACAAGAAAAATCCGTCGGCGATCCTGGAGATCCGCGGTCCGCTGTTCGAGCAGAAGGTCATCGACCACATCGCCGGACTCGCCAAGGTCACCGATGTAACGACCAGCCGCGAAGAGCTCGCCAAGCTGATCCAGGACGACGAGGATTTCGAGGATCGGCTGCATGATCACGATCACGATCATGACCACGATCACGATCATGACCACGACCACGATCATGACCACGATCATGACCACGATCATGACCACGACCACGATCATGATCATGCTGATGAGGCGCGAAACACCTGATCAGGAAAGCTCAGGTCCTCTGACGATTGCGCTCCGGCCAGTCGCAGGTCCAGCGGCGGATCTGCCATTTCGGGTGGGCCGATCCCCATTGGGCGAGGTAAAGCGGCGCTTCATACATGCAGACGTTGAGCGAGCCATGCGACTCAAAGTAGAATGTCTCGTCATGGCAGTCCGCGCCATCAAGGAGGGCGCAAACCGTAACTATCAACGCAACCATCGTCACCTCGGCATTAGAAGAGTCCAGGCTTATCTAGCAAACGAGACCCACGGGGCAAAGGTTTCGGCGTCCTGACCTGATCATCCTATCAAGATTTCGCCTCTGCCGAGCGCTGCCAGATCACCGGCAAGGCGGCGGAGCGCGCCCTTGAAGAGCTTACCTGTTTTTACCTCATGCTCGGCAAGCGCGTTGCCCAACAGTGCCGCAAAAGCCAATTCATGCGGCCCGCAATCGGCAAAGCTCGGCGACAGCGACTGCGCACCGCGGCCCAGCACAATGGAGCCGCGCCGCATGAGATAGCCGGGCAGATTGCCGGTCTTTCCGAGCAGCACCAGCGTGCCGGCAATCATCGCCGCCCCGGCATAGTCGCCCGAAGTGCCGCTGACGACGACCATCCCCCGCCGCATGCGCTCGCCGGCCCGCCTGCCCGCCTTGCCGCCGATCAGGATCAGCCCGCCGCTCATGCCGGCGAGCTCGCCCGAAATCGGTCCCCCGACGCTGTCTCCGGCATTGGCCGAGACCCTGATGCGACCGCCGGACATTTGCGAGCCGAGCCACGGGCCGGCATTGCCGCGGATCTCGATCTCACCACCCCGCATGCGCCGGCCGGCCTTAGGCCCGACATCGCCCTCGACCCGGATGACGCCGCTCTCCATGCCGTGGCCAAGGAGATCGAAACGGTCGGATCCGCCATCGAACCTGATCTCCGCCGCGTCGCCGCCCTTGACCACGAAGATATCGCCGACGAGCAGCGGCTGGCGCGTCGTGCCGATGGCGATGCGCTGGATCTCGGCGGGCTTCATGTCCTTGAGCCGGCCCGGCGTCAGCTTCGACAGGTCGAGCCGTTGCGACGGTGCGGCTTTGAGCGAGAAGACCAGCGCGCTCACTCGATCAGCTCCTTCAGATGATAGTGGAAGCGCCCGAGCTTGCCGCCATAATTGCCGGCGCTGATGCGCACCGGCCCGGCATCCGGCCCGAGCGCGGCCGCCGCCTTGAGACCCACCTGCATGGCCTGGCGCACGGCGTCCGATGTCAGCCCGTCGATGACGATCTCGAAGACCGAGCCGATATCGGGATCGAGCGCGGACTGTTGGAGGCCCTTCAGCGTCGGGCAGAAGGCGTCATTGGTCGAAGCGATGAGAGCGGGATAGCGCGAACCGACCTTGGAGCCCGATCGGACGATGCCGCCCGGAAAGGGAAGGATCACGTCATTGACCTCGGTCATCGCCTTGACGGCGGTCTCGGCGGCGGCGAGCGCTGCGCGTCTGGTCTGGCCCATCAGCAGGAGATTGCCGCCGCCCACCGCTTCGGTGGTGCTGCCGGTGCTCGCCTCGCAAAGGAACTCGCCCTCCATGACCGGGATGCGCCAGTAGCGCCTGCCGCCGAGCCGCTTCGAGATCTGCCAGCCATCGCCGAAATAGCGCAGGGTCGAGCCGAGCTTGAGCTTGGCGCCGCTTGCGATCCCGGCGTAACAGGCCGTGCCAGGGCAGGTAAGCACGCATTGGCCGACGCGGTTCTGCAGCTGCTTCTGCAATTCCGCCGGCGAGATCGCGAACAGCAGGACCCTGACCCCTGGGCGGCCGTCCGGCGACTCGGTTGCCGGGATGATCATGTCGATTCCCGCCTCGCAGCCGCAGGCAATCACCGAGGTGGCAAAGCCGGTCATGGTGACCGCGGCCTGCTCGGCCCATCTGGCGGATGGCGCGGTGATGACGATCGCCGTTGCGACCATGCCGAACGCTTCGGCAAAGGTGTCGTCGATGCGCACGCCATTGAGCATCAGCTGCGGCATGGCACCTCCATGAACGGCTCGTCCCGTCCGAGCGCTGCGGGATCGACATGGAAGAACTGCGGCGACAGTCCGAAGACCTCTTCGTAATAGCGCTCCATGCGCCGCGATATGGCCGTGCCGGCCCCCGGCTTCACGACGAGCGCCTTGCCCTCGGGCGTGGCGACGACCGTCCCGTCGCGAACCACGACGGTGCCGGCCTTGATGGTGACGACGGTGCTCCGGAACATCTCGGCCTTGTCGTCGCGCCGGCGGTAGACCGCGACATCGGCGCGGGCGCCGCGTCCAAGATGGCCGCGATCGGCGAGACCGAGCAGGCGCGCCGGTGCCGCCCGCGTCATGATGGCGATTTCGGCCAGCGTGTATTCGCGGGCAATCGAAGCGAGACAGGTCATGGCGATCGCCCGCTTGGGGAGCTCAGCGATTGCATTGTTCCGCGCCTGACGATCCATCAACAGCGCGAAGATCTCGGGATAGAAGGTGAAAGGCGCGCCATTGGGATGATCGGTGGTGAAGAACACTCGCCAGGGATCATCGATCAACAGGAACAGCTCGAGGCCGACCGCCCATTGCACGACATTGTAGAAGTCGCTGCTGCTGTAGCGATAGGGAACGATGCCGCCACCGTTGAAATCCGTCTCGGTGATCACCCATTTGCGTGGCCGGCTGAAATTGCGGGCGGTGAACTGCCGCAACGTATCGCAGGAGATCGTCACCGTCTGGCCGAACATGATCTGACCGATATCGACGGTCACATCCTTGCGCCGGTTGACCGCTTCGGCGACGCGCGCCGCCGCCGACGAGAAGCCTCGTCGGCCCTCCTTACCATAGCCATAGAACTGGATATGCGCCAAATGCGCCGGCCGGCCGCTGGTCGCCTCCATGGTGGCGAGCGCCGTGTCGGCATTGCCGGGAACGCCCAGATTGTTGCAGTGAATATGCAGCGGATGGGGAATGCCGAGCTCGTCGACCGCCTGCTGCAGCGCCAACACGATCTGGCGCGAGCTCACGCCGTAGCCCGGAACCTCGTCATCGAGGGCAAAGGTCCTGGCATTCGCCTTGAACGCTGCCGAAGCGCCGGCATTGATAACCTTGATCCCGAGCGCACCGGTCGACTCGACCATGTAGGAGACATAGTCGCGAACCGCCGATCGGCTCTCCTTGCCCCTCAGCAGGGTGAGCAGGAAGTCCTCGTTGCCGAGCACCACCAGGGCGCCCTTGTCGATGATCGGGATGTCGGCAAGCTCGAGATGCGCATGGAGGCCGTTGGACGGCATCATTGCCGGTTCGATGACGGTGGTGAACCCCATCTCGGCATAGAGCCGACCGGTGGTATCGACATCGAAGCCGATGCGCGACAGCGGCGTTTCGCCCGGCCGTCGCAGCGATGCCGGATGCTCCTCGGGAAGGAGCAGCCGGGCGGTGTTCACATTGCCGCCGCCGATATGAGAATGGACATCGATCGCTCCAGCCATCACGACGCAGCCGGTGCAGTCGACGGTCTCCGTCGCGCGACCGCCGGCGGGCGGCGCCACGATCCGGCCGCCCTCGATCCACAGGTCACCCGGCCCGTCAAGATGATTGACGGGATCGACGAGGTATCCTCCCTTGAGATGGATCATGCGCCGCTCCCGCTGGCCGGCAGAGCGGCGTGGATCGCCGCGACGATTTCGGCACTGCTCGGCAGCGCGGTTGGCCGGGAGGGCGGCACGAGGCACAGGGCACGGGTCTCGAGCTGATAAAGAACGCCGGGATGATCGACACCGGGCCGGCCGACAGAGATCGCGACCTCCGGCATCTTGTCGGGGGCAAAGCCACGTCCCGCCAGCACGACGGCCGGCACCCTCCTCAGCCAGTCCGGCGGGTCCTCGATGGGACCGATCCACAGCGCCGCGTCGGCTTCGCGGGTTTCCACCAGGCGGCGGGCATCGAAGCGCCAGGGATCATGCTTTGCACCGCCATCCATCCAGCGGCTGCGCAGCGGCACGCCGAAGAGCCAGCCGCAGATCTGCATTGCCGCCTCGCCATTGGCCGGTGCCGGGAGCGCCACCGTCGAGAAACGATGGCCGGCATTGAGGTCGCCCGCCAGGCCGAGCACCATCTCGAGGGCCGGGGCGCCAAGCAGGGCAGGGGAGTAGACGGCGGCGCCGAACTTTGCTCCGCGCAGGAGATCTGCGGCCGCCCGATAATCCGCCGGCGGCTTGGCCAGCCGCTCGCCACAGGTTGCGCGAAGGAGCGCGAGGCCGGCGGCGATCGCGGGCTCCCCCTCGGCCGGGAGCGCCACCGCAACCTTCGCCTTGGGTGCCGGCCCGAGGCTGACGATGCGCTTCGGTGTGCCATGGCTCAGATAGTCCAGCAGGCGCACCGCCTCGGCGTCGTCGCCCAGGCCGGCCAGCAGCAGGACGTCGCCGATCCGGCGGATCTCCTGGGCGGTCGTCGCCATGGTGCCCATACGGGCCAGCACCTCGGCTTCCCGCGACAACACCGGGCCATGGGCATGGTCGACGACAGCGCCAATGGTGCGGGCCAGCTGCAAGGCGGCGCGAATGCCGGCGGCATCGGCCGCCAGTCCGGCGATCACGGGCAGGGTTGCAGAGGCCAGAAGCCGGGCCGCGGCAGCGATCGCTTGACCGCGCGGGACCGCCTGACCGTTCACATACGCTTCGGCCATTCTAGAGCATGATGACGTTAGGCGCCCGGGCCGATCTTATTGCAGGCTGCCGGCAAGCCATAGCAGAATTCTGCGATCCGCCTTCACTTGTCATATTTGATGTAGGCGAAGCGGAGATCGTCCTGCGGGGTGCCCTCGAGCGCTCCTCCGGCGAGGCCCGGCTGCCATGCCACCACCTCCTCGATCTTCCTGGCGAGCTCGAAGTCCTTGTCGGTGATGCCTTTGGCGGCATGGTTCATCAAGCGGACCTCGACCCAGGCGTAGGAAGCGGTGATGTCCGGGTGATGCCAGGCCGCTTCCGCAAGATGGCCGACCGCATTGATGACCATCAACGTACCCTTCCAGCTGCTGGTCTTGTAGCGGCGCCGGATCCAGCCATCCTCGAAATACCAATGAGGCAATTCCCGTTTCAGCCGTTCGGCGGCTTCCTCGGCAGAGTAAACGCGCTCCTGCTTTCGCTCGGCCATGATTGATCGCCTCCTATGCTTGTGCAATAACGGCCTCCTTCGGCCGCCTCGCCTCACTCTAGGAGGGCTGAGGTGTGCTTGAAAGTGGGTACCGTCAGGCGCCGCCGCGCGGCGGCGCGAAAAGCACAGGGATCGGGATTGAACAGCGTCACCCTGACGGTGCCGTCACGGCTGCATCTCGGCTTCCTTGACATCAGCGGCAGTCTCGGCCGCCGGTTCGGAAGCATTGGCCTGGCGCTCGACCGTCCGGTCACCAGCCTGACCATCCGCGCCGCCGGCGAGCGCCGCGTCCAGGGGAGCGAAGCCGAGCGCGTGGCCAGCTATCTGACCACGATGTGCCGCCATCTCGGAATTGCCGACACCCATGAGCTCAACGTCCATCAGGCCATACCGGCCCATGCGGGGCTCGGATCGGGCACCCAGCTGGCGCTCGCGGTTGCGGCAGCCTTGCGGGCTCTTCACGGCTATCCGCTCGACCCGCGCGAGGATGCGGTGCTGCTCGATCGCGGGGCGCGGTCGGGCATCGGCATCGGCATCTTCGAGCAGGGCGGGTTGGTGGTGGATGGCGGTCGTGACGGCGGCAACCGGGTGCCGCCGATCGTGTCCCGGCTGAAGTTTCCAGCGCGCTGGCGCGTGCTGCTCGTCCTCGACGATCTTCGCCAGGGCGTGCATGGTGAGGCCGAGCGTCAGGCCTTTCGCGATCTGCCGCGCTTCCCGGAGGGGCGCGCCGCCCATCTCTGCCATCTGGTGCTGATGCGCATCCTGCCGGCGCTGGCCGAGGAGGATCTCGATGCCTTCGGTTCCGGCATCGGCGCGCTCCAGGCAGAGCTCGGTCGCCATTTCGAACCGGCCCAGGGCGGGCTCTTCACCAGTCCGGCGGTCGGCGAGGCGGTTCGCTTTCTCGCGGCGCAGGGCGGCGTCGGACCGGGTCAGAGCTCCTGGGGACCGACCGGCTTCGTCTTCGCCGGCAGTGCCGATGCCGCCGCCGAGTTCGGCGGCGTGTTTCGCCGGCAGAGCCGGTTTCAGGACTTGCGCCTGCTTGTCGCAGCCGCCAACAACCGAGGAGCCATGGTCGAGACCGGCTCGCTGCAGGAGTTCGACTGACCGGATGCCAACCGAAGGAGCGTGCAATGCCCGACAAATCGATCCTTCATATGATAACCCCGCTCAAGCTGATGAGCCCGTTCGATGTCAATATGGCAACCGATGCCGGCTACGACATGATTGCCGTCTACACCAGCGTCGAGCTCAAGGATGTGCAGGGTCTCGTCCAGGACGCCATCTTCTCGCGCAATCCCAAACTGTCGGCGAGGACCGGTGTTTTTTTTGGCGGCCGCGACGCGATTGTCGCGCTCGACATGATCGACACCGCGAAGAAGTCGCTGGTCCCGCCATTCGAGCTGTCGATCTTTGCCGATCCGGCGGGCTCGTTCACGACGGCGGCCGCCATGGTGGCCTGTGTCGAAAAGATCCTGAAGGAGAAGAAGAACCGGACGCTCTCCGGCATGAGCGTCGCGGTGTTCGGCGCCACCGGGGTCGTCGGCTTCTCGGCAGCGGTCATCGCTGCCCTTCAGGGGGCGAAGGTCACGCTGGTCGGTTATGACGGACCCGATCGCGTCGTGCATTCGTCACGCGAGATCAAAGCGCGCTTCGGCGTCGACACCGCCGCTGCCGACGGCTCGAGCGAGGAGAAGAAGGAGGCCATTCTGGCCAAGACCGAGATTGCGCTGTGCTGCGCCCGCGCCGGCATTCAGGTGCTGAGCCTGGCGCAGATCGGCAAGTCCAAGTCGCTGCAGGTGGTGGCCGATGTCAATGCCGTGCCGCCGCCCGGCGTGGAAGGGCTCGACCTCCATGCCGACGGCGTTCCGGTCAGTGGTGCCAATGTTCTGGGGATCGGCCCGCTGGCCGTCGGCAATGTGAAGTACCAGACCGAGTTCGGGCTCTTCCGCAAGATGATCGAGGCCCAAAAGCCGGTCTGCTTCGATTTCAGGGATGCATTCGAACTTGCCCGCACCCTTGCCAAATGACGGGCCGGCGGTCCTGATCGCGTCGCTGTCCGGACGAGCGCTCGCGCAAGCGGCGGTGCGTTCGCGCTACCGCCCGCTGGTCGCCGATCTCTTCGCCGATCTCGACACATGCCGGCTGGCAGAGGCGGTGGTGCGGGTTGAAGGCAGCATCGAGGAGGGCTTCGATGCAGCGAGCTTGCGGGCAGCGCTGCGTCGGCTCGGTCAGTCCCGGCCAGTGGCCGGCCTGGTCTATGGCAGCGGCTTCGAGGCGCATCCGCAGCTCCTCGCCGCCATCGGCGATGCGTCGGCGCTTCTCGGAAATCGTCCCGAAGCGGTGCAGCGCCTCAAAGACCCGGTGCAGTTCGCCGCACTCTGCGACAGTCTCGGCATCGATCATCCGGCGATCGCGCTGACGCCGCCGGGCGGGCCCGATCGCTGGCTGCGCAAGCGGCGCGGCGCCAGCGGCGGCCAGCATGTGAGCTGGAGCAGGGCGCCGGACAGCGCCTGCTATTGGCAGGCTTATATCGAAGGCCGGCCCTTGTCGCTGTCCTTTCTGGCCGA
>Ga0075431_100001903_pt1 | contig 19814 bp, 27 predicted proteins | sample RhiMetdeltSRZDD5_FD_75297 | JGI IMG/M metagenome (GOLD analysis project Ga0075431, IMG submission 75297) | Populus rhizosphere microbial communities from Tennessee, USA - Rhizosphere MetaG P. deltoides SRZDD5 | ecosystem: Host-associated > Plants > Roots > Rhizosphere > Soil | place: USA... | reverse complement strand
GTGGCGCACATCCACTACGTCGTCTTCGGCGGCTCCATCTTCGGCGCCTTCGCCGCCATCTATTACTGGTTCCCGAAGATGTTCGGCCGGATGATGAACAACACCCTCGGCCACATCCATTTCTGGCTGTCGTTCGTCTTCTTCAACATGACGTTCTTCCCCATGCACATCATCGGCGTGGGCGGCCAGATGCGGCGGATCTACAACCCCATGCAGTACGAGTTCCTCCAGCACCAGCAGCACTGGAACGTGATCATCACCATCGGCGCGCTCGGCCTGGGGTTCAGCCAGATCCTCTTCGCCATCAACTTCGTGTGGGCGATGTTCGGTGGCCGGAAGGCGCCGATGAATCCGTGGAACGCCAACACCCTCGAGTGGCAGGCGCCGTCGCCGCCCCCGCATCTCAACTGGGGTGACAAGCTGCCGGTCGTCTACCGCGGCCCGTACGAGTACAGCGACCCCGACGCCAAGGACGATTTCCTGCCGCAGACGCATCCGCCGCTCCACGGGGCGGCGACGCGTCGGCGACACTGAGGCACGCCCGGCAGGGCAGCATGCTGGCTCATCGCCTGGCGGTGTCGACGGCTGTCGCGACCGGCGTCTTGATCGTGTTCGGCGGCCTGGTCACCAACACGGGGGCGGCCCTCGCCGTCCCCGACTGGCCGAACACCTTCGGCCACAACATGTTTCTGTTTCCGTGGTCGGGCATGGTCGGCGGCGTCTTCTACGAGCACAGCCATCGTCTGCTCGGCGCGCTCGTTGGTCTGCTGACGGTCGCCCTGACGGCCGCGCTGTGGCCGCGCGGCGGTCATCTGCGGCGGCTCGGGCTGCTCGCCCTCGGCGCCGTCATCGCGCAAGGCGTGATCGGCGGCCTCCGTGTCGTGCTGCTGACCGACGTCCTGGCCATGGTCCATGGACCGCTGGCCCAGGCGTTCTTCGCGCTGGTGACGGCGATCGCGTTCGTGACGTCGCCGGCAGCGGCGCGCCCGTCGGCGGGCGTGGAGGCGTTGCCGGCACGGCTGTCGATCGTGGCCGTGGCCGCGCTCTACGGCCAGATCGTCCTCGGCGCGCTGCTCACGCATGCGGGCTGGCTCTGGCTCCACATCGCCGGCGCTGCCGTCGTCTTCGCCATCGTGCCGATCGTGACCGTGCGTGCCCGCCGCACCGGCGACGCGGTGGCAAGCCCGCTCGCGCGCCTGCTCCTCGCGCTGCTCCTCGGCCAGCTCGCGCTCGGCATCGGCGCGTTCCTCGCGCGCTTCTCGGCCATCTGGATCCCGGGCGGCCAGCTGACGATGCTCATTCTGCCGGTCGCCCACCGCCTGGTCGGCGGACTCCTCCTGGCGACCAGCGTGCTGCTCGCGCTGCGGCTGCGAGCAGGGACGCGCGTGGTCGCCGACGCGCACGGCCGCGACATGGTCACGCTGGTGGGCCGCGGAGCCCGCGCATGACCCCCCCGACCGACATCGTTGTCGCCCCGCTCGTCCGCGAACGCCGACGAGTCGTTGCCGACCTGATGGCGCTGACGAAGCCACGCGTGGTGCTGATGATCCTGGTCACCACGGTCGTCGGCTACTACGTCGGCCTCGTGGGCGCGCCCGATTACGCGCGGCTCGTGCACCTGCTCGTGGGAACGGCGCTCGCGGCCGGCGGCACGCTGGCGCTCAACATGTACTGGGAGCGCGAGGTCGACGCGCTCATGGACCGGACGCGGCTGCGGCCGCTGCCCGACGGCCGGCTGGCGCCACTCGAGGCGCTGCTCTTCGGCGGGGCGGTGACGCTCGCCGGCATCGTGTACCTTGCGGCCTTCGTCAACGTCGCCGCCGCCGGAGTGACCACGGCGACGTTCGTGCTCTACCTCTTCGCGTACACGCCGCTCAAGCTGCGGACGCCGCTGTGCACGCTGGTGGGGGCCGTGCCCGGCGCACTGCCGCCGGTGACGGGCTGGGTGGCCGCACGTGAGGAGCTCGGCATCGGCGCCTGGGTGCTGTTCGCGATCCTTTTCCTGTGGCAGCTGCCGCACACGCTCGCGATCGGGCGCCTCTACCGCGAGGACTACGCCCGTGCCGGCGTCCGGCTCCTGCCCGTCATCGACGCGCAAGGCTCGAGCACGGAGCGGCAGATCATGACCGGCTGCCTGGCGCTGCTGGCGGTGAGTCTCCTGCCGACGCTCGTCGGGCTGGCGGGCGGCATCTACTTCGCGGGCGCGCTCGCGCTCGGCGTCGGCTTCGCCACGCTCGGCGCGTGGCAGGCGGTGGCACCCTCGCTCGGCGGCTCCCGGCGCGTGCTCTACGCGTCACTGCTCTACCTTCCGGCGCTTCTCGCGTTGCTCGCCTTCGACAAGATATGAACGTCAGCCACGAACCGTCTCGATCAGGCTATCCGCGGCTCGAGCCGCACGACCAGCCCTCGCCACAAATGGACCTCGAGCAACGGAATCGATGGACGAGGCGGATCCTGCTCGGCATCGTGGCCGCGCTGGTGCTCGCGACACTGCTGGCGGGGATCCGCTGGTGAGCCCGGTGCTCTCGCCGCCAGTCGCCCGGAAGACCAACGGCCGCGTGCCGCCGGTGCTGCCGGAGCGCGGCTGGGGTGGCGACGACGATCGCGATGGACCGTCGCCGCGCCGCCTGGACAACCTTCGCCTGGCCCTGCTGTTTTTCATGGGCGCCGAGGCGATGTTCTTCGCGGCCCTGGTGTCGGGGCTCTTCGTGCTGCGTGTCGGCATGGCGGCGTGGCCGCCGCCGCTCGAGCCGCGGCTGCCGGTGGCAATGACGCTGGTCAACACGCTCGTGCTGATCGGGTCGAGCGTCAGCATGGTGGCGGCGCTCCGGGCGCTACACCGGCGCGACCCCCGGCGGTTCGTCAGGATGCTGGCCATGACGGCAGGGCTGGGCGCGCTCTTCCTCGTCGTGCAGGGCTACGAGTGGATCCGGCTGATCCGCTTCGGCCTCACGCTGTCCTCGAGCGTCTACGGCGCGACGTTCTATTCGCTCATCGGGCTCCACGGACTTCACGTGGCCGGCGCCCTGGTGTGGCTCCTCGCCACGACGTTGCTCGCGGCGCGCCAGCGGTTCGCCGATGGCCGCATCGCGCCGGTGCAGGCGTGCGCGATGTACTGGCACTTCGTCGTCGGCCTGTGGCCGGTGCTGTTCGTGGCGGTGTACGTGCTATGAGAGGCGCGGCCGTCGTCGCGACGGTGATGGCCGTTCTCACCGGCGCGCCGCGCGTCGCCCTCGCCTGCTCGACCTGCATCTCCTCGGGCTACGGCGATCGCTCGTTCACCTGGGCGTATGTCGGCCTCATTTTGATGCCGTTCGCGGTCGGTGTTCCCATCGTCGTCACCCTGGCCTGGTATGCCGGCTGGCGACCGCGGCAACTCGTCGACCGCCTCGCGGCGTGGACCGCCCGGCGCTGGCCGCGTCCGGCACGCGCCGAACTTTCACCCCGCACTCACACGGAGACGCCATGAGTCAGGCCCTCACCGTACACGGCGCGGCAGTCGAGCCCGCGGAGTCCCCGCTCACACCGGAGAGCTGGGGCAAGCTCGGCATGTGGATGTTCCTGGCCGGCGATGCCGTCGGCTTCGGCACCCTGCTGGCGGGCTACGGCGCCATGCGCGCGACCAGCGCCGACTGGCCGAACCCGTTCGAAGTGCTCGGCATCAATCTGACGGCGGCGATGACGTTTCTCCTCATCTGCTCCAGCGTCACGATGGTCAAGGCGCTCGAGTGGCTGAGCCGGGGTGACCGCTCGCGGGCCAGGATGTTCCTGGCCTTCACCGCGCTGGGCGGCGCGATCTTCGTCGGCCTGCAGGCGTACGAATGGACGCACCTCATCCACCGCGGCCTGCACATCAACGGGAATCCCTGGGGCGCCACGCTGTTCGGCACGTCGTTCTTCATCATCACGGGCTTCCATGGACTGCACGTCTCCGCCGGCGTGCTGTACCTCTTGTGGGCGATCAGCGTCGTTGCGCGGCGGCCCGACCCGCGCGCGAGCTACAACTTCGTGGAGATCACGGGCCTGTACTGGCACTTCGTCGACCTGGTGTGGATCATGGTGTTCACCTTCATGTATCTCCTCTAGGGGACCCGCATGGCTGGCCACAAGCATCCGAACTACATGGCGATCTTCTGGTACCTCGCCATTCTGACCGTCATCGAGATCGCCGTCGTCTTCCTGCCGTTCGGCAAGATCGTGAACGGCACGCTGCTGTGCGGGCTCGCCATCGGCAAGGCGGCGCTGGTCGCGATGTACTTCATGCACCTCCGTTTCGAGGCGCGCACGCTGGGCATGATCGCCGTCACGCCGCTCGCCATCGCCACCCTGCTCGTGTTCGTGCTGCTGCCCGACGGCTTCGCGGTGGCCAAGAAGACCGACGACTCGAAGAAGGTCGCGCCCGCCGCGACCTCGAAGCACTGATCGCGGCGCGCGCGTGAGCGGTTCGGATGCCCGCCGGACAGGCGCTCGCCCGGGTCGTGCAGGGAGTGCGCCGCGCGGCGCGCCTGCGCTGCCCGCGCTGCGGCCGCGCGCCGCTGTTCCGCGGGTGGTTCAGCATGAACACGGTGTGCGCCGTATGCGACCTGCGGTTCGAGCGCGCGCAGGGCTACTGGATCGGCGCCATCTACGTGAACTACGGCGTGACCACACTCATCGCGGTAAGCGGATTCTTCACGCTGTGGGCGTGCACGGAGCTGTCCATGGCCGCGCAGCTGGCGATCTGGCTGCCGTTCTGCGTGATCTTTCCCCTGTGGTTCTTCCGGTACAGCCGCGCGGTGTGGCTGGCCGTGGAGCACGGCGTCAACCCCGAGCTGTGAGACGAGGCGCGATGTGATCAAGCTGACGATCGGCATGGTGATGGTCCTCTGCTCGGCGACGACGGCGCTGGGCGCCTACGAGGCGATCGACGTCAACGACGGCGGGACCCTGACCGGTGTCGTGCGGTTCGCGGGCACCCCGCCGAAGCTGGCGCCGCTCGCCGTGAACAAGAACCGCGAGATCTGCGGCGAGGAGAAGGCCTCCGAGGCGCTCGTGGTCGGCGCCGACGGCGGCGTTCGCGGGACGGTCGTCCTCATCGAGGGCGTGACCCGCGGCAAGAAGCCGACGGGCGAGGTCGTGCTCGACAACCACCGCTGCCTGTTCGTGTCGCACGTCACGGCGCTCGCGGCCGGCGAGAAGGCTCGCGTGAAGAACTCCGACAGCATCCTGCACAACACGCACGGCTTCATGGGCAAGCCGACTGTCTTCAACCTCGCACTGCCCAACAAGGACCAGATGGTCGACATCACGCGCCGGCTGACCAGGCCGGGCGTCATCCGCGTGCTCTGCGACGCGCATCCGCACATGTTCGCGTGGATGGTCGTGCACGACAGCCCGTACGTGGCGGTGACGGACGATCACGGCGCGTTCAAGATCGACGGGATTCCGCCGGGAAGCTACAAGGTCACCATGTGGCACGAGGGCTTCCGGGCCAAGGGCGTGGACAAGGACGGGCGGCCGCTCTACGAGGAGCCCATCACCGTCTCGAAGAACGTCACGATCGCGCCGAAGTCCGCCGCGACGGTGCAGTTCGAACTCAAGTAAACGGGGGAGCGAATGTACAAGCACATCTATGTGCCGGTGGACAACTCGGACTACTCGAACCGCGCGATCGAGCTCGCGGTCGAGCTCGGCACGGCGCTCGGCACGCGCCTGACCGGCAGCCACGTCTACGCCGCGCGGCTGCACGACTACCGGTTCAAGCAGATGGAGTACACGCTGCCCGAGGAGTACAAGGACGAGAACGAGCTGGAGCGGCAGCGCAAGATCCACGACTCGCTGATCGCCATGGGGCTGCAGCTGATCTCGGAGTCATATTTGGACGTGCTGAAGAGGAAGGCCGAGGCGGCCGGCCTCCCGTTCAACGCCAAGATGATGGACGGCAAGCACTACAAGGCGCTCATCGAGGACACGCTCGCCTCGGACTACGATCTGGTCATCATGGGCGCTCTCGGCATGGGCGCCGTCAAGGACAGCCAGCTCGGCTCCGTCACCGAGCGCTTCGTGCGCAAGGTCTCGCGCGACACGCTGATCGTCCGGAACCACGACGGTCTCAAGGACGCGCAGGGCGCCATCGTGGTCTGCCTCGACGGCTCACCGCAGTCGTTCCACGGGCTCAAGATCGGGCTCGCGCTCGCCAGGGCGCTCGACCGGCCGGTCCAGGCCGTCGGCGTGTACGACCCCTATCTCCACTACGCGATGTTCAACGGGATCGTCGGCGTGCTGAGCGAGAAAGCCTCGAAGATCTTCCGGTTCAAGGAGCAGGAGCAGCTGCACGAGGAGATCATCGATACGGGACTGGCGAAGATCTACCAGTCGCACCTGGAGATCGGCCGCAAGCTCGCCGCCGAGGACGGCGTCGATCTCTCGATCACGCTGCTCGACGGCAAATGTTTCGAGAAGATCCTGACCTTCGCGCGCAAGGAGCAGCCCTGGCTGCTCATCATGGGCCGGGTCGGTGTGCACTCGGACGCGGGCGAGACGGACCTCGGCTCCAACACCGAGAACCTGATGCGCCTGGCGCCCTGCAACGTGCTCCTCACCGGCGGCACCTTCTATCCGCCGCTCGACGTGAAGGCGGAGGAGATCATCTCCTGGACCGAGGAGGCCGAGGCGCGCATGGAGCGCGTGCCCGTGCAGGTCAAGGGCGTGGCGCGAACCGCGCTCCTGCGCTACGCGATCGAGCAGGGCCACACGGTTATCACCAACAAGGTGATCGACGAGGCCATGGCCATCTTCATGCCGACCCGCATGGCGGAGAAGATGCAGATCCTCGCCGAGGACGTGGCGGTGGCGCGGCTCCGCGTCGAGAACCTGCCCGCCACCGCGATCTGCTCGGTCTGCGGCTACACGGTGAAGGGGCCCAACGCGGTGGTGGCGTGCCCGGTCTGCAAGGCCGCTCCGGAGAAGTTCCAGGTGATCTCCAAGGACGTGGTGGAGGCGATCGCCTCGCAGGAGGGCGGCATCGAGGAGGAGGAATCGCTCCCGGGCGTGGCCGTGAAGTGGTCCGCCGACGCGCGCGACGCGCTCCGCGAGGTGGCCGACGCCTATCTGCGCCGCCGCGCGAAGGCGCGGGTCGAGAAGTACGCGCGTTCCCGGAAGATCCCGGTGATCACCTGCCAGCTCGCGCTGCCGATGATCGAGGAGACGGTCGGCCGCGACAAGCTCGGGGCGGGCTGGGACACGCTGCTGGCGAAGACGAAGTTCGAGCCGGCCGAGGCCCCGGCCGCCGCCGGCGCCGACAGTCCGTACACGTGGACCGACGAGGCGACCGCGCGGCTGAACCGCGTGCCGGCCGGCTTCATGCGCGACATGACGCGGGAGGAGATCGAGCGCGTGGCCGCCTCGAAATGCGCCACCGACATCGATCTCGCGCTCTGTGAGGAGGGCATCGGCCACGCGCGCGAGACGATGAACGAGGTGATTTCCGGGTACATCTCGCAGAAGAAGCCGCGGTAGACCGTGGCGCCGGCGGCTCCGCCTCCGTCGCCCTCTGCGTTCACGGCGTACTCGGTCTCCTGGAATCTGACGCAGCGCTGCAACCTCGAGTGTGCGCACTGCTACATGTCGGCGCACGCCGGCGCCGACACGCGCGGGGAGCTGAGCACGGACGAGTGCCGGCGCGTGATCGACGAGATCGCCGACGTCAATCCCAACGTGTTCCTGATCCTCACCGGCGGCGAGCCGTTCTTGCGGAAGGACCTGTTCGAGATCGCCGGCCATGCGACCGCGCGCAAGTTCACCACCGTGCTCGGCACGAACGGCGTGCTGCTGCGCGAGAGAGAGGCGAGGGCGATGCGCCAGCAGAACGTGCTCGGCGCGTCCATCAGCCTCGACTCGACGGACCGCGCGCGCCACGACGCCTTCCGGCGCCTGCCCGGGGCCTGGGACGGCGCCATCCGCGCGACGCGCGTGCTCACCGACGAGGGGCTCGATTTTTCCCTCCACATGTCGGTCACGGACTGGAACGTCGCCGAAGTGCCGGCGATGATTGACCTGGCCAAGACGCTGGGCGCCAAGGTGCTCAACTTCTTCTTCCTCGTGCGCACCGGGCGGGGGCGTGATCTGACCGACATCGACGCCGCCGCCTACGAGCGGATCCTCACCTACCTGGCGAAGACGCAGGGGGTCGGCAACGGGCCGCCGGGATTCGTGCGGCGCATGCTCGGCATGGGTGATGCCGCGCCGGCGCCGGCGTTCGAAGACCCCTGGTCGACGCCGGTCGGCCACGCGGACGGTCTGCTGATCCGCGCGAAGTGCGCGCCGCATTTCCGGCGCATCCTCTACGAGCTGAACCCGTCGTCGCCGCTGCTGAAGAACTACGCGCACGGCTCGTGTCCGGCCGGCAAGTATTACTGCCGGATCACGCCCCTCGGCGAGGTCACGCCGTGTCCGTACATGCCGGTGGCCGCCGGCAACCTCCGCGAGACGAGCTTCGGCGACGTGTGGCGGGGCGCGCACGTGTTCGAGCAGCTGCGCGAGCCGACGCTCGGCGGCCGCTGCGGCGCCTGCGAGTTCTCCAGGGTCTGCGGCGGCTGCCGCTGCCGCGCCTACGCGACGCACGGCGATTATCTCGCCGAGGATCCGGCCTGCGGCTACCAGCCCGGCGCGCACGGCGGCCAGGTCATCGAGCTGCCGGCCACGCTGACCTTCGGACTACCGGTCGACTACGAGCTCGTCTGGGACGAGGCGGCTCGCGAGCGGCTCGCCGCCATCCCGTCGTTCGCGCGCGGGATGGTCGTCAAGGCCGTCGAGGCGTACGCGCGGGGGCGCGGCGATACGATCATCACCCCGGCGCTCCTCGCGGATGTCCGCTCCCGGTGGGGCGGGCGCTTCCGGCCGCAGGCATGACGCCGGCGCGACCATTCGACCCCGGCGACCGCTTCCGCGACGCCGCCCGTGCCTACCTCGTCTACGGCATCATCTACTGGATCGGCGGCGTGTGGCTCGCGTTCCACGGCGTCGGTGTTCGCGGTGACTTCGCCGCCCGCGGCATGCTGTGGCTGGCGCTCGGCCTCGTGTTCGTGATCGGCATTCCGTACCTGCTCCGGCAACGGCGGGTATGGTTCGAGCGGTGGATCCTCGGCCGCCGCGACTTCGCGCGGATCCTGACATTGTTCATGGCCGTCCGGGCCTGGGCGGTGTTGCGCGTCGCCCTGCGCGCCGAGACGGCCAGTGTGGCCGCGCCCTGGGGCGGCGAGATCACCTTCCGCGCCGGCGCCGCCGTCTTCTTCATCGTCACCATCGTTGCCGCCCTCTTCGTCGCCGTGGCCGCCTGGAGTCCCGACCAGAAGGCAGCGGAATGAAGCGATACAAGGACCTCGCGGGCGACGCCGGCTCGGACATCGCCGGCCAGGTCCAGAGGCAGCAGGCGAGGCTCAACGAGCGGCTCGCGCGCGTGGCGACGATCGTGGCGGTGGTGTCGGGGAAAGGGGGTGTCGGCAAATCGTCGCTGACGGCCAACCTCGCCCACTGCTTTGCCCTCGAGGGGAGCCGGGTCGGTGTGCTCGACGCCGACCTCAACGGCCCGACGATGGCCAAGATCCTCGGCGTGCGCGGCCGCGCGCTCACCGTCGGTGTGGATGGCGTCACGCCGCCCACGAGCGCGCTCGGCATCAAGGTGATGTCGATGGACTTGCTGCTGCCCTCGGATGCGACGCCGCTCACGTGGGAAGCGCCGACGCAGGACGAGGCGCACACCTGGCGAGGGACCATGGAGGCCAATGCGCTTCGCGAGTTTCTCGCCGACACCGCGTGGGGCGCGCTCGATGTGCTGCTGCTCGACCTGCCGCCGGGTACCGACCGGCTGGCCACCGTGACCGGCCTGGTGCCGGCGCTCGGCGGGACGGTGATCGTGACGATCCCGTCAGACGTGTCGCATCTGGTCGTCCGGAAATCCATCACCGTGGCGGCCGCGGCGAAGGCGCCCGTGCTGGGGCTGGTGGAGAACATGGCCGGGATGTTTCGCGGCCCGGCCGGCGCCGATCTGGCGCGCGAGGCGGGAATACCGTTTCTCGGGAGTGTCCCGTTCGACCCGGAGCTCGCGCTGGCCGCCGACCGCGGCGCGCCCTTCGTCGCCACCGAGCCCACCCGGGAGAGTGCGCGCGCCCTGATCGCCATCGCGCGCAACATCCGCGCGTCGCTGACGGCGACGCGCGGCTGAGCCTACTTGCAGGTCACGCCCTTCTCGAGCTGGTAGTTCTGGACCTTGTAGGTCGACACGAAGTTGTCCTCCCACGCCGAGACGGTGAGCGCGCCGAGCGCGTTCGTGCCGTCCCACGCCATCACGCGCGCGCGGCCCGCGAGATCGCGCGGGGTCATGTTGCCGGCGAGGTACTCGAGGGCGGTGTCGCGGTCGACGAAGACGGCCATCGTCTCGTGAATCGGACGCTCGCTGCCGCCCGCCGCGTGCTGCTTCAGCCATTCGACGATGACGGTGAAGCCGTCGAGCGCGGAGTTGTTGGCCGGTGGCACGTAGGTCGCCATGCGGCGGATCAGGGGGCCCACATAGCGCGAGAACATGGACGAGGCGCGCTCCTCGACAGCCAGGCCCGCGAACTGGGGCGACGGCTCCTGCTCGACGAAGATCCGGATCGAGAGATAGCGGTCGTCCTGCGTGGCGTTCTTGGGCTTGAAGAAACCGATCGACTGCTTCTGCACCTCGACCCACGGCATGCAGTGATAGATCTGGGCGTTGAGGTCTCGCAAGGCATTCGCGTGGGCGCGCGCGAGCGCCTTGCCCTTTTCCGACGTGTAGCTCTCGACGGACAGCACGCGGTCCTCCGAGGGAGCGGCCACCGAGGCCGCCGGGGCGCCAAGGACGACGGCGAGCGAGACAGTCAGGACAGCCGAACGGAGCGTCTGGTTGGTCATAGTGGATATATATGGATGCAGGGGGAATGCCAAACTGACTCTGTCAGTGTCGCGGCCATTTGGGAGAGATACCCGGCTGGCCGGCGTCCGAGATCGTGACTCTCGGACACCGACTCTCGCCATTCGGGCATCAACGCTCCTGGATCTGCTCCTGCGAGACGGTGATGGGGCGACCCCACCAGCCCTGGTCGCGGGCGAGGGCGATGTCCTGCCGGGTCACCCGCTTCGCGGCATCCTCGCGGTTGCGGATCGAGAAGAAGCCATGATCGCCGGACGCAAAGTGGGTGGGGTGCTGCTTCCAGGTTGCCCACTCCTCGTTCGTCGCACATCCGGCGACCACCATCAGAACACCACAGAGCAATGGGAGCTGCCATCGGCTGCGTCGCATACCTGACGACCTCCGGGACTGAATTTGGCTGCTAAAAGTCCCTGATAGTACATCCGGAATCCGTGTTGTACAACCGCGTGATAAACTCGCGTTTGAAGCGATGGAATCGCTGACCGTCCACAGCATGCCGCACCGCCTGCGGCGCCCGGTGTTGATCGTCGCCTTCAGCGGCTGGAACGATGCGGCGGAGTCGGCCACCACGGCCGCCCGGTACCTCGGCACCACGTTCCATGCCGAGAAGTTTGCCGAGATCGATCCGGAAAACTTTTACCATTTCGGCCTGTCGCGGCCGTACGTGCGGTTCAAGAGTGGCTCGGAGACGGAGCGCGAGATCGTCTGGCCCGCCACCGAATTCTCCATCGCGCAGCCGCCGGAGCTGCCGCGCGACTTCATCATCGGCGTGGCCATCGAGCCGCATCTCCGCTGGAAGTCGTACTGCAGCGAGGTGCTCGACCTCGCGCGCCGGTGCGAGGTCACGCTGGTGCTGACCCTCGGCGCGCTGCTGGCCGAGGTGCCGCATACGCGGCCCGTGCGGCTGTCGGGCGGCTCCTCCGATCCGGAGCTCGCCGCGCGCCTCGGGGTGCGCGCGACACGCTACGAGGGGCCCACGGGGATCGTCGGCGTGCTCAACACGATCTGTCGTGAGCAGGGGATGCCGACGGCGAGCCTCTGGGCCAACGTGCCGCACTACATCTCCGGCATCGAGAACCCGCGTGCGACGCTGGCGCTCGTCCGGCGGGTGCTCACGCTGCTGCACGGTACGGCGGATCTGTCCGACCTCGAGGAGGCCGTGCGTCAGTTCGACTCGAACCTGACCGAAATCGTGTCGCAGAACGAGAAGATCGCCGGCTACGTCAAGAAGCTGGAGTCGCGCGACGCCGAGGAAGAGCCGCCGGCGCCCTCGACGCCGTCCGAGAGTGACCTGCCTCCTGCCTCCGAGCTCGTGGCCGAGATCGAGCAGTTCCTGCGGCAGCAGCGCCCCGAGTGACGAGCCACCGCCGGCGTCGCGGCGGGCTCTCGCTCTTCTTCGCGGTTCTGCTCCTCCTCCCGTCCAGCGTGGCGGGCGCCGACCGCCTGTCGGTCAGCTGGCGGCCCGCGAAGCCGCGCGTGGGCGATGCCGCGCTCCTGCAGCTCCGCGGCGCCCCCGAGGGCGCGACGATCGAGGGCATGGTGGACGGCCGACCGCTGGTGTTCTTCCCGTACGCCGATGGGCACGCGGCGCTGGTCGGCTTCGATCTCGAGGCCAAGGCCGGCTCGAAAGCCTGGCAGCTGGCGGTGCTCGAGCCCGCGCGTGGTCCCCGGACGGCGAAGGGCAACGTTCAGGTCCTGCCTCGTCAGTTCCCCGTCCAGCGCCTGTCGCTGCCGACCGGGATGGTGGATCTCGACCCCGAGACGGAGCGCCGTGCCGTGTCCGAAGGCGAGCGGCTACAGATGCTCTATCGGAGCGTCACGCCCCGGCGGCTGTGGCGCGGACCATTCACGCGTCCCGTCGGCGGCAGCGAGGCGGCCACGGGGTTCGGCGCCCGTCGCATCATCAACGGCAAGCCGCGGATGCCGCACGGCGGGGCCGACTACGCCGCGCCTACCGGGACGCCCGTGGTCGCGGTGAACTCGGGGCAGGTGGCGCTCGTCGGTGATTTCTTCTTTCCCGGACGTCTCGTCGCCATCGACCACGGCCTCGGGCTCTACACGCTGTACTTCCACCTCGACTCCGTGGCCGTGAGCCAGGGCGACCCGGTCGAGCGCGGTCAGACGATCGGGACCGTGGGCGCCACCGGGCGCGCCACGGGCCCGCATCTGCACTTCGGCGCTCACGTCGCGGGGGCCCGCATCGACCCTGCGACCCTCCTCCTGCTAAACGCCCGGGATTAAGAAGATGTGGGGCCCGAGATGGCCCCCATACCCCCACCGTTCGGAGCGCCCCGGCGACGCCGTGTCGCTCCTCTGTCCGGCGCGCGGCGATTAGCGGCGGGAGCGCTTCTTGGCGCGCTTGCGGCCGGTGGTCTTGCGGGCCTTCGCGCGGGCCTTGGTGGACTTCTTCGCACGCTTCTTGCCGCCGCTCTTGCGCGCCTTCTTGGCGGCTTTCGGACGGCTGCTGCGCTTCGGGCGCGAGCGCTTCGGGGCGGCGCCACCGCCATCGGTGGTGCCCATGTCGGACATCGGCGTCGCCGTCTCCATACCGCCGTTCATCCCGTCCATCATCCGCTCCATCGAGTCCTCCCCGAGGTGATGGTCACTGCTGGCTCATACGGTGCGCTCCTCGCGCACAGCGCGCAAGGAATTTGATAGCCTCGCGGCCTCCGCGCGCAGCGCGTCGTCCGACCAGACGAGCGCCAGCGACCGCGCGAGGATGCCGCGAACGGCGCCGCGCGAGATCTTGATGCGCTCACCGGCGGCCAGCGGGTCGGGATGGGCGGCGATGGCCCGCAGGGTCGCGAGTCCGATCAGGAGCGGCCACGCGCAGGCCAGCCGCATCCGCCATTCCGAGCGCGGAATCGCCAGCGTGTACCGCCACGCCTCCTCGTAGTGGGCGAGTGTGAGGTCGAGCAGCCGGCGCAGCACGGGCCGGGCTCGGGCGGTGGCCTTGGGGTCGAGAAGATCACGCGGCGTGAGCCCGGCGGCGATGAGGTCGCGCGCGGGAAGGTAGCAGCGCCCGGTCTGCAGGTCGGCCGGTACGTCGCGCAGCACGTTCGTGAGCTGCAGCGCCTTGCCGAAGCGAATGCCACGCCCGGTCATGACGGTCCGGTCCCACACGGCCAGCCGTGGCCGGTGCGCCAGGTGCATCGTGGTCCAGAATTGCCCGACGCAGCCGGCCACGAGGAACGTGTACCGGTCCAGCTCGTCGAGCGTCTCGAGCGCCGCCACCGTGGCCGCGCTGTCGCCGGGAAAGCGCTCGAGGTCGAAGAGCTGACCGTCGGTGATGGTCGATAGCACGTCGCGGACGGCGTCACGGTCCACCACCGGCAGGCGCTCGACGCGCGCGAGCACCTCGCCGACGCGGTGCAGCAACTCGCGCTCGTGGGCGTGCGCCTGCACGGACGCGCAGGCTCGCCCGACGGCGGCGACGTCTGCCGTCCCGCCCTGGTACGCCGTGCGCAGAGTTTCGAGATGCGCGCGGCGCTCGGCGCGCGGGATCAGCCGCGTGTCGGCGACGGTGTCGGTGGCCCGGGCGAGGAGATATGCGAGCCCGAGCGGCTTCCGCAGCTCGGGCGGGAGAACGATCAGCGAGAGATAGAACGTCCGGCTCGTGCGCCGGAGGACGCCACCGAGACCACCCGTCAATCGAGATCGAACGGACGTCGCGGCGGGTCGGGCGAGTCCTTCGCTCGCTTCAGCCCTTCCTGAAACTTCCGGTCGAGCACCTTGCCTTTCTGGCTCTCCGCTTCCGCCGCCTGCCGGAAGCGCTCCTCGCGCTCGCTCGACTTCGCGCGCAGGATGTCGAAGGCGGTGCCAAGATCCTTGGCCTCGCGCTTTGGCGGCGGCGCCTCGTGCGCAATGACGGCCCGGACCTCCGGGTCGATCGTCAGCTTTCCGTGACAGCAGGGACATTCGACGACGAACGAGCCCTTCGCCATGGCGCCACGCTAGCATAGAATGCGGGACGATGCCGGAGCTGGCCAACGAGTTTTCCTGGTCCCGCAGCCGCGACAACACGTTCCAGGAGTGCAAGCGCCGCTACTACTATCACTACTACGGCTCGTGGGGCGGCTGGGAGGCCGGCGTCGCCGCCGACGTCCGCACGCTCTATATCCTGAAGCAGCTCGCGTCGCGGCAGATGTGGGCCGGCCGCGTCGTCCACGACGCCATCGAGATGGCGCTCCAGATCTTCCAGCATGGCCGTGACGTGCCGGTGGAGCCATTCATCGCGGACACCATCGAGCGGATGCGCGGAGAGTGGCGGTCCTCGCGCGACCGCCGGTACCGCGACAATCCCAAGACGCTCGCGCTGTTCGAGCACGAGTACGCCGTGGAGTTGAAGGCCGAAGTCTGGCAGGCCCTCAGCCGGAACGTGAGCACGTGTCTCCGCAACTTCTTCCGGCTGCCGCTGCTGGCCGAGATTCGCAAGACGCCGCCCGAGCACTGGTCGATCGAGCACTGGTCCAAGGTGCTGGACTTCGAGGGCACGCCGATCTGGATTGCTCCGGACTTCGGCTTCTGGACCGACGACGGTCGCCTGGCGCTCATCGACTGGAAGACGGGCGGCGCCGATCCCGAGGCGGCGGCGTTCCAGCTCGGCTGCTACGCGCTCTACGCCCAGGACATGCTCGGCGTCGAGCCCGCGCGCGTCGATCTCATCGAGGTGAACCTGCGTGAGCCAGTGGTGACTCCACACCACTGGGACAAGGCGCGGCTCGACGACATCCGCGAGCGGCTGCGGCTGTCGATCCGCTCGATGAAGGCCTACCTGGCCGATCCGGCCGCCAACGTGGCCGTCATGGACGGCTTCGAGCGCACGGAGGAGCTGCGCATCTGTCGCTGGTGCAACTTCCGCGTCGTCTGCCGTCCCGAGCTCTGACGGTCAGGCGAGCGCCCGCGGCGCGTCACCGTCCGGCAGGCACACCGTCCGGGCGGACCTCATGCTCGCGATCCTGACGGATGCGGGTGCGAATCTGCGCGCGCTCCTCCGGCGTCAGCCGCTGCCAGCGCTGCCAGTTGCGGATGACCCGCTCCCGCTCCTCCGCCGAGAGCTGCTGGAATTGCTGCCAGTGCTGCAGGATCCGGGCGCGTCGCTCGAGCGGCAGCCGCTGGAAGCGATCGTAGGCGGCCTGGAGCTCCTGTCGCCGCGACTCCGGCAGCTCGGTCCAGCGCTGCAGGTCTTCGAGCAACCGCTGGCGCTCGGGCGCCGGCAGCTGCCGGAAGCGCTGGAAGTTCTCGCGCGCCGCCTGCCGCTCCTCGGGCGACATCGAGCGCCAGTAGCGGTAGCGCTCCAGCACGCGCTGGCGCTCCTCGGTCGTGAGCTGCTGCCAGCGCTCCAGGTTTCGCTGAACGATCGCACGCTCCTCGGGCGAGAGCTGCTCGATGCCCTCGATCGGCGCCGGCTGCGCCCAGGCCGTATCGGCCAGCCCCGCGCCGAGCACGGCAGCCGCGGTCGCCATGATGGCGACCCCGCGTCGCGTCATCTCAGCACGCCTCCTTCGGCGCCGGCCGCGCGTCGCCACCGGGGCGAGCCGCGCGCGGGATTCAGGCGCTCGAGCAGCTCGAGCAGCCATACGCTGCGCGCGACCGGCTCCTCGCGCTGCAATCGCGGATCGGTCTCGCGCAGAAGGTCGAGGTCGAGGAGCAGCTGCGCCTCCGGCGCGTCCGTCGCGCGCGCCACCGGAGCGGCGAGTGCCAGGACCAGCAGCGCGAGCGCCACCGCGCGCATCATCGGTCACGTACCGGAACCACGTCGAGCTGGCGAATCTCGTCGAGCGCGTCCAGCATGTCGAGTCGCGAAACCACGTCATAGTGTTTCAGCATGTCCAGTCGTGCCCCCAGGGCAGTCTCCTCGATCTGCGTGAGGTTGGCGGCAGGCTTTTCCACCGGCATCGGCCGGAACGTGAAGAGCAGCAGCGCGACCGCGAGCCCCGCCGAGAGCGCGATCGGGAGCGGCCGCTGCCACCAGCGAGGCCCCCGTGCCTGCTCGGCGAGCCGGGCGCGCAGCTCGGCGCGATAGCGGCCCCAGTGTGGCTCGATCGGCACGGGCGACGACGCGAGGGCGCCGAGAACCGCGCGCACGTCGGCCAGCGCGACTTGGCACCGCTCGCAGCTCTCGACGTGTGCCGCCACGCGCGCGCGCTCGGCCGGCGCCAGCTCGTCCTTGACGTACGGCACCAGCGCCGTCGCGGGGTGGTGCCCCGAGTCGCTCATGGCCCGAGCTTCCGCCGTAGCGCCTGCACGGCGCGGTGCAGGTGCACGCGAACCGTTGGCTCCGAGCACCGCAGCACCGCTGCGATCTCGGCGGTGGACAGCTGCTCCTGGACGGACAGCACCACGGCGGCCCGCTGCTGCGGCGAGAGCCGGTGGACGGCTGCCCAGAGCCGCGTCATCGTCTGCTCCTCGCTGGCGCGCTGTCCGGGGTCCGGGTCGCGCGCGGGTTGCCGTTCGACGAGCGCCGCCTGCTCCTCGTCGGGGTCGTGGGCCACCGTCCGCTGCCACCACCGCCGGCGCCGGCGGTGGTCGAGACAGAGATTGACGAGGATGCGATAGAACCACGTGGAGAACCGGGCATCGCCGCGGAACCGCCCTGCGGACTGATAGACGCGCAGGAACGCCTCCTGGGAAAGATCTTTCGCGTCCTCGGCGTCGCGCAGCAAGGACCACGCGAGCCGATAGGCCCGCGCCTGATATCGCTCGACCAGCTCGTCAAAGGCGCCCTCCTCTCGCGCCGCCACCCTCGCGCAGAGCGCCTCATCGGAGAAGTCTCCGCGCTCGTGGCTCACCACGGTCCCTAGCGCCCACCATCCCACTCCGCTATCGCCTGCCGCAACCCATAGTCCGGCCTCGCCCATCTGCGTCGGGGCACTCCTGAAAGGTTGGACGGCCAGGGTCCCAGCGCTGTTTACAGGCGGCTGTCTCGGAAGTGTCGATGACCGCGGCTGTCTTGGCCGTCCGGCGGCCGCTGGCCGGAGGCTTGCAAGCCGGCGAGGTGGGGGTGCGCCATGATAGAGCGTCAGACGTTCCCGACCGATTTCGCGGGATGTGAGATCACCGTGGTGACCGAGCGGCTCGCGGACAACGCCTGGGCCGTTGTCTCGACGATCCATCACATCCTCGACGGCGGCACCCGGACGATCGATCTGCCCGTCTCGACCAAGCGGTTCGAGACCCAGGCCGACGCCCGTGACTTCGGCCTCCGTCAGGCGGTGACCTGGCTCGAGCACAACATGCCGCACGACGAGCGGAAGACGGCGTAGATCCCGGCGGGTCGGATCCGCCCACCGGGTCAGAGCAGGACCAGACCCCGGTTCGAACGATTCATCGACGCAGCGCCGCCGTTGTTCACGAGGACCGTCTCGGTGATCTGTACACCGGCGGTCCCGAGCTCGTATGCGGGGATGCTGACCGCCAAGACCATGCCGGCCTCGAGCCGGGCACCGTCAGGCTCCGGAACCAGCCATGGCAGCTCGAGCGATTCGAGGCCGATGCCGTGCCCCGCATCGTGGGCGCGAAACGTCCGAATTCCGCCTGCCCGGACAGCCGCCGCTGCTGCCTCGAACACGACGCCGGCCGCAGCCCCGGGCCGAATCGCCGCCAGCGCGGCGTCGATGCCGGCCTCGACCGCGTCGTAGCGCCGCTGCTGCTCCGCGGTCGGCGCGCCGAGGACGGCCATACGCGCGACCTCGGCGTGGTAGCCCTTGAAGACGCAGCCGACGTCGAAGCGTACGAGCTCCCCGGTGCGCAGCGCGCGCTCGCCCGGAAGGGCGGCGGGCAACGCCGTGTTCGTGCCGAACGCGATCAGCGTCGTCGACGGCCGCGCCCCCCGCCGCGTGAGCGCACGCTCGTAGACGGCGGCCGCCTCGTGCTCGGTGATGCCCGCGATCAGCTCGCCGAGAACCTCGTCGATCGCTTCTTCCGCGATGCGCAGCCCCTGCTGCAGGCAATCGATCTCGTAGGGGCTTTTCACCAGGCGCGCCTCGGCGAGGGCGGCAGAGGCAGGCTGGATCTTCGCGCCCTCGAGGCGCCCGGCGACCGCGCGAGCGGTGGTCTCCGTGAGCGTCGCCGAGTCCAGCGCGATCGCGTCTTCGGCGACACCGAGCGCGCGCAGCGCGGTCAGCAGCGCATCGGCGGGCGACGCGGTGGCCGCGGTCATGAGCGCGGCTGCGCGGCGTGCGGCCTCGTCGGCACGCGGATCGACATCGACGTGGCAGTGGCCATGACAGACGACATGATCGGCGTGCCCGTCGCCGGTCGCGAAGGCCGCGGCGTCGATGGCGGGGATGACGAGCGCCGTGCCGCGGCGCGCGTACACGGCAAAGCTCGTGGAGGGCACTGCACGCGCGAGGCTGCGAAAGCCGGTGACGTAGGCGACGTTGGCCGCAGACGCGGCGACGAGGGCGTGCACGCCGAGCCGCGCCAGGGCGGCGTCGAGCCGCTCGGCCTGATGTGGATACATCGCGCTCAGATCGCCAGCAGCGTGCCGGACACGTGCGCGGACGACTCGGCGGCCAGATACGCGATGGCGCCGGCGACCGCGTCGACCGGCACCCACGTCTGGGGGTCGACCTTCGGCATGGCCGCGCGATTGGCGGGCGTGTCCATGGTGCTCGGCAGCACCGCGTTGACGGTGACGCCGCGCGCGTGCGTCTCGGCCGCCAGCGCCTGCACGAACGCGATGACGCCGGCCTTGGCCACCGTGTACGCGATGAAGCCGCCCGCCGGTGGCACGACGGCGCGGGAGGCAACGGCGACGATCCGGCCGGAGCCGGCGGTCAGCATGTGGGGCAACGCGGCCCACGCCGCCACGTAGGTTGCCGTCAGATTCAATGCGAGCATCCGGTCCCAGAGCGCGCGGTCGGTCTGCACGAGCTCGCCC
>Ga0075431_100001902_pt1 | contig 19814 bp, 12 predicted proteins | sample RhiMetdeltSRZDD5_FD_75297 | JGI IMG/M metagenome (GOLD analysis project Ga0075431, IMG submission 75297) | Populus rhizosphere microbial communities from Tennessee, USA - Rhizosphere MetaG P. deltoides SRZDD5 | ecosystem: Host-associated > Plants > Roots > Rhizosphere > Soil | place: USA... | reverse complement strand
TCTGTATCGTGTGTTGCATTGCCACAAATATCGCAAGCGTTCATCATGTGCGACTGATCGAGGTGCTGTGAAATATCCGTTCCTGCCACCTGTTCACCCCGTTTCAGATGTCGCTATAGAACGGCTGCTCCCGTTCGGACAATCTGCACGAGCCGCAAGATTACTAGTTCCCCTAGGGACGTGCGCACCACAATATCGTGTTTTCCGAAAAGTGAGTTGCGCGGAACGGGCGTCGCGGACCAGCGGTTTGACAACGCGCACGACACAGATCTTCTAAATCCGTTGGCTCAAGGAGTCCGGTATCGGGATTCCTTCTCGTAGCAATTCCTCATGCGGCCTGACCGTCTTGCCTGAATGCGGTGCGGCGGCCGACACGCAAACCACTGCGATTCATCTTTTGAAATATTGTGGCTAACGGTTGCGGTTCAATGCGCGATCGGTTTCAGAACGAGCTTCGCTGGGTCGATCACCGTGTGCTTGATGCGCTCGCGCTTCCAGGTGTAGGTGATGTGTACTAGGCCATCGGTGGACTGAATCACGGCCGGATACGAATATTGGCCCACCGTCGCGGCTTCCAGCGTGAGCGCCGACTGCCAGTTCACGCCGTCAGACGAGACCGCCACGTTGAGCGGTGTACGGGCGGTAGAGCTGTGATTGTAGACCAGCAGAAAGCGTCCGTCGCGCAGGGTCACGGCATCGATACCGGAATTCGGATTCGGCAGACCGAGCGCCGCCATCTTGCCCCAGGTCTTGCCATTGTCATCGGACCAGATCGAGAATATCCCATTGGCGCGAGTCCGGCCCAGCGCCTGCAAGCGGCCGTCGCGATGGACCAGGATCGTCGGCTGGATCGCCTGAAACTCTTTCGTGTCGTTGACGGGAACGGTAGCTGACCACGTCACGCCGCCGTCGGTGGAGCGCTCAAAATGGACACGCCAGCCGCCATCTTCCCTGCTCGAAGGGGCAAGGATATCGCCATTCGAAAGCTGGATCGCCTTGTTCTTAATCGGACCCAGGATGCCATCGGGGAGACGCCGAGCCTGGGACCACTTGCGGCCGATGTCGCCGGAGCTCATTTCCATTCCCCACCACTCGCTAGGACTTGGCCCCACTTTATAAAACAGCCTCAAAGAGCCCTGTTTCGGCTGGAACAAGACCGGATTCCAGGTCGGATAGCGGAGCGCCGGCGATTGCACGCCATTTGCGACTTCGACCGGCCGTGCCCAGCGCCCGTCGACGAAACGCGAGAGCCAAATACCCACGTCCGGATTCCGCTCAGCGGTACCGCCGAACCAGGCGCACAATAACGCGCCTTTGCTTTCGACGATAGTCGAAGCGTGGCAGGAGGGAAAGGGCGCTGTCTCGAAGATGAATTCCGACTTCACCAGTCCCGGCTGCTGCGCGAATGTGAGCGACGAGCCGATCGCCAAGGAAAGAAGCAGCCGTGCGTTAGAGATTCGAAACATACTTGAGTTTGCCTTTGCTCTCGCCAAACTAGTTCACCCTCACCCGCATTTTATCGAGCATCGCAGGAAATAGGTTCGCCACCGGTGGCATCGGTTTGGGAAAAGACGCCGCCGATGTTTCGAGACCCAGTATTCTGTTTCCGCCCAAACGCGAGTTGAGTAGAAGCCAGAGTGCCGGCCAAGTGATCGCTATTCGCGAGGTGTTGATGTGGCGGTTCCCGCCTAAAACCATCAACGACCTACAAGCTTGTTCGAAGCGTGCCGTTCTTAGCAGCACGAACGATGTGTTGGGCCGCACGGAACGCGAGCGCCTGAATGGTCATCGTTGGGTGGTTGCGGCCACCGGTGACGAGATTGCTGCCGTCCACGATAAACAGGTTGGGCACGTCGTGGGCTTTGTGATACTTGTCGACCACCGATGTCTTCGGATCGTTCCCCATCCGGCAGGTGCCGCGGTTATGCGCACCGCCGCGACTGTCGCTGACCGCAGGCGCCCATATCTTTTTCGCTCCGGCGGTCTCCAGAATCTCTAGGGACTTTTGCCGGAAGAACTCCATGTTTTTGAGGTCGTCAGGATGGCTCTTCGACGTGATACGCATTGCTGGCAGACCCCACTCGTCCTTCACGTCGGGGTCAAGATCGACGCGGTTCGTCTCGAGTGGTAGCTGCGTTACAAAACAAGTGATCGTCATCCGGTGGTTGGCTTCTTCTCTAAGCGCTTTCTTGTATCCGGCGCCCCAGCGCGGGGCATTGGGAGACAACCCGTTCAGGCCGAGCTCAAGAGGCGTCAGATAACCACGCGCGGTCAGCCGCCCGCCGCCATAGAAGCCGCGCTTGGGATCCGACGGCACGTAATCCACGATGCCAGCGCCGGAAATGACGCCCTTGTACTCGTTCAGTGGATGCTCGAGAAGTCCGCTGGCGCTGGCCCCACCGCCGAGCATGAGATACTTCCCGACGAGACCGCTCGAGTTCGCAAGCCCGTCAGGGAAACGAGCCGACTTCGAGAGCAACAGCAGGCGGGCCGACTCCGAGGCATTTGCGGACAGAATGACCGCCTTCGCCTTTTGATGTACCTCGCGTTTCTGGGCATCGAAATAGATGACGCCGGTCACTTGACCGCTATTGTCGACCGAGATCTCGCGCACGTAGCTCTTCACACGAATCTCGCAGCGGCCGGTCTTCTGGGCGATCGGCAGCATGGTAACTGCGGTGCTCGATCGCGCGCCCACGTGGCACCCGTAGCCGGAACAAAGTCCGCAATTGACGCACGCGGCACGCCCCTTATAGCGCTTCGTAATGATCGCGAGCGGCCCGGGAACGACGGTTAATCCGTGTTTGGCCGCCGCAATATTGAATAGCGCGCCCGAGCTCTTGAGAGGCGCCGGCGGCACCGGATAATTCTTCGACATCGGCGCGACGAATGGCGAATCTACGCGCAGGCCGGATATGCCCAATTCCCATTCGGCCTGGGTGTAGTAAGGCTCGAGTTCCTCATACGTGATCGGCCAGTCCGCCATGCCCGTGCCTGAAGGAATCGTCTTATCGTAGGAGGCTTCATTGAACTCCCATGGCAGGTGGCGCCAGCTGCTGCCGCCATATGTGACCGTGCCCCCGCCAACTACACAGCCGTAGCTGTGCGTGCCTCGAACGGCTTTTTCTTTGTCGGTCCGGCGGAACGTGTTGCGCTGTCTCGACGGGTCGCTCATTAGGCGATCTTCTTCGCTCTCGTTGCGATCCAGCCACTCGTCCTTGTTGTATTCATGATCGCGGCCGTACTTTCCCCAACCTCCCTGCTCCAGCACCACGACCGAGAAGCCCGCCACCGACAACTGCTTGGCCATGATCCCCCCAGCGGCTCCCGAACCGATGACTATGAAGTCAACATTAGTTGAGGGTGTGAACTGCGTCATATCGTTCTCCTTCACGCCTTACGGCGAGGTTCGGGCTGCGCGTCGTAGTAACCGAACGGCGGCTTATGATTCAGGGAATCATCGTAGCCGATTAGTTTCCACCCGATCTTGTTGTGGTTGCCGCCGTGCACCGGGCGCGCAAGGAACCCAATCACCGTGTGGATGCGGACAGTGTTGAAGAACTGCGTCTTCTCGATCTCGGTAAGGGTTTTTATCTGCTGCTCTGAAGTGAGCGCCGAAAACTTGCCGGCGCTCGGGTAGAGTTGCGCCGTCTTGGCCTGTAGCTCCTGCAGCCCTTGAATATAGACAGCCTGGCTGTTGCGTGCAAAAGTGGTCAGCGCCCTGTCGATGAAGTACAGGCAGCGAGCCTCGCGTGCCCCGGGGGTATCATCGGTGGGGATAATCTGCGCCGCTATGGCCTCGACCTCAGCGGCCTGTGCAGCAGTGAAGAAGGCGAGCGGCGGTAACTGCCCCGATTCGGCCGAATGTCGCGCGTATTCTTGGGCAGCAAGGATTCCAGGCAAGTTGGCCGTGATCCAAGCCGCGTTTAGGCCCGTCACGGAATCCACCAGAAATGACCGTCGTGATTTTGCTTTAGTTCTCATGCGTCCCTTCCTGCGTTAGAACCGGTTCTCACTAAATGATATGCCCAAATGGCATTATATATACCGTTTAGTTTTTGGATCGGTATTATACACATCTCCCCCACTCACCCTGGGCGTAGGCAGCGGACACTACCTTCGATTGCACTGATCCCGGATCTGCGATATAAATCGCTACGTCTGATTTTGTCCGAACCTGCGTTAAGGAGAATTCATGCCCAAAGTTCGCAGCTCCGTCGGATGGGCCGCTCCGATAGTACTGTTACCCGCCAATTACGCCCAGCCCGGTTCGATCAAGGAGAGACGGATGCGTATCCATCGCCTCGCCCTGCTCATATTCGGTGGCTTTTCCTTCCTCTTTTCCCAGCCAGGCGCCGCTCCGCCTCCCGGCTCTGACGCCCCGGATCTCGGTTACAAGCTCGCGCCGGATTGGCCGAACTCGCCTCGGAACGCGGCAGGCTCGCCCGGTGTGTGGAATCTGATTCAGGTCGCAAGTGTGGCCGTCGATTCACGCGGCCATGTGCTCGTGCTTCACCGCGGCGCTCACCCGGTCCTTGAATTCGACAGCGCCGGGAAGTTCCTGCGATCTTGGGGAAACGGGATGTTCAGCGAGGGAAAGGTAGGGGCCGTGGCGCGGGGCGATCGCGCACCTGGCGCCTCGGGTTACTCCGCGGTCTATGGCCCCGCAGGATGCGATTCGTGCGGCGCGCACTCGATGCGCGTGGATCCGGCGGGGAACACCTGGCTGGTCGACGCGCCGGGTCACGTGATCTACAAGCTAAATCAACAAGGTAAAGTGGTCCTGCAGCTCGGCCAGAAGGGAGTCTCCGGTATGGGACCGAACAACTTCAACCTGCCGACGGACATCGCCTTCGCACCAAGCGGCGAGTTCTATGTGAGCGATGGATATGGGAATCCGCGGGTCGCGAAGTACACGCGCGAGGGGAAATACCTGCTTCAATGGGGCGCGAGGGGATCCGGTCCGGGCGAATTCCAGTTGCCGCACAACGTGGCGGTCGACGCGCAGGGGAGAGTTTATGTGAGCGATCGGGAGAACCGGCGGGTCGAGATTTTCGACGAGAACGGGAAATTTCTGAGCGAATGGCCGAACATAGGCGGTGTTTCAGGGCTATGGATCACCAAAGACCAGCGGATCTGGACAGGCGGAGTTCTGCGGGATCTTAACGGAAAGGCCGTGGGGAGATTGCCTGCCGAGGCGGGCGGAGCTGGAGGTCCGCACGGCATTACCTCAACCGAGTCCGGAGACGTCTACGTCGCGCAATTGAGCGGCGTGGCACAGAAATTCGTGAAGAAATGAGACAGCAAGGTTTCGAGATGTGATTCTCACAGCCGTGCGAGCTGAGTCAGTTCGATGGCTTGGTTCTTTGGAATCCCACGGAATCTGGATAAACATGGCGAACCGGCGCTCCGGTTCTTACAGTGGCCGCCCGCCGCAACAACCGCCTTCAACGCTTGACCCTGCATCATCAACGAACCCAAAGACGCTAACTGGATTAAGCTCGACTACGAAGGCCAGAAGCTTCTCACGTTCAGCAAATCACAGCGCAATCGCTAACACTGGGAACAAATATCGACCCGCGGCTGTCTAAGTGGACGAGTGCTCGAAGTCCGCGGCTTGATCAAGCGGTATAACCGCATCCCGGCGGTCGATGGCGTGAGCTTCGCAATCCGCCCGGGCGAGATCCTCGGCTACGTCGGACCCAACGGAGCCGGCAAGAGCACGACTGTGAAAGTGCTCACCGGGCTGATCGAGCCGACCGAAGGGGAAATCTTCTTCGAGGGCCGCAACGTGCGCCAGGACTGGGTCGGCTTCCAGCGGCGCATGGGCTACGTGCCCGAAGAGCCGCACCTCTATCCACATCTCACAGGCCGCGAGTATCTTCAACTTGTCGGCCGGCTTCGCGGACTCCATCGGCGCACGCTCGACGCGCGGATGGACGAAATGCTCCGCCTCTTCTCCCTTTGGGGCGACCGCTACTCGCCGCTCTCCTCCTATTCGAAAGGGATGCGCCAGAAGATCCTGCTCTCCGCCGCCCTACTGCACGATCCCGAGCTGCTGATTCTCGACGAGCCGTTTTCCGGACTGGACGTCAACACAGCCCTAGTCTTGCGCGCGCTCCTCCGTGCCCTGGCCGACTCAGGCAAGATGATCCTTTACAGCTCCCACGTTCTGGAGGTGGTGGAAAAGGTCTGCTCGTCCGTCGTAATTTTGCGTAAAGGGAAGATCGTCGCTTACGACGCCGTCGAGAGCCTGCGCGATCTGATGCAGCAGCCATCGCTCGAAGGAGTCTTTGCGCAGCTCACCCAGCAGGAAGATCCCGCTCGGATCGTAGGCGGCATCCTCGCGGCGATGCGAAGTTGAATCCGAGGCAAAATGAAACGCTTCCGCGAGTGGCTGGGGGAAACACATTCCGCCGGCTTCGAGCTACGGCGCCACTTCTTTCTTCGCTTCTTCGACAGCGAACTCGTCTCGACGCCGGGCCAGTGGCAAGTGGTCGCCGGAGGCCTGGCCGCTGTGCTGGTGTCTTGGAGCCTCATCTTCGCGCAAGCCTACTTTCGCAAGTACTCGCAACTGCATAGGGCGCCGAGCTCGGAGCCGTATCACATGGCGGCGACCGCCGATGTCTTGTTTCTGATCATCCTGGCAATGGCGCTGATAGGCCTGTTCACCACACTGCAATGGCCGTCACTTTTCCCAGGACTGCGCGACTATCTGGCCATGGCTTCCCTCCCCGTCACGATGCGAGACGTATTTGTCGCCAAGTTCAGCGCGCTGGTCGCCTTCGCCGCTATGTTCGTCGTCGCAATCACACTGCTGCCGAGCCTGCTCATGCCCGCGGTAATGGCTGGTTACTATGCGATCGATTCAAAGGTGCAAATACCAGCGATATTTGTTAGCTCTTCGGCGGCGGCGCTATTCGTATTCTTCTCGCTCGTCGCCGTCCAAGGCGTGCTTCTCAACATCCTGCCCGTTCGCCACTTCTCGCGAATTTCGCTCGCCGTTCAGGCGGCGTTACTGACGACGCTACTCTGCGCCTTGCCATTCGTTTTCTCCGTTCCTGGTCTCGCACGCTCAATGAATGAGCGTCCGGAGTGGATCGTGCGCGCGCCGCCAGCGTGGTTCCTCGGAATTCATCAGGTGATGATCGGCAACCGCGAGCCCTTCGCGATCCGCCTGGCTTGGGATAGCCTGCTCGGCCTCACCTTCGCCATCTGCGCGGCGATCCTGACGTACCTCTGGAGCTATCGCCGCCATAAAGTGCGATTACTGGAATCGACATCGACACTACCCACAGCAACGCATCGGGATTGGCTTGACGATCTCGCCGGCCGATTGATTCCGGACCCGCGCGAGTTAGCCGTGTTTGCCTTTATCGCCAAGACGCTGCTCCGCAGCCGGAGTCATCGCCTTGTGCTCACCACGTTTTCCGCGATGGCTGTGGCCGTCATTTTCGAGAGTTTCGCCACGCTGGCGCTGAACCAAGGCTTGCGAGGACTCGCGCTCCGCCAAGTGGCCATATCGGCTCCCCTCGCGCTATCGATGTTCGTCCTAGCGGGATTCCGCTATCTGTTTCGATTGCCCGTGGAACTCTCCGCTAACTGGGTGTTCCGCATCAACGAGCCCGGCAATCGCCGGATTTTCCTCGCCGCCGCCGAGCGCTTCCTGATCTACTGCGCCGTAGCGCCAGTGGCGCTGATCACGCTCCCGTTTGAGGTCGCGCTTCTGGGTCCAGGCATGGGATTCGCCGTTACGATCCTCTGCCTGCTGCCGTCGCTAATCCTGATGGAACTGCTCTTGATTCAATTTGAGAAAATTCCATTTACGTCATCCTATCTGCCAGGCCGGCGGCCGGTGATCGAAACACTAGTGATCTATGGTGTCGGTGTAACGCTGTATATCTCGGTCTTAAGTGCCCTCATAAGCTGGAGTCTGCGGCAGCGCGGATCGACCGTCACTCTGTTCGTCATCATGCTGGCCGCATGGTGGCGGGCGCGAACCGCAAGGCTGGAAGACTGGAAGATCGGCCTCTTGGAATTCGAAGAGCTACCCGAACCGGTCGTGCGGACGCTAAGAATCGAGCGCGACTAGTTCCACACCGACAAATCAAGGATTCGAAGTCACTGTGGAACAAGCTTTAGCTTGTTCGTGAGGCGTCGTTAGAGAGCGGCGACGCGCATCAAAACTGATACCGGATCCCGAACTGAATCTGTCTCGGGATACTCTGCTGCGTCGAGGAAGTAATCCGGCCGAAATTGGCCGACTGCGGATTCATCTCAGGGTTGGCGAATTGAATCCGATTCCACACGTTCACGACTTCAGCGCGAAGCTGGAATTCGTTGCGCTCCCCAACCAGGATTCTCTTTCCCATCGACAGATCCATGTTGATGATGTTGTTTTCGCGCAGATTCGTGATCCGTGTCGGCAGCGTCCGGATATTATTGACAAGCTGGATCCTCGGATCGGTCCTCTGCTTGACCGGGTCGTCGACGCCGTTGGTCTGCACCGCCGCATCGTGAAAATAGAACCCACTCGTATCGAAGATTTGCTTCCCCAGCACATCAGCGCCGTAGTGCGCTTCCAGGCTTCCGAGGTCGCCATTGAAATAGATATTCCCCAGTGCAAGCGGTCCTCCGGGTTGCCACAGGAAGATGCTCCCCAACTGCCAGCCGCCGAGCGCCCAACCGCTCACCTTGCCCAGAACGTCATTGCGCCGAGCCGGATTCCAGCGCTGCCTCTGGCCGACGGGCAGCCGCCAGATGCCGTTCATCGTGAAGCGGTGCGGCCGGTCGTTGTTTGAAATGCGTTTTTGCAGCTCCGTATCTATTTCATTCAGACGGTCGACCCATTGGTGGTTGACCGAAAACGTATACGACGCAGCAAAGCTGACGTTGGCGCTGAACCTCTTGTCCACTCGAAATTGGAAAGAGTCATAGCGGGCCCGGCCGCCGTAAGTCTCGAAAGTCATGGGCGAGAGGAATTGTGGATAAGGAAGCAGAAGCTGCCGCCGGGAGATCGTCGTTCCGTTGATGGCGCCGCCCGGAGTTAGTCCGCGGAACGGATTCGTCACCTGCTGGGTGAGGAATGAGTTCCTCGTATTCATGTCCTCATCCCGCCAGGCGCTGGTGGAGCGGTATTCCCGCGGCAACGCATTCAAATTTTCACCATCAACTTTGATATTCGTTCCGCGTGATCCCGTATATGCTGCCCGGACAACCCATGCTCCTGGCAACTCCCGCTGATACTCGGCGGAGAACTGATGGAAGCGAGGATATTTTCGATCGAGGGGAAGATAACTCATGTTCTGGCCTAAACGCGCAGCAAAGCCGATCGCTGCTCCTACCGGCTCGATAACCACACCCACAGGATTCGATAAGTTGTAAGGAAAAGTCAGTCCATCGTCGGGCGTAACCACAATGTTAGTGGTTTGCGAGAAACCATACTGCTGTACGCCTTCCATTATTCTTGGCGACCAGTTCAGTCTCCACCCGCCGCGCAGGACGCTCTTCTTGCTTAAACGCAAGGCGAATCCCGCCACGGGCTGAATCGCATCCCATACTGGATTCCAAAACTGCCGGTTGCGCTCGTTCGCAAACAGGATCCCTCCGCGGACTTGGAAGGCTTTTGGCCCTAACGCCGGATCCGGCTTCGACGCATACGCCGCTTTCGCGCTGGCCGCGATCGGATTCGGAGCAAGCGGATCGAATCCACGTATGTTTCGGTTGTACCGTTCCGTAGTTGGAACTTCAAAATCCCACCGCACGCCGAGATTAAGGGTCAGCCTGGTGGACGCCCTGAAGTCGTCATGGAAAAACAACGAGTGCAGGACACTCTGGTTCGAACGAGGAGTCTCGATCAAGAAGTTGGAGGCCGGCTGAGGGAGCCCGAATAGCATTCCGGCCAAGTCCTGCCCAATCGTCGCCGACGGGCTGTTACTCGCCGCCCGCGTGTAGACCGAATTGAAGCTGTACTCACCAGCGGGCGCTCCATACGCATAGCGATTCACCCGGTAGGACTTGAAGTCGTAACCTGCTTTGGTCGAGTGGCGGCCGACCACCTTCGCGAGGATCGCTGCAAAATAAATAGTATCGTTCGACTCCCGGAACGCGTCTTCGCCGTTTGTGCCTAAATCGTTGTATCGCTCGAGCGTGATCTGCGGAAAATAGGTCGCCCCTCTGAACTTGGCAATCGTCGATTCCGGGAAGCCCAACTTGTGGAGATCGAAGCCGAACGCGGCGGGGTTCCTCGAATCGTCGTAATGGCTGACGCCGGCCCGAGCCGTCAATAGTGTCGAGGAAGAGACCGTATAAGTGTGCTCGTAGTTAATTCCGCCCGTTGTACGATCCTGCGCCAGGACAGCTGGTCGAATGCCGTTCACCTCGCCGGTCCATCCAGGATAGTCCTGGAGTCTGAAGTTATAGTTCAGGCGAAAATTCATCCTGTGCCGGTTTGAAAGTATCTGACTGATCGTCGCAACGCCTGAATTGAAGCGCTCATTCAGCAGATCCTGAGTAAAGAAGTTATTCTGTCCGAGCGCATTCCCTTGCACGTTAGGTAATGGGAAGTAAGACACGACATTCTTCGCCACTGTGTTTATACGATCGGTAGGCACGATGTTGCCAGGCAGCGGAGTTCGCTGGACCTGCGTCGCCCCCGCCGGTTGCTGCGCAGAGAATGGATCGAAAATCACGATGTTCTGCGCAAGCAGCGCCGAAAAGTCACCCTTTCGCTGCAGTTCTGTCGGTACGGTGCGGAACCCCGGACGAGGCCGGTCGTGCCGGATTCCTTCGTAGGCTAAGAAGAAAAAGGTCTTGTCACGTCCGTCGTACAGTTTTGGAATGCGAATCGGACCGCCTAGAGATGCGTCGTAGCGATGATACTGAAAGTTCTCGCCCTGCTGTCCCGACCGTTTTGCAAAGAAGTTCTGCGCGAGCAGTGCGTCCGGCCGGTAATTCTCCGACACGGTTCCATGCAGTTTGTTGGTTCCGGTTCGCATGACCAGGTTCACGCTGACGCCTGCGCGAGCCTTCTGCGCATCGTAAGTGAGCGTGTCGATCTTGAACTCTTCCACCGCCGACGTCGGCGGGATGAATCCTACTTTGGTCTTAGTGGCGCTGTTCGGCGCGCCGTCGAGCGTATACTCGTTCGCGTAGTCCGGCGCTCCGTTGGCGACCAATCTCGAGCTGTTGTCGTTATCGAACGGACGAGTCAGCGTCATTCCATCGCCCGTGTATACGACACCAGCCGCCGCCGTGTAGGTCAGCAACATGGGATTGCCGTCAATCAGCGGCAGTTCCGTAATTCTTCGTCGATCCACTACCTCGCCCATCGACCCGCTTGAATCCTCGAGGACAGGCGCTGAACTGGCCGTCACCTCCACCGCGGCCTTCACGTCGCCGATTTCCAGCTTGAAATCTATCGTCAGCCGATCTCCTACCTGAACCGCAATATCTTTCCGCAGAACTCGATTGAACCCTTGCGACTCGACGGAGACCGAATACCGGCCATGCAAAAGGAAAGATAGGGTGTAAATGCCATCGTCATTCGACATCGTTGCTGTCGCGACGTTGGTGTCCATGTTGGTCGCGATGACGGCAGCTTTAGGAATGCCGCTTCCACTAACATCGGTAATCTGCCCAGTGATTGTTCCTCGCACCTCCTGAGCCGAGCAAACCAAGCACAAGCTTAGTCCCGCTACCGAAAGATTGGCAATCCTGCGCATCGCGTTCCCCCTTGTGGGAGATTGTAAGGCATCCACTCTAAAAATGCGAGATGTAGCGTTAAATTTAAGGACATTTGGCGCTTGACTCCCGCTCAATAGCTTGATAACATTCCGGCGCCTACGCAAATTTGGCATGCCGTGGGAGCTGTCAACCGACGGAGTGCAAGGGATCTAACATGAAGAAGCTATTCTCGATTCTCGCCTTACTGCCGGCTCTTACAGTCACCGCGCCAGCTCAAATATTGACCGGGACCATTACCGGAACGGTAACCGATTCCAGCGGCCACGTAGTACCCGGCGCGACGGTAATCGTTACAAGCGAGCTTAACAGCGCGGAGCGGCGAGCTACCACAAGCGAGGTCGGCGACTTCACCGTTACCGCCCTGGACGCCGCCGCCTACACCGTGAAAGTGGAGGCGCAAGGATTCCGTTCGCTCGAGCTCAAGGGCAATGTGCTCACGGCAAACTCCCGCCTGGCGTTGCCCAAGCTTCAGCTCGAAGTCGGCAGCGTGACCGAATCGGTCGTTGTCACGGCTCAAGGCGCTACGGTCGCAACCACTACAACCGCGCATTCAGCCGTGATCTCCAGCAGCCAGGTCTCGAATTTCGCGCTGCGCGGCCGCGACCCCATCTCGATGCTGCGCACGCTACCCGGCACCCAGCAAGGCATCGGATCCGATACCTTCGGCGGCAACTTCGGTGTCGACCTTCCCGACTTTCAGGGTAGAGGCGGAACGACCGTCTATCTTGACGGCGTCAACGGCGGTGAAGGCGGCGGCGACGGCCGTTTTAGCGCCGCAACCAATGCCGAAGCAATTGCCGAAGTAAGCGTCCAAATGGGCACTTATACCGCCGAATATGGCCTAAAAAGCGGCGCACAGGTCCATTTAGTGACGAAGAGGGGCGGAGCGGAGTGGCACGGTGTCGGCTACTGGTATCGGAGGCATGAACAGTTCCACGCCAATAGCTGGATTAACAACAGAAATGGCCTCCCCAGAGCCACCAGCCGCTACTCCAATCTCGGCTTTAACATCGGTGGACCGATAAAGAAATCGATCCCGATTCTCAACCCCGGTGGGAATAAGCTCTTTATCTTTTATGCCCTCGATGACCACAAAACGAGGGACGTTTCCCCGCCCCGCAGATATGTCTTCCCGACCGTAGAGGAACGCCGCGGCGATTTCTCGAAGACCACTACCAGCAACGGCGCCTTGATCGTTGTGCGCGATCCGCTCAACAACAACGCCCAGTTTCCCGGTAACATCATTCCGGACTCCCGTAAGAATCCCACCAGCCTGGCCTTGATGAATATTCTTCCGCTGCCGAACTCGCTCGGCACGGCATCGCAGGGCTACAACTGGATCTTCCAGCATCCAAGTCTGGACAAGCCACGTCGGCAGCATATCGTACGCGGCGACGTCCGCCTAACCGATAAGGACACCATCGGTGTTAAGTTTCAGAATTTCGCCAACAAGAGCGTCGGCTATGAGGTGTCTGGAGCATCGTCGCGGTGGGGCCTTGTTAAACAGCGCTACGACTTCACCGTCGACAACGGCAATATCACGTATACAAGAGTCTTCAGCCCGCATCTGATCAGTGAATTCGCGATGGGAGTGGTTTATACCACCGAGGACGGTCCGCCGCAGGACGAGGCTGCCTTGCGCGGCATCCAGCGGCCATTTGCCGCCAATGGCGCTTTGGCGAATGTACAACAATTCGCCCCGCAAAATAATCCGCTCAACCTTATCCCTCGAGCGACATACACCGGCCTGCAGAACGCGAGCGGAACAGGCCTTGAGACAACCAATATCAACTATGACGGCCGATGGCCGATTACCGGCGCCGATACGGCGTTTAACCTGGACGAAAAGGTGACCTACATCCGCGGCGCCCACGCTTTCAAAATGGGCGTCATGCGCGAACACGAGCGCTTAGGGCAGGCCCGAAGCAGCACCTTCGGTGGCCAATTCGAATTCAACCACGACGGGAACGATCCGGGCACTACCGGCTACACCTTCGCTAACGCCTACGTCGGCCACCTTCGCAGGTACACCGAATCCATGGGCCGGGTAGGCGACAATGCGCGTCAGAATACGTGGGCGTGGTTCGTCCAGGACACCTGGAAGGCGAATCGGCGGCTGACCGTCGATATCGGTCTGCGCATGTACAAATGGGGTCACCGGCTCCAAGGGGGCGGCGAGGCTTCCGCATTTAGCTTCGAGCGCTTTGATCCGACCTGGGGCGGCAAGCCTCCTGTCCTATACCGCAGAGTCACAGTAGGTGGCCAAACGCGCGCGCAGAACCCCTTGACCGGTGAAATTCTCCTTAACTCCTACGTCGGACAGATGGTACCGGGCACCGGGTATACGTGCGGAGTCATCACCCCCACGACTCCCTGCAAGATCAATGGGATTGTCACACAGGAGGATGGAAAATACACATCGAACGGCCGCGGCTTCGTCGAGCCGCTCCCGGTTCAATTCGACCCCCGATTAGGTTTGGCGTGGGATGTATTCGGCGATGGAAAAATGGCGCTCCGCACCGGATTTGGCGTGATGCATGACGGTACCGGCGGCGATGCGCGCACCGGTGGGCCCGCTTATTCATTTACACGGAACGTCGACTACACCGAGATGAGTTCCTACCTCACCGGACTCTCTACCGCGACGCCAGTCGGCGCGAGCGGCAGCTGGCGAACTTACTATAAACGGCCCCTTACGTACAGTTACCAAATGGCGATCCAGAGGGAGATCGGCTGGCACACAGTGCTGGATGTAGCCTATGTCGGCAGCAATACCCATCACAGCAGCCGGGATCAGAACTTCAATCAGCTCCGTAATGGAGTCCGATTCCTTCCCGAAAATCGCGATCCAACCAAAACACCGACTGCGCAGAATCCAGGCGCTCTGGATGACGTGTTTCTTCGTCCGATCCTCGGCTTCGGTGACATTAACATTAACGGACCGGCCACCACATCCCGTTACGACTCGCTACAGGTGCAGGCCAATCGGCGCTTTGCGAACCGATTCGAGTTCTCCGGCAACTATACCTGGGCCAGCGTCACCAGTTGGAATCGCTTCTATCAATTGCAAGTCAAACGGCACGAACGCAATGGCGACTTCCAGCCGCATGTATTTAATGTCAACTATCTTCTCGAATTGCCGAAAGGCAGCCGGCTCGTGCCCGGGACGATCTCCAAGTGGATCCTGGACAACTGGCGCTTCGGCGGCATAACAACGTTCGCTAACGGCGACTATGAGAATGTCTCTGCCAGCACGACAGACAACTTTGACTTCACTGGCGGGGGCGAGAGCTGCAGCGACTTCAACTGGACCGGACGCGCGATCCTGCCCCGTGACCAGAGATCGGATACGCGATGGTTCGACACTTCTGTTTTCAAACGTAGAAACGGCCGCGGCGATGTGGGCAATAGCTGCTCGGGCGTCCACATCCGCAAACCCGGTATCAACAACCATGATTTGTGGGTGTACAAGACCTTCCCGTTGAAAAATGAAAAACGCTTCTTCACGCTGCGTTGGGAAGTCTTCAACGCGCTCAACCATACGCAGTACAGTGAAGTGGACGTATCCGCTCAATTCAATCCCGCCGGCGAGCAGACCGACAGAGCGTTCGGCACTGTTACCGCCGCTCGTCAGGAGCGCCGCATGATGATGTCGCTGAAGTTCAACTGGTAAGAGATCGCTCGCCTACGGCTTGGTCAACATCAGAAAGCAGATGATGATCACGTAGAGGTGCACCACAAACTCGACCAGGCGGAACAGCTTCAGTATGATTCCGCCCATGAATTCGTACCGCATAAATAGCGCGCAGATAACCCCGGCGAAAATGAAGTAGTTATTGAACTCCCCTTCATTGGAGCGCGCGAAGATCACCAGGACGAGGTAATAGAGCATCGGCCAAGGTGTGTCGATGCGCGTGGTGAAGCGGACGCGCATGACCCACAAGGTGAGCCCGATGATGATCGGCGGAATGAAGTCGGAATAGTTATCGAAATGCATCGCTTAAAACGACCAGAGCACACTAGTGTACCCTGTGTTCGCGCGATAGTTCTGTGCGGCGGCTCCTACTAAGAACTTCTCATGATAGTTGTAAAATTGCCATCCGGCATTCCACCTGACTTTTTGGGTCAATCGAACTGAGAGGCGAGCCAAGGGGGATTGAAAACTCAAGGGGAAAGTCTGTGCGGGAAGAAGTAGCAGTAAGACCGGATCAGTCGTTCCCGGCGGCGCTGCACTCGAACGGCCGTCGCCCGTATCTTTGGTGATACTATACCCGAGATAGAGATCGGCCCGCTTTCCGATTCCGAATCGCGCGCCGAAATTCCCTGCATGGATATTGCTGATGTAAATTGAGCTGAGCCCCGTATTCAGGTTCCCGCCAGCGAAAAACGCGATTCCCGATACCGTGTCGAGATGTATCTTCGAGTAACCGGCGTCGAAAGCCAGCCAGCCCCGCGGAACCCAGGACGCATCGAAGGAATAATTCCGCGCGCGCGAGCTGTGAGCCGATAGCGAGACCGAATTGGTGTTGTAATTCTGGCGGTAGCCCGCCGAGAGCAGCAGCGACTTCGCCTTGTACTGCGCCCTTCCGCGCAAGGCGTGAAAATTGCGGTCGGCGATCGGCGCGAATGGACGATCGGCGCGCGACATCTCCGCGTCGAGACTGATCGTCAGCGGTTTCGCTGGCCGCAGCCGCAGGCCCGCTAACCCGGAATGGACGTGATTCTCTTGCCTCGCGGTCACCCCTTCGGCGATATCGAAAGCCGGAATACTGAAGTTTTCCGTCGAGCGGATGACACGACTCGAGTAGTGATAGCCGCCGTAAAGTCCGATCATGGAACTGGCGCGATAGTTAATATCAGTCGAATTCGTGATTGTGCGGATGCCCAAAAATTGGAAATAAACCTGGTTCGAGGGCCGATTGTTGTTCACCTCGCTGTAGAGGGAATCCCCATTGATCCGCGTCGAGTACACCGATGTATTATTCACGACGCTCAATCGCTCCCCGGGAAAGATGCTGATCGAGAAGTCGCCTGCCGTGGTGGGTCGAGTAGCGTTACCACCGGCGACGATTTGACGATTGGTCGCATTCCGAACCACGCCCACCGCAGTCTCATCGAGAATAAAATTCCGCCGCGCGCCGACGTAGGTGATCCTCGCATTCACCGCCCAGCTCTTGCGTTCGCCGTGGAGGTTGCCTCGCCAGAACGGAGAGTTCCCGTGCTGCGGCTCGATCCTGCGGAAACCGTCGAGAGTGGTCAGGTCTTCCGGATTCGCTCCCGGCGAAGACCCCAGTAAATACGACGTGTCCTCTTTGAAATTCTCCCAAGCCCGAAGCCAACTGAACTTAAACCCGGCGAGCTCGATATCGTTGCCAATCCGAAATTCGTTTCGAACTCTGTGGATATCGGCGAACGGCGCGAATTCGTCGCCACGGGAATCGAACAATTGCACCGTCGAAAGGCCCGGACCGTCCTGAGTATTGCCCGAATATCCGAAGCGAAACTGAACCTTGGATTGCGGAAGCAGAATCAGATCGTGATCCTGCAGCCGCCGGCTGGTGTCGCGGAAGTGTCGACCGTCGGAGATTGTCAGACCCGGGTTGTAGTACTCGTTCAGCCGCCAAAGCATGTCATAGCGATAGAGACCATTCTTCTGTATCCGCAAATTCGCGAACTGGTAAGGATCGTTTCCAAGACCTAGCGTATTGAGAATGATCTCGTCGAACATTCCGCCCTGCCCATTTTTCGAGTTAACCGATAGGCTGCTGCCGAGCAGCCGCAAACCATTCCGGAAATTTACGTCGCTGCGATACTTGCCGCGATTGCCGCCGATATCGGCGAACCGGTAGCCGGTCTCAAACGAATGCACAACATTATACCCACCGATGTCCTCGCCGCGCGGCGTGCCGACACTCTCCGGGGTGGGAGCCACAACCTGCTGAGCCACGGCCACCCCCAGTAGGTTCGCGACGAGTATCGATGCGTGCGCAAGCGCTCTCATGGCAATCATCGGAAGAAATTCGGGGCCGTGTTCGATCCATGGATCTTTACGTGACAGGTCGTGCAGTTCCTGTATTTGGGATCGAACATGTTGTGCGATCCCGATTGCGTCTTTATCCCGTCCCCTTGACGGCCGAAATTGCCGGCCCCATTGTGACACTCCAGGCACATGGTAAACACAGCCGGGCGCGTCAACATGCGCGCATTCATCGAGCCGTGCGGCACGTGGCAGCCCTCACATCCCTCCACCTTCACCGGCGGATGCTCAAAAGCGAACGGACCGCGCTTGTCGGTGTGGCAGCGGACGCAGGATTCCTCGTTGCCGTGCTGCTCCATCATGCGCGGCCGCAATCCCACCCGCGTCGTGGGAGCGAATGCGCCGTGAGGATTATGGCAATCCGAGCACTGCATGAATCCCTCATTCACACGGTGCTTGAACGGCATCTCAAATTGCGCGCGCACGTTTGAGTGACAGCTATAACAGAGGTCCGCCTGTTTCCGCGCCAGCAGAAACTTTGGCGTCGTGGATTTATGAATGGAGTGACAGTTGGAGCAGACGACGTCGGCCAGCGTGTGTGACGACCGCCGGATATTGGCGCGCGAAAGATCCTTGGCGTGACAGGTAAGGCAGGTGTCGAGGATCCCTTTCGTCGGCATCAGCGAAAAGGCCCTCGGAATCGTCGTCTTGCCCCCGCGCGCCTCGACGTGGCCCTTGCCGGGACCGTGACAACCTTCGCAGCCCGTACTCTCCGGGGGCAGCGTACCGGCCGCGATGCTTTTATAGTGTGGGTTCTTGTAAAAGTTGACCCAAATGTCTGAGTGGCAAGCCTTGCAGACCTCGCTACCGACGTAGCCGCCGGTAGATGGAGCTTGGGCGCTCGCAGTCAGTGCCAACAGGAAGAGCAGAGCGATCCCCAGCATTACGCTCTTTCACTATATGACAAAACTTCAGAAACAAATGAAAAATTGCGAGCGCCCGATGTTGTTAGAAAATAAGGGCTATGCCACCCATCACAGTGATATCATGCAGCATTCCTGTGATCTTGGCGCCCGGAGCCGGAGCGATAACCTGCTTCGGAAACGGCGTGATGAAGTCATGAACTTCCAGCCGCAATCCCAGCCGTCTGGTGGCCCGGATCTTCACTCCCGCGCCTGCGCTGGCAAGTCCGGATGTTTCGTACGTATTGGTGAGGAGCGCCAACCGGCTCAGAGGCTGAGTGACAGTCGCAGGACCCGTTCCGCGATAGACCTTCACGCCACCGCCGCCGGCCACGAAAGGCCTCACACTGGAGTCCGTGCCAGCGAAGTGGAATAGGAAATCGTAGTGGATGAGGTGCGCTTCGCCCTTGAAGGTGGCCTCGGCGCCACCGCTGGAGACCTTCAAATCGCCTGGCCGATACTCGTAGCGAAGCTCGCCACCGAGGCGGCGGTAGTTGTTGTGGCCGAGATAAGCGCCGGCCGCAGCTCCCGATTTGAAACCGACGTCGCCAGTGCCCGACGGAGCCGTCACCGTTCCGTTGGAATAGAAGCCGGCGCCGCCCAGCACGCCGAACTCCCACTTCTGCGCCCAGCAGGTGGGTAGGCCGGCGCCAAAGCCGGCCAGCAAGGTGATGCAAAGTGAGCTTTTCGATATCAATCGCATGTTTATTTAACGTCTCCGTGATTTATTCGACAACGCGAACGTAGACCGTGCTTATTGTGCCGCCGCCTTGGCTGATGCTCAGCGGAATAAACAGCCCCTGCTGGACTCCCTTGGGAACATTCACTTCAACTCGATAGACGCCGATCCGGCCGGGCTCAAGAATGGCCAGGGTAACCGGGCAGGTTGCTCCGTCCAGAGTTACCGTGGGTAGATTGAGTACGACAGCCGGCGGATTCGAAGGCGCCGGTGACCCGGCCGCTACCGGAGGATCGGTCGGGCCGAGACCACTCGCAAAAATGATCAGGTGATCGCCCTTATGCACCGGATTGGTGAGCGTCACCGGCAGATTGTTAGCAGCCCGGATGACATTGGCAATCAGTTCAGGCGACCCAGGAGCCGCGGGAACCTGGATGATACTTGGCGCGGC
>Ga0075431_100001901_pt1 | contig 19819 bp, 9 predicted proteins | sample RhiMetdeltSRZDD5_FD_75297 | JGI IMG/M metagenome (GOLD analysis project Ga0075431, IMG submission 75297) | Populus rhizosphere microbial communities from Tennessee, USA - Rhizosphere MetaG P. deltoides SRZDD5 | ecosystem: Host-associated > Plants > Roots > Rhizosphere > Soil | place: USA... | reverse complement strand
ACTGCCGAGCTATATGGATCTGGCCGCGATCGTCGTCATGAAAGAGTTACCGTTAACGAAGAATGGGAAAGTGGATCGACGAACTTTGCCCAAACCGGAAGCAGTAAGAAGTGAGGCTCAGATAGAAGAGCGCCGGCCCAGAAATGCATATGAAGAGATAATCAGTGGGATCTGGAAGCAAGTGCTGAAAGTAGATCCGGTGAGACCGGGTGATAATTTCTTCGAGATCGGAGGACATTCATTATTAGCAACGCAGGTAATCTCACGAGTGAGGAATGCGTTCGAAGTGAAGATCGGGGTGATAAGCATCTTCCAGGATGCGACAGTGGAAGGTTTAGCGTTAAGAGTAGAAGAGGCAATAAAGAAAGGAGAGAAGGATGCCGCGCCGCCGCTGGCCAGAGTTTCGAGAGAGGGAAGCCTGCCTCTGTCATTTGCGCAGCAGCGGTTATGGTTCATCGATCAGCTGGAGCCCGGTAATGCCATCTATAACTGCCCCGGCGCGGTGAGGGTAGAGGGACAGCTGAATCTCGAAGCGCTGGAAAGAGCAATCAATGAGATCGTCAGAAGACATGAAGTGCTGAGGACCAGGATTGAAGTGAAAGAGGGGAAACCGGCGCAGGTGATCGATGAATGGAAGTACCAGAGAATAGAGGTAGAGGACCTGACGAGCTTGAGTGGGGAGAAGAGAGAAGAAGAGGCTGGGAGGATGGCGCAAGAGGAAGCTGTGACGGGATTCGATCTGAGCCGGGGACCACTGCTGAGAGTGAAGGTGCTGAAACTTGAAGAGGAGCGTCATGTGGCGCTCTATACCATGCACCACATCGTGAGCGACGCGTGGTCGATGGGCATTCTAGTCGGGGAAGTAGGGGCGCTCTACCAAGCCTATAGCATGGGGGAAGAATCGCCGCTTCCCGAGTTGCCGATCCAGTATGCCGATTTCGCGGTCTGGCAGAGAAGCTGGCTCCAGGGCGCCGTGTTGGAGAATCATCTAGCCTATTGGAGAGCGCAACTCGGCGAAGATTTGCCAGTGCTGAAATTGCCGACAGATCGACCTCGTCCGGCCGTGCAAACGCACCGTGGGGCTCAACGCTCCCTCGCGCTGCCAACCACGCTATCGGATTCAGTGAAGGCGCTCAGCCTCAAACAGAATTGCACGATGTTTATGACCTTGCTGACCGCGTTCAAAATCCTCCTGTATTACTTGACGGGAGAAACGGACATCTGTGTCGGCGCCGACATCGCTAATCGCAATCGCGCGGAAACAGAAAAGCTGATCGGTTTCTTCGTCAATCAGCTTGTACTGCGTTCTAAACTGCTTCCTGACATTACTTTTGAAGAACTATTGAGGAAAGTGAGAGAGAGTACGCTGCAGGCGTATGCGCATCAGGATCTGCCCTTTGAAAAGCTGGTGGAAGCGCTAAACCCGGGCCGCGATGGGAACCTTAGCCCTCTGTTTCAAGTAAAGATGGCGCTTCAGAACACCCCGGCCGAAGAGGTCAGCCTTCCCGGATTGGAGTTCAGCCAGATGGGCGCCGCTACCGGCGCGGCGAAGTTCGATCTCTTGCTCAATCTACAAGACACGAGCCAGGGGCTCATCGCAGAGCTACAATACAATATCGACCTGTTTGAAGAGCGCACGCCCATCCGCATGCTCAAGCGATTTCACACATTACTTGAACGAATTGTTGAGCGGCCGGACGCCAGACTCCAGGAACTGGCGGAATCGCTCGTCGAAGAGGACGAGCGCGAACAGCTTGAGCAAAAAAGTGAAATTGAGAGCCTACTCCTGAGAAGGCTCAAAGACGCCAAGAGGCGGACTATCCGCGAAACACATGCGGAGGCGAAACAATGAAAGATGACGCGTTGAACGTGTCGGAAAAGATGCGTCCGGGCAGCGTCAGACGTAAAACACTCAGCGTGTCGCAAGGTGGGTTGGTCACGGCTGAGGCCCAGACAGGCGAGGAACTACCATTGGTGATGTATCCGTCGGTCGGGGGAGTGGATTTAGCGGCCTGGGCGCTGAATCATCGTGAACTCATACAGGGGCGCCTGCTGAAGCATGGCGGAATTCTTTTCAGAAATTTCAACATTCCATCAAAGGAAGTATTTGAGCAATTCGCCATCGCTTGCTCAGCAGAGCTGTTACCATACAGGGAACGCTCTTCGCCCCGCACGCAGGTCAGCAAAAATATCTATACTTCCACCGATTACCCGGCCAATCAGAGCATATTTCTCCACAACGAGAATTCGTATCAACGCGTCTGGCCGCTGAAAATCTTCTTCTTCTGCGCGCTCCCGTCCACGCAGGGCGGAGAGACTCCGATTGCGGATTGCCGCAAAGTCTTCGAACGTATTGATCCGGAGATCAGGCGCCGTTTCATCGAAAAGGGCTGGATGTTGGTCAGGAACTTTGGCGACGGCCTATCTCTCAGCTGGCAATCCGTGTTTCAGACCGAGGATAAGATCGCAGTCGAGGATTACTGCCGCGATGCCGGCATTGAAACCGAATGGCGCGGAGATCGTCTGCAGACAAGGCAAGCGCGTCAAGCGGTGGCGCGGCATCCCATGACCGGCGAAATGGTCTGGTTCAATCATGCCGCATTCTTTCACGTCTCAACGCTCGAACCATCGACGCGCGAAGTCTTGCTGGCCGGATTGAAAGAAGAAGACTTGCCCAACAACACCTATTACGGCGACGGCTCGCCCATAGAGCCGGCCGTTCTCGAGGAGATACGCGAGGCGTACCGAAAAGAGACTGTCAGCTTCGCCTGGCAGGAAGGCGATATCCTCATGCTTGACAACATGCTAGCCGCCCATGGGCGCAATCCTTACACCGGCCCGCGAAAAATTCTAGTGGCCATGTCTGAGCCGTTCAGCCCACCGGCGGCTACGTTTCAATGAAAAGGTAACAAAGATGCAAGGGGAAGTTCTAGAAGGCCATCGGCTATCACCGCAGCAGAGGCGCCTGTGGATGTTATTGCGAGACGGGCGGAATGGGCCGTATCAAACGAAGTGCGCCGTTGAGATCAACGGTCTGCTTGAGAGCCGCCATCTCAAAGCCGCGGCGCAAAATGTCATTGCCCGTCATGAGATTCTGCGCACAACCTTTCAGTGTTTGCCTGGGATGACCATTCCGATACAGGTCATCGAGGAGACTGGGGGGATTTCGTGGCAAGAAGATGACATAAGCGGGCGGGATGAGCGCGACTCGCTGATTGAGACTTTTTTTTACGAGGCTTCCCCTCCTTTTGATTTCGAGCGGGGCCCCATCCTCCACTTCCATCTAATCAAGCGTGCGAAAAAGGATTACGTCCTGATCCTGCGCCTTTCGGCAATCTACGCCGATTCCGTGAGTCTACAAAATCTGGTCGGCGAACTCAGCCGCAGTTATGCCGCAGTCGTTTGCGGAGAGAGGTTGAATGGCGCCGTGGCGCAATACGCCGACCTCGCCGAGTGGCAGAATGAAATGATCGAGTCCGATGAGATGCGCGCAGGAAGAGAGTACTGGCATAACCAAGCTCTTCTGTGTCAGCCCATGCCCCAACTTGCATTCGAAGGCGGCCCGGCGATTGCCGCAATATTTGGGCCTCGCCTTGATGAGCTGGTCATTGCGGCGCCGCTGACCGCTCGGATCGAATCCTTTTCTCGAAGCCAGGAAACATCGCCAGGGCAATTTCTGCTGGCCTGTTGGCAAATCCTGCTCTGGCGGTACACAGGACGGTCGGAGGTCGAAGTCGGAACCGTCTTCGATGGCCGTCGCGCCGCGGAGATCAAGGGCGCGTTAGGGCTGTTCGCGAAATACTTGCCAGTCACTTGTCATTTGGAGGAAGGATTACAGTTTAATGAGCTGATCAAACAGCTAGACAGGTGTTTCCGAACAGCGCAAGACTGGCAGGAGTTTTTTTCGTGGGAACATGTCGCCGGATCATCGGCAAATGGCCTGGGAGCGTCTTACTTGCCGTTCTGTTTCGAGCCGGAGCCGGAGCCTACAAGCTACTTGGCCGATGGGATCTCATTTACGATTTTCAAACAGTATGCCTGTATCGACTGTTTTAAGATCAAGATCTCTTACGCGAGGAGAGCGGATGGGCTGGTTGTGGAATTCCACTACAACTCCGACTTGTTTCGCCAGGCCGACATTCGATCTCTCATCGGGCACTTTCATTCCCTGCTGGAAAACGCCGTAACCAATACTTTCGCGAAAATCGGCGAGTTGGAAATGCTCGCCGACGCCGAACGCCGACAACTGCTTATCGAATACAATTCGACTAAGGTCGAATGGCCGCCGGAGAAATTCGCCCACGAGTTGATCTCGGAGCAGGCGTGTCGTAATCCGGAAGCAGTAGCCGTCATCTATGAGGAGGAGCGGTTAACTTATTACGAATTGAACGAACGGGCTGCCAAGCTCGCAAACTATTTGCGCGGCTTAGGAGTCGGGCCGGAGGCTGTGGTCGGGCTCTGTATGGAACGCTCGCTCGATCTCGTCGTCAGCTTGCTGGCCATCCTCAAGGCCGGAGGGGCGTACCTGCCGCTCGACCCTTCATATCCGCGGGCGCGCCTCTCTTTCATGATCGAGGACGCCGGGGTCAAGGCGCTGCTGACACAGACTCATCTGCGCTCGAAGGCGCCCCAGGTAGCGCATGCGCCGGTCATAGATGTTGACGCTCTGTGGGATTTCATCTCCCAAGCTCCGGCGCACGAATGCAAAACGGCGTTGTCGCCGGACAATCTCGCCTACGTCATCTACACGTCGGGTTCGACCGGCAAGCCGAAAGGGGTACTGTTGCGACACGGGTCGCTCGCGAATTACCTGCTCTGGGCAATTGGTCATTATCCGTCTGACGCCGGTTGTGGCGCCCCGGTTCATTCCTCGCTCAGCTTCGATCTGACGATCACATCGCTCTTCACACCGTTGCTGGCCGGAGGTTACGTTCATCTGCTGTCGCCCGAAAGTGAGATCGAGGCGCTCGGCGCGGCCTTGAGTGAGCGCCGCGGATACAGTTTAGTCAAACTCACTCCGGCGCATCTGCAGTTACTCGCCGAACTGTTGAAAGACGTCGATCTTGAAGGCGCGGCGCACTCGTTGGTGATTGGCGGAGAAAATCTGCCGGGGCAGGACGTCAAATGGTGGCGGGAACGAGCGGCCAAGACCAGACTCTTTAACGAATACGGGCCGACCGAGAGCGTAGTCGGTTGCAGCGTCTACGAAGTCGGCGCAAACGTGGAAGTGGAAGAAGGGCGGGCTAACGTTCCCATTGGACGACCGATCGCCAACGCCAGCCTCTACATCCTCGACGGGCGGCTACAACCTGTCCCGCAAGGAACAGCCGGCGAACTATACGTCGGTGGCGAAGGGCTGGCGCGCGGCTATCTCAACCATCCTGACTTGACAGCTGAAAGATTTGCGCCGTCGCCTTACTCTGAAGAGACGAGCGCGCGCCTGTACCGGACGGGCGACCTGGCGCGCTATCTCCGCGATGGGCAGATCGAGTTTCTCGGGCGGGCAGACAATCAAGTGAAGATCAGGGGATACCGGATCGAGCTGGGAGAGATCGAAGCGGCGTTGAACGGGCGCCGCGGCGTGAAGCAGAGCGTGGTGATCGCGGTGGAGGATGAGAGAGGCGGGAAGCGGCTGCTGGGATATGTGGTGGGAGCGGAAGGTGTGACGGCGGCGGAACTGAAGGGGCATCTGCGAGAGAGACTGCCGGGATACATGGTTCCGGAAGCGATAGTGATGCTGGAATCGCTTCCGCTTACAGCGCATGGCAAGGTTGATCGCCAGAGATTGCCGGCTCCGGGTAAGCAAGATATTGAGCCCGGTGGTATGTATGTAGCTCCGAATACTCCAATCGAGAAAGACGTGGCTCGAATCTGCGGTGAAGTGTTGAGGTTCGAAGACGTTGGTATCTACGACAACTTTTTCGCCCTCGGCGGCCATTCTCTCCTCGTGACACAAGTCATTAGCCGGATAAATAGCGCTTTTCAGGTTGAACTGCCCGTCCGCGCGCTATTCGATGCTCCGACCGTTAGCGGCCTGGTCGCCGCGATTGTGGAGAGTCAGGTCGGACAGACTGGAGATGACGTCCTTTCGCAGATGCTTGCAGAACTGGAAGGGCTTTCCGAAGATGAGGTGGATGCCATTCTTAATGGTTAAGGCGCGCGTGGATTCAGAGAATGTTTTTGACATTCATTCCCATTCCGATCATGCCCTGAAGTATCGCAATAAACAGTCTTCGGTTACCATTTCAGCATTGGGAACCATACCTGCTAAAGAATAATTTCTCGAAAACAGTTCAATTTATCAGATTCGAGAAACACCCTAAACACATCAAGATTAAAATTTGGCTGTAAGAACGGCGGCTCACTAATGAGTTGCATTAGATCGACCTACAGCTTGCGCCATATCTTGTGGCGGGAGAGAAGAGTACGATATGTGGAGACTAGAATTATCTGAAGACGAAATTGAGTACATCAAGTCACTGGTTACTAACATTGCATCTGAGTACCAGTCTGCCGAGAATATAGACTTTCTCAACAACGCGGTTCTGTATGCCCATGAACTTCCACGGCGAATCCGGTCGTTCCTGAACGACTTCAGGCTTCGGGAGCCACAGTCAGGGGGCTGTGTCATCTCGGGTTATCCAGTAAACCTTACAGCGATCGGCGCCACTCCGACTCATTGGAAATGGAGGTCGGATGCGCGAAGCTCTCTGCGCGAGCAGATCCTTTTTGTTCTTCATGGGAGTTTGCTTGGCGACCTCCTCGGATGGGCGACGCAGCAGGATGGATATATGGTCCATGACATATTCCCAATCAAGGGCAACGAAAACGAGCAGCTTGGAACCGGTAGCGAGCAACCGCTCTGGTGGCACACGGAGGATGCCTTTCACCCCTACCGCGCTGACTACATCGGGTTTTTTTGCCTGCGTAACCCCGATAACGTGGCGACGACCATCGGCGCGCTCGATGTTGAAAAGCTGGCGGCCTCTCAGGTCGAGATTCTATTTCAGCCGCGATTCACTATTCGGCCGGATGAATCGCATCAGAAGAAGAACGAGTCTGATCTCCGCAGGGCGAATCGGACAAATGGCGACCAAGAGTCGATCGAGGTCGCCTATGACCAGATAAGAAAGATGAGCGCAAATCCGGAAAAAGTGTCTGTTCTTTTCGGCAGCGCCGAAATGCCTTACCTGCGGTTGGATCCGTATTTTATGGACCCTCTCGATGACGATCCGGAGGCTCAACAGGCGCTGAATGCGTTGATAGCGGTCATCGATGCAGACCTCACCGAACTTGTCTTGAAGCCGGGAGAACTCTGCTTTCTCGACAATTACAGGGCAGTACACGGTCGAAGACCATTTAAAGGGAGATACGACGGCAACGATCGTTGGATAAAGAGAATTTGCGTGACACGAGACCTCAGAAAGTCGCGACAGGCCCGTGCTGACGCCACTGCCCGAGTGATTATGTAGGATGATCGGCTGCGTACTCTATCAGATCGCTTCGGAGGATTGATGAACGAGGTAAAGAAAACTGTCGACTCTTTGTCGCGGCGAAAACTCGCGCTCCTTTCAGAGAGATTGAAAGCGGGAATTGTCAAAACGCCGCGGCGGGAGATCAGTCGGCGGTCAAATCCGACTGCGCCTTGCCCGCTTTCTTTCGCACAGCAGCGGTTGTGGTTCATTGATCAACTGGAGCCCGGTAATGCCGTCTACAACTGTCCGGAAGAGGTGAGGCTGGAGGGGAGGCTGAACCTGGAGGCGCTGGAGAGAGTGATCAACGAGGTGGTCAGGAGACACGAGGTCTTGAGGACGAGGATCGAGGTGAGCGCGGAGGGCGAACCGATGCAGGTGATCGATGAGTGGGAGCCGCGGAGATTGGAGGTGGAAGACCTGGCAAGCCTGAGCCCGGAGGAGAGACAGAGGGAGGCCCTGAGAAGAGCGAGAGAGGAGGCTGGGACGGGTTTTGATCTAAAGCGGGGACCGTTGCTGAGAGTGAAGGTCTTGAGACTGGAAGAAGAGGAGCACGTATTGCTCTACACCATGCATCACATCGTGAGCGACTGGTGGTCGATGGGAATCCTGGTCCGAGAAGTCGGGGAACTGTACCGGGCCTACGATGCGGGAGAGTCATCGCCGCTGGAGGAGTTGCCGATTCAGTATGCGGATTTCGCGGTCTGGCAGAGAGAGTGGTTGAGTGGGGCCGTGCTGGAGAAGGGGCTGGACTATTGGCGGGGGCAGTTGGCGGAGGCGGAATCCCTGGAACTGCCGACTGATCATCCGAGACCGGCGACTCAGAGCCATCGAGGGGCCAGACATCATTTTGTGATCGAGGAAGCGGTGGCGGAGAAGCTGAGAGCCTTGAGTCAGCGGGAGGGCGTAACTCTGTTTATGACGCTGCTGGGAGGCTTCGATGTGGTGATGAGCCGATACAGCGGGCAGGAAGATATAGTGTTGGGGACGGACATCGCGAATCGGAATCGGGCTGAGATCGAAGGCTTGATCGGGTTCTTCGTCAATCAGTTGGTGATGAGAGTGAACGTGAAGGGAAGGGAGAGCTTCCGGGAGTTGTTGAAGCGGGTGAGAGAGGTGTGTCTGGGAGCCTACGCCCATCAGGACGTGCCGTTCGAGAAGCTGGTGGAGGAACTGCGGTTGAAGAGAGATCTGAGTCGAGCCCCACTGTTCCAGGCGAAACTGATCTTGCTGAATGCGGAGAGAGAGAGGCCGGAACTAGGAAGCGCGAAGCTGTCGGGACTGGGCGATGGGGCGGAGATGGCGAACGTCATGAAGGCGGCGAAGTTCGATCTGACGGTGGCGATTGTGGAGGCAGGTCGTGATCTGGTGGTGGCCACGGAATACGACCGAGAGCTGTTTGAGCCGGCGACGATCGAGCGGCTGATCGGCCATTACGGGAATATCCTGAAGGGAATTGTTGAGGAGGAAGAGAGAGCGGTTTCCGAACTGAGTCTGCTGAGCGATGAAGAGAGAGAGCAGATTGTGGAGGAGTGGAATCAGACCGCGAGGATGTATCCGGGAGAGGAATGTCTCCATGAACTGTTCGCGAAGCAGGCGAGGCAGGCGCCCGAGCGGATAGCGGTGGTGAGTGAGTGGGAGCAGGTGAGTTATCGAGAGTTGAACCGGAGGGCGAACCAGCTGGGCCGCTATCTACAGAGGCTGGGAGTGGGACCGGAGGTGGTGGTTGGGTTGTGTCTGGAGAGGTCTGTGGAGATGGTGGTGGGAGCGTTGGGAGCGCTGAAAGCCGGAGGCGTCTATCTGCCGCTGGACGCGGAGTCGCCGCTGGAGAGGCTGGGTTACATGCTGGAGGACGCGGGAGTGGGAGCGGTGTTGACGCAGCGGGCGTTGGAGGAGCGACTGCCGGTATTTTGGGGGCAAACGGTATTGCTGGACGAGGAGTGGGAGAGGATCGAAGAGGAAAGTGATAGCGAGCCGGAGAGAGAGGTGGATGCGGAGAACCTGGCCTACGTGATCTACACGTCAGGTTCAACCGGCAGACCCAAAGGCGTGGAAGTTTCACATTCAGGGCTCACCAATCTGGCGCTCTGGCACATAGACCGATATCAACTGGACTCGCGCGCGCGCGCCACCCAGTTTGCCGCAGTCGGGTTTGACGCCGCCGTATGGGAGATTTGGCCTACGTTGGTTGCAGGGGCCAGTCTGCACATAGTGAATGATTCAGCTCGGTTGGACCCGGGACGGTTGCTTTCCTGGCTTACCGAACAAGAAATTACCAGCGCGTTCCTTCCCACTCCAGTCGCCGAGGCAGTTTTGAAGGTGGAGTGGCCGGGCCAGAGCAAGCTTGGGTGTCTTTTGACGGGCGGAGATAGATTGCGCGCGGTTCCAAAGCAGGTGTACCCCTTCCGTCTCGCAAACCATTACGGTCCTACTGAAAACACCGTGGTGGCTACCGTTCACGACGTGAGTTTCGATGAAGAGGAAGCGCCGCCCATAGGCCGGCCGATAGCAAACACGCAGGTATTCATAGTTGACGATCATATGCAGCCGGCGCCGGTGGGCGTAGCCGGAGAGATTTACATCGCAGGAGCGGGACTGGCGCGTGGGTATCTGGGCAGGCCGGAGCTGACAGCCGAAAAGTTTTTGCCCAACCCGTTCAGCGAAAATAAGGGAGAACGAGTTTACCGGACGGGAGATCTGGCCCGCTATCGAGCGGACGGGATGATCGAATACCTTGGCCGGATGGACCATCAAGTGAAAGTGCGCGGATACCGGATCGAGTTGGGAGAGATCGAGGCAGTGCTCGATGAACACGAATCGGTGATCCAGAGTGTGGTTGTAATGAAAGAAGATGATATGGCAGAAAAGCGCCTGGTGGCCTACGTAGTCTGTGACGGAGAGCGAGCGCCGAGTGTTTATGAGTTGCGCAGCTATCTGAAGGAGAAGCTTCCGGAACATATGGCGCCGGCGTTGTTTGTATGGCTGGAGCAGATGCCGTTGACTCCTAACGGCAAGGTGGATCGTAAGGCGCTGAAAGTCTTGAAAGAGGGGCGGATAGAGCCCCAGACGGCCTATATTCCCCCCCGTGATAGCTTCGAACTCCAGATTGTACAGATCTGGGAGCAGGTCTTGGGTATTCAACCGATCGGTGTCACAGATAACTTTTTTGAGTTGGGAGGGCATTCACTGCTCGCCGTAAGTCTGATGGCCAAGATTCGGAATACGTTCAAACAAGACCTGCCATTGTCTGCTCTATTTCAGGGAGCGACTGTTGAAAAGTTGGGAGCTATGTTGCGCCGCGACGCCGGTTCCAGGTCCTGGTCTTGCCTGGTTGAGCTTCGAGCCTCCGGCTCAAAGCCGCCTCTGTTCTTCGTGCACCCGGGTGGCGGAGGTGTACTCTGTTATTTTGATCTGGCCCGCTGTCTGGGTTCAGATCAGCCAATTTATGGATTTCAGGCGCCAGGTTTTTATGGAGAACAGCCTTCCCATACCAGACTTGAAGATATGGCCGCACTCTACATAGAGGCAATGATGACAGTCCAGCCGGAAGGACCCTATCTTCTGGGAGGGTGGTCGCTCGGTGGCGTTATCGCTTACGAAATGGCGCAACAACTTGTCGCGCAAGGTCAGAGCGTGGGCCAGTTGCTATTACTGGATGCTGGTCCCAGGGGCCCGAGTGAAGAAGATATCGGAGAACACGAGGATCATCTGGAACATGAAGAACCAGCCAGAATGGATGATGCGTTAATGCTGGTGGGCTTCTTTCAGGGCGATTTGCCAGTGTCAGAGGAAGACCTGAAGCCGTTCGAGGGTGATGAGCGGATCGATTACGTTCTGAAGAAGGCGATAAGTATGAACTTAGCGCCTCCGGGAATTGAAGTTGCCCAGGCTCACTCTGTTCTGAAGATGGCCAGGGCAAACAAGAAAGCGATGAATAATTACAAAGCTCAGGCATATCCGGGCGCCGTTACTTTGTTCAAGACAGCGGGGAAAGCGTCAATGCCACACTCTGTTGGACCGGAATTCAATGAGGAGATGATGAAGAGGATCCAGGACCCGACAATGGGGTGGGGTGAATTGGCAGCCGGAGGAGTGCGGGTAATTGATGTCCCTGGTGATCATGGAACGATGGTGCGCAATCCTTATGTTGAGACCCTCGCGGTGCGGATCAAAGAATGTCTCAATGGGGCCGAGACTCTCGGCAGTTGATTTCACCCCCACGAATTCAAGCAAAAAAGATGACCGATTGGAGTTACTATGAATAATGACTCGCTATATCTTCGTCAAAACGTTCAGGTCGAACCGCTCTTCGATTACTGGTATGCCTGGTCGCATCTGATTCCTCCGGCTACAGCGGCGAGGAACCTGACCGAACGCCACTTCAAAATCATGGATTCCTACATCAATGCCCCGCAGGTGCACGCCAACGCCGTCAAGAACCCGAAGCTGCTCGGCGGACCTTTCATGGATTTTGGCGGGAAGCGGGTCGATGAAGTCCGCAACTTGCGGGAACAGACGAAACGGAAACGGTCTCATTTGATCGAACTCTCTGATGCTATCGCCGCGCTCGACGAAATCCTGCGAACGCAGGCCAAGGGGTTTTCGCTGCAGCCGCTCTACCGGATGGTACCGGAGACTCTGAAAGGCTGTGTCGAATTGGTCTACGATCTCAATCACAATCCGAGTTTTCGAATCATCGAGCCGTTGCTGTATCGAAGCCGTTACTACGATCGCTCTGCCCAGAGCTTGATGCTTTCTGTGTTGACTGGCGATGACCGCCCATTCGTGCTCAGCACACCGCGGCTGGAGTCAGACTCGCACTTTCACCTCCGCCGGCCTTTCGATGACGAAGTTGTAGATGAGCTGTTCCGCTTGAAGTCGGTCCCTCAGCCCTGGGGGAAGATCAAAGAGATGCTCGACGTGTCTGAGTCATCGGAACGGCTGGTCCAGTCGTTTCTAACGCCTGAACCGCCTCCACCTTATGCGCGTTATCAGGGGTGTGGTGTGCGTTGGCGTTATTTCGGTCACGCCTGCGTTCTGCTGGAGACGCCGGATGTGAGCATGCTCTTTGACCCGGTGCTGAGTTATACCTACGAATCGGAAGTTTCGCGGTACACCTACCAGGATCTGCCCGATTCGATCGATTATGTAGTGATCACTCACAATCACCAGGATCACGTCCTGTTCGAGACCTTGTTGCAGATCAGACACAGGGTTAAGAGCGTGATCGTTCCCTCCAGTTCCGGAGGGTTCCTGCAGGATCCATCGCTCAAACTGATCCTGAACAATATCGGATGCAAAAATGTGATCGAACTGGATGAGATGGAGAGCATAGAATTTGGAAACGGCTCGATCACGGCTTTGCCGTTTTTGGGCGAGCATTGTGATCTGAATGTCCGGTGCAAAGCCGCCCATCTGGTTCGAATCGGGAACCGCTCGCTCCTGTTTGCAGCAGACTCGTGCAACCTCGAACCGCGGCTCTATGAGCATCTTTACCATGCGGTGGGAGATGTGGATGCGATCTTCCTGGGTATGGAATGTGATGGGGCGCCGCTCTCCTGGCTCTACGGCCCGTTGCTGACCAGGAAGATAGAACGAGCCATAGATGAATCCCGCCGCCTGGCGGGATCTAACTTTGACCAAGCTATTGATGTCGTGCGCCGGTTCAACTGCAAGGAGACATACGTCTATGCCATGGGGCAGGAACCCTGGTTAAATTATATCATGAGCCTCAAATATACGGAACAGTCCCGCCCAATCGTCGAATCGAACCGTCTCATTCAGGAATGCTTTAGTCAGGGGCTCTCAGCGGAAAGGTTGTTCGGAGAGAAAGAAATCCTGATTGAGCAGCTCAACTGAAAATCATCAGTCTCTGACTGCATAACATCAGTTACTTTAAATCCCGTAAGTCACATAAGTCCTATAAGTCCCATTCACAGCACTACCAGGGATTTTCCTGGTAGAAAGGAAAACCATGCTTTATCTCGGCTTCAGTGGAGGGTTCAATCTGGTCCATGAGGATCCTTATGAGACCATTTCGCATGACGCAGCCGCCGTGCTCGTCGAGCGCGGGGAAGTGGTGGCGGCCATAGAAGAAGAGCGATTGAATCGCATCAAGCACTCAAACAAATTCCCTGCACAATCGATACGCTTCTGCCTCGAATCGCGCGGGGCTCGAATAGAGGACGTAGAACGCCTGGCGTTCTACGTGACCGAGGAATTCTGCAACGCCCTGATCAGCCGGCTCTATTTAACCCGGCCGGAGATGAAGGAGTTATTCGACGTCAGGAGCCATTTCGTCGAACTCCTGAGGCGCGAGTTCGACCGCGACATAGATCCGGACAAGATCATCTTCGTGCGGCACCACATGGCCCACGCGATCAGCGCGTTTGCCCTATCCGGCTTCGAGCGGAGTCTAGTGCTGGCCATCGACGGCTATGGGGACCACCTATCCGGGCTGATAGGCGTTGGCAAAGGATCGGCCCTCACCGAGATTGAGAGATATCCGCAGAAAAAGTCGCTCGGCACGCTCTATCGCGTGGTAATCCAGTTCATCGGTTACCGCGCGTTCGATGAGTATAAAGTGATGGGCCTGGCGCCCTACGGTAACCCCGCGACGTACCGCGATGCTATGCGATGCTTATATGAGCTTCTACCGGACGGCTCCTATGATCTTTATCTCAATCGAATCACTGGCGTGCTGCTCGGGCAGGTCGAGATCAGAAAGAAAGGGGAGCCGTTCACACAGCAACACAAAGATCTGGCGGCGTCGCTGCAGGAAGCGCTGGAAGAAATAGTCATGCATGTGCTCCGGCATCATCGCTTAGCGACCGGCCTTCGCAACCTCTGCCTGGCAGGCGGCGTCGCTCATAACTGCACTATGAACGGCAAGGTGATGTACTCGGGGATGTTCGACCAGGTGTTCGTTCAGCCGGCCGCTCACGACGCGGGCTGCGCGCTTGGCGCCGCGCTCCTGGCTTCTCATGACGCGGGCTATCCCACTCCGGTCAAGAGGATCAAGCATGTGTATTGGGGCGCCGATATCGGCGGCGAACCTGAAGTGCTGGAACAACTGGAGAGGTGGAGCGGCTTTCTGAAGTTCCGAAAACCACAGAACGTGTCGCGCGAGGCGGCCCGACTGATAGCCGACGGCGCCGTTTTGGGGTGGGTCCAGGGGCGCTCGGAGTTCGGCCCGCGGGCCTTGGGCAACCGGAGCATCGTGGCCGACCCGCGCCCGGCTGACAACAAGGAACGCATCAATCAGATGGTTAAGAAGCGCGAAGGGTATCGGCCTTTTGCGCCTTCGGCGCTCGAAGAAGACGCGACTGATTTCTTCGATCTGCCGGGCGGGATGAAGGCGTTTCCATTCATGATCTTCGTCGTCAACGTCCGTGAAGATAAGCGCGGCCTGCTGGGCGCGGTCACACACGTCGACGGTACGGCGCGGCTGCAGACGGTGGCGCGAGACACGAATCCCCGTTACTGGGAACTGATCAAGGCGTTCAAAGACATCACCGGCGTGCCGGTGCTTCTCAACACGTCGTTCAACAACAACGTCGAGCCAATCGTCGATTCAGTCGAGGATTCGATCGTTTCATTTCTCACCACCGGGTTGGACTACCTGGTGGTGGGCGACTATTTGGTGGAGAAGCGGACTCCGTCCTGGGAAGACCGCCTTTCGCTCGGCGTGTCATTTCCGCCGTATGTGAAGCTTCACTGCACCCGAAGCTTCGTCAACCCGAACGAGATGGCCGTCTGCTCCGAGGTGGGAACCTCGTTTGATAGCCAGTTCCGGTTCCCTATTTCAAATGAGCTTTGCGATCTTCTCATGCCGCTCGACGGAGAGAAGCCGGTCGGCGCGTTGTTGGCGAACGGGAAAGCCAAGGGCGAGATCGAGCAGGTCCTTGTGCAAGAGTTGGAAAATCTGTGGGCCCAGCGCCTGGTCAAGCTGCGTCCGGCGGCGCGAAGTGCGGCCGTCGGACAGGACAACCGACGTTGAAGCGCCTGTTAGTGAATAATTGCGGAAACCCCCAGGAGTAGTGTATATGGCTGAAGTATCAAAAGGGCGAATCGGCTTATCCGATGTCTGGCGAGAGGCGAAGGAATTGATTGTCGCGCATCGTTCCCGTCTTGCGCTGGGCGCGGTTTTGATGCTCATTAATCGCCTAGTGATGGTTGCCCTTCCCGCCTCTTCGAAGTATTTCGTCGACGAGGTCATCATCAAGGGACAGAGACAGTTTCTCTTGTATATTGCCCTCGCCGCCGGGGCCGCGACTTTATTGCAGGCCGCCACCTCATTCTCGCTTTCGCAAGTATTCGGCGTTGCCGGCCAACATGCGATTACCCAAATGCGTAAGAAAGTTCAGGGGCACGTCGGGCGCTTACCGATCCGTTATTTCAATTCGACGCAAATAGGGAAGCTTGTTGCTCGGATCATGAATGACGCCGAAAGCCTGAGGAACCTGGTCGGCTACGGACTGATTATGATGGCCGGCGGTATCGTCACCGCTGTAATTTCAATCGGGGTTCTATTTTATCTCAACTGGCGACTGACCGTTTTTATGATCGGCGCCCTCCTCGCGTTCGGTGGAGGTCTGGCTTACGCCTTTACAAGACTGCGCCCGATCTTCCGCGAACGCGGGGAGATCTATAGCCAGATTATGGGGCGGTTGGCTGAGTCGCTCGGCGGGATCCGCATCGTCAAGGCATATACAGCGGAAAAGCGCGAAGAACTTATCTTTGCGCGCGGCGCGCATCGTCTGTTTCGCAGTGCCAAGAAAACGATGATTGGTGGTTCAGCCGTCACCGCTTTCTCTTCGATCGTCATTGGAACAGTCGGCATTGTAGTCATCATCATCGGCGGCGATTCTATCCTCTCAGGCGAGATGACTCTGGGCGATCTGTCCATGTACATCTTCCTCATCGGGTTGATGACGATCCCGGTGATGGATATCGCCCATGTCGGGACGGAAATCGCAGAGGCCTTCGCCGGCCTCGACCGCATACGCGAGATCATAAAGCTACCCCCCGAAGATAAAGAAGACCCTTTGAAAGAGGCGATGAACGAAATCCAGGGCGTGGTTGAATTTGAAAACGTCTGGTTCGAATATAACTCCGGCGCGCCTGTCTTGAAAAACATCTCCTTTAAGGCTCCGGCGTGCTCCACCACGGCGCTGGTCGGTTCGAGCGGAGCCGGCAAAAGCACTTTGATCAATCTGATTATGAATTTGGATCGCCCGTTTTCCGGCAGGATCAAAATCGATGGGCGCGATTTATCGTCGATCAGGCTGCGCGACTACCGTTCATTCCTGGGTGTCGTTCTGCAGGACAATTTTCTCTTTGATGGCACGATTGCCGAAAATATCAGTTATTCAAAGCCTCATTCGAGTCGGGAAGAGATTCAAGCTGTTAGCCGAATCGCTCATTGCGAAGAGTTCATCGAGGATTTCGACAACAAATACGACACTATTGTTGGCGAACGAGGCGTTAAACTTTCCGGCGGTCAGCGCCAGCGTGTGGCGATTGCTCGCGCGCTGCTCGCCGAGCCGAAGATTCTGATCCTGGATGAAGCGACTTCGAGCTTGGACAGTGAAAGCGAAGCCTTGATTCAGGAGGGTTTGCGCTCGCTGCGCCAAGGACGGACGACCTTCGTCATTGCCCATCGCCTTTCGACGATTCGCCGCGCCGATCAGATCCTGGTCCTGGAAAACGGAGAGATCGTTGAGCGTGGCACACACGAAACGCTGCTCGCCGCTAACGGGCGTTACAAACAGCTTTATGATAAACAGTACAAATTCGAGCGCGATCACTTCATCAACCCAGGCGAAGAGGCCGCGTCTGAATCACCGAAAGCGAAGATAGAACGCGAAACTCCGGCGTCGCAATTAGCATCAGTGTAACTCAAATATTCACCCAACCGGCGCCTTGCAGGTCGAGCCAATCATCGTCGGAGGGCTCCTCGCCAATGGGCGCAGCAGAGGAATAAAATGATAAGTATTGCTCCTGCTCTTTTGGAACACTGGATGAGGCAATACTACTTCGACACTGACATCGATATCGGAAGTAGCGGCGTGGAAAGCTTTTCGATGTCCGAACTGCGCAAGCTTCTCAGCATCCGTCAGAAGGATCTGGATCAGGTGGCTTTCAACGATAGCCGAACTCTTGGTGATCCTGGCTTGCGTGATGCGATTGCCGATCGGTGGGCAAACCGCAATCCGGACCGGGTGATGGCTACTCATGGCTCAAGCGAGGCCATCTTTCTGGCGATGAATGCGCTTTTGCATCCAGGCGACGAAGTCATCACTGTTTTTCCATGTTATCAGCAATTATTTTCTATGGCTGAGTCAAATGGCTGTAAGTTGAAATACTGGAGCCTTGATTTTGAACAAGGCTTTGTTCCTGATATTGAGCGACTCAAGAGTGTTATCAGCCGGCGGACGCGAATGGTAGTCGTTAACTTTCCTAATAACCCCACAGGTATTTCTCTCGCGCCGGAGCAGCAGATGGAGCTGGTGGATACTGTAGCAGAGGCCGGAAGCTATCTTGTCTGGGATGGAGCATTCACCGAGATGACTCACGACCGGCCACCGTTGCCAGATCCTGGAACGTGGTATGACCGCACGATAACTCTTGGGACTCTTTCAAAGGGCTATGGGCTGCCGGGCTTGAGGGTTGGGTGGTGTATTGCGGCGCCCGATATCCTCGAACGATTTGTTAACCTGCGTGATTACATGACTCTGCATCTTTCGCCGCTGATTGAGTTGATTGCTGAACGCGTAGTCAGGAAATCTCACATCTTGCTGCGAACTCGTATGGAACAGGCTGGCTCAAACCTGAACGTCCTTGCCGACTGGGTTGAAAGCCATAGAGAGTTTGTGGACTGGGCGCCGCCCCATGGCGGAGTCTGCGCTTTCTTACGAATGCCCAGTGCTGGTGACGTTGAAGCATTCTGCCGTCGTTTCGCGCGTGAGTACCGGGTGCTTCTCGTGCCCGGGACCTGCTTCAACTGCCCGGGTTTTGTGCGGTTGGGATTTGGCGGCCCCGCTTCACAATTTAGGGAAGGCCTTACTCGCCTATCCGATCTGTTAGTCAAATTTGCCCTGTGACGAGTTATCATCTATCGATAGTCGCCGTGTAATCGGCTGTCGATGGCTCGCCCAGCAAGAGGCCATTCTTGCTGGGGGATCGTCCGGGGCGGTCATTATGGCGGTCGATGCGGTCAGGCGTTCAATCCCGGAGGGCGCCAATTGCGTTGTAATCTTGCCGGATCGCGGAGAGCGATATCTGGATACGATTTTTTCGAATGAATGGGTGGAGAGACATTTCGGATTGAATGGGAGATGAATAATGAGAACGCTTTGGCAGGATATGGCTTATGGCTTACGTATGCTGCGCAAGATGCCTAGCTTCACAGCTATTGCTGTGCTCTTGTTGGCTTTTGGCATCGGAATCAATACTATCATCTTTAGTATTGTCAATGCTGTGCTCTTGCGGCAGCTCCCGGTAAGAGAGCCGGAACGGATCATGCAACTCAATGAGACATCTCCGCAGGAGAATTTCTCGGAGGCGCCGGTTACGCTCCCTAACTACCTGGATTGGCGAGAGCAGAACCGAGTCTTTGAGGAGATCGCTGTTTACCGCGGAGGCGCCTTTACGCTTTCAGGCGAGGGGCAAGCTGAGAGATTATCGGGCGCCTCCGTATCAACTAGCCTATTTCCGTTATTGGGGGTTCAGCCCATTCATGGCCGCAACTTCGAGCCCGCAGAGGCCCGGCCAGGGGCGGCTGGGGTTGTCATTTTGGGATATGGGGTATGGCAGCGCCGCTTCGGCGCCGATCCAAATCTGGTTGGCCGATCGATCAGAATCAACGGCCAGAGCCGCACTGTGGTCGGCGTCATGCCGGCCGATTTTAAATTTCCAAACCAGACCGAGTTGTGGGCCCCGTTAACGCTCGACGTGAGTAAAGCAACCCGCAGAGATAGCTTTCTCAACTGTATAGCACGCCTCAAGCCGGAGGTTACAATCGCGCAAGCTCGCAGTGAGATGGAGACAATCGCCCAGCGGCTGGCTACGGCGTATCCGGAAACGAACCAGGGCAAGGGAATTACAATGGCTCCATTGCGACAAAAACTGGTAGATGAAGACACATCCGGAATTCTTTTAATTCTGCTCATCACAGTCAGTTTAGTACTCTTAATCGCCTGTGCCAACGTCACCAATCTACTATTGTCGCAGGCGGTGACGCGGTACAGAGAGATCACCATTCGCATGGCTGTTGGCGCCAGCCGTATTCGCGTAATACGGCAACTGCTCACCGAAAGCGCAATGCTCGCGCTACTGGGTGGAGC
>Ga0075431_100001898_pt1 | contig 19824 bp, 12 predicted proteins | sample RhiMetdeltSRZDD5_FD_75297 | JGI IMG/M metagenome (GOLD analysis project Ga0075431, IMG submission 75297) | Populus rhizosphere microbial communities from Tennessee, USA - Rhizosphere MetaG P. deltoides SRZDD5 | ecosystem: Host-associated > Plants > Roots > Rhizosphere > Soil | place: USA... | reverse complement strand
CGGCGCTGAGCTTCGACGTAGCGGCTGAGGAGATCTTCCCCGCCTGGCTGTCGGGGGCGTGCCCGGTCCTGCGCGACCAGGCGACCTCGCTGGTCGTGGCCGATTTCCTGGCCTGGGCCGGGAGGGAGCGGCTGACGGTCCTCAACCTGCCGGCCGCCTACTGGCACGCCGTGGTGGACGCGCTGGCCGAGGGGGGCGTGACGCTGCCGCCGAGCCTGCGGCTGATGATCGTCGGCAGCGACGAAGTGTCGGCCGATCGCTGGTCGCTCTGGCGGCGCCACGCGCCGTCCGGCGTGAGGCTGCTCAACGCCTACGGGCCGACGGAGGGGACGATCACGGCGACTCTCTACGAGGAGAGGCCGGGGGTGCTTCCCCCTTCAGGGCCGCGGGTGCCGATCGGGGAACCGATCCCGCGCGTCGAGACGCACGTGCTGGACGCGGCCCTGCGGCCGGTCGAGGACGGGGCGTCCGGCGATCTCTATCTCGCAGGCGCGGGGCTGGCGCGCGGCTACCTCGGCCGGCCGGATCTGACCGCCGAGCGTTTCCTGCCGCACCCCTTCGGCGGCGAACCGGGGGCGCGCCTCTACGCCACCGGCGATCGCGCCCTGCGGCGGCCCGACGGGACGCTCGAGTTCCTGGGGCGCGGCGACGCGCAGGTCAAGGTGCGCGGCTACCGCGTCGAGCCGGGGGAGGTCGAGGCGGCGCTCGTCCGCCACCCCGCGGTGGGCGCGGCCGTCGTCGTGGCCGGCGAGGCCCCCTCCGGCGGCAAGCGCCTGGTCGCCTACGCCGTGCCGCGCGCGGGGGATCGCCTGAGCGAGCCGGTCCTGCGCGACCACCTCGAGCGCAGCCTCCCATCCTGGATGGTGCCGGCCGCGATCGTGGTGCTCGAACGTTTTCCACTCACTCCGGGGGGCAAGATCGACCGCCGCGCCCTCACGGACTCCGCGACTGCGGGGCGCGGAGAGGCCGGCGCGCTGGACGAGCCGGTCCCGCAGATCATCGCCGGCATCTGGGCCGACGTCCTCGGACGGCCGCACGTCGGCCGTGACGACAGCTTCTTCGCGCTCGGCGGGCATTCGCTCCTGGCGATCCAGATCATCTCGCGCGTGCGGGACGCCCTGCGGATCGACCTGCCGCTGAGGACCCTGTTCGATCATCCGACGGTGGCCGGGCTGGCCGCCCGCGCCGAGGAGGCGCGCCGCGAGGCGCAGGGGCTGCCGCCGCCCGAGCCGCTGCGCCCGCTCCCGCGCCCGGCGTCCGTGCCGCTGTCGTTCGCGCAGGAGCGGCAGTGGTTCCTCGATCAGCTCGTGCCGGATCGCCCCGTCTACAACATCCACGTCGCGCTGCGGCTGACGGGACGGCTGCACGTGCCGGCGTTGCGCCGCAGCCTGAACGCCCTGGTGCGGCGCCACGAGACGCTGCGCACCGTCTTCGCGACGGTCGACGGCCGGCCGGCGCAGGTCGTGAGGCGCGGCGTGCGCCTGCGGCTGCCGGTCATCGATCTCGAATCGATGCCCGAAGAGGCGCGCGAGACGGAGGCGCTGCGCCTGTCGACGGCCGAGGCGCGGCGCCCGTTCGACCTCCGCACCGGGCCGCTCATCCGGGCGCGCCTGCTGCGCCTGTCGGCGGAGCACCACGTCCTGCTCCTCACCATGCATCACATCGTCTCGGACGGCTGGTCGGCGAGCGTGTCGGCGCGCGAGCTGGCCGCGCTCTACACCGCCTGCGCGGCCGGTCGCGCGCCCGACCTGGCGGCGCCGCCGATCCAGTACGCCGACTTCGCCCTGTGGCAGCGCGCCTGGCTGCAGGGGGCGACGCTCGAGACGCAGCTCGACTACTGGCGCCGGCAGCTCGACGGCGCCCCCGCCGAGCTGCGCCTTCCCGCCGACCGGCCGCGCCCCGAGCGCCACACCTACGAGGGGAGCACGCAGGAGTTCGTGATCCCCGCCCCGCTCGCCGCGCGGCTCAAGGAGCTGAGCCGGCGCGAGGGGGTGACCCTGTTCATGCTGCTGGTGGCGGGGTTCCAGGCGCTGCTGCTGCGCTACACGGGACAGGAGGACATGGTCCTGGGGACGCCGATCGCCGGGCGGGTGCGCACCGAGACGGAGGGGCTGATCGGATTCTTCGTCAACACGCTGGTGCTGCGCACCGACCTGTCCGGCGATCCGACCTTCCGCGACCTGCTGCGGCGCGTGCGGGAGGTCTGCCTCGACGCGTACACCCACCAGGACCTCCCGTTCGAGAAGCTGGTGGAGGACCTGGCCCCGGAGCGCACGCTCAGCCGCACGCCGCTCGTGCAGGTGATGTTCCAGCTGCAGACCGCGACCGCCTCGACGCTGCGCCTGCCCGGGCTCGACGCCACGCACCTCGAGGTCGACAGCGGCACCACCCAGTTCGATCTGAGCGTCGACGTGCTGGACATGCCGGAGGGGCTCAGCGCCGTGGCGGAGTACAGCAACGACCTGTTCGACGCGCCGACGATCGCCCGGCTGATGCGCGGCTACCTCGCCCTGCTGGAGGGGGCCGCGGGCGATCCGGAGCGGCGCCTCAGCGACCTGCCGCTCCTGGCGGAGGAGGAGCGGCGCGCGCTCCTCGCGTCGAGCACCGCGCCGGCCGAGCCGCGGGCCGCGACCGCCCTGCACCGGCTCGTGGAATCGCAGGCGCGCCTGAGACCCCGGAGCGCGGCCGTCGCCGGGGACGGCGAGCCGATTACCTTCGCCGATCTGGATCGCCGTGCCTCGCGCCTCGCCGGCTTCCTCGGGCGCCAGGGGGTCGGGGCCGAGACGCTGGTCGGCGTCCTCCTCGAGCGCTCGGCGGACCTGGCGCTCGCGGCGCTCGCGGTCCTGAAGGCGGGGGGCACCTACCTGCCTCTCGATCCGGCCAACCCCGACGAGCGGCTCGGCTACATCCTGGACGACGCCGCGCCACGGCTGATCCTGACCCGGGGCGCCTTGCGCGGACGGCTCGAGGGGCGCGGGGCGCGCCTCATCGAGCTCGACGGCGCGAGGGAGGAGATCGAGCGCGGCCTCATCGACAGCGGCATCGACCCGGCGCGCGCAGCGTATCTTATCTATACGTCCGGGTCGTCGGGGCGGCCGAAGGGGGTGCTGGTGCCGCACGAGGCGGCGGTCAACCACTGCCTCGGCGTGGCCCGGGCCTTCGGCCTGGGGCCCGGGGACCGCGCGCTGCAGTTCGCGTCGCCCGGGTTCGACGTGTCGCTCGAGGAGATGTTCGCCACCTGGAGCGCCGGCGGGACGCTGGTCCTCTCTCCCGGCGGGCCACCGGCCCCGGCGGCGCTGGCCGGCCTCGTCGCGCGGGAGCGCCTCACCGTCCTGAACCTGCCATCGTCGTACTGGCACGAATGGGTGGCCGATCTGCAGGCGTCGCGCCCGGAGATCCCCGGGTGCCTGCGCCTCGTCGTCGTCGGCAGCGAGCCGATCGACGCGCGGCGCTACGCCGAGTGGCGGCTCCTGGCCCCGCCCGCGGTCCGCTGGATCGGCGCCTATGGCACGACGGAGACCGCCGTCACGTCGCTTCTCTGCGAGCCCGCGTCCCGGAAGTTGCTCGCGCCGGAGCGGCCGGAAGCGGCGCCGGTCGAGGAGCTGCCGATCGGCCGTCCGATCGCCAACGTCGAGGCGTACGTCCTCGACCGCGCCCTGCAGCCGGTGCCGATCGGCGCGACGGGGGAGCTGTACCTCGGCGGCGCGGCGCTGGCGCGGGGCTATCTCGGCCGGCCGGACCTCACGGCCGAGCGGTTCGTGCCGCATCCCTGGTCGGCCGCCGGGGCGCGGCTGTATCGCACCGGCGATCGGGCCCGCCGGCGGGCCGACGGCCAGATCGTCTTCCTCGGGCGCGCCGACCGGCAGGTCAAGCTGCGCGGCTACCGCATCGAGCCGGGGGAGATCGAAACGCTCCTCAAGCGCCATCCGGCGGTGTCGGAAGCCGCGGTCGTCGCCCGCGAGGACGCCCCGGGGCAGCAGCGCCTCGTCGCCTACGTGGCCCCGGATTTCAGCGGCGCGGGGACGGCGACGGACCTCGGCGGGACCGAGGCGCGGGCCGAGCGGCTCGACGACTGGCGGCAGGTCCACGACGACGAGGTGTTCAACGAGACCAGCGAGGAGGCCGATCCCGCCTTCAACATCGGCGGCTGGAACAGCAGCTACACCGGCGAGCCGATCCCGGCCGAGGAGATGCGCGAGTGGGTGGACGGCACGGTCGAGCGCCTTCTGGCCCTGCGGCCGAAGCGCGTCCTCGAGATCGGCTGCGGCACCGGCCTACTGCTCTTCCGCGTGGCGCCGCGCTGCGACGCCTACACCGGAACCGACTTCTCGCGCGCCGCGCTCGATCACGTGAGGCGCGCCGTCGAGCGGCCGGGGGCGTCGCTCTCCGGCGTGCGCCTCATGCCCCGCGAGGCGTGCGATTTCAGCGGGCTCGAGGCGGGGGAGTTCGACCTCGTGGTCATCAACTCGGTGGCCCAGTACTTTCCCGGGCTCGACTATCTCATGCAGGTCCTTCGCGGCGCGCTGAGGCTGGTGCAGCCCCGCGGGCACGTGTTCCTCGGCGATCTGCGCAGCCTGCCCCTGCTGCGCGCCTTCCACCTGTCGCTGGCGCTGCAGCGGGCCCCGGCCACACTCACCGTGGCGCAGCTCGAGCACCTGGTCGCCCAGCGGCTGTTCCAGGAGGAGGAACTGGCCGTCGACCCCGCGCTGTTTCCGGCCCTGCGCCGCCATCTCGACGGGATCGCCGGCGTCGAGACACGGATCCGGACGGGACGCCACCACAACGAGCTGACGCGGTATCGCTACGACGCGATCCTGCGCGCCGGCCCCACGCCGGCCGGCGCAGGCGCGGAGCCGCGGGGAGGGGAGGCGGCGCCGCTCGATGGAGACGCCGCGCCGCCGTCGATCGACTGGCCCGCCCGCGGCCTGACCCTGGCCGCGCTCGGCCGGCTCCTGGCGGACGAAGGGGGGGATGCGCTCCGGGTCACGAACGTCCCGAATGCCCGGCTGTCCGGCGAAGCGTCGGCGCTCGAACGGGTGGCGCAGGCGCGGTCGCGCGACACCGTGCGCGAGCTGCGGACGCGGATCGAGCGCTTCGCCGCGGCCGGGGTCGACCCCGAGGACGTCCGCGACCTGGGGTGCGCGCTTCACCGGACGGTCGAGATCGACGGGTCACCGGGGGCGGTCGACGGACGCTTCGACGTCCTGTTCCGCCACCCCGGCCGGCCCGGCCGCTCTCTCGCCGAGCTCGCGGACGCCGCGGCCGGGGCGGCGGGGCGCACGCGTCCGCTCGGCGCCTTCACCAACAACCCGCTGCAGATGAAGCTGTCGCGGCGGCTCTTGAAGACGCTCCCCGGCTACCTGTCCGAGGCGCTTCCGGCCTGGATGGTCCCGGCGTCGTTCGTCCCGCTGCAGTCGCTGCCGCGCACTCCCGGGGGGAAGATCGATCACGCCGCGCTGCCGGCCCCGGACGGGCTCGATCACGGGAAGGGGCGCGTGGCGCCGCGCGACGCTCTCGAGCTGAACCTGCTGCGGCTCTTCGAGGAGGTCCTGGACGTGCGGCCGGTCGGCGTCACCGACGGCTTCTTCGACCTGGGCGGACATTCCCTTCTCGCCGTGCGGCTCATCGCCCTGGCGCAGAAGCGTCTCGGCCGGGAGATTCCCCTGGCGACTCTGTTCCAGGCCCCCACCGCCGAGCGGCTCGCCGCCGCGCTGCGCGCTCTCGACGACGGCCGGCCGTGGTCCCCCGCGATCGCGCTGCAGCCGCGGGGGACACGGACGCCGTTCTTCTGCATCCATCCCGCGGGAGGGGGCGTGCTGCACTATCTCGATCTGGCGCGCCACCTCGGGGAGGACCGGCCGTTCTACGGCCTGCACGCCCCCGGCCTGTACGGCGAGCGCGAGCCGCTCGGTGACGTCGAGGCGCTGGCCCGGGAGCACCTGGCGGCGATCCGATCCGTCCAGCCGGCCGGCCCGTACGCTCTCGGGGGCTGGTCGTTCGGCGGCCTCGTGGCGTTCGAGATGGCGCTGCGCCTGCGCGCGGAAGGGGAGAAGGTCGCGCTCGTGGCGCTTCTGGACGCGGTCCCCCCCGATCGCCAGGACGCTTCGCCCGCCGGCACCGGGTCCGCCGGCTCCGCGCGGGCCGGCGCCGACGCGCCGGATGACGAGGACGACGCCGAGGTGATCGCCTGGTACGCCGAGGACTTCCTGCGGTTCTTCGGCCGTGACCTGGCCGAGTCGAAACGCCCGCGGCTCCTGGAGGCCGGCGCGCTGCGCGCCATGGAGCCGGAGGAGCGGCTGCGCTATCTGCACGCCGTCGCCGCGGCGGTGAACGGCCTCCCCCCGGACGCCGGGCTGGAGCGCGTGCGCCGCTACGTCGAGATGTACCGGATCAACCAGCGCGCCGCCCGGAGCTACGCCCCCGGCGCCGTCTATCCCGGCGCGGTCACGCTGTTTCGGGCCGCCGATTCGGGCGGCGACGGCCCGGCCGCGAACGACCCGGGATGGGCCGCCTGGGTCGGCGGCGATCTTCAGATCGAGACGGTTCCCGGCGCCCACGACACGTTCATCGAAGAGCCCCACGTCCCGATCCTCGCGCGGCAATTGCGTCTCTGCCTGGACCGGGCTTTCGGCGACCTTTAAGGAGGAGCGATGCAGCACAGCGACGACGACGAGGACACGACCATCTACAAGGTCGTGGTCAACCACGAGGAGCAGTACTCGATCTGGCCGGCCGACCGGGAAAACGCGCCGGGCTGGCGCGACGCCGGCAAGAGCGGCCCGAAGGCGGAATGCCTCGCCTACGTCCGCGAAGTCTGGACCGACATGCGCCCGCTCAGCCTGCGCCGCCGCATGGACGAAATGAAGCCGAAGGGGGACGCCTGACCGGTTCCGCCGGCAGCGCCTGGGTCCTGGTCCCGGAGCCGAGGCCGCGGGCGCGCGTCCGCCTGTTCTGCCTGCCGCCTGCCGGGAGCGGCGCGTCCCCGTTCCGCGCCTGGGCGCGCGCGCTCCCGGACGGGATCGAGCTCTGCCCGATCCAGTTGCCGGGGCGGGAGGAGCGCCTGACCGAGCGCCCCCACGACCGCCTCGTTCCCCTGGTCGACGCCCTCGCCGGCGCCCTGCGCGACCACCTCGACCGGCCTTTCGCGCTCTTCGGCCACAGCATGGGGGCGCTCCTGGCCTTCGAGCTGGCGCGCGCGCTGCGCCGCGACGGCGCCGGGCCGCCTCTCCTCCACCTGTTCGTCTCCGGCTACCGCGCGCCGCACCTGCCCGATCCCGATCCGCCGCTGCACGGACTGGCCGGACCGGCGTTCTGGGACGAGCTGCGCCGGCTCGACGGCACACCGGCCGCGGTGCTCGACAACGCCGAGCTCAGACGCCTCGTCGAGCCGACCCTGCGCGCCGATTTCGCGGTCCACGAGACATACGCGCACGAGCCCGCCGAACCTTTGGCCTGCCCGATATCCGCCTTCGGCGGGATCGACGATCAGGAGGTGATCCGTGGCCAGCTCGAGGAGTGGCGCCGCCATTCTCGCGGCCCGTTCATCTTGCGCATGCTGCCCGGCGATCACTTCTTCATCCACCCGTCCCGCGACGCACTGCTGCGGGCGATCGCCGAGGATCTGGCCGGGGCGCCGGCCTGACCTGACTGTTTGATCAACCGATCTCCATCACCTTCTTCGCCGCCCGCTCACGCGCGTCGCAGGACCTCAGTCCTTGCTCGGCTCCGGTCGAGGACCCCACGACGGCTTGGACAGCTGGCGATTCCACTGCTGCCACAAGTCGCTGAGCTCCTTGACCTTGTCCGGGCGCTCGGCGGCCCGATTCCGGGTCTCGCCGAGGTCTTCGGAGAGATTGTAGAGGCCGGCTTCCGAAAGATCGGCCAGCGTCGAGGGATCGACGTCGACGAGCGGGCCGTCGCGGGTCTTCACCAGCTTCCAATCGCCGCTACGAATCGCCATGGTGCCGCCCAGGCGCCAATACAGCGTGTCGTGCGGGGCGCCTTTCGCTGCGCCGGTCAGGAATGGCAGGAGGTCGACGCCGTCGAACCCTGCTCCGTCCGTCGCGATGCCGGCGGCGGCCAGCGCGGTCGGCACGACGTCGAGCTGAATGATCGGCCTGTGATCCTCCCGTCCCGCATCGAGGTGCCCTTTCCAGGACATCGCGAACGCGACGCGAATGCCGCCTTCCCAGGTCTGGCGCTTCGATCCGCGCAGCGGAGCGTTGCTCGACCCGTTGACCGTCGTCGACGGCATCGTCGGCCCGCCGTTGTCGTTCAGGAAAATCACGAGCGTCGTCTCTTCAAGCTTCTGATCGCGCAGGCTGGCCAGTGTGCGCCCAATCGCATCGTCCATAGCGGCCACCATGGCGGCATAGGTACGGCGCGTCGGGTCCGCGATGTCCGGGAAGCGGGCGAGATACTTTTCGGGCGCTTCCATCGGCACATGCGCGGCGTTGAACGCGAGATAAAGAAAGAACGGCTCGGACGCGTGCTGCTCGATGTAGCGGACGGCCCGATCGCCGAGAGCGTCTGTGAGGTACGTCACCGACGGGGCGGGGGTCATGCCGTCCAGCAGCGGGTCGGGCAGGTTCGTGCCGACGTCGACATAGTCGACATTCATGTACGAATGGTCGGCGCCGAGGAACCCGTAGAACTCTTCGAATCCGCGACGCATCGGGTGCAATCGTTCCGCCGACCCGAGGTGCCATTTGCCGAACAGGGCCGTGCGGTATCCGGCAGCCTTCAACCTGTCCGCGATCGTCGTCTCGGTCAGGGGCAATCCGAAATCCGGGGATCCATCGGGGTTGAATTCGTAGCCGAACCGCTGCGGATACCGGCCCGTCATGAGGCCCGCTCGCGTCGGGCTGCAATAGGGGCCGCTCACATAGGCGTCCGTGAAGCGAATCCCTTCGCGAGCGAGCCGATCGATGTTCGGTGTCGGGATGTCCCGGCTGCCGTAAACGCCGATGTCCGCGTAACCCAGGTCGTCGGCCACAATCAGGACGATGTTGGGTCGCCGGCGATCGTCACAGGCTGTCATCAGAAAGAGGGCGGCCGCGGCGAGCGCCCGGACGGCGAGTTTCATATCAGCCGATCTCCATCGACTGCTTCACCGCGCGCCCTCGTCGTGACCAGCTTGCGGAAGCCGGCAGGCTGGCAGGGGAGGGTGTTCCTCGGCATCCGCGGTGTGCACAGGCACCCCGGTTGGTGCAGATATCTCTTGCCAATGCTTCAACAATGCCACTAACCAATGCAAATGCTTTTCAATGCCCAGCAAGACGGTGGAGTGCACTGGCCAGGCTCCGAGGCCCGTTCCGACTCTTTCCCAATGGGGCACCGTGACGCTTGCCGTGATTCTCCTGACGGCCATGATTGTCTTCTATCGCCGGCGCCACCTGGCCGTCGGGGGATAGTAGAACGAGCAGATAGCGGCTGCTCGAGAGTCAGCTGATCCCGGGGTGCCAGGGCGCCGCGATGGTCAGCGCCAATCCCCGGCGGCCACGAAGGCGCCCCAGAAGAAGGGGTGCGCCGTCACGCCGGCGTCGCGTCGGCCGCGCACGATTTGAAGGCCCGCCTGGCGAACCGCGTCCGCGGTCGACTTCCCGCGGGCGCGCTGGCCGTAGAGGGCGGCCATCCAGTCGCGGGCGTCGTTGTCACCGACCGGCCAGAGGCTGAGGATGAGCGTCCTCGCACCGGCGATCTGGAACGATCGACGGAGCCCGAGGATTCCCTCGCCGGCGCGCGCCAGTCCGATCCCGGTCTGGCAGCCCGACAGGACGACCCATTCGACGTCGCTGAGGTCGAGCGAGGCGATCTCCTCTCCGGTCAGCAGGCCGTCGTCGTCCGATCCGGCCGAGGGGAGCGGGCGGCCTCTCCGGTTGGCGCCGGAGAGCGCCAGCCCGGAGACGCGCAGCGGTGTCCCGGTCTTCAGGCGGCCGCCCGGCGAATCGCCGGGGGCCGCGGCCCTTCCCTCGATCGCGGCCGCCCCTTCGCGAGGTGCGGCGCCCTCGCATCGGCTCGGCACCGAGAAGGCGTGCGTGGCAAGGTGCAGGACGCGCTTGCCGGACGCCGCCCCGCGCAGGTTCGCCTCGCTCGCCTCGAGGCCGCTGAGCACGACGACCGGGTCGCCGCCGGCCGGGCGATCGGCGCGGCCCTGCACCCAGAGGGCGCGCACCTGCTCCGCCTCCGCCGCCGAGCCGGGGAGAGGGTTGAACTTGAGAGAAGCCCAGTCCGCGCACGGGTTCGTCTCACCGCCGCGGAGCACCAGGGATGGGACGGCGCTCCCCGGACCGTCCGGCGGGCGCGCCGCGGGAGCCGCCGATGCGATCGTCCGGGGCTCGGCGTTGAAGTCGGGGCCTCCGACGGCCAGGAGGCCGTGTCCCTTCGATCCCGCTCCTGTGGCGCCCAGGAGATCGCGCTCGGCGGAGAGGTAATGAATCGTCGGGCTGCTCTCGATCAGAAAACGGCCGGCATCGTCGACGAGCGTCGCGATCGAGATCGCGTGGATCGCTCCATCGGGCACGACCAGCACGCGCGTCGCGCCGTCGAGGTGCCGCGCCACCGGATCCCAGGCCACCCGGCGGATCGCCTGGGCCGCGGTCCGGTAGGACGTGTCGGCCTGCGTGTCGAGCGGAGCGGTGGAGACTTCCTGGCGCCAGCGATCGACGCCGGCCTCGAGGAGATTGGCCGGTCCGAGAGGCACGGCGATCGGCGCGCCCTGGCCGGGACGCAGGACCATCGCCAGGTAGGCCGGGACGCCGGGCTTCGACGGCTTGAGCCGGTCGCAGCGCCGGTACGCGGCGTAACTCACGAGCGCCGTCCCGGGCGGGAGCGCGCGGGAGACCGTGTCGCGCGTGAGGTTCAGGCGCTCCTGCTGCGCCACGAAGGCCCGGCTCGCCCCCGCGAGGGCGCGCTCGGCCTTCTCCATGTCGAGCCGGGCCCCCGTCAGGAGCGCGGGATAGGCGCCGGGGAGCTGCGGGCTGGGCCCGGTGACGAGGAGACGCGCGTACTTGCGGCGCGCCTCGTCCAGTGTGTCGGCAAGCCGGCCCACGGCCGCGTCGTCCGTCCGGACGATCCCGCGGTGCCGCGCCGCCATCTCGTCGAGCACCAGCGCCCGCGAGCGGGCCAGCGCCTCGAACACCGCGATGCGCGCGCCGGACCTCAGGGTGCCGGGCCGCGCCGCTTCCAGGATCGAGACCGCCAGGTCGAGCCCCGAGGCCATGATGTCCTGGTAGCGCAGGGCCTCCCCCTCCGACAACCCCTTGGTCGCGGACCGCAGGCTGGCGCGCAGGATCTCCTCCGCCCGGAGCGCGTCGTCCAGGGCGGTCGCCTGGTTCCCCTCCATCCAGGACAGCCGCGCCCGCTCCAGGAGGACCTCGGCGTAGTTGGGATGATCGGGGCCGAGCGAGACCCGCAGGATGTCGAGGGCCTCCTTGAGCATCGCTCTCGATCCGGCCGCGTCCCCCAGGTCCCGCAGCACGCCGCCGAGCGCCGCGCAGGCTTCACCCCGGAACGGATGGTTCGGGACGGGCACCTTGCGCCAGATGTCGATCGCCTCCTGGAGCACGCGGCGGGCCGCCGGCAGGTCCCCCACCTGGCGCAGCAGGTGCCCCAGGCTCACGCGCCCCACGGCGCGCAGCGGGTGTCCCGGGGGCAGGGTCTCGTCCCAGATGGCCACCGCGCTCTCGAAGTGGGCGCGGGCCTCGGCGTTCTCGCCGGCACGCTCGAGGAAGACGGCGAACGACTGGTGGCTCAGGCCCACCATCCAGTTGTGCTCCCCGGCCGCCTCGCTGCGTATCCGGTGTCCCCGCTCGTACAGGGGCCGGGCCGCCTCGAAGTCTCCCAGATCCAGGAGCAGGTCGGCCATGTCGATGAGCACCTCGGACAGCCGCAGCGGGTCGGGAGTGGCGGCCGTCTCCCGCAGGCGCTTCGCCTCTTCGAACAGCGGCAGCGCGGCGGCCAGATCGCCGTTCTGGTGCATCGCTTCGGCAAGGAACAGGATGCTCTGGGCGATGTCGGGGTGGCCCGCGGGCAGCGACTTCCGCTGGATGCGCAGCGCCCGATCGTGCAGCGCGACCGCCCTCGCGAAATCGCCCGAGTTGCGCACCGTGCCGCCCAGGCTCGTCAGGCTCTCGGCGACGAGGGGGGCGTCCGGACCCAGCGCGGCCTCCCGGATGGCGAGCGCGCGCTCGTTGGCGCCGACCGCCGCCGGCATGTCGCCGGTGTCGGAGGCGGCCCAGCCGACCTGGCTGAGAGCCTCGGCCACCAGAAGGTGCGACGGCCCCAGGGTCTTCTCGCGTATCGCGAGGGCCCGCTCCAGGGTCTTCCTCGCCTCGACCACGGGACCGGCGCGCCTCTGGATCACGCCGAGATTCAGCAGGCTGGTCGCCAGCTCCGGGGATTCGGGCCCGACGCGGGCCTCCTTGATGGCGACGGCGCGAAGCGCCAGCTCCCGCGCCTCCGGCTCCGTCCAGCGGCCGCGGCGCCACAGGATCTCCACCACAAGGTCGAGCGCCCGCGCGCTCTCGAGGGACTCCGGTCCCTCCTTCGACTCGCGGGCGGCCAGCAGGGACCGCGCCGCCCCCTCCGCGTCGTCCCAGCGCGCCTGGTCGATCAGGGCCCGGATCGCGGAGGCATCAGGTGTCGCGGCGGGTCCCGCGGCCGCCGTGCGTTCCGCGGCCGCCGCGCCTGCCGGGATGCCCTCCGCGTGCAGGGCGAGCCCCCCCGCGAGCGCGAGGGGGAGCAGGACCGGCACGCGGTGTCGTGATGCCTCGGATTTCATCTGGCGGAACCTCCCGATCAACGTGCCGGCGGCCGTAATCTACTCCAGGTTCACGACCTGGCAACGGGAATGCGACCGTGCCGGTTCGAGCCGCATCGCCCGCTGCGACGGATGCAACCTTTCGGGGGCGTCGGACGACTAACTCGCGGGTGCACACTACGATGAAGATGCACGCTGCGATGAATATGACCGTATTCCGTCACGACCCGCCGTGGTATTTTCGCCCTCCGGTACTCGAAGGTAGTTGCACCTCATGCTGTTGCGACATATCTTCACAGGCCACCATGGATCGGGTTCTCGAAGAGGGCGCGTTTCCGAGTCGCTGGCAGTCGGAGGACGACAGGCGACTGGTCCAGGATCTGCTCGCCGGCGAGCCGGAGGCGATAGCCAGGCTCGACGCCTGGGTCCAGGTCGTGCTGCGCACCGAGTTCCAGAGCCTGCGCGACGAGTGGGAGGACCTCCGCCAGGAAATCCAATTGAGAATCTTCCGGAACCTCCGCGGCGGACGCTTCCACGGCAGGTCGGAGCTGCGCACGTACGTGCACCGGATCGCCAAGAACACCGGGATCGACCTGTGGCGCAAGGTTTCGGGACGCCGCGAGGAGTCCGCGGGACGGGTGGACCTCCCCTTGCAGAAACCCTCGATCCGGCAGGAAGGGGCGGATATGATCTCGCGGGACATGCTGCGCAAGATCCTCGACGGCATGTCCTCCGAGGACCGCCGCCTCCTCGAGCTGGTCCATGGCGATCACCTGTCGTATGCCGAGATCGCCCGGCTGCTTGGAGTGGCGGAAGGGGCCATCAAGTCGCGCGTCTTCCGTTGCCGCACCCGCCTGCTCGCCGTGCGGCGTCGCCTTCTGGAGCCAGGGGAGGCATGACGACCGAATCCGACGGTACCGCCGCCCCCGGGTGCGGCGATCCTGCCCGGGAGCTGCTCGATTTCTACATCAACGGCAGCCTCGAAGGGGACGAAGAGGCCGCGGTCCGCGCGCATCTCGAAACCTGCGCCGCGTGCGCCGCCGAGCTGGGGGAGCTGTCGCTGCTGGCGGCCGCCGTCGCAAGCCACGGCGCGACCGCCGATGCCCCGTGGTCCCGCCGCAGGCCCGCCATGTGGTGGGCCGGCGTCGCGGCCGCCCTGCTCGTCGCGGCCGGCGCCACGCTCTACATGATGCAGGGACCATCCGGCCGGCGCGCCAACCCGGCCGGAGGCCCGGCCCAGGTTCTGATCGATCTCGGCACCGGCGTCCTGCGCGACAGCGGGTCCCCGCCGGCCGCGATCCTCGCTCCCGGCACGGAGACGATCCGGCTGACGTTCTTCCCACCGGTACAGTCCGGCGGCACGTACTTCGTCAGCGTGCGGCGCTCCGGCGGCCAGGTGCTGATCCCCGAAGCGCCCCTGCCCGGCCTCGATTCGATGGGACGCGCCGCCCTCGTGCTGCCGGCGGCCGGGCTGGCCGCGGGGTCCTGCGAAGTTGTCCTGCGGGTCGAATCAGCGGAAGGGGAGTCCCGGACCTACACCTACCCGTTCGAGATCGAGAGGACCGGCCCGCGTCCCTGATCCGCGGGCCGGCCCGCCGTTCTTCAATCACTCACATCCGCAATACGGACAGGCGCAGATCATGATCTTCGAGCCGCCGTCGCTTTTGTCGGAGCTGGTGTTCCCTGCGGGATCCCTCGCCACCACCTTGAAGAATGCCGTGAAGTCCGAGGTGGCTGGCCCGGTCGCGGTCCAGGTCCGCGAGCCGGAGTTCGGGATGTTGGTGAACAGGGGCGAGTAAGATCCGTTGACCCCGTTCCGTGAAAGCAGGATGTCGACCGAGGACACCCCGCCGCAGGTGTCCGTCGCGGACCAGTTGATGGCGGTCTCGTTGCCGTTGCCGTAGTAGATCGTATCGCCACCATTGGGGCTGGCGACCTGCACGACCGCCCTTGCGTCAGCCCGCGTCCCCAAGATCCGGGAGCAGACGGGCTGAATGGACCACGGTGAGGATTTCTGCCCGGTCGGCCTCGATGCGGTAGGTACCGAGGATGACTTCCCGGTAGGCTTCTCGCTCCAACTCCGGGACTACGCGTCCGGAGCGCGGAAATTCCTTCAAGCGCTCGACCGAGTCCACAATCCGCTCCGCCGTCAGGGCTGCGTAGTGAGCAGAATCCCTGGCGATGTAGGATCGGATGGCCTCGACGGCTTCCACCGCCTGGAGTGTCCAGACGATGCGCGTCACTTGAGGAGGCGTTTGCGGGCGGCCTCATGAGGCAGCGTCTCGCCAGCGTCAGCCTGCGCAACTCCGCGCTCCACCTTCGCCAGGAAGTAGAGACGCTCGATGGCGTCCTCGACGGTGGCGTCTGGCGGCAGCTGCTGAACGGCCTCGAGAACTTTCTGCTTGATGCTGATGGATACCACTTCGAACCTCCGATTCGGTGCGATCGGCTCCGCTTATGGTACCGCGACAACGGCTTGCTGCTCAAGGGTTCTGACGGGCTAGCCGATCTCCATCACCTGATTTGCCGCCCGCTCCCCCTCGTCGCAGGCGGCGTCCCAGAGCTGGAAGCCGGTCAGCTCCGAATGGCCGAAGCGCACCCGCCCGTAACCCTTGCGCACGACCTCGCGCGGCGCCGGCTTGCCGCCCCGGCCGAAATAGAACCCGGGCTGCGGCACGACGTAGGCGTGGCCCCAGCGGTTGGTGATGACGCCGGCGATGTCGCGTTTGGGGTCGAACCCGTACGCCCCGAACATCGCGGTCATCTGGGTGCGGATGCGGCGCTCGATCTCGCGGTAGGGAAGCGAGAACAGCTCGTTGCGGGCCGTGGGGGCCTGCACTTCGAGCGGCAGGCCGGACTGGGACACGGCGTAGGTGAACGGGATGTAGAAGGTCAGGATGGTGGGCTTGCCGGGGTCGAGGGGCATGTGGTCGCCGTCGACGATCATGGGGGCGCGCAGGCCGGTGTACCAGCCGAAGCCTTCGTGCTCGAACCAGCGGGCGCAGGAGATGCCGAGGCGCTCCATGAAGCGCCAGTGGCGGATGCCGACGTTCACGGTCAACATGGGGCCGTGATAGAACTGGTTCATCGCCTCGGTCAGCGGGGCGGGGGCGTCGCGCACGACGTGCTTGTTCATGTGCTGGCCGCCGGCCATGACGACCCCCTTCGCCCGGACGCGGTACGGCGTGCCGTCCTTCACATAGGTGACCAGGACCGTCGCCGACGAATCGGGCGGGCCCTCGTGCTCGACGCGCACCGCGGTCGACCCGAAGCGCATGCGGACGCGGCTGCCGTCGCGGTCCAGCGCCTCCCAGTTGACCTTGCCGTACAGGACGTCGCGCAGCGTGCGGCGCCCCTCGATCGCGTCGGGCAGGATGGTCTTCACGAAGTGCCGCGCGATGCCCGAGTTCCCACCGGGGAAACTGCCGTACACGTAAGGCACCGGCTTGTAGTTCGTCGCCGCCGCCCAGACCGCATCGGCCCCCGGGAACGCCGTCCCGGTGTAGGCCGAGATCACGTCGCTCCCCAGCGCCGGGAAGGTCGCCCCCACCATCGGGTCGAGGTACCGGAAGACCTCCCGGCGCGTCACCCCCACGTGCTTCTGCAGGAACTCCTTGTAGGTCATGCTGTCCAGCCAGCGGTCCCAGTCGGGCCGCACCGGCTCGCGGTACTTGAAGTGCTGCAGCCGCATCAGCTCGAGCTTCACCCGCTCGGGCAGCGGCGCGTCCCGGAACCCGTTGGACCACGGGTCCTTCACCCACCGATGCCCGTTCGGCGCCTTGGGGTCCTTGAAGAAGAACCCCTCGTCCGACTCGTCGCTCACCTCGAGCATGGCCTGGTAGCTGTCGTCCGGGATCCGCAGCGGCTTGTCCGTCCCCGACGCCTTGCGCTCCCACTGCAGGTCTTCGAACTTCGTCGGGAGGCCTATCTCCGTCCAGACCTTGGCGGGATTGGGCCATTCGAACCCGTTCGACCCCTGCGGCGCCATCAGCCGGAACCCGTCGATCTCCATCTCGTTCAGCTTCGCCTCGCCCCCGAAGATCGCGTGGTTGTCCAGCAGCAGGCAGGTCCCCCTGCCTTCCTTCTTGAAGGTGTACGCCGCCATCAGCCCCGAGAACCCGCCCCCCACCACGACCAGGTCGAACTCTCCCGCGTCGACGGCCCCGGCCGGCGGCTTGTCCCAGTCGCCCTTCCAGATGGAGTGGGCGGCGTTCACGACCTCGTGCGTGTTGCCGTTCGCGCGGCTGTAGTCGCCGATGCCCCCCGGCCCGGTCCAGTCGGGGCCGAGGAGGGAGAAGGCGGGGCCGCGGTTGGGGGCGCTGGCGGGCGCTGCGGCGCGCAGCAAGCCGGGTGCGGCCATGCCGAGCAGGGCGGCCCCGGTGCCGAGGAGAGCGCCGCCGACGAAGTCGCGGCGGGTGACGGAGGGATCGGTGAGGCCTAACGTCTCGTCATCACGTTCGACTGGTGGCTTTCGCATGATCCCCCTCCAGAGGAGGGGATAGTACTCCGCACCGGACTTGGTTGCGCACGGCTATCGTCGGCGCACAACGCGCAACGCGACCTCAGCCGGCTTTCCGAAGTTTGGAGACGCTGCGCGCGCTACTTGTCAAGGTCCTCGATTCTGATGCCGTGTCCCGCCTTGAGGCTGCGCCGTGCGGCTTCGACGCGGCTCAAGAATCGCGCGTCATTTTGGAGCCGGTATTCGAACCAGTCATCTTCGGACTTGAACCCGATCAGAATGCCCGCAGGTTTGCCATGCCGGGTAATGATGACATCTTCCTTCTCGGCTTGACGAAGGATGCGGGACAGATCATCCTTGGCTTCGGACAGCGCTACCTTCTTCATGACTTCTCACCACACCTTTCAAGCCATTCATGGGCGAGCGATTTCGCCACGACGGCCAAGATCTGTACCGTTGACTCAGTGACGTCGTAGAACACCCTTAAATCACCGACGCGGAGGCGATATTGCGGACGTGACAGGCCACGGAGCCGCTTGATTCGGCTCTTGCTCGTCCGCGTCGGTTGATGGCGCAGATGGGTCTCGATGGTGTCTCGAACGACCCCGCGATCGTGCGCGTCGAGCTTCCGATAGTCTCGGGCGGCCTCTGGTGCGAATTCGATTTCATAACGCATTCTGGCTAGATTCTAGCCAGATTTAAGGATCGAGTCAACCAGGTCCTAAGGAGTGAGTTGACGTCGATGCCGAGGCCGCTCCGGACCTAGAGCAGTCCGCCACTGTCGAACCCGGAGTTGACGGCGCGTCGCTTCCGGCTGCATGCTTCCGGTCGGCAGGGGAGAACGGGATGACCGAGCCGACCGCCGAGGGATCGAGCGTGTCGCGGCCGCGGGAGGTCGTCGTCGAAGGAAACGCCCGGGGCTTCGCCCAGGCGATCACCATCGGCGGCCACGTGCTGGCGGCCGACGAGCCGGTCGAAGCCGGCGGCACCGACACCGGTCCGGGACCCTACGACCTGCTGCTCGCGGCGCTGGGGGCCTGCACCTCGATGACGGTCGCGGCGTACGCGCGGCGCAAGGGATGGCCGCTCGAGACGGTCCGGGTACGGCTGCGGCACTCGAGGATCTACGCGACGGACTGCGAGGACTGCGAGACGAAGGTCGGATGGCTCGACCGGATCGAGCGCGACGTCGAACTCGTGGGATCGCTCGACGAGGCCCAGCGCGCGCGGCTCGCCGACATCGCGAACAAGTGCCCCATCCATCGAACCCTGACCTCCGAGCTGGTCATCCGGACGAGGCTGGTCGGGGAATGAGGAGAGACAGGCGCGCGCCATGGCCGGCGTTCCTGAGCAGGGCCATGGCGGCGAGTGCGATAGGCCCGGTGCTGCTCGGTTTCTGGGCCGGATTTTCGGACCGGCCTCTCATGGCGCAGGACGAGACGGCCGGCCAGCCTCCCGCGACGCTTGAATCGGCGGCCCCCGCCGCCGCGCCCGAGCCCACCCCGACGTCAACCGCGCCCGCCGCGCCGCCCGGCGAGGTGAGGGCCAAGTTCGGCCTGGCGCTGAGCGGCGGCGGCGCACGGGGTCTCGCGCACATCGGCGTCCTCAAGGCCCTGGAGGAGCTGCATGTCCCGATCGACGTCATCGCCGGCACCAGCATCGGGGCGATCGTCGGGGGGCTCTATGCCTCGGGGATGTCCCCCGACGAGATCGCGCGGGAGATGGAGCGGGTCGACTGGGTCGCCCTGTTCGACGACCGGCCGCCGCGCGCCGACCTGCCCTATCGACGCAAGCAGGACACCAGCAGCGCCTTCATCGACCTGGAGCTCGGCCTCAAGAGAGGCAGGGTCATCCTGCCCCGGGGTCTCATCGCCGGGCAGAAGATCGGGTTCCTGTTCAAGTCGCTGACCGCGCGGGCGGCATTCATCGACGACTTCGACCGCCTGCCGATTCCGTTCCGGGCGGTGGCGACCGATCTTGCCGATGGCTCGATGGTGGTGCTTCCCAGCGGCGACCTCGCGGACGCCCTGCGCGCCAGCATGAGCCTCCCGGGCACGCTCGCGCCAGTGGTGATCGACGGCCTCCATCTGGTCGACGGCGGGCTGGTCCGCAACCTGCCGGTGGATGTCGCGCGCGACGCGGGCGCCGACCTGGTCATCGCGGTCGACGTGACCACCCCGTTCGATCCGGTGGAGGCGCTGAAGACCGTGGCGGACGTGACGCGGCAGGTCGCCGACATGCTGACTCAGGACAACGTGACGCCACAGGCCGTGAGCGCCGACGTCCTGATCCGCCCCGAGCTGGCGGGCGTCTCGGCGTCCAGTTTCGCGGCCGGCGCCGAGGCGATCCGGCGCGGCGAGGAGGCGACTCGCGAGCAGGCGGACGTCCTGAACCACTACGCCATGCCGGCCGACGCGTTCGAGGCCCGCCTCAGGGCGATACGGGGCGCGCCCGTCGCTCCTCCGACACGGATCGACTCGGTCCAGATCGAGGGGTCGAGCCGCGTGGATCGGCGGATCCTCGAGAGGAGGATCCGGACCCGGCCCGGCGCGACGCTCGATCTCGGCCAGCTGCAGACCGATCTGTCCCGCATCTATGGCCTGGG
>Ga0075431_100001897_pt1 | contig 19830 bp, 14 predicted proteins | sample RhiMetdeltSRZDD5_FD_75297 | JGI IMG/M metagenome (GOLD analysis project Ga0075431, IMG submission 75297) | Populus rhizosphere microbial communities from Tennessee, USA - Rhizosphere MetaG P. deltoides SRZDD5 | ecosystem: Host-associated > Plants > Roots > Rhizosphere > Soil | place: USA... | reverse complement strand
CGGCGCGCCGAACGTGCAGGCAGGGAAGCTCTATCCGTTCGCCAAGACCGGGACGACGATGCCGAGCGGCCTCACCATCGAGCGCCGGAAGATCCGGGGCGCCGTCTCGAACGGAATGCTGTGTTCCGCGAGAGAAATCGGTCTCGGAGAAGACCAGGACGGCATCCTCGAGCTCGACGTGGAAGTCGCCCCCGGGACGCCTCTGTTGGACGCGCTACCTTCGATCGCCGACTCCCAACTCGTGGTCGACGTCGGCGCCAACCGGCCGGATCTACTCTCGCACTTGGGGCTCGCGCGTGAGGTTGCTGCCGCGTTAGGAAAGCCTCTGCGCGTCGACCGTGCGGCGCTCGGGCACGCGGGCACGGCAGGCGGCGTTGTTCCGATCCAGACCGTCCCGCGCGAGGGCGCGACCGGCGCCGTGACGATTCGCATCGACGACGTGGACGGTTGCCCGCGCTACCTCGGCGTCCTGATCCGCGGGGTGCGCGTCGGACCGAGCCCTGAATGGCTGGTGCGGCGACTCGAAGGGGCCGGCGTTCGGTCGATCAACAACATCGTCGACATCACGAACTTCATGCTGCTGGGCTTTGGTCAGCCGATGCATGCGTTCGACGCGTCGAAGCTCGGTGGCTCTGCCATCATCGTGAGGAAAGCGACGCCGGGCGAGAAGCTGACGACACTCGACGGCGCCGAGCGGGCGCTGACGCCAGACATGTGCGTAATCGCCGACGCGAGCCGGGCGCAGGCGTTGGCCGGTGTCATGGGCGGCCGCGACAGCGAGGTTACGGAGTCAACGACCGATGTCCTGCTCGAAGTCGCAGCATTCAACCCGCGACGGGTGCGGCAGATGCGCCGTGCCCTCTCAATTTCCACTGAAGCCAGCTACCGGTTCGAGCGCGGCACGGATGCCGCGTCGGCGCCGGAACGATTGCGTCATGCGGTCGCGCTGATCGTCGCGCTCGCGGGCGGCGTCGCCGAGTCGGCGGTCGATGTTCACCCGGCACCGAGCTCGCCGCCTCGGATCACGGTCCGTGCTGCCCGAGTGAAGCAGGTGCTTGGTGAAGCCGTGCCCGCGTCTCGCGTCGTGGCGTTTTTGCGCGCGATCGGCTTCACCGCGGATGTGCTGCCCGGCACCGAGATGCTCGACGCGAACGAGGAGATCGGCGTCGTTCCGCCAACCTGGCGACCCGACATCTCCGGCGAGATCGACGTGATCGAGGAAGTCGCGCGCTTGCAGGGCTACGACTCGTTCTCTACGGAGCTTCGGCCGTTCCGGGCGAGTAACGTCGTGGACGCTCCGGAGTTTGCGCTCGAAATGCGCATTCAGGACGCGCTAGCGGCAGATGGTTTGTACGAGGTGCGCCCGCTGCCATTCGTCGCCGGGGACGACCGCACGCACGTTCGTGTCACGAATCCCGTGGCGGAGAACGAAGCCCACTTGCGACGCTCGATTCTCGAGACGCTCGCGAGTCGCGCCGAGTTCAACCTTGCTCACATGCAAGGGAACGTGCGGCTGTTCGAGGTAGGCGCGGTGTTCGAGCCGCGCACCGGCAGCTCTCTGCCGCTGGAGAAGACGAACGTCGGCATCGTCGTGATGGGTGATCGTCGGCCTTCGCATTTCACCGACTCCAAGCCGCCTCGCTACGACCAGTGGGACGCGAAGGCGCTCGCGGAACGCGTCGCCAACCTCGCGGCTCCTACAGCGGACGTCTCGCTCGTTCCCGCCACGGGATCGGCGGACGGGATTCTCTGGTCGATTCGTGTTGGTGGCGCGGCTCGCGGTGTCGTTCGCGCCTTGGCGCTGGACGCGCCCGTTTGGGCCGCCCCCGCCTATGGGATCGAGTTCGAGCTCGGGCCGGTCGAGTCAGCGGACGTGGCGCCGCCGGGGAAGTCGCACCGCGGCACGGGTGTCAAGACAGCGCGGCCGACGCACGTGCAATTCAAACCGCTGCCGTCGACACCGGCGGCGGTGATCGACCTCGCGTTGCTCGTTCCGGATGCGTTGCAAGCGGCCGACGTAGAGCGCGTCATCCGCACCAACGGCGGAGAATTGCTGGAGCGGCTCACCCTGTTCGACGAGTTCCGGGGTCAGGGGCTGCCGGCCCAGACTCGCAGTTTGGCGTGGAGATTGACCTTCCGCGACGCCGCACGCACTCTACGCGACAAGGAAATCGAAGGTCGCACGAACAAGATACTTCGCGCCCTCGAGGGAGAGCTCGGTGTCAGACAGCGCACATGACCTCGCGGCATTTCACGAGCTCGAGCAGCTCGTTCGAAGCCTCGGTGAGGAGCTGGCGGGTTTTCGACGTCGGGCGCTCGCCGCGGAGAGTCGGCTGAAAATGCTCGAAGCGTCGAACGCTCCGCGCGATCTGTTCTCGCATGAGCGGCTGGCTGCCGTGGAGCAGGAGAACGCCGACCTGCGCCAGCGGCTCGATGCCGCGACGGAACGAACCAACCAGGTGGCTGCACAGCTCCGCTTTCTCAGGCAGCAGCACGAACGCGCGGGGAGCGAGCGATGAGCGAGAGGCGAAGCTCGGTGAAAGTCACGATCGTCGGGCAGGAGCTGACGATCCGCAGCGACGCGACCCCCGAGCATACGCGCCAGGTCGCGGCGTACGTCGACAAGACGATCCGGTCCATCCTGGACAGCGGAGCAGTGGTCGAGTCGAGCCGGGCGGCGGTCCTCGCGGCTCTTCAAATTACGGACGAGCTGTTCCGCGCGCGGGAAAGCCAACGTGCGCTGGACGAGTCCATGCATGGTTTGAGCGCCGAGATACGTCGCTGGTTGCCGCCGGCAAAACGCGCGACGGGCGGTTGATCGGCCGTCAGATGTAACGACTCCGTCTCGGCCGTAATTGCGCTTTCTCGGTAGCGCAAGTAGCTTCTCGCAGCGACCAGTCGAGCTGTAGGTCCAAGTACCCTTTGTAGTTAGGTCGTCCCGTCTCGCACCCTTCGCCGGTGCCGGCCCGGATGGCCGCTCTCAGGGAAACTGCAGCTCGCCCGGGTTTCCCCATCTCCCCGGCATCAGCCGGGGCGGAGCATAGATACAACATGAATGCTACGGCACTCAGTGCTGCGCTTGGCGTATTGGTCGTTGTCGCCTCCGTAGCCTTTTTCTTTTTTGGGCGCCGGGTAGGCCAAACGGCCGAGCGCGCAGCCCAGTCCGCCGCGAAATCAACGGCCGAGCAGACCGCCAAACGAATCGTCGGCGAAGCCGAGCGTGAAGCGGAATCGCTCAAGAAGAGCGCGCTCATCTCCGGTAAGGAAGAGCTGATCAAGCTCCGCGAGAACTGGGAGGTCGAAGCGCGGCGCCGACGCGAGGAAGTCGAGCGCGAAGAGAAGCGCGTTCAGGATCGAGAAATCGTGCTCGATCGGAAGTTCGACGTGCTCGAGCAGCGCGAGAAGGACGTGGGACGTCGAGGTAGCGAGCTCGGTCGGAAGGAAAAATCCATTGCCGAACGCGAGCAGGAACTCGAGAAGCTGATCGCGGACGAACGGCGGCGCCTCGAGTCGCTGGCAGGGATGTCCGTGGAGCAAGCCAAGGCTGAGCTCATTCACCGGCTCGAGGCCGAAGCCGAAGCCGACGCCGCGAACCGGATTCGCGAGATCCGCGAAACCGCCCGACGCAACGCGGAGCGCGAGGCGCGGAAGATCGTCGCGCTCGCCGTCCAGCGAATCGCCGCGGAGCAGACCGCGGAGATCGCGGTCTCGGCGGTCTCGCTGCCGAATGACGAGATGAAAGGGCGCATCATCGGCCGCGAGGGGCGCAACATCCGGGCGTTCGAGCTGGCGACCGGCGTCGATGTCATCATCGACGATACGCCGGATACCGTCGTCGTCTCGTGCTTCGACCCCGTACGGCGCGAGGTGGCGCGCCTCGCTCTCGAGAAGCTCGTCTCGGACGGGCGGATTCACCCCGGCCGAATCGAGGAAGTCGTCAACAAGGCGCGTCGGGAGGTCGAGGCCGGGATCATCGAGACCGGCGAACAGGCCGCCTACGAGACCGGAATCACCGGTCTCCATCCGGAGCTGATCAAGCTCATCGGGCGCATGAAGTGGCGCACGAGCTACGGCCAGAATATCCTGGCCCACTCGAAGGAAGTGGCGTTCCTGGCAGGCATCATGGCGGCCGAGCTCGGCCTCGACGTGCCCATGGCGAAGCGTGGCGCATTACTTCACGACGTCGGCAAGGTGCTCACCCATGAGCACGAAGGCACGCACGTGCAGCTCGGCGTCGAGGTAGCCACGAAGTACGGCGAGCACCCGCTCGTCGTGAACTGCATCGCCGCACACCACGACGACGTACCTCACGAGAGCGAGGTCTCTGTCCTCGTGCAGGCGGCGGATGCGATCTCGGGATCGCGACCCGGTGCGAGACGCGAGGCGTTCGAGACGTACGTGAAGCGGCTCGAAGGCCTCGAGCGGATCGCGTCGAGCTACCGCGGCGTGGACAAGGTGTTCGCCATTCAGGCCGGTCGAGAGATTCGCGTCCTCGTCACGCCCGATGATGTCGACGACGTTCGCATGTCATCGTTGTCGGAGGAAATCGCGCGCCGCATCGAGGCGGAGCTGCAATACCCGGGACAGATCAAGGTGGTCGTGATCCGAGAGACACGGGCGGTGGACTTTGCGCGCTGACGCGGTGGCAGGAGAAGCGCACCCGGTAGTGAGCTCGGCGACGCTCATCGATGGCACCACGATCGGGCGGCGCGTACGCGAAGCAGTTGCCGCGCAGGTGGCGACGCTCCGCGAGAAAGGGATCGTGCCGGGACTGTCCGTCGTTCTTGTAGGAGACGACCCCGCCAGCAGCGTGTACGTGCGCTCGAAGGCAAAGGCCTGCGCCGAAGCCGGCATGCGCGGCGAGACCATTCGGCTGAGTGCGGACACCACGGAAGCCGATCTCCTCGCACAGGTGGACGCACTCAATGCCGACCCGCTCGTGCACGGCATTCTCGTCCAGATGCCGCTGCCGCGTCACATGTCCGCCGACAAGGTGATCCGTCGCATTCGCCCCGAGAAAGACGTGGATGGGTTTCACCCGGTGAACGTCGGCAAGCTCATGATCGGTGAGCGCGATGGATTCGTTCCGTGCACGCCTGCCGGCGCGGTGGAATTGCTCGTCCAGAGTGGCGTCGATACGCGCGGGAAGGACGCCGTGATCGTCGGACGCAGCAACATCGTTGGCAAGCCGATGGCCGCGCTCTTGATGCAGGATGCGCCGGGCGGCAATGCGACGGTGACGCTCTGTCACAGCCGCACCACCAACTTGGCATCGCACACGCGGCGGGCCGACATCCTCATCGCCGCAATTGGCCGACCCGAGAAGATTACGGGCGACATGATCAAACCGGGCGCCGTCGTGATCGACGTGGGGATCAATCGCGTGAATGACGCGACGAGGCCCAAGGGTTATCGACTGGTGGGGGACGTGCACTTCGAATCCGCACGAGACGTCGCATCGCTCATCACACCGGTGCCTGGCGGAGTTGGCCCGATGACCATCGCGATGCTGATGAAGAACACGCTCCGCGCGGCGACCCAGATCGCCGGCCTGTGAAACCGCGGCGACGCGGCGAGCAGTCCTCGTCGCAGCGGGGCGAGCTCGAGCTGTTCGAGTCGGAACCGTCGCCACGTCAGCGGGGGCAGCTGCGCGAACGTCCGCGCGATGACCGTCGATCCGAGCCGCGCCACGATTCACCGCGACGCCGTGCCCCGGTGCCGGAGTCGTACTTCGTTCAGGACGCGGTCCCGGGGGCCACTCCCGCCGCTGCCGTTTCGATCGTTGCATTAACGCGCACGGCTCAGGCGGTGGTCGAAGGGGCTTTCGCACCGCTGTGGATTCGGGGCGAGGTCTCGGACTTCAAGGCCCATCGCAACGGGCACTGGTACTTCTGCCTTCGCGACGACGAGGCGCAGCTCCGGTGCGTGGTGTGGTCACGCGACCGACGGCAAATTCCTGCGCCGCCTGACGATGGCATGCAGGTCGTCGCGTTCGGCCAGCTCACGGTCTACGCCGGACGCGGTGAGATGCAGTTCGGCGTCACGCGCATGGAAGCGGAGGGCGATGGCCTCTGGCGGAAGGCGCTCGAGCTGACTCGGGCGCGTTTGGCGGCCGACGGTCTTCTCGACGCCGATCGCAAGCGTCCCATTCCACGATACCCGCGTCGCATCGCGGTCATCACGAGTCGCGACGGCGCTGCCTTGCACGACATTCACGCGGTCGTTCAGCGGCGCTGCCCATCAGTCGAGATTGTGCTCGTGCCGGCGGCGGTGCAGGGCGATTCCGCTCCGGAATCGCTCTGCTACGCGATCGATCAGGTTGCCCGCTGGGGCGCAGCCGATGTGGTGATCATCGGCCGCGGGGGCGGCGCACGCGAGGATCTGCGCGCGTTCAACGACGAGCGCGTCGCTCGCGCGCTCGCGGCGTGCCCCATTCCCACCATTTCGGCGGTGGGGCACGAGATCGATGTCTCGATCTGCGACCTGGTCGCCGACCTGCGGGCGCCTACACCGTCGGCCGCCGCGGAGGCCGCCGTGCCAGTTCAGGCAGAGCTGCGTGAGCGCATGCGTATCGTCGCGACAATGCTGACCGAGCTCGCGGGGGAGCACGTGATGCGCGCGCGGCGACTTGCCGAGGACACGGTTCATCGGATCGATGACGCTGCCGTTAGGCGCATCGACCGCCGGCGTCTCACGTTGGAAGCGACGGCGGGCAAGCTGCATGCGCTCAGCCCGTTGGCCACACTCGACCGGGGGTACGCGATCGCCCGTGACTCCACCGGCAGGACCATCCGGTCAATAGAGTCCGTGCGAGCTGGCGACGCAGTCGACATCGTCTTCCGCGATGGCACCGCGAGCGCGGAGATCACAGGCGTTGCGCGCGGAGAGCCGTCGTCCGCTCCTGAGCTGTCGTCGGCGAGCCACGAGCAATGAGCTTCGAGAAGAGCATGGCGCGGCTCGAGGAAATCGCCGCGCGGCTCGAGAGCGAGGATCTCGAGCTCGATGCGGCCCTCGCGCTGTTCGAGGAAGGGATCACGGAGCTGCGATCGGCTTCGGCATCGCTCGCGCAGGCCGAGGCGCGACTCAAGCAGCTACGGGAGGCGGCCGACGGAGTGTTCCGCGTCGACGACCTTCGTGCCTGACGTCGTAACGCCGGGGTCACCGGTCGATCGTCACGCCATCGACGAGACACTCGCGGAGTTTTGTGGGGCAGAGCTGGGGCCGATCGAGCCGCGCGTCGCGGACGCCATTCGATACAGCCTCCTTGGTGAAGGGAAGCGACTGCGCGCCTCGCTGGTTGCGTCGGCCTATGCCGCCGCAGGCGGTGCCGGCGACTGCCGCGTGTTGGCTGCGGCCATCGAGGTGGTGCACGCGTATTCGCTCGTCCACGACGATCTCCCGTGCATGGACGATGACGATGTCCGCCGCGGCCGTCCCACGGTCCACCGCGTCTACGGCGTTTCGGTCGCCGCGGCGGCGGGGCTCGCCATGGTACCGCTTGCCGCGCGCTGTGCCTACCGCGGCGGTCTCGCCGTCGGGTTGCCGCCAGTCGCCGCGGCGGACATTGTTCGGGAACTGATGAGAGCCGCCGGAGCCGGGGGGATGATCGGTGGACAACTGCTCGACCTCGAGGCCGAGGGGCTCGCGCTTCCCCTCGAGGCGCTCGAGCAGGTTCACCGTTCCAAGACGGGCGCGCTGATCAGAACGGCGGCCCGCATCGGCGGCATGGCTGCTCGCGCCGACGACAGCTCGCTCGCCGCCCTGGAGCACTTCGGCGCATCCGTCGGGTTGGCGTTCCAGATCATGGATGACGTGCTCGACGTGACGGCGACGAGCGATGAGCTCGGAAAGACCGCCGGGCGCGACGCGGCGCTGCACAAGAGCACGTACCCAGCGTTACTGGGAACCGACGGCGCGCGGCACCGAGCGCACGCACTGGTCGCCGAGGCGACAGCCGTGCTGCGTGACGCGCACCTGCTCACGCCGAGTCTCGAGTCGATCGCGCAGTACGTCGTAGCGCGGCGATCGTGATGTGAGCGACGATGAGGCCGCTCCTGAATCTCACACCCCAATGATTCTTCTCGACCGGATTCATTCCAGCTCGGACCTGAAGACCCTCAGCCGCGACGAGCTCGCCGCCCTTGCGGGCGAGATGCGCGCGCGACTCATCGACGTGTGCTCGCGCACTGGTGGGCACATCGGGGCGGGCCTGGGCGTGGTCGAGCTCACGATCGCACTGCACTACGTCTTCGACACGCCGCACGACCAGCTCGTGTGGGATGTCGGACACCAGGGTTACCCGCACAAGATCCTCACGGGACGGAACACCCGCCTCGAGACGCTTCGCCAGGAGAACGGCCTGTCGGGATTCCTCAAGCGGGCCGAGAGCGAATTTGACGTCTTCGGTGCCGGCCATGCCGGCACGGCCATCTCGGCGGCGCTTGGCGTCGCGGTCGGGCGCGATTTGCGCGACGAGCACTTCAAGGTCGTCGCCGTCCTCGGCGATGGCGCGCTGACATGCGGCCTGGCATACGAGGGCCTCAACAACGCCGGCGCGTCCGACCGCGACATCATCGTCGTCCTGAACGACAACGAGATGTCGATTGCGCCGAACGTCGGCGCCATCTCCAAGTACCTGAACTCAGTTCAGCGCAATCCGCTCTACAACCGCCTGCGGTCGAAGATCGGCGAGGTGGCGGATCACTTGAGGGACCACGGACCGAGTGTGCTCGCGAGCGCGGGCGCGATCGTGCGGAAGTGGGAGGAGAGCGTGAAGGCGTTTCTCACGCCAGGGGTGCTGTTCGAGGAGCTTGGCTTCCGCTACTTCGGCCCGATCGACGGCCACGACATTGGCGCGCTCGTTGATACGTTAGGCGCTGTGCGCTCCATGACCGGCCCGCGGCTCGTGCACGTGGTGACGCAGAAGGGGAAGGGATTCCCCGCGGGTGAGCGAGGCGCTGGTGCCGCCGAGAAGTGGCACGCCCTCCCGCCGGGGCACGACCCGCTGACAGGGGATCAGATCAGCGTCGCAGGCGGCCCGCCACCCTACACGAAGGTCTTCGGCGAAGGGCTTGCTGCGCTCATGACGGAGCGCACGGACGTCGCATGCATCACGGCCGCCATGCCAAGCGGAACCGGCACCGCCGCGGTCGCGAAGGCGCACCCGAAGCGGTTCTTCGATGTCGGCATTGCCGAGGGGCATGCCGTCACGTTCGCCGCCGGACTCGCGACGCGTGGGGTTCGACCCGTCGTCGCCATCTACTCGACGTTCCTCCAGCGCGCCTACGACAACATCATTCACGACGTCGCCATCCAGCATCTGCCAGTCGTGTTCTGCATGGACCGCGCGGGGCTCGTCGGCGAGGACGGTGAGACCCACATGGGCCTCTACGACATCGCGTACATGCTCGCCGTGCCCGGGATGACCGTCGTCGCACCGAAGGATGGTCGGGAGCTGCTGGCGCTGTTGCGCACGGCGCTCGCACACGAGACCGGGCCGACGGCGCTGCGGTATCCCCGCGCCGCGGTTCCGAGCATCGTTCCACCGATCGCCGACATCGAAGCCGTGCCGTACGGTACGTGGGAGGTCGTCCGACCGGTTCGAGGCGGTGCCGAGGTGGCCATCCTCGCGGTCGGAACGATGGTGCTTCCTGCGCTCGACGCGGCGAAGACGCTCGCCGCCGAGGGACTCGACGTGACGGTCGTGAACTGTCGGTTCCTCAAGCCGTACGACGAGCTCACACTGGCGGCGGTGATGTCGGAACACCGAAGGCTGCTCGTCGTCGAGGAAGCGTCGGTGGTGAACGGTTTCGGAGCGTACATGGCTTCGGTCGTCCAACGTCTCGACCCCGATGTTCGCGTGGCCGTGCACGGCGTGCCTGATCGCGTGATCTATGCCGCCCCTCGCGCTCGCCAGTTGGCGGTGTGTGGCCTCGACGCCGCCGGCATCGCGGCCCGAGTTCGGGCCCTGCACGAAAGCGAGGCCCTCACCGGGTGATCCGTCTCGGAGTCGTAGGCCACCGTGGGTACGACGGCCTCGCCGACATTGTTCGGAGCGTGTGTCGACTAGCGCACGAGCTCGAGCTGGAACCCCTTTTCGAGCCCGACCTGCTCGATGTCGCCCCGGGGGCCGGCCCGCTCGAGGCCGATACGCCGATCGATGCGCTGGTCACGCTTGGCGGCGACGGGACGCTACTGCGAGGCGCGCGACTGCTCGCCGGGCGCCCTGTACCGATCCTCGGCGTCAACCTCGGGCGATTGGGCTTCCTAACGAGTTGTGGGCGCGACGAGACCGAGCTCGCACTCCGTCGCCTCGCGGCGGGCGACTATCTCGCGGAGCGGCGCATGCAGCTCGAGGCACGCGCGCTCGATAGTGGAGAGGGGGTCCGCAAGCGCTGGTTCGCGCTGAACGATGTCGTGCTCCACAAAGGCGGGTTTGCCCGGGTCGTCCACCTGACCGTCCTCGCGGGTGGTGATCCCGTCGGGACGTACGCGGCCGACGGCCTTGTATTCTCGACCCCGACAGGTTCCACCGCCTACAGTCTTTCCGCCGGCGGACCGGTCGTCGTGCCGACGCTGGAATCGATCGTCCTGACACCGATCTCGCCGCATACGCTGGCGGTGCGGCCGCTCGTGCTGGCGGCAGACGTCGAGGTCCGTGTTCACGCCGACGACGGGCCCGAAGAGCTGCTCGTTACCGTCGACGGACAAGTGGGCACCACGTTCGCTGTCGGCGAAACGCTGCTCGTCCGGCGCGCGGATCGATACGCGCTGATCGTGCGATTCCCCGGCTCCTCGTTCTTCTCCGTCCTCACGCGCAAGCTCGGTTGGGGCGGCCTCGCCGATCGCGACGGGACAGCGGCGTGCTGACCGAGCTTCGAATCAAGAACTTCGCGATCATCGAGTCTCTGGCACTCCCGCTCGCGCCGGGATTCAACGTGCTGTCGGGCGAAACGGGGGCAGGGAAGTCGATCATCGTAGGCGCCCTCGGGTTGCTGCTTGGGGAGCGTGCGAGCGGCGACCTGATTCGGACCGGGGCGGACCGCGCCGTCGTGGAAGGCGTGTTCGACATCCGCGGCCACGCGTCCGTCGCCACCGTGCTGGATGAGCGAGGCGTAGACACTGACGACGACACGGTCGTTCTGCGGCGGGAGATCGCCGCGTCCGGCCGAGCGCGAGCCTGGGTCAACGGAACGACCGTGACCGCCGGCGTCCTTGCGGAGATCGGTCGACTGCTCGTGAACCTCCATGGCCAGCACGAGGCGCAAACGCTGCTGGACCCCGAGGCACAGCGTTCGATTCTCGACGCGTTCGGCGGCGCTGTCGACGAGGCGGCGGCGATGCGCGCGGCGCATGATGGGCTCGCCACGGTGCGACGAGAAATCCAGACGCTCGAGTCGCGGCGTGCCGACGCGGAGCGGCGCGCCGACTATCTCCGTCACGTCGTCAGCGAGATCGACTCGGCGCGTCTGGTCGCGGGCGAGGAGGAGCGCCTCGAAGAAGAGGCACGCCGGCTCGAACATGCAGAGGAGCTGCGCTCGCTCGCCCAGGGGATGACCAATGTGCTCGAGAGCGACGAGGAGGCGGTGTTGCACCGACTCGCTTCCGTCCAACGGGCGCTGGCGAGCATACAACGGATCGACCCGTCGCTGGCCCGACTCCAGGAGATCTTCGATGCCGCGTATTACGGAGTCGAGGAGCTCGCGCGCGAGCTGGTGGCGTATGAGGCGGGTGTCGAGCTCGATCCCGATCGACTCGCTGAAGTCGAGCGTCGGCGCGATGTCATCTTCCGGCTCACCAAGAAGTATGGGCCCGCGCTCGGTGACGTCCTGGAGACGGCCCAGCGCGCGCGCGCGGAGCTCGATCTCGTCGACTCCGCGGCCTTCGACATCCGTCAGCTGAGAGATCGAGAGCGCGGTGCCGCGGCGCGTGTCGATGAGGTCGCGGGAGCGCTGACCGCGCTTCGCCGGACCGCCGCCGATCGCCTCGCGCGCGCGGTCGATGAAGTCCTGCCCGACCTCGGAATTCCCGACGGGCGCTTCTCGGTCGTGCTCAGTCCGCGTGCGGAGATCGGTCCGTCCGGGGCGGAGGACGTCGAGTTCCGCGTTGCGCTCAATGTCGGCCACGACGCTCGTGCGCTCGCGCGCGTCGCATCCGGCGGCGAGCTGTCGCGCGTCATGCTCGCGCTGAAGACGATCCTCGCGCGGCTCGACCACGTTCCCACACTCGTGTTCGATGAGGTGGATGCGGGGATCGGTGGTCGCGTCGGCCTGCAAGTGGGCGAGACAATGCGGCGCGTCGCTGCGCACCACCAGGTGTTCGCGATCTCACACCTCCCGCAGATCGCTGCGCGTGCCCACCACCACATTCTCGTCTCAAAAGGAGCCCGCGCGGGCGTCACGACGGCCGACACGCGCGTCCTCGACGGCGACGAGCGGGTCCTCGAGATCGCCCGCATGCTCGGCGGCGACCCCGAGAGCGACGTGAGCCAGGCCCACGCGCGCGAGCTGCTCGCGACGGCGGCGGTGCCGGAGCCCACTCGGCCACCACGCCGTTCGAAGCGACGTTAGGCACGAGATCCAAACTCGAAGAGCTGCGTGCCGAGCCGGCCGTTCCCCAAATCACGCGCGGGCGTGACGAGCCCATGACATTGCTCCGGGCGCGCCGAACGCTGCGGCTGAATCCGGCAGTTGCCGTGTTTCCGTCACAATCGTAGTTCCGACCGGGCCGCCAGTAGATGCCGGCCTTAGGTCAGCGAGTAACACCAAGCGACCCAGCTTGGAGAGGGTTACCGCGGACGGAGGGGTGCCCCGAACAACTTCGTGTAATACCGCACCTGCACCTGCGACGAGAACCGCTTGGACGCAAAGCCCGACCCGCTGAGCGATTGCGTGTGCAGGAAGTGCACCTCGAGTGGCAACCGCGAGCGCCCACGGTCGTAGGCCCGAAGGGTCGAAAAGGCGAGGCCTCCGCTGACGATCTGTTCGGTCTGTTCTGTGTCGACGCCTAACAAGCTCGCGTCGAGGTTCACGGGCAGACTGTCCGACCCAGGGACCGTGAAGAGGCCGGTGTACGTATCCTCACCTTTCCGGCGATACGTCCACTGCGCGGACAACGACAGATAGTCGTTGTACACATAGCGAGGTGTGGCCTCGAACACGAGGTAGTCACCCAAGTCTCGGTTGACGAGCTGTTCCCGGTACGCCATGAGGAACGGATTTCGTGGCACATTCGGGATGCGGAGCGGCAGCTCGTCTTCCATCTGCACGCCATAACGCGCGATGGCCGACATCCAGAATCGTCGCCCCAGCACCAGGTCCGCGTAGCCGCTCGCCTCGATGTCCATTTGACCGTCGCCCGTGCCGACGTCGACGAGATCGTCCGGTCGATCGATCTGCGCCGTACCGAAGCGTACCAGGCCGCCCACCGCGAAGCGAAACCCACGGCCGCCCGAGGCGCGCGCGCGCTCCGGCGTTCCGAAGGTGTCCAGCAGCAGCACCTTTGCACCGACCTCGACATCGCCGATGTGGCTCCGCTCCACCACACCGATCGGCGCGATCTCGAGCTGGCGAGTCAACAGCTCCTGCGTCTGCGCTGTCGTGATCGCCACCTGCGCAGGGAAGGGCGTATCCCACACCGAGAGCTGCGGGATGTACGTCTTGAACGCCGTGTTGAGCGAGGCGACTCGTCCCGCGATCGCCGCCTGCAGGCCGCTGTTGGACGTGGGCACGAAGAGACGACCAAGCGACGTGTCCGCGCCGATGCCGTACGTGCTTGCCACACCGGCCGCAAACGTTCGCGCTTCCAGCACGAGCGCCTCGACTCGCGCCCGGTCGGCGCAGACCGGGTCGCCTGGATTCGACGCGCATCGCTGAAGCCTCGTCGAGAGCTCCGCCGACGCACGGTAAAGTGAGTCCACCAGCCGGCGATTCTGCGCGGCCGCGGGGCTCGTGAGGGTGGCGAGCGCCGGATTGACGCCGATGTTCGCGGGATTCGCGGTGACGCCGCGCGGGTTTGCCTCGAACACCACTTCCGAAATCGTGTGCTCGTACGGCAACCGCCCTGTTAGCTGAATCCGTGACGTCAAGCCGAGATCGACGACAACGGAGGTTCGCGCGATCCGAACGCGGAAGTCGGTGCTGAGCGGACCGAGTGTCACGTTCGCGGTGGGTTGTTGGGCGAGGGCGCGTAAGGCCGTCTCGATGGGTGCCAGCGTTTCGACCTGGAGCAGTCCGAGCGTGTCGGGTGAGAGCGGGGCGCCGAGCGCTTCGAGCGCTCCACCGGGCCCATACGTTTGGTTGTAGCTCGACCACGTGATCTGCGCGCCGACACGAGCCGTGCCTCGACGCACGACGGTCGCGTCTTCACCGGCGCCGAGTACGCGCTGAGCGTGGGATGCCCGCGGGGCACCTGCGATGAGCGCGGCGAACGCGAGCACCGCGCATGAGCGTATCCACCTGCGAAGGAAACGTGATCGCACGTCGTGAGGCACTGTGTGAATGCTTACGGCGGCGAATCGCGCGCCGGTCGCCCACCCGGTGGCGGCCGGTTATGATGGGTGGGTACGAATACGCTCACAACATCACTCCCTCGTGTCCGCAACGCCACTCCCTTCCGTTCCCTGGTTACGTACCGGCAACCACTGGTTGTCGCTCCCGTGCATTCACCCGGCCGATGGCTCCCTCCATGCCGTCGGCATGCTCCACCGCGGGGCACGCGCAGCGGTCGAGTTTGCGGGCGGGCCCGGATTCGCCGAGGGGACCGCGCCTCCGCTGGCCCGCCTGGCGTTCGCGGTCAACAATGTTGCCATTCCGCTCGCGCGCACGAGCCTCGCGTGGGAGCGTGCGATGGAGTGGTTGCCCACGTTCACCGCCACGGCCGATGGGATTGTGATACGTGGCACCGTGTTCGCTCCGTACGGACGCGACGCCGATACGGCCGGTGTCGTCTACGCCGTCGCGGTGGAGAACCGGGGGCCCGCCGACGTCGACGTCGCGATCACGCTCGACGGGACCCTAGGGTACCGCCAGCTGCGCGTCCGCACACCTCGCGCGTTCGAGGATGCCCACTGCGCGATGCTGGCGCCGGACGATATCGTCGTGCTGAAAGGCGAGGCGCTGCCGGGGCTCGTCGCGCTCGCCGTCGGGAGCGACAACGCCGCGCACGTGGACGTCGGGGCCGGGAGTCCGGCCACGTACGCGATCCGGCGTGAGCTTCGCATCGCGGCCGGCCAGCACGCCGACGTCGCGTTCTACATGGCCGCCGGGCCCGAGCAGGACGGTGCGCACGCGACGGTCTCGGTCATGCGCCGGCGCGGGTGGCGCGAATTGCTGTCGGCCACGCGCGACGCATTGCGCGACCTCGAGCAGACGACCGGCCACGATTCCCTGGATCGTCTGATCAACCGGAACTTGCTCCTCGCGTATTTCTACGGCGTCGGACGAGCACTCGACGACGCACACTTCTATCTGGTGCGCACTCGCACGCCGTGGCATGGCCGCGGCGTCACGTTCCGCGAGTGGGAGTCGCTGACGTGGACGCTGCCCGCCGTGCAGCTCGCCGACGCATCGCTTGCGCGAGAGCTGATCCTTCGCGCGTGCGAGGTGCACGGCTACACACCCGGGAGTGGCGTACGCTACCTCGACGGAACGCTCTTCGAGCCGGGCTTCTGCCTGGAGGCCGCGGCGTCGTACGCGCTCGCGGTGGATCGCTACATCCGCGAGACGAACGACGATCAGATCGTTGAAGAGCCTGTGCTCGCGGACACACTCTACCTCGCATCCGACGATCTCGCCGCACGAAGGGATCAACAGCTTCCCCTGTACTCGACCGAGGTCGTGCCGAGCGGGAAGCCCGCGTCGCTGCCGTACACGCTACACGGGAACGCCGTCGTCGCGCTGGCGCTCGATGTGTTGAGACGCACGCTCGACGAACAGACAGCGCGCGATGTGCAGGATCCGGAAGGTGTGCGCGCGGCATTGAAACGCCACTTCGCGCGCGAGAAGGACGGGAAACCGATCTACGCGTCTGCGATCGACCTGAACGGGAACGCCGTTCTCGAGGACGATCCCCTGGCGTCGATTCACTGGCTGCCGGTGTACGACGTGGTCGATCGAAACGAATCCACGTACCGGCGAACGGTGCGGGCGGCCGTGGTGGATCGCCGCTTCCTCGTGCAGCAGTGCGCGCGCCTGCTGGGCCCCGACGCCGGCGAGGTCATGCGCTGGATTCGGCGCGCGCCACTCGACGACGGCTTCGCCGCAGAGCAGGTGGACGACGACGGCCACGCGACCGCGAACGGCGGGGACGCGTCGGTCGCCGGCCTCCTGGCCCACACGCTGTGGTACGCCGTCCACGCGCTGGGCGTGACACCGTGATCGGCGCGCTTGTCGCTCGTCGAGTGCTCGGGTTATACTAGGTTTGCATGCGGGAATAGCTCAGTTGGTAGAGCACAACCTTGCCAAGGTTGGGGTCGCGGGTTCGAGTCCCGTTTCCCGCTCTCGAGGGGCTGGTGGCCAGCCGTGAGGCAGGATCATCGCGGCGCCCGAACATCGTCGTGAATGCTCCGGGAGCGGTGGGTCACCGCTCCCGTCTGCTTTCGGAGCCACGCGATCGGCGGTGCGGTCGTACCGACGGTTCCTCGACGCCGGGATGGCGAAAGCGGTAGACGCGCGAGACTTAAAATCTTGTGGGGGTAACCCCATCCGGGTTCGAGTCCCGGTCCCGGCATTCGCGCACCGTCGACGGTGACTCGTTAGGGTGATCGGCTGGAGGTATCGGGCGGCGCGGGCGCCTTCGTCATCGTGTCCGCTCTCCGGGACGCCGGGTCGGTGGGCGTGAATTTCGGGAGCCCCTGCGGCATCCATCCGGGCACCACTTCGACAGTGCCCGCCCTCATCCGGCGCCGCGCACCGGCGCGTCGAATGCTGTCCCGTGCGACGCTGTCGGCGGGGGAGCGCACGCTCGTGCTTCCCGAGGTGTCGTGCCGCATCGCCGGTCCTCCAGTGAGCGGTACCAAACTATCCGCGATGACCTCGCCCGCGGCCCCGGGGCCCGAAGGAGATGCCTCGGGCGCGACGTCCGCCGGTAGGTCACCGTCCGTCAGATCGGTAGCGCGGTCGTCGTCCTGATGGCCGCGCTCGATCTCCGCCGGTGCCAGAGTGCCGCGCCCGCCAGACGAGCTCGCCGCATACACTCCGACGCCTAACGCCGCGACCAGCGCCAGGACGATCGCTGGCGCGGCCGCGACGACCACGGCCCGCCGTGCCGCCCTTCGAGGCGAGCCGGAGCTGGGCCCGCGCGACGGTCGACTCCGGGGCAAGGCCCGTGTTTTGTGGTCGCTTGCCCGGTGCTCCGGCGGATGCGTCGACGGTCCATGGCCCCTCTTCGTTGCGACCGCATCTGCCGGACGCTCCGCGACCGGTCCGGGCGTCGCGCCGTCGTCGGTCGCGACAACCGGGCCGCTCGCGACCGCGTCGGCGATGGGAGCGCGAGGCGGCCCGTGCAGCCTAACGACGCGCGGGGGGCGTGCCGTTGGCTCGGCGACCATACTCACGCCGGGTGGCCGCGCCACGATCGGTACGGCGTGCCGCGGCGGTTCGCACTCCTCGATCTGATCGCGTGCCCCGCCGCAAACGCACTGGGCTGCATCCGCGAGGTCAACCAGGATGTTCGACCGACTTGGGGGGATCCTGTTCTGCGCCAATGTCGCCAAGTCGACAATTCGCAGAACGCGCTCGACAGGCGGTCGGCCAAGGAATCGCAGGGCGGGAAGCCCACCCGGGACCGAGTAGTACCGACGCCAGCGATCCACCAGATCACCTTCGAGCACCGCCGGCTGGTCAGCGACGGTGATACCCTGCAGCCCCAGATGCGAGAACAGATCGAGCGGCGAGAACCGGATGTCGATCGACGGATCCTTCGCACCGGGGCAGTCGCCGACGTACGTGATAAGGATTTCGTCACCATGCGCCGCGCGCAGCGAACGCGCTGCCGCGACAGGAGGGGGGGCGATGGCAACGCGACGGACGTTGGCGGCCGGAGTCTGTCCGAGCAACGTCGCGACGCGCGGGCACGCACAGGCGATGAGCACGCGCTCCGACTGACGCGCCAACTGTTCGAGGTACGCCGCAGCGACGACCTCGTCGCCCCAACCCGGCGGAACGACCACGTCGTAGCCCGCCGCCCAACACGCGTTCGCGACCTGGGCCGGACTATGCGGTCGCGCGGCAACGAGCGCGTCGTTGCCGAGTATCACGGCAGCGAGGGAATGGCCTGCTTCGGGGCCGGTCCGGGGACTTCCTGCTTCTTGCACGGTTGCGCGGGTTGCGACCCCCCAAGCTACATGTCTCGCACGGCTGACGCTCGAACGATCACCGCCGCGGACTGAGTGATCTTCCAGAGACGGGCTGTTGCGCACTCGCACACCGACCGCGAAACAAAAGAACGGGGCACCGCTCGGTGCCCCGCCATCAAGCATGACTGCTACGCCGAAACTGGCGTTTTGTCAGAAGGGGATATCGTTCGCCGACATGCCGAGCGGCGACGAGTCCAATCCCTCGGCACCCGCCGAGCTTTCCGCGCCCGCTGCGGGCGCACTCTTACCCTGAAGTGCGGCCGCGGCGCGGGGCGGCCAGATCACGCCATCGCACGACCGGTCTCTGCACTTGTAGTCGGGCGCTTTCGGATTCCGCTTCGATAGCCGGTTGTCCCACATCTTCCCGCCGCACTTCGGGCACGACGGGAGCTCTGCTGGTGCAGGCAGGATGACGTCAACGGCTGCCGGCTCTGCGACCGGTTCCGCGGCATCCTTGGCCGTCGCGGCGACCGCCGAACGCGAACGGTTCGTGCTTCGCGTGCGCACAGCGCCTGTCTGTGGCTGGGCGTCAGGTAGCGCGGCCCCGTTCGTCGGACCGAAGCGACGTGCGTAGACGACGCCGGGGTCCTCGAGCGGCTTGGCGTTCTTGCCGTCGCCGTCTACCTCCACCCAGTTCTGCTCGTAGGCGTAGAGCTCGTGCGCGATGCCGAAGCGGACCGCGGCGCGCTTGAACGCGTCCGTCGCCGCGGCCTTGTAGTCCCGGCCTGTGCCAACGTCCTCGCGGATGACGCCGAGGATCTGCAGGCGCGCCTTGAATGAACAGTTGCCACCGTCGGGGGCCTCATCCATCGACGGCAGCGGGGGAAGCAGTTCGAGGGTCAGGTCCCACTCGCCCGGAACGACGGCATCCAACCGCTCACGCGCGGTGTTAGCCTCGATATAGGCGACGAACCGCGCGAAGTACTTGCCGTCGCGCGCAATGACTTTGCCATCCTGTCGCCAGTAGACCACGCCGTTAGGCAGCGGCTCGGCAAGGCGCGACCAAATGTCGGCCTTCTCAGTGTGTACGTCGTGTCTCGCGATCATGCTCTCATCCCACCTTTCGCGTCCGGTCCAGGTTCCGATTCGCCCGCCGTACGTCCTCGACGGCAGGGCAGGTACGTCCGTGTTCGCAGTACAACCCGTGGCGGTCGAAAAACACCAGATGCGTCGCGGAAGTTCCGTTGACGGTCTCGTCCACTCGGAAGAGGTGCTCTACCGTCGTGCCCGGTCCGCATCGCGCTTTCGGGTCGAGCGCCCGAACCCTGACGGTTCTTACCGGTGGTGCACCCTTCGCCGTCGGCGTCGACCGCCCGTTCTTCCGGCGAGCGCCAACTCGTCTTCCGCGCTTCGATTCCCGTGCCGCACCGTGCGAATCGGTGCGCCGGTCCGTCGTTTTCGCCACGGACTTCGCCGATTTCGCCCCACCGCGGCCGGCCGCCCGGCCCGAGTCACTCCTTGGTTGCTTGACTTTC
>Ga0075431_100001895_pt1 | contig 19839 bp, 16 predicted proteins | sample RhiMetdeltSRZDD5_FD_75297 | JGI IMG/M metagenome (GOLD analysis project Ga0075431, IMG submission 75297) | Populus rhizosphere microbial communities from Tennessee, USA - Rhizosphere MetaG P. deltoides SRZDD5 | ecosystem: Host-associated > Plants > Roots > Rhizosphere > Soil | place: USA... | reverse complement strand
GCGGGCGTGTTGTAGAGGTTCTCGAAGAACTTGTGCGCCGACTTGCGGCCGTCGTGCTCGCTCCAGATCCACTCGGACCACGTGGCGAAGCCTTCGTGCAGCCACATGTCCGGCCACTCGGTGAGCGTGACCGAGTCGCCGAACCACATGTGGGACAGCTCGTGCGCCAGCGTCGCCACGTCGGGCGGACGGTAGAACACCGGCTTCGTCTGCGTCTCCAGCGAGTAGCCCACATCCTTGGCGTCGTCGACGATCGCACCGACGGCGTCGAACGGGTACGGGCCGTAGATCGACGCGTAGAAGTCCACGATGGACGGCAACTTCGAGAGCACCGAACTGGTCGACACGGTCGGGTCGACCGCGAGGTACACCGGCAGCCCGTTGGCGAGGTGATCGACGGTCACGTCGAACCGGCCGAGCGTCGCGGTCGCGAGGTACGGAGCCATCGGCAGGCTCTCGCGCCAGACGAACGTGGTCCGGCCGCCGGTCGAGGTCTGCGAGAGGAGTACGCCGTTGGCCATCACCGTCAGCCCGTCCGGCACGGTGACCCGGAAGTCGAAGGTGGCCTTGTCCCGCGGGTTGTCGTTGACCGGGTACCACCCTGGGGAGCCCTGTGGCTCGCCGACGACGAAGGCGCCGTCGTCGGTCGGTACCCAGCCCTCGATCGACTGGTCCGGATCGGTGATGACCAACGGCACCCCGGCGTAGTCGACCGCGACGGTGAACGCCTGGCCGTTCCGGAGCTTCGTCGGCGGCGTGATGATCAGTTCCTGCCCGTCCCGGGTGAACGACGCGGCGGTGCCGTCGACCGCTACCCGCGACACGTCGAAGCCGCGCAGGTCGAGGTCGAACCGCGACAGGTTCTGCGTCGCCGTCGCGCGGATGGTGGCGGAGCCGTCCAGATGCTTGGTCGCCGGGTCGTACCCGAGCACCAGCGAGTAGTTCGACACGTCGTAGCCGCCGTTGCCGGCGAGCGGGAAGAACGGATCGCCGAGCCCGGGCGATCCCGCGACGAATCCGTCGGCGGCCCACAACGGACGCGGTACCGCGAGGACGGCCATCACCAGCACGCTCACACCGAGACGAAGCACGGTGCGTCCCACCCGCATCGATGTCATCGACATTCTCCTGCCCGGTCGATTCTCCCCACGTAGAGCCAACCAGACCGCCACGAGGTCGCACAATGCATCGATGCGCGGTGGGCCGCGGTGCTCGAGCACCACGGCCCACCGCTGGCCGAGTTAGCTGAATACCGGGCCACTTGGAGGTAGCCGGCCGTCAGGCAAGTCGGTCGACGGCCCGGCGAAGGTAGTCGTCGACCTCGATCCGAGCGTAGCCACGCAGACGGGTCCGGAACGCGGGTTGGTTCAGTTCCTCGCGTACCGATGCGCGCAACGCCTGGTCGGTTGATGCCGCGGCTTTGCGGATGCGCTCGAGCATCGCCTCCACCTCGGCGATGTCGTAGCCCCGCAGAGCCACCGTGAACCCCTGGTGATCGCCCACCAGGCCAGTATGAGGCCGGCACTACGACAAGGTCGGTCCGCGAAAGGTACGGCGGTAGGTGCTCGGCGCGACCCCGAGCACCGAGTGCAGGTGCTGCCGCATGGCGGTGGCGGTACCGAAGCCGGCGTCGGCGGCCACCCGGTCGATGGGCAGACCGGTCGCCTCGAGCAGGTGCCGAGCACGCTCGACGCGTTGCCGGATCAGCCACTGGCTCGGGGAGAGCCCGGTCTCCGCTCGGAACCGCCGGGTGAAGGTGCGTACGCTCATCCGCGCATGCCCGGCCAGCGTGCGCAGATCCAGTGGCTCGCCGAGGCGGGTCAACGCCCACGCCCTCGTCGGCGCGGTCGTCGTCGCACCGTCCTCGGGTAGCGGCCGCTCGATGAACTGGGACTGGCCGCCGTCGCGCCAGGCTGGCACGACGCACCGCCGGGCAGCTCGGTTGGCGGTCTCGCTGCCATGGTCGCGCCGGACCACGTGCAAGCACAGGTCGATGCCTGCCGTTACGCCGGCCGATGTCAGCACATCTCCGTCGTCGACGAACAGCACGTCGGGGTTCAGCCTGACGGCGGGGAACAGCCGGTGGAACGCGTCGGCGTGACGCCAATGTGTCGTGGCCGGCCGCCCGTCGAGCACTCCGGCCGCGGCGAGCACGAATGCACCGGTACAGATCGAGATGAGTCGCGCCCGGCGCGCCGCGGCCACCAGCGCCTCGCCGACGTCCGGCGCGAGGGTGCCGTCGCGGAACGTCGGGCCGCCGTGGATGCCAGGCACGACGACCGTGTCCGCCCGGGCGACAGCCTCGAGCCCGTGCTCCGGCGCGATCCGGAAACCACCCTCCGCGCGGACGGGCGTCGCGCCCGGGCTGCACACCCGTACGTCGTACCGCCGCTGGCCGGGTTGGTTCGCCGCGGTGAAGACCTGGACCGCGGTACCGAGGTCGAACGCGACCACATGGTCGAGCACGAGCACGGCTACCCGGTGGGACTGCGCCATGGCCCGATTCTTTCACATAGTGGCTTTCTGGCCACTGTCCGGGCGGCCCGAGATCACCGATCCTGTACCGGTGACTGTCCTGCGTACCCGTCTCCCCTGGGTTGTCGCGGCCGTGGCCTTCGTGGCACTGCTCGGCGCGGCCGGGTTCCGCGCCACGCCGAGCGTGCTGATGGTCCCGTTGCAGGAGGAGTTCGGCTGGTCCCGCGGCGCGATTTCCGCCGCCGTATCGGTCAACCTCATCCTCTTCGGCCTCATCGCGCCGTTCGCGGCGGCTCTCATCGAGCGGTTCGGCATCCGGCCCGTGGTAGTCGTCGCGATGACGCTCGTCGCCGCCGGCAGTGCGCTGACCGTCCTCGTCACGGCGAGTTGGCAGCTCGTCGTCTGCTGGGGCGTTCTGGTGGGCACCGGTACCGGTTCGATGGCCCTGGTGTTCGCCGCGACGGTCGCGAACCGCTGGTTCGTGCGGCACCGCGGTCTGGTCACCGGAGTGCTCACCGCGGCCAGCGCTACCGGCCAGCTCATCTTCCTACCGGTCCTGGCCACCCTCTCCGACGCACGCGGCTGGCGGGTCGCCTCACTCGTCGTCGCCGGTGCGGCGTTGGCGGTCGTACCGCTCGTGTTGCTCCTGATGCGGGAGCGGCCGGCCGACGTGGGTGCGCTGCCCTTCGGTGCGCCACCGGACTATGTCGAACCCCCACCCGGCCGGCCATCCGCGATCGGAACACTTCGCGACGCGTCCCGCAGCCGCGCGTTCTGGTTGCTCGTCGGCGGGTTCGCGATCTGCGGCGCCACGACCAACGGGCTCGTCGGCACGCATTTCATCCCCGCCGCGCACGACCACGGCATGCCTACGACCATGGCCGCGAGCCTGCTCGCCCTCGTCGGCGTCTTCGACATCGTGGGTACCGTCGGCTCCGGGTGGCTCACCGACCGCGTCGACTCCCGTGCCCTGCTGAGTGTCTACTATGGACTACGCGGCGTCTCGTTACTGGTGTTGCCGTTGCTGTTCGCGTCCTCGGTACGCCCGAGCATGTTGATCTTCGTGATCTTCTACGGCCTCGACTGGGTCGCGACCGTGCCACCGACGGTCGCGCTGTGCCGCGAGTACTTCGGCGCGTCCGGCACGGTGGTGTTCGGCTGGGTCTTCGCGTCGCACCAGCTCGGAGCTGCCGTGGCCGCCACGACCGCCGGAGTCGCCCGAGACCTGCTGGGCGACTACGTGACGACGTTGTTGATCAGCGGTGGACTCAGCATCGTGGCCGCCGGGCTGTCGGTCGCGATCCGGCACACGATGCCGCGACCGGCCGCGTCGGTCGCATAGCCCTGATTGTCAGGCCTCACCTGGGTTAGGCAGGCAGCGCAAGAGGGAAAGTAATTCGGTGAGGGAGAGGGTGCACCGATGACCACCGAAGACGACAAACCGCCGGAACGGCCGACGCAGCTGGATTCGCGGGCGTGGTGGGGAGTACTGAGGCGCACGGTCCGCGAGTTCATGGACGACAACCTGACCGACTGGGCCGCCGCGCTGACCTACTACTCCGTCCTGTCGATCTTCCCGGGGCTGCTGGTGCTGGTGTCCGTGCTGGGCCTGCTGGGTCGGCCCGCCATCCAACCACTGATCGACAACATGCGGTCCATCGCTCCGGGGCCGGTAGGTGACATCCTCACGACCGGCGCCCAGGATCTGACCCAGTCCCAACGGGCCGCCGGCATTCTGGCCATCGTGGGCCTCGTCGGCGCTCTGTGGTCCGCGTCGGCATACATCGGTGCTTTCATGCGCGCCTCCAACGCCATCTACGACGTGCCGGAGGGTCGCCCGATCTGGAAGACCCTACCGATCCGGGTAGCGGTCACCGTCGTCATCGGCCTGCTTCTGGTGGCCAGCGCCGTCATCGTCGTCTTCACGGGGGAACTGGCCGAACGGGTCGGCCAAGCGCTGCATGCCGGCTCTGCGCTGCTCACCGCGTGGGGCATCGTCAAATGGCCGGTGCTCGTGATCCTGGTCAGCGTCATGCTCGCGATCCTGTACTGGGCCTCCCCCAACGCGCGGCAAGCCGGGTTCCGCTGGATCACCCCCGGCGGAGTCCTGGCGGTGTTCCTGTGGATACTCGCGTCCGCGGGGTTCGCGCTCTACGCGGCCAACTTCGGTTCGTACAACAAGACCTACGGCACGCTCGGCGGCGTCATCATCTTCTTCGTATGGTTGTGGATCTCCAACATCGCGATCCTGCTGGGCGCGGAGTTCGACGCGGAGCTGCACCGCGGCCGCGCCATCGCCGCCGGTCACCCCGAGGACGAGGAACCGTTCGTCCCGCTTCGCGACACCCGGCGGATCGACAAGGGCAAGGACGAAGACCTGGCGTGAGTACCAACCGAGGGAGAAACCAATGACCGACTACGACCCCGAGGCCCACGAACGCCGGAGCGAGCCGGCACCGCCCGGTGCGGAAGACACGATCCTGCGGCCGCCCATGGACGAGGGCGCCGAGGACGCCGCCGGGCAGCGACCGGGCCGCCCGGACCAGCCGGTGGAGGGGCCGCCGGACGACGAGGAATACACCGAGCGCTGACCGTCCATTGTCGACAGTCCGGGTGGCGGCGCTGGCTCTCGTGGGGTCGGTCGCCGCCGCGGTCCTGACCGGATCGGGCACCGTCGCACCGATGGCCGACTCCATCCGAGTTCTGCAGCTGAACCTCTGCGGCAGCGGCATGGCGCCGTGTTACACGACCCGTTCCGTCGCGGCGGCGGCCGCGGTGATCCGGGCCGAACGGCCCGACGTGGTCACCCTCAACGAGGTGTGTCGGGACGGCGTCATCAGCCTCGCGCAGACGCTCGAGGCCCGACGTGGCGGGCGGGTCGTGTGGGCGTTCCAGCCGGCGCTCGACCGCACGACGGGAACGCCGTACGTGTGCCGCGGCAGCCGCCAACCGTTCGGGAACGGGATAGTCGTGCACCTGTCGGGACAGGACTTCCGGACGTACGGCGGAACCCACGTGTTCCAGGACCCCGGCGACTCCGAGGACCGGTCCTGGGTCTGTATCGCCATCGGCGGTGGACCGCTTGCCTGTACCACCCACCTGGCCAATACGAGCGTCGAAGTCGCGCTCGCGCAGTGTGGCTACCTATTCGCTACTGTCATCCCTTCTACGAACGGGTACCAGGGCGGGGTTGTGCTCGCCGGCGACCTCAACCTCCCACTCGATGCCGTGCGGTCCTGCGTGCCGTCCGGCTACCGGCACCTCGGCGACGGCGGCCTCCAGCAGGTCATCGTGTCCGGCTACCGTGCGGTTGGTACCCGTCGGCAGATCGACATGGGCGGTGCGACGGACCATCCGGCTTTGCTCGTCACCCTCACAACGAGCGGAAACTCAGACGCCGGTCGGGCGTAGTGCGATGTTCTGTACGGTCGTCTGGGCTTCGAGGATGGTCGGTCGAGCGCTGCCGAGGAAGTAGCCGCTCGCCGTGACGTGCATCGCGTACGACCCGGCGGGGATGCGGGTGATCGTGTAGTTTCCGGCCGCGTCGGTGAACGCGGTGAACGACCCGCCGGCGCCGAACACGAAGACCCGCGCGTTGAATACCGGTGCGCCCGTCACGCTATTGGTCACCTTGCCGGTCAGCGTGCCGAACGTCGGCCGCAGCGCGAAGTTCCGCGTCGTCGTACCGCCGTTGGTGACGGTCACCGTCGCCGTCTCGGAGCGGTAGTTGGTCAGGCTCGCCGTGGCCGTGTAGGTGCCGATCGGCAGGGTCAGCGTGTACTGACCGGAAGAGTTCGTCGTCGTCGACGCGCTGGTCGGCCCGCTGACGGCCACGGTCGCACCGGCCAAAGCGGTACCGGTCGTGCTGTCGGTGACGCGGCCGGTGAGCGTACCGGTCGGCACCCGCGTCAAAGCGAAGTTACGCGTCGTCGTCTGGTTGGCCGTGATGACGACTCCGGTGACCGTCTGCGGCTGGTAGAGCCCGCCGCCCGCGGTCACGCTGTACGTGCCCGGAGTCAGCAGCAGGGTGTACCGCCCGTTGGCGTCCGTGCTCGTGGCCCGGTTCGACGGTCCGCTGACGCTGACCGGCGCACCCGCGATCGCCGCGCCGTTGGCCGCGTCCGTGACGACACCGGTCAACGTGCCGGTCGGACCACGCGGCGCGTTGAGCACGGCCTGGTACGCGCTGAGCCGGCCCTCACCGAAGACATTGTTCTTCGCGGCCGTCCCGCCACAGGTGGTGTTGTTGACGTCGATCGCCGTACCGTCCAGCAGCGACCTGGTCTGCGCGACGTCCCCGCGCAGGGTCGGTGCCGCCGACCACACCAGGGCCACGGTGCCGGCCACGTGCGGCGTCGCCATCGACGTGCCGTTGAAGTTGGCGTACCCGCCATTGGCCACACTGGACCGGACGTTCACGCCCGGCGCGGCGACGTTCGGCTTGACCGCACTGTCCACACCGGACACACCCCGGCTGGAGAAGTTCGCGATCGCGTTGTTGATGTCGTACGCGCCGACGGCGTACGCCTCCGGGTTGTCGCCGGGCGAGCCGGCCGTGTTGCAGTTCGGTCCGCTGTTGCCGTTGGCGAAGGCCGGGAAGATGCCCGCCGACACCCAGGCCCGCAGGGTCTGCTGGTACCAGGTGTCGCCCCGGCCGCCGCTCCACGAGTTGTTCACGATGTCCGGGTGCAGATCCGGCCGCGGGTTCGCCCCGTTGAGATCGGTCGGCGCGACGACCCACTGGCCGGCGGCGAGCAGCGACGTACTCGAGCACGAGCTGGTCTCGCAACCCTTGGCGGATATCCACTTCGCGCCGGGCGCTACGCCGATCTGGTTGCCCGCCCCGTCGTCACCGACCATCGTGCCGGTCACGTGGGAGCCGTGGTTGTTGTTGTCGCACGGGGCGAGGGACGGGTTGCCGCACACCCTCGCCGGGTCGAACCAGTTGTAGTTGTGGTTGAAGGTGCCGTTGCCGAGGTTGCCGCGGTACTGCCGGACGAGCGCCGGGTGGGTGTACAGCGCACCGGTGTCGATGCTCGCGACCACGATGCCCTCGCCGCGTACGGAGAACTCGCTCCAGACCCGTGGCGCTTCGATGTTGGTCAATCCCCACTCGACCGCGTCGATCCGCGGGCCGTCCGGCGTGACGGTCGGTGCGATCAACGGGTACGTCCGCACCGGTTCGATCCTCGCGACATCGGCTCGGGCGGCGAGTGCGTCGAGGAGCGCCCGATCGCCTTTCACCTCCACGGCGTTGGCGATCCAGAACGACCGGTACGCGATGCCACGGGCGGTCAGGTCGGCGCGCAACCCGCGCTGTGAGGTCTCGGCGGTCTTGGTGAGCCGTTCGTAGACGGCGGCGGCCCGCGTGGAGTGGTCGGGCAGCGCCGCGGCCGTCGTCAGATCGGCGACCTCGCGGAGGTAGACGAGAAAGTCGGCGGTGCGTTCGGCCGCCGCGTTGGCCGGCCCGACAACCGCCACCAGGGAGAGCGTGCCCACGGCGAGGGCGCTGCCGAGCGCCATCAACCGGCGGCGTGACGTGGTGACGTCCATCCGCTCGCTCCTTCCAGATTTGGGGGTAGCTGCATCGAAACAGCTCCCTATCTGGATGTCTAGGACGCCCTTCCAACGCGCCACGCGACCAATGTCCAGACCAGGAAGACAACCAGCGCGGCGAGGACCCAGATCCATCCGCTCGGATGGGCGCGGCTCAGAATCACCAACGGGACGACACCGACCACCGACAGGGCGAAGGCGATCGCCATTGGACGCCGGGCGGCCTTGTCGTGCTCCGGGCGCGAGCGGGCCACTGTGAGGGCGGTGGCGAAGAGAGCGGTGATGACCAGCCAGGTAACGAGGGGGTGCAGCCACCCGCTCGTCAATCCGGAGACGAGCATGGCCAACGAGGTCGCCGTACCGAAGACGAACAACCGCCGGCGCACCGCCCTACGGGTCTCATCCTCCATGCGTTGCCTCGTTCCGCGTTCGGGCCCGGACGGATGGGCCACTGCACGCCGATCCCATCCGTCCGGGCGCTGCTCCCGATGACTAGCAGGTCACGTAGCCGATCGACACCCTGACCGGCGGCCAGCCCAGCTTCGTGGTGACCGAGATCTGAAGGCATCTCCCGTTGGGCGCCCCGACCTGGAAGAACGCGATCAGCGCCAAGGTGACGAAGTGGCAGAGAGGATCCAGCCAGAGCGGGGCGTAGGCCTGGCAGATCAGATCCATTGCCCCGAGGGCGCCGGCCTTGGCGAGGTCGTAGAGCCTCTGAGTGGTCGCCTGGCTGAACTTGTGGGTCCAGGTCGCCTGGATACCGGCGTCATCGGTACCGACGCCGAGGCTGGCCGGACGGACGAGGATCCGGTTGTCGGCGGTCCACATCACCTCGTACGTCGCGCCAGTGACCGCGGCCGATGCCGCGGACACCGCGCTCACGTGCGAATCGACAGCCGCGTTCGCGGCCTGCCCCGCACCGAAGACGGCGACACTGGTCACCACGATCGCTACGACGGCCCGGCGAAGCCATGCCCGTGTTCCTTGCATCAGTTCCCTCCCCTGAAGAAGTGATGTTTGCCGTACGGCATCGACTGTCGAACGTCGATGGATAGGGGAGGTGAAATCCGACCGATCCCGACCGCGGTACTCAGTGCCCGAGCGAACCGCGTGCCTGGCGGAGACCGGAGTGGGCGCGGGCCTGCTGGTCGCGGGTACCGGTATCGATGGCGATCTCGAGCGCGGCCGCGTGATGGGCGACCGCGTCGGCGGAGCGGCCAGCGGCGTGAGCGGCCTCGCCGAGACCGTTGAGCGCCCACGCTTCACCGTCTCGATCACCGATCTCGCGGAAGGTGGCGAGGGCCTCGCTGTGTTTGTCGAGGCCCTGATCCGGACGACCGAGGCTCGTATGTACCACGCCCAGCCCGGTCAGGGCCCAGGCCTCGCCGGCCGTGTTGCCGAGCCGCTGGTACAGGGCGATCGCATGCCGGTAGTGGCGGGCCGCCACGCCGAGCCGGCCGAGACGCTCGGTCGTGTGACCCAGGTTGGCCAGTGCGTTGGCCTCGCCGGCCGGGGTACCGAGTTCCCGGTACCTGGCCAGTGCCTGCTCGTGGCGTTCGACGCTGCGCTCGAGACGCCCGAGTCGCTCGTCGACGATTCCCAGGCAGTCGAGGGCGTTCGCCTCGCTTTCCAGATCCTCGAGCTTCTGGTAGAGCACCAGGGCCTGCTCGTGGTGCTCGGCCGCCGCGTCGTACCGGCCCAGGCGTTCCTCGACGACACCGAGGTTGGTCAGTACCCGGGCGACGCCGAGCTGGTCGTCGAGTTCGCGGTACAGGACCAGGGCCTGCCGGTAGTGGTCGGCCGAGGACCGGTAGCGACCGCGTCGCGAGTCGGTCACGCCGAGGTTCGTCCGGAGGCGCGCCTCGCCGAGCCGGTCGCCGATCCGCCGGTAGATGACCAGTCCCTGGTCGAAGAAGTCGGCGGCCAGATCGATCTGACCCTGCTGCCCGTGCACCGCACCGAGCCCGAGCAAGGCCTGGGCCTCCGCCGACGAGTCACCGACCTCCCGAGCGGCGGTGCGGGCATGACCGTGGACCGCCAACGCGTCGGTATAGAACCCACCCGCCAGGTAGCGGTACAGGATCGCCGCCAGCTGGATGGTGTGCGTGGGCCAACCGTGCGCGACGGCATGAGCGGCCGCGGACACCAGGCTGGGCCGTTCGGCGTCGAGCCAACCGCGGGCGACATCGGGCTGCGCCAGGGCTGGCATCGGACTGCCGACGGGGTCCAGCCGGGGCCGGCGGTGGGTCTCGGCCGGGACGAGCACGTCCATCGCCATGGCCGCGGTGGCCAGGTAGTAGTCGAACAGGCGGGTCAGCGCGGCCCGCCGCTCGGCCCGGCGATCCTCGTCGCCGGCCCGGCTGGCGGCGAAGTACCGCACCAGGTCATGGAAGACGTACCGGTCGGGTCCGGCGGCGCGCAGCAGGTAGTCGCGGTGCAGGTCGTGCAGGTGAGCCTGCGCCGTAGCCAGGTCGATGTCCGCGAGCGCGGCCACGGCGTAGGCGTCGAGATCCGGCCCGGGGTGCAGCGCCGCCAGCCGCACCAGCCGACGCTGATCGACCGGCAGGCTCTGGTACGACAGGTCGAGCGCCAGTTCGACGCCGCGATCCAGACGCCGATCCCGGTGACGTTCGTCGAGCCGGTCCGCGTGGTCGGTCAGGGTCCAGCCGGGCGTACCGCGAATGTGCCCGGCGACCAGGCCGAGAGCCAGGGGCAGGTAGCCGCACGCCCGCGCGATCCGATCGATGGCATGCGGATCCTCGCCCACCGGCACGTCGGGTACGGCCCGAACGAGAAACTCCGCCGCCTCGTCCGGGGTGAACACGTCGACCGTCACGTGGGTCACGGAGTCGAGTCCGGCGAGCCTCCGCCGGCTGGTAATCAGCGTCACGCACGACGGCGTCTCGGGCAGCAGCGGGCGGACCTGGTCCGCACCGGCCGCGTTGTCGAGCACGACCAACGCACGAGTGCCGGCGAGGCGGGCCCGGTACGCGGCCGTGCGGGCCTCGACGTCGTGCGGAATCTGCCGTCCGGACACACCGAGCAGGCGCAGGAAGCCATCCAGCACGGCGCCGGGATCGGCCGGTGGCTGGCTCGGATCGGGGTGGAACCCTCGCAGGTCGACGAAGAGAACCCGGTCGAAGGCGGCCTCGTCGGCGATCAGGTGGGCGGCACGGATGGCGAGCTGGGTCTTGCCCACTCCGGCCATGCCCTCGATCGCGGAGATCGACACCGCGGCGCCGGTACGCCCGGAGTCGTCGATCGCCTGCCGCAGCCGGGCGAGTTCGACCGTGCGACCGGTGAACGCGGGCAGGTCTCCCGGTACCGCGTCGTGCACCCTCACCTGTGAAGCCGCCCGGGTCTCGCCGGCGACCACCCGCAGCGCCTGCCGCCACTGCGTCACGTACCCGATGTTGGGATGCAACGCCTCAACCACAGCCAACACGAGGTCGCTGTCCAGCCGGCGCCGGCCCGAGCGAAAGCAGTCCAGGACAGTTGTCCGGCCGACCAACTCGCTGGCCGGTCGCCCGGCGGCGATCCAGGCCGCGTTCACCCGGTCCTTGATGATTTGGTACGACGGTTCGCCCGCCCACTCCCGTAACGACCGCAACCGCGCGACGAGATCCTCGACGGTACCCGCTGTTCCCGGGTCCGGCGGCGGAGACGCCATCCACCACTCCTCGATGGAGATCGATGTCCACGCCAACCTAGCAGTCTCGTCACACTCCTGGTCACGCATTCTCGAGTGCCCGCAGGTCGGCCAGTACGTCCGCCGAATCGGGTGCGTCGATCTCCTCGAAACAGCGGAGGGCGTCGCGCCAGCGGGCTCGCGCCCCCCGCCGGTCACCGCGGTCCCGCAACGCCAGACCCAACCGGTGCAGCGCATCCCCTTCGCCCCACCGGTCGCCGATCTCCCGGTCCAGCACGAGTCCTCGCTCGCAGGCCGCGAGCGCCGCGTCGAGACGCCCCGCCCGCCGGTGGGCCTCGCCGATGGCGACCAGCGTGTACGCCTGGCCGTGCCGGTCCCCGAAGTCGCACGCGATCTGATGTCCCTGCCGGTAGCAGCGCAGCGCTTCGTCCACCCGGTCGGCTGCCACGAGCGCCTCGCCGAGGCTGCACAGCACGATCGCCTCACGATGCAGGTCACCGAGGTCGCGCCAGATCGCGAGGCTCTGCGCGCAGGCGTCCAGCGCCTCCTCGTTGCGACCCGTGCGCTTGAGCACGTTGGCCAGGTTGGCCAGGGCCGTCGCCTCGCCGGCGCGATCGTCCAATGCGCGGCGCAGCGCCAGGCTCCGTCGTAGGCAGCTGACGGCGTCGCCGTACCGCCGCCGGTCGAAGTGGACGTTGCCGAGCGAGTTCCACGCGTGGGCCTGGCTCGCGCGGTCACCCAGCATTTCGTGAACGCGCAGGCTCTCCTCGATCGCCGTCAACGCTTCGTCGAGGTGGAACTGTTTGCGGCACACGACTCCGAGGTGGTCGAGCAGTCGCGCCTGTCGCGGCTCGTCGCCGAGCCGCCGAGCCACGTCGAGGGCGAGGCGGTCGAGCGACTCCCAGTCGCGCCAGTGGGGCCGGACCAGGAGGTACCGGTACAGCGCGATCGCCAGCTCGGGAACCAGCGCCGCTGTCCCGGCGGTACCCGTCGCGGCCGCCTGCGCGGCGGCGAGGATGCCCGGCAGCTCGGTGTCCAACCAGTCGAAGGTGGCCGGGTCACCGCTCGCCGCCGCCAGATAACAGCGCAGCACCCGATCCAGCGCCGCCACGCGCTCCGGGTCCGGGTCGACCTGATCGGCGCGCTCGCGGCCGAACAGTCGCAGCAGGTCGTGCAGGCGGTAGCGGCCGACCGTCGGCTCCTCGACGAGATGCTCGCGGACGAGCCGGTCCAACGCCTCCTCGGCCGCGGGCTCGGACAGGTCCAACTGCGCGGCGGCGACCCGCGGGCCGAAGTCCGGACCGTCGAGCAGGGACAGCATCCGGTACGCCCGCTGGTCTTCACCGGACAGGCTTCGGTAGCTCAGCTCGAAGCTGGACCGCACGGCCAGGTCGCCCAGTCGCAGCTCGTCGAGGCGCCGCTGCGGGAGCACGAGCCGGTCGGCGAGCCGACCCGCCGTGAGAGTGGGCCGAGCCGCCAGCCGCGCTCCGGCGATGCGCAACGCCAGCGGCAGGTGACCGCAGGCCTGGGCGAGCCGGTCGAGCTCGTCGGACCCGGCGTGGCCGGCGAGTTTCCTGAGCAGTGCGACCGACTCGGCCTGTGGCAGCACATCCAGCAGCAAGTGCCGCGTACCGTCCAGGTCGAGCAGTTGAACCCGGCTGGTGACCAGGACGGCGCAGCCGGCGCCCCCGGGCAGCAGCGGGCGGACCTGGGCGCTGTCGCGCGCGTTGTCGAGCACAACCAGGATCCGGCGCCGGGCCAACATCGACCGGTACCGCGCCGCCGCTTCTTCCACTGTGGACGGTACCTCCGCCGCGGCCAGACCCATCCCGCGCAGGAACCCACCGAGCACGTCGATCGGGTCACGCGGAGCGAGGCCATCGGCGTACCCGTGCAGGTTGGCGAACAGCTGCCCGTCGGGGAACCGGTCGGCCACCTGATGTCCACTGTGGATGGCCAGCGCCGTCTTGCCGACGCCTCCGGTGCCGTGCACGATGACGATGCGCGGTGCCCCTCCGGCACCGGGCGTTCCCAGCCAGGCCCGCACCCGGGCAAGCGCGCTCTCCCGGCCGGTGAAGACGTCGACGGTACCGGGCAGTTCGGCCGCGCCGGGCGCGGTACCGCCTGCGCCGGCCACCGCGGCCAAGGCCCGCCACCGCGACTCCCATTCCGACCGCTCGCCGCCACACGCCACCACGTAGGCCAGCGTGGCCGCGAGCGTAGGCAGGCGTACCCCGCCGGCCGCCTCGGCGAGCACGGTGGCCGAGTAGTTGGCGCGTCGGGCAAGCTCGCGGTACGTGGGCCCGCCCGCTCGGCGGCGGAGCTGCCGCAGCTCGAACGCGAACCGCTGCAGCGGATCGGCCTCGGGATCGAGCGCGCGTTCGGGTCGCGGCACGACTGACGAGTATGCGCGAGACAACCACGGCGATGAATCGGTCGGCTCGGTTGTCCGCACCGTTGTTCGGGCTTTCTTGCCGGGCAATCCGGACAACGTGACCATGTACCGATGACCAGACGAACGATGCGGGTGTTGGCGGTACTGGCCCTGGTGGCCGCCCAGATCGCGGTGGTGGCCGGCCCGGCTCACGCGGCAGCCGGCACGGTATCCCGATCGGGCTCGACGCTGATCTTCACCGCCGGACCGTCCACCGCCAACCAGGTCCACGTCCTGAAGACCGGCGGGGTCTACCAGATCTGGGACTTCTCCGGAGCCCCGGTCGGCGTGACACCGAACTCGGGCTGCGTACCGGTCCAGACGAACATGGTGGAGTGCGTGGCGTCCGGGGTCGCCGCGCTGCGGGTCGACCTGCTGGACCTGAACGACACGGCGTTCTTCGAGGACTCCGTGCCGGTCGGTGCGACGGTCAACGGCGGCAACGGCGCCGACCGCCTGTGGGGTACGCCGAAGAACGACGTCCTCAACGGCGAAGGCGGTACCGACACCCTCGAGGAGAGTCCGGGCAACGACACCCTCAACGGCGGCGGGGCCAACGACACGTTCACCATCGTCGACCGGCCCGGCAGCGACACCTACGCCGGCGGCGACGGGTTCGACAAGCTCTCGTTCTTCCCGACAACCACCGCCGGCGTACACGTGACCGTGGACAACGTCGCCAACGACGGCTTCGGCGGCAACGACAACGTGCGTACCGACATCGAGCACGTCGTCGGCACCGGCTTCGCGGACACGCTGGCGGGCAGCAACGCGGCCAACACGCTCGACGGCAGCGCGGGCAACGACTGGATCAACGGTGCCGGTGGCGCCGACACCCTGCTCGGCGGCTCCGGCAACGACACGATCTTCGGTGGCGCGGGTTTCGACACCATCGACGGCGGCGCGGGTACGGACACCTGCCATGTGGAGGCCGACGGCGGCTCCAAGGTCAACTGCGAGCTGGGAACCTGATCGGAATCAGCTGAACGAGGTGCGGCGCAGCCGGATCCAGCGGTAGCCGTACCCGTCGATGTCCAGCGCGTCCAGCTCACCGACGTCGTCGTACTCGCGATCGGCCAGCACCTCGTTCGGATAGTCGGCGTCCGCGTAGAGCGAGCTGAGATCGACTACCGCGGGCTCGGTGGACAGGTTGTGCAGGAACAGCATCGTGCCCGACTCCGCATCGGCCCGGTGCGCCAACACGCCCTTGGGTAGCGCGACATCGACGTACCGGCAGGTGCCCGCGCCCACCTCGGGCGCCTCCCGCAGCGTCCTGATCATCCGTTCGAACCAGGCCAGCAGCGACTTCGGGTCGTGCCGCTGCGCGGTCACGTTGACGGTCTCGAAGCCGTACTCACCGCCGGAGATGACCGATCGCCTCGGCTCCTTGCCGGTGGTGAATCCGGCGTTGGGCAGGAAGGACCACTGCATGGGGGTACGGATGGCGTCCCGGCCCGGCAGCGACAGGTCCTCCCCCATGCCGATCTCCTCGCCGTAGCGCAGGACCGGCGTACCTCGAAGAGTGAACTGCAGCGAGTACGCCAGCTCCAGCCGCCGGCGGTCGTTGCCGAGCATCGGGGCGAGCCGCCGCCGGATGCCGCGGCCGTAGAGCTGCATGTTCTCGTCCGGCCCGAACTTGGCGAACACCTCGTTGCGTTGTTCGGTGGTCAGCCTGGACAGGTCGATCTCGTCGTGGTTGCGCAGGAACGTCGCCCACTGAGCGCCGGGCGGCAGCGCGGGCGTGTCGTGCAGGGCCTCGACGATGGGTTCGGGGTCCTCCCGGGCCAGCGCCAGAACCAGCCGGCCGTTGAGCATGAAGTCGAAGAGCATGTGGATTCGGTTCGCGGAGCCGCCCGCGTCGGCGAAGTACGCCACCAGCTGGTCGGGCTCCACGTTGGCCTCGGCCAGCAGGACCGCGTCGCCGCGCCGCCATTGCACGTGCTGGCGCAGCTCGGTCAGCGCGTCCAGATGTTTCGGCGAGTCGTCGCGACCCGGCTCGGTGTACTCGATGATGAAGGGCACCGCGTCGATGCGGAACCCGGCCACGCCGAGCTGAATCCAGAACGCCATGATCTTCTTGATCTCCTCGCGCACCGGCGGGTGGGCGAAGTTGAGGTCCGGCTGGAACGGATAGAAGCGGTGGTGGTACCAGGCCTTGGCCTTGCGGTCGTAGCTCCAGATCGCTTCCTGCTCGCCGGGGAACACCATGCCCTTCTTGCGGTTGGGCGGTTCCGTCTCCGACCAGACATACCAGTCCCGGTACGGCGAGTCCGGTGAGCTGCGCGCCGACTGGAACCACGGATGCTGGTCCGAGGTGTGGTTCACGACCAGGTCGATGATGACCCGGATACCCCGGTTGCTCGCCTGGTGCAGCAGCTCGGCGAAGTCTCCGAGCGAGCCCAGGTCGGGGCTCACGTTGTAGAAGTCGAGGACGTCGTAGCCGTCGTCGCGGTTCGGCGACGGGTGGATGGGGTGCAGCCACAAGCAGTTCACTCCGAGCCGCGCGAGATAGTCCAGGCGGCCGATGAGGCCCTGGAAGTCACCGACGCCGTCGCCGTCGGAGTCCGCGTACGTGTCGACGTCGAGGCAGTAGACGACGGCCTCGGAATACCAGCGCTCGCTCACACCACTGCTGTTTTCCGCTGGCGCCCTCGGTCAAACTGCCGGCCGCGCGCCGCCCGACTAGGGTTTCGGTATGGATCAGACGGCGACCTGCGGCGACAGCCTGGCGTTCCGGCTGGGCGATCGCGAGCGGCGCCTGGTCGGCGTGCGATTGATCCAACATGCCGACCTACCCAGCGAGGGGCTCGTCTTCCAGTACGACGAAGGCGATGGGGTGTGGCGCCTCGACCTTCCGCGGCCGGATCTGTGGCGGCTCGAGTACCTGCTGGAGCTGAAGCACCCGGACGGCCGCACCGAGCTGGTGTGTGATCCGGACAACCCGCGCCGGGTCGCCGGGGCGTTCGGCGAGAAGTCTGTGCTCGAATGTCCGGAGTACGCCACACCGGACTGGCTGCACGCGCCGGCCGCGGCGGGTTCGTGGCGGGAGCTGTCCATCCCGGCCGGCGCGATCCGCGCCGAGGTTCAGACGCGGATCTGGTCGCCGGAGGTACCCACCGATCGGATGCTCGTGGTCCACGACGGCCCGGAGTACGACCGGCTGGCCGGCCTAGGGCAGTACAGCGCGGCGCTGCTCGCGGCGGGACGGGTGCCGCCGTACCACCTCGTGCTGCTCGCCCCGGGTCACCGCGACGAGTGGTACTCGGCGAACCCGGCGTACGCCCGCGCGCTCGTCGACGACGTGCTCCCGCGGGTGCGGCGCGAGCTCGGCACGACCGGGCCGGTGGTGGGCATGGGCGCGAGCCTCGGCGCCCTGGCGATGCTGCACGCGCAGCGCCGGTACCCGGGCGCGTTCGCGGGGCTGTTCCTGCAGTCGGGCAGCTTCTTCCAGCCGCGCCACGACAGCCAGGAGTCGGGCTTTCCGCGGTACAAGCGGATCGTCCGCTTCGTCGGACGGGTGCTCCGGGCGACGGGTGGTGCACCGGCCGTGCCCACGGTCCTGACCTGCGGGCTGGTCGAGGAGAACCGGCACAACAACCGGGACCTGGCCTTCACGTTGCGGCGCCAGGGGTATCCGGTCGAGCTGTCCGAGATCCCCGACGCCCACAACTACACCGCCTGGCGGGATGCGCTCGACCCCCCGCTGACCAAGCTGCTCTGGCACGTGGTGTCGTGAACGGGGTCGTGTCCTACGGGCACTGGGGTCGGCCGGTGCTGGTCTTCCCGTCCGAGCGGGGCAAGCCGACCGACTTCGCCGACAACGGGATGGTACGGGCGGTCGAGGGACTACTCGAGGCCGGCCGCGTGAAGCTCTACTGCGTCGACTCGTACGACGGGGCATCCTGGTCGGATGCGACGTTGCCGCTCGAGGAGCGGGGCCGCCGGCACGCGGTGTACGAGTCGTGGATCCTCGACGAGGTCGTGCCGTACATCGCCGCGGACTCGGGCGGCGCCGCCGAGATCGCCACGACGGGCTGCTCGCTGGGCGCGTACCACGCACTGAACTTCGCCCTCAAGCGCGCCGACCTCTTCCCGCTCGCGATGGGCTTCTCCGGCAACTACGACCCGTCGGTGTGGCACGGTTGGGGCGAGCGGGGCGATGCCGTCTACTTCAACAACCCGATGGACAACGTGCCGCACCTGCACGGCGACCATCTCGACTGGCTGCGTTCGCGGCTGTCCGTGCTGCTGGTCTGCGGGCAGGGTCAGTGGGAGGACACGACAGGCTCGCTGGAGTCGACGAAACGGATGGCCGAACTGCTGTCCGGCAAGGGCATCCGGTGCGAGCTGGACCTGTGGGGTCACGACGTGCCGCACGACTGGCCGTCGTGGCGGGCCCAGTTCGCCCATCACCTACCTCGGTTCTGTTGATTGGGGTCGCCAGTGTCCGAAGTGGACCACATCATCGGGTTGCTGCTCGGTACGGAGGACGACTGGCCGCGGGCGTTCGAGTCGCTCATGCACCGGCTCGGGCCGGTCACGGCCGACGCCGGCGCCGTTCATCGGATCCGCACCGAGCGCGTCACCATCGAGCCGTTCAACCTGCGCTACCGGCCCCGGTACGCGCTCGTCATCGACCGGCTCGCCTACTGGTACTACCACCCGCGGGAATGGCTGAAGAAGATCGCCCTGATGGACGACGTCTACCTGCTCAACAGCCCGTTCACGTTCCAGTCCATGGAGAAGCACGCGGCGTACTGCGCGATGCTGCGGCTCGGCCTGAAGGTGCCCGAGACGGTGCTCGTACCGTTCAAGAACCCCGTCGACAACGCGCGGTACGCGTACACGGCGGCCCGCTACAACCGGCCCTTCGACCTCGATACGCTCGCCGAGCAACTCGGCTACCCGCTGTTCATGAAGCCGTACGACGGTGGCGCGTGGGTCGGCGTCTCGAAGATTCACGGCCGGGACGAGCTGCACTCCGCGTACGACGCATCGGGTGAGCGGCTGATGCACCTACAGCGGGCGGTCGAGGGGTACGACGTGTTCACCCGTTCGCTGTCCATCGGGCCCGAGACGATGGTGATGAAGTTCCGGCCCGAGTTGCCGATGCACGACCGGTACGCCGTCGAGCACGGTTTCCTGGACGCCGTCACCGGTACCGAGGTCGTCACGATCTCACGCCTGGTCAACGCGTTCTTCCGGTGGGAGTTCAACTCGTGCGAGTCCCTGGTCCGCGGCGGCGAGGTCTTCCCGATCGACTATGCCAACGCGTGTCCGGACGTGGCGCTGACGTCGCTGCACTACTACTTCCCGTGGGCGATGGCGGCGCTGCTGCGGTGGACCGTCTTCTGCGTGGTGACCGGCCGACGGCCGCGAATCGACCAGGACACCAAGCGGTACTTCGAGATCGCCGACCGCGCCGATCTGTCCTATGTGGACAAACTGGCGGCGTACCGGCGGCTCGCCGACGAGTACTTCGAGGCGGACCGGTACGCCGAGTTCTGCGCCACCCGACTGTCGCATGTGGACGAGTTGGTGCACGACTGGGTCCGGTCGGCGGAGTTCGACGCCCTGCTGGTGGACACCGTGCGATCCACCTATCCCCCGCAGGAACACGACCGGTTCATCGCGCACTTCCGTGGACTGCTGGGTGCCTGGGCAACGGATGCGGCCGGTTCCCGGTGAACGAACCCGAGCCCCGCGGGTGAATGGTCCGCGGGGC
>Ga0075431_100001891_pt1 | contig 19849 bp, 12 predicted proteins | sample RhiMetdeltSRZDD5_FD_75297 | JGI IMG/M metagenome (GOLD analysis project Ga0075431, IMG submission 75297) | Populus rhizosphere microbial communities from Tennessee, USA - Rhizosphere MetaG P. deltoides SRZDD5 | ecosystem: Host-associated > Plants > Roots > Rhizosphere > Soil | place: USA... | reverse complement strand
TAGCCTCAAGGGCAAGTCCAAGCCGCCAGAGATGCCCAAGCCGGTGCAGACCAAGGACTCCGCCGAGCTGATCCGCGTCGGTCTGCCAAGCGACTGGAAACTCGATCTTCCCAAGCAATGGACGAACGAGGGCGGAGTTCTGTCCAGGACACCGCCCAAGCGACAGGGCAGCGGCATCTTCTTCTCCGGCGTGAAGGCAGAGAAGTCCGGTAACGACCTGCGCTTTGGCAGCCTCAATCCGCTCGGTCAGGCCGTGCCGATGACGCCCGAGATGAGCAAGGTGGTCGGCACCGCGGCGGCCCGCCTAAGGCTCGATGCGCTCAACCAGCCCGCTTACAACCACTTCAAATCCACGCCGAAGGACATCACCGGCAAACCGCTGGTCGGCACCTATACGCGCCCCGAGCAGGTCTACGAGTCGCGCACGTTTATCCCGGTTCGGCGCATCATGACGGCGGTGCTCGAGCAGGTCGGGCCTGCGGGCGCCGACGCCAAGCCGCTGCTGGCCGCGCTCAATGAGCAGGTTGTGCTGACCACGCCGGCGCATCAGTTCGCATTGCCGGAAGGTCTCGGCAATCGCGTGCTGGCCTACAGCACGGAGGGCACCGGCGGTGTACTGCACACCCACATCGATCAGCTGGTGCATGAGCTAAAGAAACAGCACATGCGCGTCGTCAAGCTGATGACCCTGTTCAGCTGGTATGTCGACAAGGAGAATCCCACCGCTCCGACCTCCTACGCGCAGGGCGGCACCTTGAAGGAGATCCTCGCCGATTCCGTCGGCGCCACCTGGCATTCCGGTGGCTACTCGGCTGGTTTTGACGAGAAGGGCCGGCCCACCACCGTCAAGAGCGACTGGCCGACCGACTACGGCCCGCTGACTGACAAGGCTTACATCAGCTACAACGCCCACTTCATTGGTATCGACTACCAAGGCGGGGTACGCCGGCCGATCCCGGCCGAGACGCTGGCGGCCTACTACCGCAACGCCGATTTATGGGACGTGGCAGCGGCGCTCACCGTTCCCTTCGTCGACGAAGACAAGGACCCGATCTACCGCGAGTACTATTACAACCCGCTCGAGGGCTACGATCGGCGGACGCTGCAGCGCGTCGCCAACAACATGGCCAAGCTCAACAAGGAGCAGTTTCTGAAGCAGAACGGCGCGTTCTACTGCTCCGAGGGCCAATTCACGGTCGCCAACCTCGGGCCGCAGGAATATTCGCTGATCAAGAAGCGTGCTTTCGGCAATACGGCGCTTGGCAAGCTGATCGACACCTTCAATGCCGCCCCCGGCTACAAGGACATGCCGGTCGAGCGGCGCCGCGCCAATCCCATCATCGGCTGGAACTATCTCAAGCAGCTGGGGTCTGAGAAGGGCGGCATCAGCGAGGAGCAGTTCGAGCACGTCGAGGAGACGCAGCGCACCGCCATCTACCTCGAGTTTATCCCCGAGGACGTACGCGGCTGGCAGACCTATGGGCCGCGCGAGAAGGAAGGCCTCATTGCCCGCCCGATGACGGTTGCAACCATGGCCTGGAGCCTGCTGCGCCGCTATATGCCGCGTGAGGGCGTCGCCAACGCCATCAGCGCCGACGTGCTGCGCGCCTATCGCGTCGGCAATCCGAACGTGAAGAAGGCTGCGTTGGCACTGTGCGGCGGGCAGGCTCCCGACACACCCGAAGGGCAGGCCGCGCTTGCCAACATCTCGATTCGTGCCGCCACCGGCACGCTGATCGGTCTTCTCGCCAGCGACGAGATCAAGAACCTTATCCTCCTCAAAGGCGGCTTCGCCGAGGTGTTGACCAGCTGGGACAAGTCGAAGGTGCAGCGCGCCTACGACAGCTTTCTGGATATCCTGCGTGATGCCGATTACAGCTCGCAGGAGAGCCTGGACTCGGCTCTGCAGTCGGCCGATGAGCAGCTCAGCAACCTCAAGGTTTGGCGCCGCCACTACAACAAGAAGATCAATTTCACCTATCCCTGGCGTCAGACGCTCATGAAGTATGCGGCGCCCGTCTGCTTCGTCGCCTGGGCGCAGCAGCCGTTCATGGCTCGTACGGGCTGCATCCGCTACGTGACGACGGCGATGAACGCGCGGCAGGCCAAGACCAGCGGCTGAGCCGGGTCACGGCGCAGGCTCAACGGCCTCGCCGACGAGGATGCGGCAAGCGGGGCGTGCTTGGCGCAGGTCTCCAGCGCGTCCTGGCGCACGTTCTCGACGATTTCCAGCACCTCGCTCCGGTCAGCGCGCAATGTCACGCACAACACGTTCTACGCCCTTGGTGATGCGTGCCAGCCTGGCATAGTCGATCTTGTCCGGCGTATCACTCGGCCTGTGGTAGTGCGGATAGCGAAACGGCGCGGTATCGGTGAGCATGATGGCCGGAAATCCGAACTCGCTAAACGCCCAGTGGTCCGACCAGCCGATGCCGGGGATTGCATCGGGTGCCACCCCGCCGATGGTCGGGAAGGCTGTGTGCTGGCGCAAGGAGCCCAGTACCTCGTGCAGGAACTTGCGCGACGCCGGCATGCCAACCACCGCGATGAAATTGCCGACCGAGGGATAGACCAGGCCGAACGGTGGCGGAAACTCCTGCGACCCCGGCTTGTCTGAATAGTAGCCCATGGTCTCCAGCGAGATCATGCCGCGCACGCGTTCGCCGCGCTGCGAAAGTTGCTTGGCATAGCGCCAGCTCCCCATGTCGGGCGTGCGGAAGTAGGGTGGCTCTTCGTTGACGAATAGCACGTAGCGGATGCGCAGCTGTTCGGGCTTCCAGTCCTTGAGGAGCCGGGCCAGTTCCAGGGTGGCCGCCACGCCCGTGCCGTTGTCGTTGGCACCTGGCGCGTCATTCCAGGAGTCGTAGTGGGCCCCCACCACCAGCGTCTGCGCCCCGGGGGAGCCGTTCTGCGCCTCGCGCGTTGCTTCGATGTTGCGCACCGCCCGCCCCGCGACGTCGAAGATCTGCCGGTTGATGGGGTAGCCCTGTTCCTGCAGGACCCGCTCGATGTACTGCGCGGCCCGCTCCAGCGCCGCGTAATGCTTGACGTTGTGGGGGACGCTGGCGACGGCCGTCACGTGCGTCCGCAACCGCGCCGCGAGATCGCGCTCTTCCGCCGTTGCTTCCGGCAGCGGACCCTCGTGCGCCTTGCCCGGCACCGCCAGTGCATACCAAGCGGCGAAGGCGATGGCCCCTGTCGGCAACAGGATGAGGATGGCGACCCAGGTGATCCAGGACATTCGCTTCTTCATTCAGTCAGGACCCGCAGTCTCGAAAACATGCAATCCGGCGTTGCCGCCCACACACTATGCAGGAACATGTCGGCCTGTCATTGGCGCTGTCACCGAAGTGTCACTCATGGATGGTAGGTGCCGCACATGCGAAAATCACCATGCAAAACCTGCGGCCACCCCGGAAGTGCGGGAGCTGCCACGCATTTCGCAGCTGCGGTCGTGGCTTGCCCCGGCTAGGGAAGGCGCATCAGCGGCTCGCCCATGCGGATGGTGCTGCCGGTGGAAATCGATGCGCACAGCGCAAAGCCCTTCGGCGCCAGCACGATAATCGTCGAGCCATGCTCGAACCAGCCCATCTCATCACCCTTCCGGAACGGCGTGCAGCACGGGATTGCCTGCGGCTCACGGCGCGGATCAACCATGAGATCGGCAAACCGCAGGCGGATGCCGGCGACCAGAATGGCCGCCACCGGGACCAGCGTGACCAGATGACGGGTCGCCTGCAACCGAGTTCGGATCAGTGCGCGCTCGTTCTTGCAGAACAGCTTTGCCACGCGCTTCAGCGCGATCGGATTGACGTTCCAGGCATCGCCCCAGATGTGCGTCACCCGCTCCACCACGCAGTCGTGCGGCGCATGAAAGCGGTGATACATGGCCGCCGTCAGGCGCAGCGTCACGTAGCTGCCGTCGCGGTAGAACTCCACGAGGTCACGGTCGAGCAGCAGCTCCTCCAGGGCGTAGGCCGACCCCTTGATCTGCAGCAGCTCGCTGCCGGAGATCGTCCCGCCGGCACCGACGATGGCATCGCACGGGCTGACCAGCTCACCCGGGTCGGCATCGATCGGCCGCGCGCCGTCCTTGAGCTCGCGAATGAAGCAGTCGCGCAGGCTCTTGAAATGCGTCTCTTTGGCCTCGCTCAAGTCGAGGTCGCAGAACAGGCGCCAGACGCGGATCGACAGATCGCGCACCATCGGCTGCTCGATCCGGCTGAACCAGCCGACCAGGCTGGTTGCCAGCCTTCGCGGAATCCGATTGGTGAGCACGAAGTTGATGCCCTCGTGCTGGGTGATCTTGTCGATGACGGATCGGAAGGTCATGCCGCGTCGCTTCTTCCCATCGCATAGGTAGGCGGAGAATGGATCAGCTCTACACCACATACGCGCTCTACGGTCTCGGTGCAGTGGGCCTTGGGGTCGCTCTGGCCAAAGTCAGACGCCGCCTGCAGCTGTCGAAGGCCAAGCATCGCTCGCTGGCCGGCCATTCGCGCATGTCGCGCCGGCTTGCCGCGCTCATTCCGTTCTATGAGTTCGATGAGACTGAGTTCTTCCGGGCCGACAACGCGCCGGAACACGTTGCCGTCAGCCGGCGCGATGGGTTCATGCGTCTCGCGCAGATCTATCGGCAGCATTTCCCAAAGACGCGCCAGCTCACCTCCGAGGTCAGGGATACCGTCTCCGATCTGCAATTCACGTCTACCTATCGTGTGCCGTTCCAGTTCAGCCGCGTGGTGCGCGAGCACTTGAGCGCCGGATCGTTCTGGCAGTCGTCCGCCGGCGTCACGCTGACCGACCTCGACGGCAACACCTGCTACGATCTTGCCGGCTCGTACGGCGTCAACGTGTTCGGCTACGATTTCTACAAGGCCTGCATGAACAAGGGCTCCGAGCGCGTGCGTGATCTCGGTCCTGTGCTCGGCGCCTACCATCCCGTGGTCGCCTACAACGTAGCGCGTCTGACGCAAATCTCCGGCCTCGACGAGGTCTCGTTCCATATGTCTGGCACCGAGGCGGTCATGCAAGCGGTGCGGCTTGCTCGCTATCACACGCGCCGCACGCATCTGGTGCGCTTCTGTGGCGCCTACCACGGCTGGTGGGGCGATGTGCAGCCGGGAGTCGGCAACCCGATCCCGGCGCGGGAGAGCTTCACGCTGAAGGAGATGTCGGAGGATACCCTGCGCGTGCTGCGCACACGGCGCGACATTGCCTGCGTGCTCGTCAATCCGGTACAGGCGATGCATCCCAACGCTTCGCCGCCGGGGGACTCGGCGCTGGTGGACAGCTCGCGCAAGGCCTGCTTCGACCGGCAGGCGTACACGGCCTGGCTCAAGGAGCTGCGCGCCGTATGCGATGCGCGCGGCATCGTGCTCATTTTCGACGAGATCTTCGTCGGCTTCCGGCTGGCTCCGGGCGGGGCACAGGAATACTTCGATGTGCGCGCCGATCTCGTCACCTACGGCAAGACGCTGGGCGGCGGCCTGCCCATCGGCGTGGTGTGCGGCCGCAAGCACCTGATGAAGCGCTATCGCGATGATCGCCCGGTCGACGTCTGTTTCGCGCGCGGCACCTTCAACTCGCACCCTCACGTGATGGGTGCGATGTACGAGTTCCTGCAGCGCCTCCATGACGCGGACGTCCGTGCCCTTTATGACAATCTCGACGAAATCTGGAACGGGCGCGCGGAGCGCCTCAATCAGCGGCTGCGCGAGCAAGGTCTGCCGGTGCAGGTCGCCAACATGTCCACCATTTGGACCGTCACCTACACACAACCCTCCCGCTACAACTGGATGCTGCAGTTCTACCTGCGGAGCGAAGGGCTGGCGCTCAGCTGGATCGGCACCGGCCGGTTGATCTTCAGCCTCAACTACACCGCGGACGACTTCCAGGCCGTGGCGGACCGCTTCGTCGCAGCCGTACGCACCATGCATGAGGACGGCTGGTGGTGGGCCGATGCCAGTTCGCAGGCGACGCCCATCAAGCGGCAGATCCTGCGGGAGATTATCTCGCACGTGCTGACTGGCCGTCCCCGCCAGGCCGCGCCGCTGAAACCCGCGGCCTCGGCCACGTAGAGCTGCAAGCACGGCAAAGCCGTCGTCCTCTGGCTTGTCCTGAGGATCCAGCCGTCCACAGTCGCCCGAGCAATCTGATGGGCGCCTGGTCGGGGCGAGCCCGACCAGGCGCAATAGGCTTTGCGTCGACTGCATCGGCACCGCGAGCCGGCGTTGCCCTAGCTAGCCGCGCTTGCGTCCGGCGGCCGCCACAGCCTCGTCCTGTTCGTCGAGGTGATGCTGCCCGTGCCGCGGATCGATCAGCTCGCCGCGCGCCAGGTAGAGCGGCGCCCTGTAATAGAGCTTGATGTCGTGGAATGGGTCGGTGACGATCTTGGTCGCCCACACGAGGCCGGTCTGCACGTCCTTGAGGAAGAACAGGTGTACGGTGCGGAAGATCAACCCGCCGATACCAATCGCAAGCCACATCAGGGCAACGTTGTGCACGAAGCCGGCCGTGTCGGTGTGCGGCTCGAAGATGCCAAACAGCGTCGGATCAATATAGAGGGCCAGCGGCGACAGTGCCCAGATGCTCATCAGCACCACCTTGCGTTGCAGGTTGTAGCCGACTTTGATCTCTTCCTTGTGCTCGTGCGTTGCCTGATTGATCTCGTCGTAGTGCCTGGGCTCGAAGAAGAAGTGTCCGGCCTGCCGGCTGGTCATGCCGATCAGCCACGCGATCAGCACCGCGGTGGCGGGACTCTTGAACACGATTACATAGGCGCACACGAAGCTGAGTGCACTCAGCAGGTGCAAGGATTGATTGATGCGGCTGTGGTGATAGTAGCGATGATCATCCCACCGTTGCTCGCGCAAGGCGTCAAGAAAGCCGCTCATCTGCTCGATCCTCATTCAGCGTTAGGGTTCAGGGCTTAGGCTCAGGTGCACTCAAACGATGTCGCTTGCTTCCAGCCGGCCAGCATCGGCTGCAGTCGCAGTCTTGCCGAACCGGATCAGCGAGAAATGCCCGAGCGGCGGAACGGGCTGGCGCTCGATCAGGCGCACGTTGTGGCGTGTCCGCTGTGCCCACTGCTCGAACCGTTGCCAGGGAAACTCGGAGCGCCAGCCGAGCTTGGTGGCCAGCGGCTGGAACCATGCCTCGAACTTGCGCCGGGCGCCGTCCTCGGCACCCACACGATTGATGATCACGATCTCCCCGCCCGGCTTCAGCACGCGGGCGAACTCGTCGAGCGCCATCTCCGGATGCGGCACGGTGTTGACCACGTAGTGGGCGACCACGACATCGAAGGACGCATCGGGGAAATCGAGATGCTCGGCATCCATGATGGCGAGGTCCTCGACGTTGCTCAGCCGTCGGGTTTCGACCTTCTGCCTGGCCTTGCGCAGCATCTCCTCGGAGAGGTCGATGCCGAAGATGCGGCTGTCGCGGGAGTAGTAGGGGAGCGACAGCCCCGTGCCGACGCCGACTTCCAGAATGCGGCCTCCGACCCGGTCACTGGCCGCGATCGCAGCTCGCCGGGCCCTGGCAAAAACGGCGCCGAATACGAAGTCATAGACGGGTGCCCAGCGCGCATAGACTCGAGTTACGGCCTGCCTGTCGATGTCCACTGTCATTGCGTGTCGTGCCTGCTGCCGTATTGAGGACGCGTGACATTTGCCTGTTGCTCAGTCGTCATCATGGCGCACACTGGGGTATACGCTCCCTACTGTCGGTCCATGGTTGGAAACTTGTCCGCTTCCGATACCTGCCCGCTCCGCAGACAGACGAATCTGCGTGGCATGCGCAAGCAGGCTGGCTTGTAAGCAGCTTGGGTGACAGTTTGATGTCGTCACAATCGCGCAGGCGTAGCGTGGCGATGCATGCGACGCCTGCGCAACACGTCGCTGGTCGCGTCGGCTGCTGAGACAGCTTATTTGTCTACGGTGCCAAGTGCTGCGGCATGGCCGGGCGCGTGCCGGCGCGCCGGGTGGTGCGCGCCGCCGCTACGCGGGCTGCCGCGGCGGCGCTGACGTTGCCGATGTTGTTCAGGAACAGCTCGGCAGTCCTGGCCCAGGTGAAGCGGGATGAATCCTCCCGCACCTTGGCACGATCCAGCGTGAGTGCCGCACGTGCCGCCTTGCCGAGGTCCTCGTCGAGAAATCCGCTGACGCCCCGTTCGACGATATCGATCGGACCCGTCACCGGATAGGCGGCTATCGGCACACCCGACGCCATCGCCTCCAGCAGGACAAGGCCAAACGTGTCCGTCCTACTCGGGAAGACGAACACGTCTGCCGATGCATAGTGACGGGCCAGATCCTCACCGGCCCTGGGCCCGGTGAACGTGACGTCGGCAAAGCGGTGCTTGAGCGCCGCCAAGTGCGGCCCACCGCCGACCACGACCTTTCTGCCCGGCAGATCGGCTGCCAGAAATGCTTCGATGTTCTTTTCCTTGGACACACGGCCAACGTACAGGAACACCGGCTGGTCCGAGCCGAACAGGCGAACTTCGCGCGGGCGGAAGAGTGCGGCATCGACGCCCCGCGTCCACGGCATCAAATGCTTGAACCCGCGCCGGCGCAGTTCCGTGCCCAGGGACGGGGTCGCTACCATCGTGCCGGCCCCGGCATTGTGAAAGCGGCGCAGCAACGTGAAGCTCCAACTGGTCGGGATGGAGAGCAGAGCGCACGCGTACTCAGGGAACTTGGTGTGATAGGCGGTCGTAAACGGCCGGCTGGCGCGTAGGCAGAACGAGCGCGCCATCAATCCAACTGGCCCTTCCGTGGCTACGTGCACGAAATCGGCACGGGCCGACTCGATCAAGTCGTCGGCGCGCCTGCGGTCAGGGATCGCCAGGCGAATGCTGCTATAGGCCGGGCAGGGCAGCGAGCGAAACTCCGACGGCGACAGGAAAGTAATCTCGGTGCCTTGCGCGCGCGCCTCTTCGGCAAGCCTTTCATAGGTGCGCACCACGCCGTTGACCTGCGGGTGCCATGCATCGGTCGCGATCAGGATGCGCATGCCGAGCGCCCGTCTCCGATTCGTCACGTTGACGTGGCGAACCAAAGCGCACGTGCATTGCAGTGGTGTGACGGCGATGTTGCCGAGAGCGATCCGAGGCGGCGCATCCGGCGTAATCTGCCTTTTGCCGCAGCAACCTCACGCGACCTTCACCGAGCTGTCACGCAGCCTCGCCAACACGTGCGTATGGCAGCTCACACCCGCAAGAGACGATTGCCCGTGCAATACACACAGTCGTGGTTCGATCGGCCGGCGCAGGTGCTGCTGGGAACGATCGTTGCGCTCGGTCTGTTGCGCGCGGTGCTGGCAGCATTTATCGGACTGACCGACGATGAAGCCTACTACCGCCTGTGGGCGCTCGCGCCGGCGTGGGGCTATCTCGATCACCCGCCCATGGTCGGCTGGATGATGGCAGCGGGCCGGTGGATCGCCGGCGACACGGCATTCGGCGTTCGCTTGGGCGCGGTGCTCACGGCATTGCTGGGACCGCTGGTGTTGTGGCGTTCGATCAACATCCTGTTCGGGCCCGCAATTGCGCGCCGCGCCGTGTGGATCGCGCTCGCCATGCCGCTGATGGCCGTCGGTGGCATTATCATGACGCCCGATACGCCCTCGGTTCTGTTCTGGGGGCTTGCGGCGTGGGCGTTGGTGGAGCTGTACGCCACGCGCAACGCCTATTGGTGGCTGGTCATCGGAGTGTGCGCCGGCCTAGGGCTGCTGTCCAAGTACACCAATCTGTTCGTGGGTGCCGGCATCGTACTGTGGCTGGCCTGGGGTGCGGGCAACTGGCGTTGGCTGCGGAGTTGGCAGCCGTGGACCGGCGGCGCGATCGCTATTGTGCTGGCGTCGCCGGTCGTGTTGTGGAACGCGCAGCATGAGTGGGCGTCGTTCGCCAAGCAGTTCGGCCGGGCCGGACGCGGACAGGGCTGGACGCTCACCTATCTTGCTGAGCTGATCGGCGCGTTCGTCGGTCTCGCGAGCCCGATCATTGCCCTTCTTGCCATCGTCGGCTTGGCACAGGTTGTCCGCCTCGCCGTCCGAGAACGCAGGCCGGCGCCCATCCTGCTCGTCTCGGGGCTCGTTCCGCTGCTTGCCTATTTCTTGCTGCATGCACTGCACAGCCGCGTGCAGGCCAACTGGCTTGCACCGCTTTATCCTGCATTCGCCATCTGCGCCGCGATCGCCATGGCGCGCGCGTCCGGCGCATGGCTGCACCGGCTCGCAAGCTGGGCGGTGCCGGTGGGATTTCTGTGCTCGGCGCTGCTCTACGCGCATGCGCTGTATCCCCTACACATCCCGGCATATAGTAAGGACCCGAGCGCGCAGATGCACGGCTGGCAGGCACTGGCCGAGGAGGTGGATGCGATGCGGCGCGCGCACGGTGCCTGCCGGATCGCGACCTCCAGCTACGCCACCACGGGACAACTGGCATTCCAGCTACGAGGGCGGGCTACGGTGGCGCAGCTCGACCAACACTTGCGCTACATCCATCTGCCGCCGCTGGACACAAGGACGCGCAGTTGTCCCGCGCTGTATGTGGAGCTTGGGCGCCGGCATGAGCGCGATTTGCTCGACGCCCAATTCGCCAGTGTCACGGACCTCGGCGTGCTCGAGCGTCGCTATGCCGGCGTGCCGCTCGCCCGTTATGTGGTGCACCTGTTGGCTCAGCCTCGTCTCGGCAGTCGCGCAACGGGCGTCGGTGCGCTGCGGTGATCGAGCAACACGTTGAATTCGTCACGTGCCCGTCAACAAAGCTACACGTCGACGGATCATTATACCGGCTCTCATGCATCGGATGGTGGGGGGGCCGCGTGTCCGCATTCGTATCTGCAATTCTTTTGGCGAGCCGGCGCCTGCGCGAGCAGCTTGTCACGCTGCTGATTGGTGCCGGCGGGACTGCATTGCTCGGTGCCTGCGTATTTCGCTACGTCGCCTATAGCGAATGGACGGCAGGAGAGGCGTTGGCAGCGCTCTGGCCGCTCTACCTGGCGGGAGCCCTGTCCCTTGTGCTGGGTTGGCTGCTTGAGCGGGATGCGACCTGAGCGAGCCTGCGACCGTCAGTTCGCCTGTCCGACGTCCAGACTGGCCGGCTGCGTCCACATGCCAAATGGCTGCTTGGTCAGCCGGCTATTGTAGTAACGTTCGTCGCCGGTGATCTCGGCGCCGATCCAGGCCGGCATCTCAAACTGCTGCTGCTCGTGCCCAAGCTCGATTTCGGCGATTACCAGACCGGCATTCTCGCCCTCGAATACGTCGATCTCCCAGGTCAGGCCATGCCATGGCACGTGATGGCGAACCTTCTCGATGCTGGCGCCCTGGCGCAGCGACAGCAGCGCCTCGGCATCGGTCAGTGGGATCGGGTATTCGTACTCGAGACGGCGCAGTCCCGCCTTGCGCGACTTGATTGTCAGCGTGGCCGAGTTCGTGTCCACGATACGGATGCGGGTGGAAAAGCCGCCGTCCTGTGCCAGATAGGCTTGGCGCAGCCGCACGCGGCCGTTGACCAGTGAGCGCCACGCGTTGCTGCGCAGCAGGAACTTGCGCTCGATTTCTATCGCCATGTGCCAGGCTATCTCTTGTCGGAAGGCACCCAAAAGCTAGCCAAATGGGAAACGTCTTTCAACGCTGCTGGCAGTTCGTTAACAGCCTGTTGAAAACTTCGTGTGAGCCCGGCGGGCTATCCAATTGAATTCATGTGCAGGACCGCTTTCAGCTTAGGTGATGCACCCGCTGCAACCCGTATATTTGCATCGGTAGTCCCACCTCGCGCGCCTTGATCTGCAGGGCCAGGATCAGCGAGTAGAAGCGCGCCTGCATCAGATTTCCGCCGTGGAACCACAGCGCCTCTTGCTGGGTCGGCTTCCACATGTTGCGCAACTCGCCCTCCCACGGACCCGGGTCTTTGGCGGTGTCGGAGCCGAGGCCCCAGCACTTGCCGACCTTGTCGGCGACTTCTTGGCTGATCAGCTGCGCCGCCCAGCCGTTCATCGAACCGTAGCCTGTGGCGTAGACGATGAGGTCGGCCGGCAGCTCGGTTCTGTCCGTCAGCACGACCGAGGTCTCGGTCAAATTCTCCACCCTGACCCGGCTCTGCAACTTTATGCTGCCGTTGGCCACCAGCTCGCAGGCGCCGACGTCGATGTAGTAGCCCGATCCGCGGCGAACGTACTTGGCGTGGATGCCGGACCCGTCCTCTCCGAAGGTGAAGAGAAACCCCGCCTGGTCGAGCCGCTCATAGAGGTCGCGGTCGCGGCGCTGGATTTCCTCGTAGACCTTGGCCGCCCTCCTCGGCGCGATCCGGTGCGGCATTGAGGCGAGCGTCAGATCGGCGATGTCGGTGGTGATGCCGCTGGCCACCGCCTCCTCCGAATAGAGCGGTCCCAGCGCCAGCTCCATCAGCGATTCGGAACGAGCCACCACCGTCGGCGAGCGCTGCACCATCGTCACGTCGGCACCGTGCTCCCACAGGTCGGCGCAGATATCGTGCGCGGAGTTGTTCGAGCCGATCACGACGCAGCGCCGGCCCGCGTAGCCGGCTCCCGATTTGAATTTGCTCGAATGGCACTGCTCGCCGCGGAACTTCTCCGCCCCCGGAAAGCGCGGCACCTCGGGCACGCCCGACATGCCGGTCGCCAGCACCAGCTGCTTGGGACGCAGGCAGACGCTCTCTCCGCCACGATTGACGACGATGGCCCACTCCTTGCGAACCTCGTCGTAGCGGGCGCTCCTGCACTCCGTCGAGGTCCAGACATTTAGCTCCATGATCCTGGCGTACATTTCCAGCCAGTCGCCGATCTTGTCTTTCGGCGAGAACACCGGCCAGTGATCCGGGAACGGCAGATACGGCATGTGGTCGTACCAAACCGGGTCATGCAGGCAGAGCGACTTGTAGCGATTGCGCCAGCTGTCGCCGACCTGCGCGCTGCGCTCGACGACCAGGGTTGCGACGTCAAGGCGCCGTAGTCGCGCTGCCAGCGCCAAGCCACCCTGGCCGCCGCCGACAATGAGACAGTACGGCTGCTGCGTGTAGCCGAGCGAGGCTTGCTCCGCTGTCCGACGCTCGAGCCACGTCGCGCGGTTCTTGTGCACGCCGTGCTCGACGCCCCTGTCGCGGGCGGAGCCGCACTTCTCCTCGAACCCCTTCAGCGATTGCGCCGCCGTCAGGAAGGTCCAGGCCCGACCGTCCTTCAGCCTGACGAGGCCCCGGCCGCGCGCGAGCTTGGTCTCGAAGGTGAAGCGCACCTCTGTGACGCCGGCTGCCTCGCGTGCCTCGCCCTCGATGCGAAAATTGCTTGGTTCGGTGGCTGCAAGAGTGGCCGACAGGAAGGCTGCGATCTGTTCCTTGCCCTCCATCGTCTTAATGTTCCAGGTGAAGGCAACCATGTCGCGCCAGAAACATTCATCATCGTCAAACAGCGTCAGAACCGCTGGCACGTCGGTGTCCGCGAGGGTAGTTTCGAGGTCTCGCAGCCAAGCGGCAGCGCGATGATTGGCGTCGGCGGTGGTCATGATGATCGGGTCGCTTCAGGTGCGGGCGGGCAGGCCGAGCAGGCTGCGCGCCTCCCCGACGGTCGCAAGCTTGCCGCCCAGCTCGCCAATGATGCGCACGGCTTTCTCCACCAGCGCCGCGTTGCTGGGAGTGGGCGTGCCCCTGGCCAGATGCACGGTATCCTCCATGCCGATGCGGCAATGGCCACCGAGAATGAAGGCCTGCGCCAGCATCGGGAAGGCATAGCGGCCGGGACCAAACGCGGCCCACTCGCAGTTCTTGGGCAGCAGCGACTTGGCGAGCAGCATCGCCTCCGGCGTTGACGGCATGCCGTACTTGATGCCGGTGACGATTTGGAACAGCGCCGGCAGTTTCAGGGTACCTTCCGACACCAGATCCTGCGCCATCACCAGGTCGCCGGTGTCGAACACCTCGAGCTCTGGCTTGACGCCGGCGGCATACATGCGCTCGGCCATGATGCGCAGGTTGCGCGGCGTGTTGATCACGGCGCCGCCGCCGAACCACATGGTGTTGAGGTCGAGCGTGCACATCTCGGGCTTCAGCTCGACGATGTGCTCGGTGCGGATCTCGGGCGTCTTGAAGAGCGTTCCCGGCGCCGGTTTGGCGGGATCATCATCGCTCGGAATGAAGCGTCCGCCGGGGCCGCAGGTGAGGTTGATGATCAGGTCGGTGTCGCAGCCGCGGATGCGCTGCACGACTTCGCGATAGTACTCGATCTTCATGCTGGGGCGGCCGGTATCGGGCTCGCGCACGTGGATATGGCAGATGGCGGCGCCGGCCTTGGCCGCGCCGATGCAGGCATCTGCGATCTCGGCGGGGGTGACGGGGAGGGCTGGGTTGTGCTCGCGCGTTGGAAACGTGCCCGTGACCGCGCAGGTGAGAATGGTGGGTTTCATCGTCTAGGTCGTTTACTCCGTCGTGCACCACCAGTGCACTACGGATCGACCACCACCGCAAGCATTGCGTGGGGATGGCAGGGGTCAGTCTGGCGCATCACTGCCAGAACTGCGAGGCTGCAATGGCGAAGTTCAGGTTCTGCGAGTCCTGGATGGTGAAGGTCGTGACGCCGATCAGGTTGCCCCGGTCGTCGAACAGCGCGCCGCCGCTCGAGCCCTTAGACACGGGTGCGGTGATCTGGATGAACTGCGTATCGTCCGCTCTCCTGAGCCCGGACACCAGGCCATTGCCGAGTGTATTGACCATGCCTTTCGGTGAGCCGATCGTATAGACGGTCTCCCCCACCGCCAGGCTGGCGTAGTCGCGAAAGCCCTGCACGGGCTCCAGTTCGCCGTCAAGGACACGCAGATTGCATCGGTCGGTCAGGCGATCGGCCGAAACGACTTCGGCCGTGAACTGCGCTGTCGCATTAACGAGCACGATGAGCTCGGGTGGCGCCACAACGTGACAGTTGGTGATCGCCTCGCGCTGCGAGACCGCCACCGCAGATCCGCGGAATTGCCCGCGTGTCGTGACCGCGTAAACGGATCGGTTGAGTTTGTTGAAGAGCTGGCTTGGCGTAAGCGGCGTCTCCAGGACCCGCGCGGGCTTCTGGGATGGTGTGCGCCAGGGAGGCAGATCGGGTGCGGACACGCTCACCAGCGCCGGCCACGGCTTAGGGGGCTTGACGGTCTGGATCTGGGCGACTTGCGCTTTGCTCGGCGCATCGACGGGCTGCAGCGTAGCGCGCTGCGGTGACTGCTCGGGCACGAGCAGCCGCTCAACCATCGCGCAACCGCATAGAAGCAACAGTACGAGACTGATCGAAGCCTTCATGCGCCCCTCACTTGGCGCGAGCAGGGTATGCGGGATTCGGGCGGCAGCAGAGCGCCACGGTATTGCTGCCTGTGGATTTTTCCGCTGTCCTGCAAAGGACTTGGGCGGATCTAGCAGCCCGGTGCAGGCGCGGTTTCTCGACGCGGTCATTACGTTGCCACGACCGCCCCATAGCTTGTGCTCTTGCGGGTTCAAGCAAAGGGAGTTCCCGAGGTGCGCGCCCGTAAAGGTGTATTTAAACCGGTATTAGCGTTCCTGTTCGCCCTGGCGCTCGGCAATGTGCTCGCCGTTGGCGTGGTTATTGCGCAATCGCAGGGGGAGACCGAGACCCTCAACCGTCAGGCGGCCGAGCTGTTCCAGGCGCGCAAGTTCAGCGAGGCGCTGCCGCTCGCCGAGAAGGCCCTGGCACTCGGAGAGAAGGAGTTTGGTCCCGATGATGAACGCGTTGCCGAGTTGCTTAACAATGTTTCGCTGATCCACCGCGCGCAGAGCCGGTTCGCGGAGGCCGAGCCATTTCACAAGCGCGCTCTGGCCGTGCAAGAAAGGCTTCTGGGTCCCGAGAACGCCGCGGTCGGCAAGACCCTCAGGCTGCTCGGTGAGCTGCATGTCCTGCAGAAGCGCTACCCCGAGGCTGAGGCAGTCTACAAGCGCGCCGTTGCCGTCATGGAGAAGGTGCGCGGCCCTGATCACCTGGATGTGGTGGAGGTCCTCAACGGTCTTGCGATCGCCTACCGGATGCAACGACGCTTCGCGGAGGTCGATCCCCTGTATCAGCGCGCCGTCGCCATCACCGAGAAGACGAAAGGGCCCGACCATGCCGATGTGGCCGCAGCCCTTGACCGGCTGGCGACCCTGCATGAGGTACGGGGACGCTACGCCGACGCGGACACGCTCTACCAGCGTTCGCTCGCCATCAAGGAGAAAGCGTTGGGGCCGGATCACCCGGAACTGGCGGCCACGCTCGACAAGATGGCATCAGCACATCGCACGCAGGGAAAGTATGCGGAGGCCGAGCCGCTCTATAGGCGCGCGCTGGCGATCAAGGAGAAGGCGCTCGGGCCTGACCATCTGCAGGTCGCCACCGCCCTCAGCGAGCTCGCCCGACTGCACGAGACACGCCAGCAATACGCGGAAGCTGCACCGCTTTACAGACGCGTGCTTGAGATTCTGGAGAAGGCCCATGGGCCCGACCACCGCGACGTGGCAACGGCGCTGCATCGGCTCGGCATGGCGCACCAGATGCAGAAGCAGTACGCGGAGGCCGAGCCGTATTACAAGCGGGCACTGGCCATTGCCGAAAAGACGCGCGGGCCGGATGACCCTGAGGTGCGCGCCTGGCTCGATCGGCTGGCCACGCTCTATGACGTACAGCGCCGCCATGCAGAGGTCGAGCCGCTGTATCAACGCTCGCTCGCCATCATGGAAAGGGCGCGCGGGCTCGAGCATCAGGACCTGCTGAGCCCGCTGAACAATCTTGCCTTCCTGTATCTGCAGCAGCGTCGCTACGCCGATGCCGAGCCGTTGTTCAAGCGCGCGCTGGCGATTGTCGAGAAGCAGCGCGGGCCGGACGATCCTTCGCTCCGAAATCCGCTCAACAACCTGGCCATGCTCTACAAGCGCCAGGGACGCTTGGCTGATGCCGAGCCACTGTATAAGCGCGCGCTGGCGCTTGCCGAGAAGGATCGCGGTGGTCCTGACAACGCATATGTACAGGCGGCACTCAACGACCTGATCGACGTTTATCAGGAGCAGGCTCGCTTCTCCGAGGCCGAGCCGCTGATGCGCCGCCTGTTCGTTGCCGCCGAGAAGAAATACGAGGCCGAACCACACAACGCCATCAGCCATATGAGCTTGCACCAGGCCCTCAACCGATTTGGCCGGCTGCTGCAGGACACCGCTCGCTTGGCCGAGGCTGAGACACTGTTCCGCCGGGCGCTGGCCATGGACGAGAAGCGGTGGGGACCTGTCGATCAACATGTGTTCACGGACCTCATCAACCTCGGCGGCTTGCTGCAGGAGACCAACCGGCTGGCCGAAGCCGAGCCACTCTTCCGCCGTGCGCTCGCGCTCGCCGAGGCCTATGGACCAGGCCACGAGCAGGCGAGAGCTCTCAACAGCCTGGGCGCCTTGCTCAGGGAGATGAACCGTCTGTCAGAGGCCGAAACGCTGCATCGTCGTGCGCTGCCGCTGACGGAGAGCTTCGGCTACGATCCCCATGTCGCCTCGACGCTCGGCAACCTGGCGGGATTGCTTCAGGATGCCAACCGGTTGGAGGAGGCCGAGCCGCTCTATCGCCGTGCGCTCGCGCTCAACGAGAAGACCTTCGGTCCGGACCATCCCAACGTCGCCATCCCGCTCAACAATCTCGCGACTCTGCTGCAACTCGACAGGCGCTTTTCGGAGGCCGAGACGCTCTATCGTCGCGCGCTCGCTATCGGCGAGAAGGCCTACGGGCCAGATCATCCGCGGGTTGCCACGCGTCTTGGCAACCTGGCCGACCTGTTGCAGGACACCGACCGGCTCGCCGAGGCCGAGCCCCTGATGCGGCGCGCGTTGGCCATCGATGAAGCGAGCTACGGACCCGATCATCCCAAGGTCGCCAAAGGTCTCAACAACCTCGCCAGGCTGCTCAAGGACACCAAGCGGCGGACCGAGGCCGACGGCCTTGTGCAGCGCGCACTTGCCATCGACGAGAAGAGCTACGGCCCGGCGCACGGCCGCGTTGCCACCGATCTCAACAATCTGGCGGTCCTGCGCAGCCTTGAGGGCCGGTGGGCGGAGGCCGTGGTGTTGTACGCGCGCGCCAAGCCGATCCTGATCGGACGCGGTAGCGAGGTCGAGGCAGGCTTTGCGAAGGCCAAGCTCACCCAAAACTCCTGGTCGCTGCGCCACTATGCGCGTGCAACGCATCGGGCTGCCGCAAAAAACGCGACCGCGCGCGAGCAGGGCTTCGAGCTGGCGCAATGGGCATTGCAGACCGATGCTGCGGATGCGCTGGCGCAAATGTCGGCCCGCTTCGCCAAGGGGCAAGGCCCCCTCGTGGACCTGGTGCGCGAGCGCCAGGATCTGGTGGCGCGCCGGCAAAGCGAGGACAAGCGCCTGCTCGCTGCCGTCGGCCGGTCGGATGCGCCCGTGATCGAGGCTTTGCGGGCCTCGATCGCCGATCTCGACAAAAGCCTGGTGCGGGTCGATGCGCAGCTGAGCGGCGCATTTCCGGACTACGCCGGCCTCGCCAACCCAAAGCCTTTGACCACGGCCGAGGTGCAGGGTCTGCTCAAGGCCGACGAAGCACTGGTCCTCTTTCTCGATGTCAGGCAGCTCAGCGACCTGCCTGAGGAAACGCTCGTCTGGGTGCTTACCAAGAACGCTGCGACTTGGTACAGCGTCGCCTTGGGCACGCGGGCCCTCGCCGACAGCGTGACGACGCTGCGCTGCGGCCTCGACCAGACGCTGTGGTCCGACGACGACGGCGCGGAGACCTGCCGGGCTGCATTGAAGGGACCAGCCGGCCGCGACTTGAACGAGCAGGCCTCGCCAGGCCTGCCCTTTGACGTCGCTCGTGCGCATCAGCTCTATACGGCGCTGTTCGGCCCCGTCAAAGAGGCGATCAAGGACAAGCAGCTGCTTGTCGTTGCTTCAGGTCCGCTCGCGAGTCTGCCGTTCAGTGTGCTCGTCACCGCCCCGCCCAAGACGGCCAGCGCGGCCAAGGTTGCGGACTACCGCCAGGTTGCCTGGCTCGGCGCCCGCCAGCCGATCAGCGTGCTGCCTTCGGTGGCGAGCCTCGCCGCCCTGCGTCGGCTTGCCAAGAGCTCGGCGGCGCCTGATCCGTTCCTCGGCTACGGCGACCCGGTGCTCGTCGGCCAGCCGGGCTGCGGCAAGGTGGCGGTGCCCGACAAGTGTCCCGACCAGGAGATCGAGGTAACGGCAAGCGCACGGCCCGTGACACGCGGCGCCAAGGGCCCGCGCGCCCTCGCCGGCTACTTCCGTGATGGCCAAGCCAACGTGGCCGAGGTTGGCAAGCTGTGCCCTCTGCCCGACACGGCGCACGAGCTCAGATGCGTCGCCCGCAGCCTGGGGGCGGACCCGGGCGCGGTTGTGCTCGGCAAGGCTATGACGGAGGCCGCCGTCAAGGCAGCACCGCTCAGCCGCTATCGCATCGTGCATTTTGCAACGCACGGTCTGCTGGCCGGCGAGACGGCCCAACTCATCGCGGCACGGGCTGAGCCCGCACTCGTTCTGTCGCCGCCCGATGGGGCGACCGAAGAGGACGACGGCTTGCTCACCGCCTCCGAAGTGGCCGGCCTGAAGCTCGACGCGGACTGGGTGGTCTTGTCGGCTTGCAACACTGCCGGCGGCGACGGCCGCAGTGCCGAAGCGCTGTCCGGACTGGCCCGGGCCTTCTTCTATGCCGGCGCCCGCGCACTGCTCGTGTCGCACTGGCCGGTCAACTCGTACGCCGCCACCATGCTGACCAGCCGCACCTTCGCCGAGATGCGCAAGTCCCCAACCATCGGCCGGGCGGAGGGCTTTCGCCGCGCCATGCTC
>Ga0075431_100001884_pt1 | contig 19894 bp, 20 predicted proteins | sample RhiMetdeltSRZDD5_FD_75297 | JGI IMG/M metagenome (GOLD analysis project Ga0075431, IMG submission 75297) | Populus rhizosphere microbial communities from Tennessee, USA - Rhizosphere MetaG P. deltoides SRZDD5 | ecosystem: Host-associated > Plants > Roots > Rhizosphere > Soil | place: USA... | reverse complement strand
CCGTACTCCCGGCAGGTCAACTGCGAGACGTTGGCCACCGAGATTCCCGGATCGGAGTTCGTCACGCCGGGAGCCCTGCCGGTGGCCGCCGAAACGCCCGGCAACTCGACGCTGACCCGTGATCCTGGCGGTCGCTACCAGTACCCGTGGCAGACCGAGGAGGGCTGGGTCGACACCTGCAGGGAGTTCGTCCTGACACTCGACAACGGCGAGCAACATCGGGCCTACTTCCGGTTCGTCGAGTCCGACTAGGGGTGTCCGCCGCGGCCCTGGCGGCGTGAGGGAAGGCAGGCACGGAGCCCGGTGGGGACTGGCTGGCCCCACTCCCACACCGCGGCTCCGTGCCTGATCCTCGCGATTGGGGCCATTAGGGTCAGGCCATGCCCTACCTCACTACCGAGCGGCTCGACGCCGCCGGTCTGCGGCTCGACGCCGCCGGCCCGGTCCTGACGATCACGCTGAATCGTCCCGACGTACGCAACGCGCAGACGCCGGCGATGTGGCGGGCGCTGGCCGCGATCGGATCGGCGGTCGACGGAGACATCCGCGTCGTCGTACTGCGCGGAGCGGGTCCGTCGTTCTCGGCCGGACTCGACCGGCGGATGATGACGCCCGAGGGCATCGACGGCGAGCGCAACCTGCCTGAGATCGCGGCCCTGCCGGACGACGTCGCGCTGGCGCAGATCGGGGCGTACCAGGAGGCGTTCACCTGGTGGCGCCGACCCGAGATCCTGAGCGTCGCGGCAGTGCAGGGAGCGGCGGTGGGCGCGGGATTCCAGCTCGCTCTGGCCTGCGACCTCCGGGTGATCGCCGACGACGCGCGATTCTGCATGCGAGAGCCGGCTCTCGGCTTGGTGCCCGACCTGGGCGGCACGAAGCCGCTCGTCGAGGCCGTGGGCTATGCCCGCGCTCTCGAGATCTGCGCCACTGGGCGATGGGTCGACGCCCACGAGGCGGTCGACTCCGGGTTGGCGACCGTTGGCGTCCAGGCGCCCGAGCTCGACGGCGCGGTGTCGGACCTGGTCGCCGCCCTGACGGTGGCGCCGGTGGCGGCGGTACGGGCGACGAAGGCGCTCCTCCGGGATGCCGCCGGCCGGTCGTACGCCGCGCAACTCGACGCCGAACGACGGGCGCAGCTCGGCAGGCTGCGGGACCTGGCCGCCGGACTCGGGACCGGACCCACCGATCTCGCCCGGTGACCCTCCCAGAGGGCATCATGATGGCGGAGTGTTCTGCCCGCATTGACACCGGGAGCGACGTGACCGGCCCAGCGCAACGACTACGCGGACTGATGGCGCTGATCGCCATCCTGGCACTGCTCGGCGGCGTGCCCTATGCCCTGTGGACGTGGGGAGGCGGGGCGCCATGGCCGTCGAGCGCGCCCAGCTCCGATTGGTTCAGCGAGTCGCTCGGCGCCGAGCAGATCCTCGGCATCCTCGTGGCGGTGCTCTGGATCGCCTGGGCGCACTTCGCGAGCTGCGTCGTGGTCGAGGCGGTGCAGGGCAGCCGCTCCCGCGTGCACGTGCCGGGCGGCAGCGTCGGCACCCAGACCCTGGCCCGCCGGCTGGTCGCCTCGGCGATGCTACTGGTCGGGTCCGCCGCCGTCGCGATGCCGACGGCCACGGCGGCGGCCAGCCCCCATGCGGAGCACTCCGCGGTCGCGTCGCAGTTCAGCTCGTCCGGCGACGCGCGACAGGCCTCGCAGCAGACCGCCAGCCCACAGGAGGGTGCGGTCAAGCAACCGGCGTCCAAGCCCACCGAGCTCAAGCCGGGCCTCGCGATCCGCACGCCGCAGGGTGTGAAGTACGAGGTGCAGCCGCCGCACAACCGGCAGTACGACTGCCTGTGGGACATCGCCGAGCGCTACCTCGACGACGGGCTGCGGTGGAAGGAGATCTACCAGCTCAACAAGGACGTCGTGCAGCCCGACGGCAACTCCCTCCAGGACCCCGACCTCATCTATCCCGGCTGGATCCTGCAGCTTCCCGACGACGCCGAAGGCCCGGGGATCATCACCCTCAGCGGCGACAACGGCGACACGAAGCAGATGGACAACCACGCCGAGAACAAGGTCCAAGAGCACGACGGCGACGACGAGCAGGACGTGTTGATCCGGGGCGACCAGGATCAGCAGCAGGACGTCGTCGGCAGTGGGGGAGGCGCGTCCGAGGACGGCGACGTCAGCCAGTGGGCGGCTCCACTCGGCGTCGGTGGTGGCCTGGTCGCGGCCAGCCTGCTGCTCGCCCTGCGTCGCCGGCGCGGCTGGCAGGGTGGGGAACCCGGCGGCGGTGGCGGTCTCAAGCCAGGCGACGAGGCCAACCTCCGGCTCGCCGCGGACGGTCCGGCCGCCCTGCTCGTGGACCGCTCGATGCGCCAGCTCGCCCATTCCACCTATCAGGCCGGGCATGCGGCCCCGCCGGTGCGAGCGGCGTACGTCAACGAGCAGACGCTCACGATCGCCTTCGAGTCCCCGGTGTTGATGGGGGTTCCCCATGGCTGGCGGTCCTCCCCGGACGGGCGGATGTGGATGGTCGACCGGGTGATCGCGGACGGCTTCGACCCGCCGGTCGGTGTCGCGTCGCCATGTCCGACGCTCGCGACGGTCGGCCGCACCGGGGACGGCACGATCGTCATGGCCAACCTCGCTGCCGCGGGTGGGCTCGTCGCACTGGGCGGCGCGATGCCGACGGCCTACGAGGTCGCGCTCTCGATGGCGCTCGAGCTCGCGACCGGACCGTGGACCGACGCATTGCACGTGACGCTGGTCGGCTTTCGGGAGAACCTCACCGATCTCGCGCCGCACCGAGTACGCCAGGTCGCCGATGTCAACGCGGCACTCGCCGCCGTCGATCCGGCGCGGCCGGCGGTCGTGCTGATCGCGCATCCGCCGACCGCCGAGCAGGAGCAGCGACTGGCGGCGGCGATCGCGCAGCGCCAGCTCAGCGGCGGCGTTGTCGTCGGCGAGGCCGCCGGCGCCAGGTGGCGGCTCGACGCGACGCCCGACGGCCGGCTGACGAACCAGCAACTCGGCCTCGACGTCGCCGCGCAGCGAGTGCCGACGGCGGCAGCCGCTCGCATGGTCGAGCTGTTCCGCTGGGCCGACGCCGGCCGCACGGCGACCCCGGCCAGGGTCGCGCCGCAGCCGGTGCCTGGCTTCGACTCCACGATGCTCGAGCGCGGTGCGAAGCCGGCCGCCTCGGTACGGTTGCTCGGAACGGTCAAGGTCACCGCGCCGGGTGAGATCGACGCCTCTCGCGTCGAGCTCGCCACCGAGGTCGTCGCCTATCTCGCCCTGCATCCCGCGGGCGTACACCCGAGTGTCCTGACGTCGGCGATCTGGCCACGCGGTGTCACCGACGAGGTCGTCGACGCGTCCGTCGGCCACGTCCAGAGCTGGCTCGGCACCGGCCCCGACGGACGTGAGCGGCTGTTCCAGGACGACGAGCAGCGCTGGCGACTCGACCTGCGCCACGTCCGAGTCGACTGGCACGTCCTGCGGGCCCTGGTGGCTCGGGCCGAGCGGGCCGACGACCCGACGATGGACCTCGCGTCTGCCCTGTCGTGCGTCGAGGGCCCGGCGTTCGACGAGCTGCCGGCCCATCGCTACTCCTGGCTGGCCAACACGTCCGCCGTCCGCGACATCCAGGCGGCGGTCGTCGGTGTCGCGTTGCGGGTGTCGAGCGTCGCCGCCGAAGCGGGCGACCTCGGACTGGCCCACGAGTCGCTGCGCACCGGGCTCGACATGGTCCCCGCCTGCGAAGAGCTGTGGCGTGCGGAGCTCCGGCTCGCCCATCGGCACGGCAGCACCGAGGCGCTGCACCAGGTGGCCGACGAGATGTTCGTCGCGATCGGCCGGCACGGGTCGCCGCGAGGGGCGGAGGCGCAGACCGTGGCGTTGGTCGAGGAGTTGCTGCCGGGCTACGGACGGGTGCCAGCCGGCAAGATCGCCTGAGCTGCTGGCGGGGTTGGGTCCCGTGAGCATCACCGGTGCCACGGACGGACCACAGACCCGGACTCAGATCGACGGTTCGCGGCACGGGCGTTACGCCTGAGACAACAGGCGCCGAGGTGTGGTCGGATTCGTGCATGAATGGTTCACGCCGGGCTGCGACGCCGACGATTTATGCGCACCTCAGCACCTCGCTGCTGGTTGGCGCCCGCCTGTGGTTTCGGGCCTTCCGTGGGGACGGGGTGTTCGCTGGTGGCGAACGTACGGCTGTCGGTGGCCGTCCTTAGGCTGAGCCGGGAAGATCGAGCCTCTGACGAGCGTTGAGGTTGACCGATGAGTGGCACTATGGGCGGCTGGATGGCGATGCGCTCGTACTCGTCGGATCGGTCGGTGACGAGTCAGCGACTGGCGCCGGGGACGACCGCACGCGTGGTGAGGTATGCCCGCCCCTATCGCCGGCAGATCGTCGCGTTCCTCGTGATGGTCGTCGCCACCGCGCTGCTCGTGGTCGCGACGCCGCTGATCTTCAAGAAGATCGTCGACGACGGCGTCATGCAGCAAGACACCAGCCTGGTCGTCTGGCTGGCCCTGCTGGTTGCCCTGATCGCCGTGTTCGAGGCCATCCTCACGCTCGCACAGCGCTGGTGCTCGGCACGCATCGGTGAGGGTCTGATCTACGACCTGCGCACCGACGTCTTCAGCCATGTCCAGCGACTGCCGGTCGCGTTCTTCACGCGTACGCAGACCGGTGCGCTCGTCTCGCGGCTCAACAGCGACGTGGTCGGAGCGCAGCGGGCATTCACGTCGACGCTGTCCGGTGTCGTCTCCAACATCGTCAGCCTGGTGATGGTCGTCGGGGCGATGCTGTTCCTGTCCTGGCAGATCACGCTGGTGGCGTTCGCCCTGCTGCCGCTGTTCATCCTGCCGGCGCGTTGGGCCGGCACGAAGCTCGCCGGGCTCAGCCGCGATCAGATGCAGCTCAACGCCGAGATGGGCTCGTCGATGACCGAGCGCTTCCATGTCGGCGGCGCCATGCTGGTGAAGCTGTTCGGCCGCGCCGACGACGAGGACAAGGCGTTCGACGAGAAGGCCGCGAGCGTCCGCGACCTCGGCGTCCAGGTCGCCATGACGAGCCGGATCTTCTTCACAGCCTTGACCCTTGTCGCTTCGCTCGCGACCGCCCTGGTCTACGGCATCGGCGGCGTCATGGGCGTCAACGGTGCCCTATCGGTCGGCACCCTGCTCGCCCTGGCCGCGCTGATCGGGCGCCTCTACGGACCGCTGACCGGCCTGTCCAATGTCCACGTCGACGTCATGACCGCCATGGTGAGCTTCGAGCGGGTCTTCGAGGTCCTCGACCTGCCGTCGATGATCGAGGACGACCCGGACGCGACGCCGCTACCCGCCGACGCTCCGGCGAGCATCCGGTTCGACCACGTGCGGTTCCGCTATCCGGGCGCCGAGGACGTGTCGCTGGCCAGCCTCGAGACGGTCAGTGCGCCCGGCGGCGGCGGTCACGACGACGTGCTCCACGACGTGTCGTTCGACGTCCGGCCGGGCGAGATGGTCGCGCTGGTGGGCCATTCCGGAGCCGGCAAGTCCACGATCACGCACCTGGTGACGCGGCTCTACGACGTCACCGGCGGAAGCGTACGGGTCGGCGGTGAGGACGTACGCGACGTGACGCAGGAGTCGTTGCGGCGGCAGGTCGGCTACGTCACGCAGGACGCCCACATGTTCCACGACACGATCGCGGCCAACCTGCGCTACGCCCGGCCGGACGCCACCGACGAGGAGATCACCGCCGCGTTGGAGGCGGCGCAGATCCGACGGCTCGTCGACAGCCTGCCCGACGGGCTCGATACGATCGTGGGCGACCGCGGCTATCGGCTTTCCGGCGGCGAGCGCCAGCGGCTCGCGATCGCGCGGCTGCTGCTCAAAGCCCCGCAGATCGTCGTGCTCGACGAGGCCACAGCCCACCTCGACTCCGAGTCGGAAGCCGCCCTCCAGCGGGCGCTCGACACGGCGCTGGAGGGCCGGACGTCGCTGATCATCGCCCACCGGCTGTCCACGGTCCGCCAAGCCGACCGGATCCTGGTCGTCGACCACGGCCGGATCGTCGAGCAGGGCAGCCATGCCGAGCTGCTCGCCGTGGGCGGGCCCTATGCCGATCTCTACCGCACCCAGTTCGACACCAGCCCGATGCCAGTCGCCAACGGCGTCGCCGACCTGCCGGCGTTCGAGGGAGCGAGCCACCCCCTACGCTGAGCCCATGGACCTCGGACTGCGGGATCAGACCTACATCGTCACCGGAGCGAGTCGCGGACTGGGTGCCGCCTCGGCCCAGGAACTGGTCGGCGACGGTGCGAAGGTCGTGGTGTCGAGCCGATCCGTCGAGTCCCTGGCACCCCTGACCGAGATCCTCGGCACCAACAACTGCGAAGCCGTCGTCGCCGACAACGCCGATCCACAGACGCCCGATCGGCTGGTTTCCGCGGCCCAGAATCGATGGGGCCGCCTCCACGGTGCGCTGATCAGCGTCGGGGGACCGACGACCGGGCCGATCACGGCGATCTCCGACGAGCAGTGGCGGGATGCGTTCGAGTCGGTGTTCCTCGGAGCGCTTCGGATCGCGCGCGCTGTCGCGGACAACCTGCCGGACGGCGGGTCGATCGTCTTCGTCCTGTCGTCGTCCGTACGCAGCCCCATCCCCGGACTGTCCGTGTCGAACGGCCTGCGACCCGGCCTCGCGATGGCGGCCAAGACCCTCGCCGACGAGCTCGGGCCGCAGGGCATCCGGGTCAACGGCCTGATGCCCGGCCGGGTCGACACCGAGCGGGTCCGCGAGCTGGACGCGATGAGCGGCGATCCTGACGAGGCCCGTAGCCGGAACGAACAGCTGATTCCGTTGCGCAGGTACGGCCTGCCGGAGGAGTTCGGCCGGGTCGCCGCGTTCCTGCTGTCGCCGGCGGCGTCGTTCGTCAGCGGCGCGTTCGTCCCGGTCGACGGCGGCATGCTCCGGGCCGTGTGAGCCGGGCGGCCTACCAGTCGCCGTCCATCAGGCCGAGCCGCCCGCGACTGTCAGCTGGTCAGCGTGTACGCGGTCGAGACCAGCCCGATGTGGCTGAAGGCCTGCGGGAAGTTGCCGACGAGCCGGCCGAGTCGCTGGTCGTACTCCTCGGCCAGCAGGCCGACGTCGTTGCGCAGGTCGAGCAGCCGCTCGAACTGGGCGCGGGCCTCGTCGACCCGGCCGATGCGATGCAGGGCGTCCGCGAGCCAGAACGAGCACGCGAGGAAGCTGCCTTCGCTGCCGGGCAGCCCGTCGACGTCTCCGGAGTCCGCCGTCCGCGAGGTGTCGTAGCGCATGACGAGACCGTCACTGCCCAGGTCGCGCTGGATGGCCTCGACCGTGCTGACGATGCGGGGATCGTCGGACGGCAGGAACCCGAGCCGGGGGAGCAGCAGCAGGGCGGCGTCGAGCCGTCGGCTCCCGAACGCCTGGGTGAACGCTCCGAGTTCCGGGTCCCAGCCGTCGCGGCAGACCCGGTCCCGGATCCGGTCGGCCATCTCCCGCCAGTGCTTCGCCAGGTCGGACCGGCCCCACGTCGTCGCGGACTCGGCCATCCGGTCGAAGGCGACCCAGCACATCACCTTGGAGTAGGTGAAGTGCTGCCGTGGCCCGCGCACCTCCCACAGGCCCTCGTCGGGCTGCTCCCACACCGTCTCGACATGCTCCGCCATGGCGATCAGCATGTTGACGGCATCGTCGTCGCGGTGGACTCCGCCGGAGCGGGCCCGATTGAGCGCGTCGATGACCTCGCCGTAGACGTCGAGCTGGGTCTGCGTCGCGGCGGCATTGCCGATCCGTACCGGCGCCGAGTCCTCGTACCCCTTCAGCCAGTCGCAGACGAATTCGGGCAGGCGGGTCTCACCGGCGACGCCGTACATGATCTGCATGTCGCGGGGTGATCCGGCGACCGCTCGCCGCAGCCAACCGCGCCATCGGGCGGCCTCCTCGGTGTAGCCGGCCGCGAGCATGGCGTCCAGCGTCAGCGACGCGTCGCGCAACCAGCAGTAGCGGTAGTCCCAGTTGCGGACACCGCCGAGGTCCTCGGGGAGGGACGTGGTCAAAGCAGCGACAATGCCGCCGGTCGGCTCGTACGTCAGCCCCTTCAGCGTGACGACCGAGCGCATGACGGCCTCCCTGTAGTCCGGGGGCGGCCGGCATCGCCGGGACCACGACTCCCAGGCATCGATCGTCTCGGCCAGGGCCCGGTCGGCATCGACCGGATCGGGCGGCGGGTCCTGCGACGGGTGCCAGGTCAAGACAAAACGGACCCGATCGCCCTCGGCGACGCTGAAGTCGGAGACGGTGGAGTAGTCCTCGCCGCGAACGGGTACGTCGGACGACAGATAGACCGCGTCGGGGCCGGCCAGGCCGACGACCTGGTCGCCGCGGCGGCGTACCCACGGGATCCGCTGGCCGTAGTCGAACCGCAGCCGCAGCACCGACCGCATCGGCACCCGTCCGCGTACTCCCTCGACGATCCGGACGACGTCCGGCGCGCGATGCCGCTGCGGCATGAAGTCGAGGACGCGGACCGATCCCGCGGTCGAGTCCCAGGTCGACTCGAGGACCAGGGTGTCGCCGACGTAGCGGCGCGACGTCGCCCGTCCACCGTCGGCGGGTGCGAGGGTCCAATGCCCGTTGTCCCGCTCGCCGACCAGGGCGGCGAAGCAGGCGCCGGAGTCGAAGCGGGGCAAGCACAGCCAGTCGATGCTGCCGTCCCGTCCGACCAGTGCTCCGGTCTGCAGGTCGCCGATCAGTGCATAGTCCTCGATCGGGCTCGCCACGTGGTCCTCTCTTCAGCTCTGGGAACTCGTCGACGCGGGCTGCCGGGTCTCCGCGACCGGCTCCCGTCGGCGCGGATGTGCCTCGGTCCAAGCGAACCAGCCGTATCCCACGAGCGCCAGCGCGGCGAAGAACCACCACTGCAGGCCGTAGAAGAAGTGCGGTCCCTGTCCCAGGTCGGGCTCCTCGGTCGCGGCCAGACCGGCGTCGGCGGACGGCTGCTGCTCGATGAGCGAGATCCAGCCGGGGACTACCTCGTAGGGGAGGCCGTCCGCGATGTCGGCGCTGTCGACCGCGCGTACGGTGCCGTCTTCGGGCGTGGTGGCCCAGTCCTCTGCCCCGCTGTCCACGCGCAGCCAGCCGGTGACGTCTACCGACCCGGTCGGCGCCGCCGGCGGGCTCGGCACGTCGGAGGGACCGCTGGTCGCGATCCAGCCGCGGTCGACGAGCACCGCTTGCCCGTCGGCGACGACCAGCGGCGTCAGAACCTCGACTCCGGGCCCGACCTCGCGGGTCTGCTGGGTCAGGACGATCTGATTCTCGGAGTCGTAGCTCCCGCTGGCGGTGACCCGCCGCCACTCGTCGTCGGGGTCGACGGCGCCGCCCGCCGGGGCGATGCCCTCCACGGGGACCGGCTCGGTCGCCAGGTTGGCCTCGATCCGCTCGTTGTCGGCCCGCCGCTCGTCGAGCCGGTCGAACTGCCACCTGCCCAACTGCACGCAGACGCCGGCGACCACCAGGACCAACGCCGCCAAGGCGAGCCAGCGGCCGCTGAGCAGGAACCGATACACGTCTCGACGGTAGCGGCCAACTCGAGGGTGGGTGGAGCGGCGTGCTCGACCAGTCGCGCTCTGCGGATCAGGCGTCGCTCACTGGCACCCGTTCGCGCAGGAAACCGCGCAGGTCGAGGAACTCCGCGAGCGACGCCTCGTGCTCCGGGCAGGCGAGCCAGGTCTTGCGCCGCTCGGGATCGTGGATCTTCGGATTGTTCCACTTGAGCGCAGTCGTCGCCGGGGCCCGGCAGCCCTTCGCCGAGCAGACGAGCGCCCGGTCGGGCGACGGCTCGGGAGCTTCCATCAGGTGTCCTGGGGTGGGGATCCGGGGCGAGATCGGCCGGAAAATAGGTGGTGCCGGACAGCCACGGGGGGAGCCGTCCGGCACCGAACGCTCCGACGGGGGAGGCGGAGCGTGAAACCCATGATGGCACGAGTCCGGTTCATGAGACCAGAGAGGGAGAAAACGTTGTCAGAGTCCCCCCAATTTTCGCAGGTCAGGACGGGCCGGAACCATCCACATGCTGGGACGGACCCGGCTGCAGTGAGCCTCGCGCATCGGGAGAGAAGCTCTCGGCCCGGGGCGGCGGACGGCGGCTGACGGCGTTGGCCATGACGACCGCGATGTAGGGCAGGAACAGCGCTGCCGCGAGGAACACCCACCGGATCCAGGAGTCGATCACGACGGCCGCGACGAAACACGCCGTCCGTACCAGCATCGACAGCAGGTAACGGATCTGACGATGTCGGAGGTCGTCGCTGTGCGCGGTGCGGGCATCCGTGATCCGCACGGCATCCGGCTCACGGCGTTCCATATCTCCACGGTACGCCCAATGCCAGGATGATGACGCAGTCGTACGAGAGGACTTCGATGTCGAACCGCACCTACCGCGTGACCGAGATCGTCGGCACGTCACCCGACGGGCTGGACACCGCCATCACCAACGGCATCACCCGGGCCGCCCAGACGCTTCGCCATCTCGACTGGTTCGAGGTGACGCAGATCCGGGGCCACATCCTGGACAACGCCGTGTCGCACTACCAGGTGACGATGAAGATCGGATTCCGCCTCGAGGACGACGAGTAGGCCCACGCCGGTCGCACCGGTTTCGGCGTACCGACCGGTACCCGATAGCGTCGCGCAGAGATCGAGTGAACGCCGGCCACACCGCCAGATTCAAGGGGAGTCACTGTGGGCAGGTCCGTACTGGTGACCGGGGGCAATCGCGGCATCGGGCTCGCCATCGCTGAGGCCTTCGTCGCCTGCGGTGACCAGGTCGCGATCACGCTCCGTTCGGGGGAGCCGCCGGAGGGGATGTACGGCGTTCGCTGTGACGTCACCGACGCGGAGCAGGTCGACCGGGCCGTCGACGAGGTCACAGAGCAGCAAGGCCCGGTCGAGGTCTTGGTGGCCAACGCCGGCATCACTCGCGACACCCTGATCCTGCGGATGAGCGACGAGGACTGGTCGTCGGTGATCGACACCAACCTCACCGGCTCGTTCCGGGTCGCCAAGCGCGTCGCCCGCGGCATGCTTCGACTGCGACGGGGCCGGATCATCTTCATCTCCTCGGTGGTCGGGCTGCTCGGGAGCGCCGGGCAGGTCAACTACGCCGCCAGCAAGTCCGGCCTCGTCGGCATGGCCCGGTCGCTCGCTCGTGAGCTCGGGAGCCGCAACATCACGGCCAACGTGGTCGCGCCGGGCTTCATCGAGACTGCGCTCACCGAGGTGCTGCCCGACGACAAGAAGACCGAATACCTCGGGCAGATCCCGCTGGGCCGCTATGCCACCGTCGACGAGGTGGCGGGGGTCGTGCGGTTTCTGGCGTCCGACGACGCGGGCTACATCAGCGGTGCCGTCATCCCCGTCGACGGTGGCTTGGGCATGGGCCACTGAACGCGAGCAACTGACCGTCTAGGAAGGGACCCGGTCGTGGGAATCCTCGAAGGCAAGCGCATTCTGGTCGCCGGCGTGACCGTCGACAGCTCAATCGGCTTCGCGGTCGCCAGGGTGGCGCAGGAGGAGGGCGCCCAGGTCGTCGTCTCCAACTTCGGCCGGGCCCTGTCGATCACCCGCCGCATCGTCAGCCGGCTGCCGAAGGAGGCGCCGGTGATCGAACTCGACGTGACCGACGACGACCACCTCCTTACGCTGGCCGATCGGCTGGGGGAGCATGTCGACGGGCTCGACGGCGTGGTCCATTCGATCGCGTACGGCAATCCCGAGACGATCCTCGGCGGCAGGTTCCTCGATGCTCCGTGGGAGGACGTGGGCCAGGCCATCCAGGTGTCGGCGTACTCGCTCAAGGCGCTGACCACGGCGGCGCTGCCGATGCTGACGCCCGGCTCCTCGGTCGTCGGCATGACCTTCGACGCCACCGTCGCTTGGCCCGCCTACGACTGGATGGGCGTGGCGAAGGCCGGTCTCGAGTCGTGCTCCCGCTATCTCGCCCGCGACCTCGGTCCGCAGGGCATCCGGGTCAACCTGGTGTCGGCCGGGCCGCTGAAGACGCTGGCCGCCAAGGCGATCCGTGGGTTCGAAGACCTGGAGACCACCTGGGGTGACCGCGCCCCGCTCGGCTGGGACCAAACCGACCAAACACCCACCGCCCGCTCCGTCGTCGCATTGCTGAGCGATTTCTTCCCGGCCACAACGGGCGAAATCCTCCATGTGGACGGCGGCTTCCATGCCATGGGTACTTAGACTCACAATCGATGTCGTCGTCCCTGAACGCCGTCCCGGCGGGAGGACCCTTCGTGGTTGCACACCGGGCAGGCAACGACCTGCGGTCGCTGCGGCGCGCCGAGAGCGCGCGGGTGGCGGTCGTGGAGGCTGATCTCCATTGGTTCGCCGGGCGGGTCGAAGTGCGCCACCTGAAGACCGTCGGCCCGATCCCGCTGCTGTGGGACAAATGGACGCTTGCGTCGCCCCGGATCCCTCGGTTGCTGCTCGACGAGTTGCTCCGCTCGGCCGCGCCGTCGACGACGCTGATGCTCGACCTCAAGGGTCGCGACCACCGCCTCCCGGCTGCCGTCGCGGCAGCGCTGCGCGACCAACCTCGGGAGTCGACCGTGTGTTGCTCCCGAAACTGGGCACTGTTCGATGAGATGCACGACCTCGACGGCGTACGGCTGATTCACTCGGTCGGCAACGCGCGCCAGTTCCACGCTCTGCGAAGACGAACGGCGCGACGGCCGGTCGACGGCGTGTCCGTCCACAAGAAGCTGCTCAGCCCGACTCGCGTCGCCGATCTCCGGCGCCGGGCCGGGCTCGTCATGACCTGGCCGGTACAGACGCTCGCTGACGTACGCCGGCTCGTGTCCTGGGGAGTCGACGGCCTGATCACCGAGCACCACGAGGTGCTGGCCCCGATGCTTCGTCGCACCGCGACCCGGGAGGCGTGCTGAGATGGGCTTCCTGGACGATGCCATCGGGCATGTCACCAACGTGGCCGAGACGTTCGCCCACGTCGATCCGCGGCTGCTGGTGCTCGCCGGTGTCTTGCATGTGACCAACCACCTGCTGCGCTCGCTGGCCTGGCGCAACGTCCTCGCCGACGCCTACCCGGACCATCGCGTGCCGCTGGTCGGCGTGACCGCCGCCTATGCCACCGGCGTCGCGCTCAACGCCGTGGTGCCGGCCCGTGGTGGAGACGCCGCCAAGCTCGCCCTGGCCCGCGCCGAGATCCGGGGCTCCAGCCTGACCACGATCGGCTCCACCATCGCGGTGCTGGCGCCGTTCGACGTGGCTGCCGGTGCGGCCGCCGTCTTGCTGATCGGACTCACCGGCACAGCACCGCTGTCGCTCGACTTCGGAGCGACGGCCGCGTCGGGCGGCTGGATCGCCGACCACGCCCTGCTCGGGGCGGCGCTGAGCGTCGTTGCGGTGGCCGTGATCTGGTTCCTCGTACGACACGTCCGCTGCCGGATGCGGTGCTTCTGGGAGCGCATCAAGCAGGGCGGCGCGATCCTCCGGACGCCGCGCCGCTACCTCACCCACGTCGCGCTCATGCAGGCCATCGCCTGGGCCTGCCGGATCGGTGTCGTGATGAGCCTGCTGGCCGCGTTCGGCCTGCCGGCATCGCCGTTGGTGGCCGCGTTCGTCATGGTGGTCGCCGGCATGTCGACGATCGTCCCGCTCACACCGGGCGGCGCCGGCACCCAGCAGGTGCTCCTGGCGTACGCACTCAGCGAGGCCGCGTCCGGTGCGGCCGTCGTGTCGTTCTCGATCGGCATGCAGGCCGGTGTCACCGCGGTGAACGCCCTGCTCGGCGTCGGCGCGGCCATGATCGCCTGCCGTTCGTTGCGCGGCTTCAGCACCATGCGGAGCCGGCTGCGGGCGTCGGAGGCCTGACCGGCTCGCTCGCTCAGGCCGAGTCCTCGGCGACGTCGCCGATCAGATAGTGCGCACCAGGTCCCTCGGCGGCGAGGACGTCGTCGGGATTCGACAGCGTGCACCGCTTGAGGGACAGGCAGCCGCACCCGATACACGACGTCAGCCGATCGCGCAGCCGCTCGAGCTCGGCGATCTGTTCGTCGAGCCGGCGTCGCCACTCGCGGGACAGCCGCTCCCAGTCGGCCTTGTTCGGCGTCCGGTTGCTCGGCAGCGTATCGAGCGCGCCGCGGATCTCGTCGAGCGAGAGGCCGACTCGTTGGGCAGAGCGGATGAACGCCACGCGACGCAGCATGCCTCGCTGGTAGCGCCGCTGGTTGCCGGCGTTGCGGGTCGACCAGATCAGGCCTTGGGTCTCGTAGAACCGCAGCGCCGACGGCGCCACGCCCGAACGCTCGGACAACGAACCGATCGGCAGCAGATCTGTCGTCTTCGCCACAGCTGGCCCTCACTAGAGACTGACGCTTGACTTAAAGTCAACTTTAGGTCGGAGGGTTGCAGTATGACAGTGGCAACCCTCACGCCGCCCACGCTCGGCTACGGCGACCTATCGCCCCTGATCCGGCTCATGAGCGGCGACGAGAAGCACGAGCCCAGCGCCCACTCGACCCTCGACGTCTTGTGGGTGCTCTACGACCGGATCCTCGACGTCGCGCCGGATCGAGCCCACGACCCCGCCCGCGACAGGTTCGTCCTGTCCAAGGGCCACGGGCCGATGGCCTACTTCGCGATCCTCGCGGCCAAGGGCTTCCTGCCGGTCGACACGCTCGAGACGTTCACCGACGCCGACTCGCCCCTCGGGACCCATCCCGACCGGCTCCTGATCCCTGGGGTCGAGGCGAGCAGTGGCTCGCTCGGACACGGGCTGCCGCTGAGCATCGGGATGGCGCTCGGCCTGCACGCGCAGGGGTTCGGTAACAGCCGCATCGTCTGCCTGGTCGGCGACGCCGAGCTCGACGAGGGCTCCAACCATGAAGCGATCGCGGTCGCCCGCGCCTTCGGTCTCGACGCCCTGACAGTCGTCGTCATCGACAACGACTCCGCCACGCACGGCTGGCCCGGCGGCATCGCGAACCGGTTCGCCGTCGAGGGTTGGGCGACGGCCGACGTCTACGGGCGCGACCACGAGCAGTTGACCGCCGAACTGTCGGTTCACCATGCCGGCCGGCCCAACGTCGTGGTCGCGCACGTGGAGTCGCCCGGGGAGGCGATCGAGTGAGCGTCGCCATCAAGAGTACGGAGACGATGCGCGAGCGCTTCGGCGCCGTGACGACCGAGCTCCTCGACCGGGACGACTCGGTCGCCTTGGTCCTCGCCGACATCTCGGCCGACCAGTTCCGGCCGGTCGCCGCGCGGCATCCCGATCGGGCGTTCAACGTCGGCATCCGCGAGCAACTCCTCGTCAGCGTCGGCGGCGGGCTCGCACTCACCGGCCTTCGGCCGATCGTCCACACGTACGCTCCGTTCCTCGTCGAGCGCGCGTTCGAACAGGTGAAGCTGGACCTCGGACATCAAGACGTCGGCGCCGTGCTGGTCAGCATCGGCGCATCGCACGACCGGGCCGATAGCGGCCGGACGCATCAGGCCCCGGGCGACGTGGCGCTGATCGGAACCCTGCCGAGATGGACCGTCCACGTGCCCGGACATCCGGACGAGGCCGAGGCCCTGCTGCGGTCGTCCGTCGCCGACTCCGGCCGCGTCTATCTGCGCCTGTCGGAGCGGGCCAACACCCGGTCCCACGTGGGCCGGCGCGGCCGGGCCGTACGGATCCGGAGCGGCGATGCCGGCACGGTCGTCGCCGTCGGGCCGATGCTGGATCCGGTTCTCGACGCGACCCGCGATCTCGACGTCACGGTCCTCTACGCCGCGACGGTACGGCCGTTCGACGCACCCGCCTTGCGGTCCGCCCTCGGCGAGCCGAACGTCGTCCTCGTCGAGCCGTACCTCGCCGGGACCTCGACCCAGGCCGTGACCGACGGCCTTCGGGACACGCCGCATCGGCGGCTGGCGCTCGGCGTACACGACGCTGAGCTGCATCGCTACGGCACCGCCGACGACCACGATCGGGCGCACGGACTCGACGCGGCCGGGCTGCGGCGCGACATCACCCGATTCCTCGAACCAGCGCCATGACATGCTGACGGAGTGACTGCAGCAGCCACGCCGACCAAGTTGTTGACCGTGATCCGGCACAGCAAGGCCGAGCCAGACGCCGCCACCGATCACGCCCGCCCGCTGGCCCCACGAGGGATACGGGACGCGCAGGCCGCGGGGCAGTGGATGGCGGTGCACCACACGGAGCCCGTCGTCGGTCTCGTGTCGACCGCGGTCCGCGCGCGGCAGACCTGGGACGCCGTCGAGGCGCCGCTCGACGCCGAGACACGGGCCCTGGACGGCCTCTACAGCGCCGGCGTCGACGAGGTGATCGAGACGCTGCATCTGCTCGACGAGTCCGACACCGACGTCGTCCTGGTGGGCCACAACCCGACGATGGAGCAACTGGTGTGGACGCTGTCCGACGGCGAGTCGGCCGCCCACGAGGCCATGGCCGACCGCGGCTTCCCGACCTCCGCGATCGCCGTGCTGCGGCACGACGGCAGCTGGTTCGAGCTCACCGCGACCGGCTGCACGATGACCGACTTTCACGTCGCCCGCGGCTAGCTCGGCACGCTCCGGCGCCGGTGTCGGAGGGCGGTGGGAGCCTGGTCGCATGACCAAGCTGTCCTACTACACCGCCACCACTCTCGACGGTTTCATCGCCGATCCCGACGACTCACTGGAGTGGCTGTTCCGCCAGAAGCAGGACGAGTCAGGCCCGCTCAACTACGAGGAGTTCATCGCGAACATCGGCGCGATCGCGATGGGCTCGACGACCTACGAGTGGATCATCGAGCATCAGACCCGGTCGGGTCGCCCGCCCTGGCCCTACCCGATGCCGGCGTGGGTGCTGACCAGCCGCGATCTCAGCCCTCCGTCAGGCGCCGACATCCGGTTCGCCGACGGCGATGTGCGACCGGTCTACGACGCGATGGCGGCGGCCGCGGACGGCAAGGACCTGTGGGTGGTTGGCGGGGGCGATCTCGCGGGACAGTTCGCGGACGCCGGGCTGCTCGACGAGGTGATCGTCTACGTCGCTCCGGTGACCCTCGGCAGCGGCCGGTCCCTGTTGTCGCGCCGGCTCGATCTCGAGCTGGTCGAGGCACACCGCAACGGCGCCTTCGTCGCAGCCCGATACGCCGTCGTCGGGAAGCTGCGGGAGGACCAGGCTGGCGAGGGCGGTTGACCATCAGGGCACCGGCGGCGCCGGCGTCGTGACACCGGCCGCCGCGTCGGCCGCCTCCACCTCCTCACGGGTGATCCCCAGCAGGTAGATGACCGTGTCGATGTACGGCACGTTGACGGCGGTGTCGGCGGCGTCGCGTACGACCGGCTTCGCGTTGAACGCCACCCCGAGCCCCGCGGCGGCCAGCATGTCGAGGTCGTTGGCCCCGTCGCCGATCGCGATCGTGTTCGACACCGGGATGCCGGCGTCATCGGCGAACCGGCGCAGTGCCGTGGCCTTGCCGGACCGGTCGACGATGTCGCCGATCAGCCGCCCGGTCAGGGTGCCGTCGGCGACCTCGAGGGTGTTCGCCGCCGCGTAGTGCACGCCGAGCTCCGCGGCGATCCGGTCGGTGACCTGGGTGAATCCGCCGCTCACCAAGGCGAAGCGGTAGCCGAGCCGGCGCAGCGTACGGATCATCGTGCGGACGCCGGGCGTGTAGGTCAGTGACTCGTACACCTTGTCGAGCGCCGACGCCTCAACCCCCTCGAGCAGCGCGACCCGCTCGCGCAGGGAGTCGGCGAACTCGAGCTCACCCTGCATGGCGGCCGCGGTCACCTCGGCGACCCGCTCGTGGCAGCCGGCGTGCTGGGCCAGCAGCTCGATGACCTCGCCCTGGATCACCGTGGAGTCGACGTCCATGACGACGAGCCGCTGGGCGTGCCGATGGATGCCGGCCGGCTGCACCGCGACGTCGACCTCCTGGCGGGCCGCCTCGATGGCGAGCGTGCGCCGCATCGACGTCGGGTCGGCGCCGGACACGTCGAGGTCGATCGCCGTGACCGGATAGCGCGCCATGCGAACGATCCGGTCGATGTTGGCCCCGGTATCGGCGATCCGGCCGGCGATCGCCGCGACCGCGGCCGGCTTGAGCGGCGCGCCGAGGACGGTGACGTGCAGCCGGCCCTCCCGGCGGGGCTGGTTGTCGCCGCGTCCGCGAGTGAGCTCGACGTCCATGCCGAGCTCGGCGGCGGCCTCCTGGATGGCGCGAACGAGCGGAGCGTCGTTGCGCGGAGCGGTCAGAAGGACGCCGAGCACCAGCCGTCCACGCAGCACGACCTGCTCGATGTCGAGGACGGCGACCCCGGCGCCGTCACACGCCTGGAACAGCCTCGAGGTGACACCGGGCCGATCGGGCCCGGTGAGAGTGACCAAAAGGGTTGAAGGCCCCGAATCCGTCGACGGGTCGCCGATCATGGTTCGAGCCTAGAGGCTGCGACCTCACCCATCCGCTCGGGTCCGCACCGCCGGTGTGCAATGGTTGGTCCCCGGTCCGGTCTATTGCCGCTGGGAGAGCATGAACACGGTTATCGAGCTCGGTGGGGTCTCCGTTGTGCGAGGCGATGCCACGCTCCTCGACGACATCACGTGGCAGGTTCGAGAGGGCGAACGCTGGGTGCTGCTGGGACCCAACGGCGCCGGCAAGACGACACTCCTGTCGGTCGTGAGCACCAACATGTTTCCCTCAGCCGGCACGGTCGGCGTGCTCGGCGAGACCGTCGGCTCGGTCGACGTGTTCGAGCTGCGGCCCCGGATCGGTCTGACAAGTGCCGCGCTGGCCGACCGGATCCCACGACACGAGAAGGTCGTCGACCTGATCATCTCGGCCTCGTACGCGGTCGTCGGGCGCTGGCGCGAGGAGTACGACGAGGTCGATCACAAGCGCGCCGAACAACTCATGGGCGAAGTGGGCGTCGCTCACCTCGCGGAGCGGCGATTCGGCACGCTCAGCGAGGGCGAACGCAAGCGGGTCCAAATCGCCCGTGCCCTGATGGCCGACCCCGAGTTGCTGCTCCTGGACGAGCCGGCGGCCGGGCTCGACCTGGGCGGCCGGGAGGACCTGGTCAGCACGATGCAGGCGGTGGCGCAGGATCCGACCGCGCCGACCACCGTCATGGTGAGCCATCACGTCGAGGAGATCCCGCCCGGCTTCACCCACGTGATGATGCTGCGGCGCGGCCGGATCGTGGCGATGGGGCCGGTCGACGAGACGCTCACGGCGGACCGCCTGTCGAAGACGTTCGGCATGCCGCTGCAACTCCACGAGGTCGACGGCCGCTGGTATGCCTGGCGCCGCACGGCCGCCCATCGCCGGCATTGAGCCGGACCGCGTCGCCGTACGCCGGCCACGCCACGGCCACCTCGATCCACCCTCACAGCACCGATGTCCCATTAGGCTTGGAGCATGTGGGATTGGTTGAGTGATAACGCCTGGGTGGGATGGGCCAGTCTCGGCCTCTTGCTCGCTGTCGCGGAGTTGCTCAGCCTCGATCTGATCCTCCTCATGCTGGCGGCCGGAGCCTTCGCCGGTGCCCTGGCGGCGGCGCTCGGCGCCAACTTCGTGGTCGCCCTTCTGGTCGCCATCGTGACGGCGTCGGCCCTGCTCGTTCTGGTGCGGCCGAGCATCGTGCGACGGATGCGTTCCGGACCGGAGCTGACGACGGGATACGAGGCCCTGGTCGGTGCCAGTGGAGTGGTGCTGGCGACCGTGACCGAGAACGGCGGCGAGGTGAAGCTCGCCGGCGAAGTGTGGACGGCACGCTGCTTCGAGCCGAACACCGTGATCGAGCCGGGAACGAAGGTGGCAGTATTCGCCATCGACGGG
>Ga0075431_100001883_pt1 | contig 19895 bp, 16 predicted proteins | sample RhiMetdeltSRZDD5_FD_75297 | JGI IMG/M metagenome (GOLD analysis project Ga0075431, IMG submission 75297) | Populus rhizosphere microbial communities from Tennessee, USA - Rhizosphere MetaG P. deltoides SRZDD5 | ecosystem: Host-associated > Plants > Roots > Rhizosphere > Soil | place: USA... | reverse complement strand
GTGACGCTCCTCGAGCTCACCAGCGCCTACGGCGCTTTCGCCAGCGGCGGGCGCCAGGTCGAGCCGCACATCGTCAAGCAGGTGCGCACGGGCTCCGGCCGCATCCTCTACCGGCGGCCGGAGGCGCCCCCCAAGGTGGTGGCGTCGACCCAGCACGTCGGCGCGCTCAACGACATGCTCAACGCCGCGCTCGTCTTCGGCACCGGCAAGCGCGCCGCATTGCCCCTGCATCCCGCCTGCGGCAAGACCGGCACGGCGCAGGAGTTCCGCGACGCCTGGTTCATCGGCTACACCGCGCATTTCGTGGCCGGCGTGTGGGTGGGCAACGACGACCGCCGCCCCATGAAACGCGTGATGGGAGGCACCCTGCCCGCCAGGATCTGGCGCGACGTGATGGCGCTGGCGCACGAGGGGCGCACGCCGCTGGCGTTGCCCGGCACTGTTTCGCTCGACCTGCTGCCGCCACCCACAGGCCCGCCCGACCGCAGCGGCCCCGAGGTGGCCGGGCATGGGCCCGAGCTCGAGAGCCCCGGCCCCCGCCGCATCCCGGGGCGTTGATGGCGGGGCTCCCCAACGGCTAGCGCCCCTTGTAGTTCGGCTTGCGCTTCTCGTTGTAGGCCAGGATGCCCTCCTGGCGGTCCTCGGTCACCACGCAGCGGTTGTAGGCCTCGATCTCGAAAGCATAGCCCGACATGCGGTCGAGCTCAGTCGCCTTGTCGACGGCCTTCTTGGCCTGGCGCACCGAGATCGGCGCGTTGGCGGCAATCTTGAGCGCCGTCGCGCGCGCCTCGGCCAGCAGCTTGTCGTCGGCGCACACCTTGTTCACCATGCCGAAGGCCGCCGCCTCCTCGGCCGTGATCGGCGCTCCCGTCAGGATGATCTCCTTGGCGCGGCGCTGGCCCACCGCGCGCGGCAGGTTCTGCGTGCCGGCCGCGCCCGGAATGATGCCGAGCGTCACCTCGGTCAGCGCAAAGCGCGCCGACCGTGCCGCGTAGATGAAGTCGCACGCCAGCGCCAGCTCCATGCCGCCGCCGAACGCCGCGCCGTTGACTGCGGCGATCACGGGTACCGGGCAGTCCATGACGGCACGCGCCATCTGCTCCACGACGGCATGCTGGCGGCGCCACACCGCATCCGACATGCCCTTTCGCTCCTTGAGGTCCGCGCCGGCGCAGAAGCCCTTGCCTTCGCCCGTGAGCACGAGACAAACGGCGGCGTCCGGGTTGACGTAGAGGTCGGCGAAGAAGTCGCGCAGCTCCTCCATCATGCGCGTGTTCATGGCGTTGCGCGCCGCCGGCCGGTTCATGGTGACGATGCCGACCCGGTCCGCGGCGATCTGGATCTTCAGCGTCTCGTAGACCTTCAATGCCTCCTGGCTCATGCGCAACCGCCCTGTGGTGAGATGGTGAGTGGTGAGTGGTGAGTGGTGAGTTTGGGCCTGAGCCCGTGCCTCTGTCACTTCCATTTTCGGTGCCGGATGCGACCGCCGCTTGTCATCCCGGAATTCCGCGAAGCGGGATATCCGCGACGCAGGGGTCGCCGGGAAAGGCCCGAGCCCTTGGTCCTGGGTACCGGGTCTCGCGCTAGCGCGCTCGCCCGGCATGACATCGTTCGTTGTCGAGGGCCGGCGCTGCCAGTGGGCGGCCGACCCCGTTCGAAGCGAACGGGCGCGCGTCGCGCGCAGGCCGGCAATCTCACCATCTCACCATCTCACGGTATAAGCTCGCTGGCAGGCTAACGAAGGCACCACCATGAACCTCTCGCTCACCCTCCAGACCATTGCCAAGGTCTGGCCGAGCCGTCCTGCCATTGTCTGGGACGGCGGCGTCCTCGACTACCGCGGCTTCGAGGCTCAGGTGCAGCGCATCGCCGGAGCGCTCACCGGGCGGCATGCGCTGCGGCACGGCGACCGCGTCGCCCTCGCCATGGACAACTGCCCCGAGTATCTGCCCCTGCTTTACGGCATCTGGCGCGCCGGGCTCTCCGCCGTGCCGATGAACAGCAAGCTGCACGCCAAGGAGATGGCGTGGATCGTCGCCGATTCCGCAGCCCGGCTGTGCCTCGCCGGCGTCGAGCATGCCGATGCGCTTTCCGCGCCCGGTCTGGGCTCCCTGCCACCGATCGTCGCACTCGGTTCGGCCGACCATCGCGCGCTGCTCGAGGGCGCGCCTGAGACCGGCGCCCCCGGAGCGGAGGCCTGGGTGTTCTACACCAGCGGCACCACCGGCCGGCCGAAGGGCGCCATCCTCACGCACCGCAACCTGCTGTTCGCCTGCCACTGCTACTACGCCGACATCGACCAGATCGGACCGCAGGACACCATCCTGCACGCCGCCCCGCTCACCCACGGTTCCGGCCTCTACGGCCTCGCCCACATCGCCCGCGGCTCGCGCAACCTGATCCTGGAGGGCTCGTTCGAGCCGGAGCGCGTCTTCGCCGTGCTGGCCACGGACGCCAAAGTCAGCCTGTTCGCGGCCCCCACCATGGTCTCGCGGCTCATCAACCACCCGGCGGCGGGCTCGGGCCGCACGGCGGGTCTGAAGACCCTGATCTACGGCGGCGCGCCGATGTACGTCTCCGACCTGGAACGTGCACTCGATCTGTTCGGACCCAGGCTTTACCAGCTTTACGGACAGGGCGAGAGCCCGATGACCATCACCGGCCTCGACCAGGTCCTGCACGCCGACCGCGGCCATCCCAGGTGGAAGGAGCGGCTCGGCAGCGCCGGCATTGCCCGCACCGGCGTTGCCGTGAAGGTCGTCGGCGAGGACGGGCGCGAATTGCCCCTCGGCGAGGTGGGCGAGATCGTCACCCGCAGCGACTGCGTCATGCCCGGCTACTGGAACAACTCAGAGGCCACCTCCCGCGCGCTCCGCGACGGCTGGTTGTGGACCGGCGACATGGGCTCGATGGACACGGACGGGTTCCTCACCATCAAGGATCGCTCGAAGGACATGATCATCTCCGGCGGCTCCAACATCTACCCGCGCGAGGTCGAGGAGGTGCTGCTCACGCACTCCGACGTGGTGGAGGCGGCCGTCGTCGGCCGCTCGCACGCCGACTGGGGCGAGGAGGCGATCGCCTTCGTCGTGCGCCGCGAGGGGGCAGCGCTGGAGGCCGCCGACCTCGACCGCCTTTGCCTCGACAACATCGCCCGCTTCAAGCGCCCCAAGGGCTACCGCTTCGTTGCTTCGCTGCCCAAGAACAACTACGGGAAGATCCTCAAGACCGAGCTGCGCGAGCGGTTGAAGCGAGAGGATTAGCGTTTCGGGTTCCCAGAGGCGCCGCCTCGCCCGCGCGACCTTCCGCCCACATCTCTTGGCGCTGACCGTGCCAAACCGGTGCACTCCCGCTGTTGTGCAGTGCGCGCACCGATGGTGCGTTGCGAAATCAACGGACTGTGCACAACCGCTTGAAAATGTTGCGACACGTCCTAGCTTCAGCTTCTGTCGCCTGGAGGCAACGCTCTTAACCTTCTGTACGCAAACCTGACGCGCGAGGGGTTGCTCACCCGACGCGAGGGCGTCAAGAAGGGCGGTACGGGAGAGAAGAAACGCAAGCGAGGAGATTCATCAGATGAGAGTCGTCGATCTGCCCCGGGACACCTGGCTCGTGGTCGAGGGACTGGCCGCCGGTGAGGTGAAGCTCGTGTCGACGCATGCCACGCAGCATCAAGCCGAGGCGGAGCGCGACGAGCACAACCGTGGCCTCAGCACGCCTCGCTACAGCGCCATCAAGACGCTCGCCCCGGCGGCGGGTGCGCAGGGCTGCGGCGCCGTCCTGATGCAGTCCTGAGCCGCGCGCCTGGGCGTCGCGGCCGTTGCCATCGCCGCCTTCTGTGTGCCCCCGACAACGAGGCGGCGCCCGCGCTGGATGAAGAGTCCGGATGCGCATTTTGCCGCGCATAGCCGTCGACCGCGCGACCGGTCGCGAAAACAGCTTGTGGTCCAGGCAGTTCGAAACTTTGTATTCCTACATCGGATGGTTGATAGCGTATCGGTCCCGGGCGCGGGAGCGATTGCGGCGCCCGCCCGCGGCCGTGCTAGAGTGCGAGCGCGGGGCAGGCATGCGTTGTCAGTCGGTTGGAGTCGACTTTGAGCAATGTCACCTACTTGCGTCCGCCGCAGCTGCCCAGCTTGCTGATCGAGCAGGCAGCGGATGCCATCCGATCACGCATCGTCAGCGGCGAGCTCGAGCTCGGCGCGCCGCTCTCCGAGACCGCCCTCGCCGTCAAGCTGGGTGTCAGCAAGACGCCCATCAAAGAGGCGTTTCTGCGCCTCGAGGCCGAGGGCCTGATCGAGATCAGGCCGCAGCACGGCCCCTTCGTCTTCGACATGGGCGCGGACGAGGTGCGCGACCTCTGTGAGCTGCGCGAGGTGCTCGAGATCGCCGCCGCTCGCGCAGCCATGCGACGCCGCCCCGCTGCACTCGCCGACGCGCTGGAGGAGATCGTCGTCGGCATGCACGAGGCCCTCAGGGATGCGAATATCCTGGACTACCGGGCAATGGACCGGGCCTATCACCGGTGCATCATCGAGCACGCCGGCAACGCCGTCCTCATGGCCACCTACGAGACGTTCGCCGTCCGCATCCAGGTGCTGCGCAACCGCCTGACGCTCGATCCGGTCCGCAACCGCCGGTCGATGCGCGAGCACCGGGAGCTTGCGGCGTTGGTCCGCGCCGGCGAGATCTACCGCGTCGGCACCTGCCTGTCGGACCATATTCGCGGCGGCAAGGCGCACTACCTGCGCGTCACCGGGCTCGAAGAATAGCGCCGCCTCTCCCGCAGTGGCCGACGAGCAGGACTTCACGCGGCGTGGCGGCCGACGACGGCTCAGGCCCCGGTGCCGGGAGAGGCGCTGCGGCGCTCCCTGGCGAGCTTTGCCTCGCGGCGCGTGATGTAGCCCGCGGAGCCGAAGATGACGAGCGCCCCGATCCAGGTCCACGTGTCGATGAGCTCGCCGAACGCCAGATAGGCGACGGCCACCGTGAACGGCAGGCGCGAGAACTCGAAGGTCATCGCCAGCGACGCCTCGGTGGCGGCATACCCGCGTACCAGCGCCACGTGGCCCAGCACGGCGGTGATCCCCATGCCCAGCAGCGGGACCAGCGCGTCGAGCGTCGGCCAGCTCCATACGAACAGCGCCGGGACGAGCGACAGCGGCAGCAGCGCCATATTGGTGAGGAACACGATCTTGTCGGGATCGTCGTGGGCCGTGAGCTGCTTCACCATGATCACGGTGAGGCCCTGCGACATCGCCGACAGCACGGCGAGGAACTGCCCCAGGCCGAGCGGCGCCATGCCCGGCCGCAGGATGATCATGGCGCCGAGGAAGCCGACGATGATGGCGCTCCAGCGCCTGAGCCGCACCCGCTCGCCCAGGAGGAAGATCGCCCCGATGGTGCCGAACACCGGCGCCAGGAAGCTGATGGCCGTCACCTCGCCGATCGGGATCAGCGACAGCGCGTAGAACCACGCCTGCATCGAGAACAGCGCGACCAGAACGCGCACGCCGTAGAGCGGCAGCTGGTCGGAGTGCAGGAGCGATGCGCCGCGCCAGGCGAGCAGCGGCAGCAGCATCAGGCAGGCGAACAGGTTGCGCAGAAACACCACCTCGAACGGGTGCAGCCCGGCGTTCATGGCCGCGCGCGAGAACGCCGCCAGCCCCGCGAACATCGCCATGGAGATGGTCACCCAGAAGATGCCCGCGATGGGACCGCTCGCCGGCACCCGCGCCAGGAGCTTCAGATCGGGCACCGGCATGGGGCAGGGTCCTCCCGTTCTCGTTGTGCGTGCCCTCGCGGCAACCGCCCGAGGGCGTCCCTGGCACGCCCGCCACCGGAGCGCATGACGGACGTGCGCTGCGGAGGTTTCAGGTTCCAGGTTTCAGGGGCTACGGTAGCATGACCCTGAAACCTGACACCTGAAACCTGGACATGACCGAGCCCTGCGATCTCTCCGCCCTCGAAGCGCGCGCTGCCATCGGCCGGCGCGAGCTCTCGGCCCTGGAGCTCCTGGAGAGCTGCCTCGCCCGCATCGAGCGTACCAACGGCACCGTCAACGCCGTCGTGGCCATGGATGTGCCCGCCGCGCGCAAGCGCGCGCAAGAGATCGACGCGGCCATCGGCCGCGGCGAGGATGCGGGCCTGCTCGCGGGCATGCCGGTCGGCATCAAGGATCTGCAGTCGACCGCGGGGCTCAGGACCACCTTCGGCTCGCTGCTCTACAAGGACAACGTGCCCGCCGCCGACGAGCACGATGTCGCCAACGTGCGCAGGGCGGGCGCCGTGATCGTGGGCAAAACCAACACGCCCGAATTCGGTGCCGGTGCCAATACCACCAACCGCGTCTACGGCCCGACCGGCAATCCGTTCGACCCGTCCAAGACCTGCGCCGGCTCCTCCGGCGGCTCCGCCGTGGCCCTGGCGCTGGGACAGGTGCCGCTGGCCACCGGCTCCGACTACGGCGGCAGTCTGCGCACGCCGGCCGGCTTCTGCGGCGTGGTCGGCTTCCGCCCCTCGCCCGGGCTCGTCCCCGGCGTCGACAAGGCCGCGAGCCTGAGCCCCTTCGGCGTGATCGGCGCGATGGGCCGCTCGGTCGCGGACGCCCACCTCCTGCTGCGTGCCCAGATCGCCATCGACCGGCGCGACCCGTTCTCCTCGCGCGACATCGAGAGCATCCCCGCGCGGCTCACCGGCGCAGAGCTGGGCAAGCTCACCGCCGCCGTCACGCCCGATCTCGGCTGCGCCCCGGTCGACCGCAGCATCGCCGCCGTGTTCGCGGACCGCGTCGGGCGCTTCCGCCACGCCTTCCGCGCGGTGGAGGAGCGGGCGCCCGACTTCGCGGGCGTGCACGATATCTTCGAGGTGCTGCGCGCGGTGAACTTCGTGGCCGCGCACCGGGAGCGGCTGCAGACGGCGCGCGAGCTCCTCGACCGCAACGTCACCGACAACACCGAGCGGGGCCTCGAGATGTCGCTCGCCGACGTGGCCCGCGCCAACGTGGAGCAGACCAGGCTCTACAAGCGCGTGCTGGCGTTCTTCCACGAGGTGGACGTGCTGATCTGCCCGGCCGCCTCCGTCTCGCCCTTCCCGCATTCCCAGCTGTTCGTGGAGGAGATCAACGGCGAGCGGATGCCCACCTACATGCGCTGGCTCGCCATCACCTACGCACCGACCATGGCGCTGTGCTGCGCCGCCGCCATTCCCTGCGGCGTGGACCACCTCGGCATGCCGTTCGGCATCCAGGTGATCGGCGCCAAGGGTGCCGATGCCCTCGTCCTGGAGGTCGCCCACGCCCTGGAGCAGGTCCTGGCCACCGACAAGGCCACGGCCCGCCCCGTACCGGATTGGGCGAGGTTTACGGGTTGAACGGGAGCGGGCCGCGCGCCCTCCCTCTCCCCGCGCAGCGCCGACATTACCGCAGTCTCCAACAGCGCGGGGAGAGGGCCGGGGTGAGGGGCAGCCGCACACTCCGAGCTCGTTGTATGTGGCTGCCCCTCACCCTAACCCTCTCCCCGCAAGCGGGGAGAGGGGACCGGGCGGCGCGCGTGGCGAGGCGCCACCTCTACAGGCTCCGCCCACGCATCGTACTCGTCCGTTCGCGTCACGCGCGCCCGCACGATGTCGCCCGGCTCCACACCAGTTGCCCCGATGAGAAACACCGACCCGTCGATCTCCGGCGCATCCCACTGCGAGCGGCCCGTGGCGCCCTCGTCGCCCGCCTCGTCGATGATCACGTCGACAATCCGGCCCACCCGGGCGGCCATCACCTCACGGCTCACCTCGCGCTGCGTCGCCATGAAGCGGTGCCAGCGCTCCTCCTTCACCTCCGCGGGCACGGCGCCGGGGAGGGCGTTGGCGGCGGCGCCCTCCACCGCCTCGTACTTGAAGCAGCCGACGCGCGCGAGCCTCGCCGCCTTCAGCCAGTCGAGCAGCAGCCGGAAGTCCTCCTCGGTCTCGCCGGGGAAGCCGACGATGAAGGTCGAGCGCACCGCCAGGTCCGGGCAGGCTTCGCGCCACTGCGCCAGCCGCTCCAGCGTCCTCTCCTGGTGCGCGGGCCGGCGCATGGCCTTCAGCACGCGCGGGGAGGCGTGCTGGAAGGGAATATCGAGATAGGGCAGGATCTTCCCCTCCGCCATCAGCGGCAGCGCCGCGTCGACATGCGGATAGGGGTAGACGTAGTGCAGCCGTACCCAGGCGCCCAGCGAGCCCAGCGCCCGGGTGAGGTCGAGGAACCGCGCCGCCAGCGGCCGACCCTTCCACCGGCTCTCCGCATACTTGATGTCGAGCCCGTAGGCCGAGGTGTCCTGGCTGATGACCAGGAGCTCCTTCACGCCGGCCGCGACCAGCCGCTCCGCCTCCGCCATCACCTGGTTGGCCGGACGGCTTGCAAGTCTCCCGCGGAGCTGCGGGATGATGCAGAACGAGCAGCGGTTGTTGCAGCCCTCGGAAATCTTCAGATATGCATAGTGCCGCGGCGTGAGGCGCAGCCCCTGCGGCGGCACCAGGTCGACGAAAGGGTCGTGCAGCGGCGGCACGGCGTCGTGCACCGCCGCCACCACCTGCTCGTACTGATGCGGGCCCGTCACCGCCAGCACGCCCGGATGCGCGGCCAGGATGCGCTCCTTCTCCACCCCCAGGCAGCCGGTGACGATGACGCGGCCGTTCTCGGCCATGGCCTCGCCGATCGCCTCCAGGCTCTCCGCCTTGGCCGAATCGAGAAATCCGCAGGTGTTGACCAGCACCACGTCGGCACCGGCGTAGTCGGGAGACAGCTCGTAGCCCTCCGAGCGCAGCGCCGTGATGATGCGCTCCGAATCCACCAGCGCCTTAGGGCAGCCGAGCGAGACGAGGCCCACGCGCGGCGCCGGCCTGGTGGCTGCACGGCGAGCCTTGGCCCGCGGCCGGGCTTTGGGAGCGGCTTTTGACATAGCGCGGCTTGTAGCGCCCACGGCTGGGCGCGGAAAGAGCTGAAGGGGGGAGAGGGCCCCTCGCGCCCGGCCCCGCCTGCGCTCGATCCAGTCGATGCGGGTCAAGGCCTCGCCCGCGCCGAGGCGGACAGGAAGGAGGCGCGGGCGTGCCGCGGTAGAGCCGGCCCGGAAGCAGCATCTGGCGGGGATGCCCTTGTTCGTCAACGCGAAAGTTGCTGCCGCGGAAGGTCTCCGTCGCGGATCCGTCATGGCGAGGGGCGTGGCGCTTCTGCCGCGCTCTATCCTGCAGAGTTCGTCCTGCTGCTGACACGGCGTGGCCACGAACGCATGATGTTGTATGAACCGATTCGGCACACTTTGACGGGAGGATCCCCAATGTCAGTCATGTCACGAGCCTGCACCATCGCAGCCGGTGCTGCCGCCATTGCCGCCCTCGCGACCGTCCCCGGTGCGCAGGCACAGTCGCGCGTCGAGGTCGGCGTGCTCAGCTGCACGGCCTCGGGCTCGACCGGCTTCATCGTCGGCTCGACCCGCGAGCTCACCTGCCGCTTCAACCGCCAGGGCAAGGACGAGTTCTACAGCGGCACCATCAACAAGTTCGGCCTCGACCTCGGCGTCACCAAGCAGGCGAAGATCGCCTGGGCCGTGCTGGCGCCCACCTCCAGCCTGCCGAGGCGCTCGCTGGTGGGCGGCTACGGCGGTGTCAGCGCCGAGGCCACGGTCGGCGTCGGCGTCGGCGCCAACGCGCTCATCGGCGGCTCCGAAAAGTCGATCGTGCTGCAGCCCTTGAGCGTGCAGTCGCAGGAGGGCCTCAACATCGCTGCCGGCGTGACCTCCCTGACGCTGCGCGCCCGCCGCTGATCTGCTCCTCTCATCCCGGAAGCCGAGGGCGCAGCCCGAGGCTGTCCGGGACCTCGTCGAGCGGCTGCAACCCGATCCCGGATCTGAAAGCGGGGCGTTCGACGGCGGCTTGGGGTTGCTCCGTCCGGGATGATGAGGTGGGCGGCTCCTAGGGGGCGTCCCTGTCGCAAACCGGCCGGCACCACTCCAACGTTTGCGTCAGGCCCGAACCGAAGGGTCGATCCCCCGTCTCGTTCCCCCGCGGCAGCCTCATGCCGAGCTCGCGCATGGTCAACAGCTTCGAAACGTCGTCGGTTGTGGTCTTTCTTCTGGGGGCGCTGGCGGCCGTCCTTGTCACCGCATTGTTGTTCCAGATCAGGATCTGGCGGATGCGGCTCCAGCATGCGGATGCAATCGAGACGGCGAGCAAACGCAGTGTCAGTCAGAGTCGCAGCACGCTCAAAGGCCAGATCGCCGAGCAGATGGCGCCGCTGCTTCCCGGCTTCGAGTATGCTGCCGCGGACGCCCGCTTTCTCGGAGACCCGGTGGATTACGTCGTGTTCGCTGGGCGGTCCGGCTTTGCCGGGCCCCAGGAAGACTCCGAGGGCCTGGAGATCGTCCTGCTCGAAGTCAAGCAGGGCCAATCGAACCTGTCTCCGGTGCAGCGAGCGATCGCGCAGGCGGTCGAGGCCGGACGCGTGCGGTTCGAGATTTGCCGGGTCGCTGACGATGGCAGTGTGAGCACGTCGGCCTGGCAGCCGCGCCGGAGGCAAGGGCGCAGCGAGTGAACTACAACCGCAGCACGCGGATCCAGCGGGCCACGTCGAGCAGGCTCATGGCCGCCGCCGCCACGTAGGTGAAGGCCGCGGCGCGCAGGATCTGGCGCGCCGCCGGCAGGTCCTGGTCCGGGATGTAGCGCCCGGCCTCCAAGAGGGGCAGCGCCCGGCGGAAGCTCGCGTCGTACTCCACCGGCAGCGTGTAGGCGTGCATCGCGATCGACATGCCGAGGATGAGCACGCCCGCGAGCGCCTGGACCAGCATGAGGTGCGGCGCCTTGGCCACCACCATCATGATCGGCGCCGCCAGCATCACGACGGCACCGACCTTCTCGATCCAGATCGCCTGCCTGGCGAGGCGGGTGCGGTCCTTGAGCGGGCGATAATCGGTGGCGTCCTGCATGGCGTGCCCGGTCTCGTGCGCGGCGATGACGAGCGCGGAGAGCGTGCGCCCTTGCAGGTGCTGCGGCAGCAGGCGCACCGCCTTTGCATCGGGATCGTAGTGGTCGCCGAGATCGGTTGCCTCGACCTTGACGTGGTGGAGCTTCATGCCGTCGAGCAGGTGGCGCGCGAACTGGCCGCCCGTGCCGGCAAAGTCCGGGCGGTCCACCGAATGCCGGGCGATCACGCGCCGCACCCACACCTGCGGCAGCACCGCCAGGCCGAGCACCAGCGCCAGAATGACGAGCAGCGGGACCAAGCAGAACTCCTCGCGGACTCCCTCTCCCCGCGCATCTCCAACTTCGCCTAGCGCGCCAACAGCGCGGGGAGAGGGCTGGGGTGAGGGGCAGCCACAAGCTCGACGTCGGAGTGTGCCGCTGCCCCTCACCCTGACCCTCTCCCCGCAAGCGGGGAGAGGGGATCTTCAAGTATACGTGCGCTCGTCGGCGATGACCTTGCCGTCGTTGGGCAGGGAGCCTGGCGCCACGATCTCCACCTCGCCCTTGAGCTTGGTGACAGACTGCAGCGTCTCCGCCAATCGCGCCTTCAGCCCGGTGTCGTCCTCGGCCTCGGCACGCAGCGTCATGACATCCTGCTCGTCCGCGCGCCCGACCACCAGCCGCACCCGCCCCACGCCCGCATGCCGCTTGGCGATTTCTGCCACCTGCTCGGGATGCACGAACATGCCCTTGACCTTGGTGGTCTGGTCGGCGCGCCCGAGCCAGCCCTTGATGCGCATGTTGGTGCGCCCGCACGGGGATATCCCCGGCAGCACGGCGGACAGGTCGCCGGTGGCGAAGCGGATCATCGGGTAGTCGCGGTTGAAGGAGGTGACGACCACCTCGCCCACCTCGCCCGCCGGCACCGGGTCGCCGGTGCCGGGACGCACGATCTCCAGGATCACGCCCTCGTCGACGATCATGCCCTCCAGCGCCTCGCTCTCGTAAGCGACGATGCCGAGATCCGCGGTGGCGTAGGTCTGGAAGGTGGCAACGCCGCGCTGCCGGTACTCGGCTCTGAGCGAGGGGAACAGCGCACCGCCTCCCACCATCGCCTTCTCGAACGAGCTGGCGTCCTTGCCGGCGTCCCTGGCCTTGTCGAGCAGGATCTTAAGATAGTCGGGCACGCCGACGTAGACCGAGGGCTTCAGCGCCTGGATCGCCTCGAGCTGCTGCTCGGTGTTGCCGGGGCCGGCGGCGATGACGGCGCAGCCGAGCGCACGCGCGCCCGAATCCAGGATCCAGCCCCCCGGCGTGAGGTGGTAGGCGAAGGTGTTGTGCACGATGTCGCCCTTGCGCACGCCGGCGGCGTAGAGCGCGCGCGCCGCGCGCCACCAGTCCTCGCCCCGGCCCTCGGGCTCGAAGATCGGCCCCGGCGACATGAAGACGCGCGCCATGTCCGAGATCGGCGCCGAGGCGAAGCCGCCGAACGGCGGGCGCCGCGCCTGCAGCGTATGCAGCATCGCCTTGCGCAGCACGGGCAGGGCGGCGAGCGTTGCGCGCGAGGTCACCGCGGCCGGGTCCCGCCCTTCCAGATGCGCCGCCCATCCCGGCGCCGCGGCGACCGCCTGGCGGATCAGGTCGGGGAGCAGGTTGAACTGCGCCAGCTCCCGCTGCTCCGGGTCGCGCGTCTCCAGCTGATCGAAATGGTCGGCCATTTTCAGCGAACTCTCGGTCGAAGCAACCACCACGCTTGTAATACCGGGGCTTGTCCCCGGTATCCAGCCCTCCGCGAGCGCCAGAGCAAGCGTCGAGATAGATCCCGGCAACGAGTGCCGGGACGACAACCTACATGGCCTGCTACCCAGCCATCGACCCGGCTAAGCCAGCCAGCGCTTGCGCCGCTTGTAGGACTTCACGTCGCGGAAGCTCTTGCGGTCGCCGCTGCCGATGCCGAGGTAGAACTCGCGCACGTCCTCGTTCTCGCGCAGCGCCTGGGCGTCGCCGTCCATGACGATGCGCCCGTTCTCCAGGATGTAGCCGTAGGTCGCGTACTTGAGCGCCATGTGGGTGTTCTGCTCGGCCAGCAGCACGGAAAGGCCCCGCTCGGCGTTGAGCCGCTTTACGATTTCGAAGATCTCCTCGACCAGCTGTGGCGCGAGGCCCATGGAAGGCTCGTCCAGGAGCATCGTCTTGGGCCGCGACATCAGCGCGCGGCCGATGGCGCACATCTGCTGCTCGCCGCCCGAGATGTAGCCCGCCTGCGCGCCGCGCCGCTCCTTGAGGCGCGGGAAGTAGCCGTAGACCATGTCGAGATCGGCGGCCACCGCGCCGCGGCCGTCGCTGCGCGTGAAGGCGCCGGTCAGCAGGTTCTCCTCGACGGTGAGGTGCCCGAAGCAGTGGCGGCCCTCCATGACCTGGACGCAGCCGCGCCGCACCAGCTCGTTCGGCGAGCGCGCCTGCACCTCCTCGCCGTCGAAGACGATGGAGCCCTTGGTGACCTCGCCGCGCTCGGAATGCAGGAGGTTCGAGGTGGCCTTCAGCGTCGTCGTCTTGCCCGCGCCGTTGGCGCCCAGCAGCGCCACGATGCCGCCCCTGGCGACCTCGAGCGAGACGCCCTTGAGCACCAGGATGACGTGGTCGTAGATGACTTCGATGTTGTTGATCGCAAGGATGGCGTCAGCGGCGGATGCTGCTGCGGGCGAGGTCATGACGGCTCCGGCCGGTGTCAGACCCTTCGGGTCTGACACCATGTCTCCTGTGGTAGGTTGTGCGATGGTGTCAGACCCTCCGGGTCTGACACCATTTCAGGACGGCTTGTCGCAGACCTCCGTGCGGGTCGGCCAGCCGGCGTTCTTGGTCACGTAGTCCTTCGCGGCATCCTCGAGCAGGGGCCGGACCCGGTCCTTCATGGGCGCGATCCAGTCGGACGCCTTCACCCATTTGGCTCCATCCCACTGCTGCATGAAGGCGGAGTGGTGGCCGTTGTGGTCGGAGCAGGAGAGGCCCTTGATGGGGGCCGCAAAGCCCGGCAGGCCGATCTCCTTCCAGCGCGCCTCGCTGATCTCCAGCGTCTCGAGCCCGCGGCGCACGTCGTCGCCCGAGACCGCCTTCTTGCCGGTGATCTTCTGCGCGTTGCGGATGGCCTCGGCGACGATGACCGAGTTATAGACGCCGCGGTTGTAGAAGGTCTCGCCCACCTTGTCCTTGGCGACCTGGCTCTTGCCCTTGTCGACCACGTACTTTTGGATGTCCTTGATGGCCGGGAAGTCCGATCCGATCTGGTGGAGGTTGAGCGCCAGGTAGCCCTTGGCATCCTGACCCGCGGGACGCGCATCGTCCTCGCTCGCGGACCACCAGATGCCGATGAACTTATCCATGGGGAAGTTGATCTTGGCGGCTTCCTTGACCGCGGTCGGGTTCATGGCCCCCCAGCCCCACATGATCATGTAGCTCGGCCGATCGCGGCGCACGTTGAGCCACAGGCCAGACTGGTTCTGCATGTCGGCCACGGGCACGGGATAGAGCTTGGCGGTGAAGCCGTAGTCCTTGGCGAACTGCTCCAGGAGCGGGATCGGCTCGCGGCCGTAGCCGCCGTCGAAGAAGATGTAGCCGATGGTCTTGCCCTTGAGCTTGTCGAGCCCCCCCTCCTTGTCGCCGATGTACTTGACGATCATCGACAGGCCGTCCCAGTAGGTGGCCGGCGGGTTGAAGATCCACGGAAAGTTCTTGCCGTCGGCCGAGGCGGACAGGCCATAGGCCATCGACAGAATGGGGATCTTGTCGACGGCAGCCTTGGGGATGAGCTGCAGCGTGATACCCGTCGAGTACGGATTGACGACGACCGGGTTCTTGGTCTTCACCTGGTCGTAGCACTCCACGCCCTTCTTGGCGTCGTACTGGGTCTCGCACTCCTCGACCGCCAGCTTGACGCCGCCGATGCCGCCGTCGCGCTCGTTCAGCATGTTCAGGTAGTCGGCCATGCCGTTGGCGATCGGGATGCCGGAGCCCGCGAACGGCCCGGTGCGGTAGGTCAAGAGCGGCACATAAACGCTGTCCTGCGCACTGGCAGCGAGCGGGGCGAGCCCCACCGCGCCGCCCAGCGTGGTCAACAGGGCCATGTCTCTCAAGCGCATTGCAACTCCTCCTCAGTTTTGGCCGGTCCGATCCGGTCCGTTGTTGCGAGCGGCTTGCGCCAGCCCTCGAAAGTATCCCCTCCCAAAGCCGCTGCGAGGATCGGTGAAGTATGCCCCATCAATAGGGGAACGGCCACACCCTCAGCTTTTGCTTGGCGATTTGCCAGAGCCGCGCCAATCCGTGCGGCTCGACAATCAGGAAGAAAATGATGAGCCCGCCCACGATCATGAACTGCAGGTGCTCTACGGTTGCCGAGTTCATCGGGACGCCCAAGGCGTGGGGCGCCGCGCGCAGGATCACGGGCAGGCCCCAGATCAGCGCGGCTCCGAGGAACGAGCCGATCAGGCTGCCCAGGCCGCCGATGATGACCATGAACAGGATGATGAACGACTCGTTGATGTTGAAGCTCTCGAACTCGGCGGCGCCGAGCCACAGGAACACCATGAGGGCGCCGGAGACCCCGCAGTAGAACGACGACACCGCGAAGGCCAGGAGCTTGGTCTGGTAGAGCTTGATGCCCATCAGCTCTGCCGCGATATCCATGTCCCGCACCGCCATCCACATCCGTCCGATGCGGCCGCGCACGAGATTGGAGGCGATCCATGTCATCGCCACCACGATGCTCAAGACCACGAGGTAGCGGACCACGGGCGTGGCGTTGGGGCCGGTGATCGGCACGCCGAAGAGCGCCCGGGTCGGCACTTCGATGGCGGCCGAGACGTTGTAATTGTACAGCCAGGGGATGCGGATGAAGCACCAGGACAGGAAAAACTGCGACGCGAGCGTGGCAATCGCCAGGTAGAAGCCCTTGATGCGCAGCGACGGCAGCCCGAACAGCACGCCGATGGCGGCAGCGACGAGGCCCGAGGCCAGAATGTGGAAGATGATGTTGACGTCGGGATAGAGCGTGGTGAGCTTGTAGGTGGCGTAGGCGCCCACGCCCATGAAGCCGCCGGTGCCGAGCGAGATCAGGCCGCAGTAGCCCGTCAGAATGTTGAGGCCGATGGCGGCGAGCGCGAACACCAGGACCGGGATCATCAGCGAGTTGATGGTGAAGCTCGACATCGTCAGCGGCACCACCGCGAAGGCCGCGAAGAGAATGACGGCGATCCCGATGCGATCCTGCAGGATCGGGAACACGGCCATGTCGGACGCGTAGTTCGTCTTGAACTGGCCAGCTTCGCGGTAGAGCATCGGTTCACGCTCCGCGTGAAGGCAGTAGGCAATAGGCAGTAGGCAATAGGCAGCGGCGCTCATGCCGACCGGCAGCTAAACTCTCGTCGTGATTCGGCTTCATTCGTCTCTCTTCTACTGCCTACTGCCTACTGCCTACTGCCTATTGCCTGTTGCCTGTTAAACGCGCTCGATGATCTTCTCGCCGAACAGACCCTGCGGCCTGAACAGCAGAAAGACGAGCGCAATGACGTAGGCGAGCCACGACTCGATGCCGTTGCCGAGCAAGGGCCCCCAATAGAACTCGCCGAGCTTCTCGCCGACGCCGATGATGATGCCGCCGACAATGGCGCCGGGAATGGAGGTGAAGCCGCCCAGGATCAGCACCGGAAGCGCCTTGAGCGCGATGATCTGCAGCGAGAACTCCACCTGGGAGCGCGCGCCCCACATGATGCCGGTGGTCAGCGCGACGATCCCGGACGCGAACCACACGATCACCCAGATCTGCTCGAGCGAGATGCCGACGGACAGGGCGGCCTTGTGGCTGTCGGCGACGGCGCGCAAGGCCCGGCCGATGCGCGTCCGCTGAAAGAACACGGCAAGGCCAGCCACCATCGCCGACGCGATGACCGCAGCCGCGATGTCGATCTTCTGCAGCGAGACGAAGCCGCCGAGCATCGGGAAGTCGATGGAGCCCTTGGGCAGGAACAGCTCCTGCGCGATCATCACCTTCGGCTCCCCGCCGAACAGGAGCTGCCCCAGGCCGATGAGAAGGTAGGTGAGCCCGAACGTGGCCATGAAGAGGATAATGTCGGGCTGGTTCACCAGCGGCTTCAGCACGAGACGCTCGACCGCAACCGCCAGGGCCAGCATGACGAGAATCGTCAGCCCCAGGGCAACGAAGGCCGGCACGCCCTTCTGGTAGAGGCCGACGAGGGTCAGGGCGGCGAACACCACCATGATGCCCTGGGCGAAGTTGAAGACGCCGGACGCCTTGAAGATCAGCACGAACCCCAGGGCGATGAGCGAGTAGAGCACGCCGGAGACGAAGCCCTCCCAGAGCGTCTGCACCAGGAGATCGGGCGCCCCGCCCATCTGGACGAACGGATCGACGAAGATCTTGTAGAGAAGCTCCACCCGGTCCCCCTAGCGCGCCACGCCGAGGTAGGCGTCGATCACGTCCTGGTTGCCCTGGACCTCGGCCGGCGTGCCGTCGGCGATCTTGCGGCCGTAGTCGAGCACGACCACGCGGTCGGAGAGGTCCATCACCACGCCCATGTCGTGCTCGATGAGGGCGATGGTGGTGTTGAAGGTGTCCTTGGTCGTGAGGATGAAGCGGCACATGTCCTGCTTCTCCTCGAGGTTCATGCCGGCCATGGGCTCGTCGAGCAGCAGGAGCTCAGGCTCCATGGCGAGCGCGCGTCCGAGCTCCACGCGCTTCTGCAGCCCGTAGGGGAGCCTGCCGACCGGCGTCCTGCGGATGTGGGCGATCTCCAGGAAGTCGATGATCTGCTCCACCGCCTCGCGGTGGCGGGTCTCCTCCCATCGCGCCGGCCCGTAGTGGAGGGCGTGCGCGAGCAGCCCGCGCCGCATCTTGAGCGTGCGCCCGGTCATGATGTTGTCGAGCGTTGTCATGCCCTTGAAGAGGGCCACGTTCTGGAAGGTGCGGGCGATGCCCTGGCTGGCGGCGATGTAGGGGCGCATGTCGCGCCGCCGCACGCCCTTGTAGGTGATGGTGCCTTCCTGCGGGTGGTAGAAGCCGTTGATGACGTTGAGCATCGACGTCTTGCCGGCGCCGTTGGGGCCGATGATGGCCCTGATCTCGCCCTTCCTGATGTCGAAGGAGACCCCGCGGATGGCGCGCACGCCGCCGAACGACAGCGACACGTTGTCCACCGCGAGCAGAACGTCGCCCGTCGCGACCTCGCCGCCGACAACGGGCTTCGGCTTCACATCGGCCTTCACTCTGCCGCCTCCCTCAGCGGCTCGGCCGCCCGCACGGGATAGGTTGCAACATCGACGATCCTGAGATCGCCCTCCACCACGCCCTTGCGCCCGTCCTCGAAGGTCACCTCGGTAGCGGCGTGGACCTGAGTGGAGCCGTCGTAGAGGGCGGCGATGAGCGGCGCATAGCGCTCGGCCACGGTCGAGCGCCGCACCTTCTGCGTGCGCGTCATCTCGCCGTCGTCGGCGTCGAGCTCCTTGTGCAGGATCAGGAAGCGCCTGATCTGGGAGGCCGCCATCTGCGGCTCCTCGGCGAGCGACCGGTTCACCGCCTCGAGGCGTTTTGCCACCATCTCGCAGACCTTGGGGTGGGCGGCGAGCTCCTGGTAGCTGGCGTAGGCCACGTTGTTGCGCTCGGCCCAGCTGCCCACCGAGGTCTGGTCGATGTTGACGAACATCGTCACGTAGTCCCGCCCCTGGCCGAAGGCCACCGCCTCGCGCACCTCGGGGTAGAACTTCAGCTTGTTCTCCAGGTACTTGGGCGCGAACAGCGCCCCATCGTTGAGGCGCCCCACGTCCTTGGCGCGGTCGATGATCCTGAGGTGGCCGTGCTGGTCGAAGAAGCCGGCGTCGCCGGTGTGCACCCAGCCGTCGGGGGTCTTGGTCTCGCGCGTCGCCTGCTCGTTCTTGTAGTACTCGCGGAACACGCCGGGGCTGCGGTAGAGCACCTCGCCCGTATCGGCGATCGTGATCTCCACGTCGGGCCCGGCCTTGCCGACGGTGTCGGCATAGACCTCGCCGTCGGGCTGGAGCGTGATGTACACGCTGGCCTCGGTCTGGCCGTAGAGCTGCTTCAGATTGATGCCGAGCGACCGGTAGAAGCGGAACAGCTCGGGCCCGATGGCCTCGCCTGCGGTGTAGGCCACGCGGATCCTGGAGAAGCCCATGCGGTTGCGCAGCGGCGCGTAGACGAGCACGTCGCCCAGAGCGTAGAGCAGCCGATCCTTGACGCCCACCGGCCTGCCGTCGAGGATCCGCTCGCCCGAGCGGCGCGCGACCTTCAGGAAGTAATCGAACATGCGCTTCTTGAGGCGCCCGGCGTCCTCCATGCGCACCATGATCTGGGTGAGCAGGTTCTCGAACACGCGTGGCGGCGCGAAGAAGTAGGTGGGCGCGATCTCCCTGCGGTCCTCGAGGATGGTCTCCGGGCTCTCGGGGCAGGCGACGCACATGGCCCCGGCGGTGGCCTGGCCGTAGGAGAAGATGTAGTCGCCGACCCAGGCCATCGGCAGATAGGCGAGCAGCGTGTCGTCGGGCGTGAAGGCGTCGAACCGGTTGCCGTTCTGGGCGGAGACGACGATGTTCTCGTGCGTCAGCACGACGCCCTTGGGCCGGCCGGTGGTGCCCGACGTGTAGAGCATCACGCTCACGTCCGAGCCTTTGCCCCTGGCGATCTCGTCGAGCCACCAGCCGGCGGCTCCGGCGTTCTCGCGCAGCTCCTGCCGGCCCAGCTCCTCGACGTGCGCCATGGAGTAGAGATGGCTGTGATCGTAGGCGGCGAGCCCGCGCTCCTCCTCGTAGACGACGGTCCTGAGCCTGGGCAGCCGGTCCGAGACGGAGATGACCTTGTCGACCTGCTCCTGGTTCTGCACCACGGCGAAGGTCACCTCCGCGTGGTCGAGCACATAGGCCATCTCGTCGGCGACCGAGTC
>Ga0075431_100001878_pt1 | contig 19911 bp, 23 predicted proteins | sample RhiMetdeltSRZDD5_FD_75297 | JGI IMG/M metagenome (GOLD analysis project Ga0075431, IMG submission 75297) | Populus rhizosphere microbial communities from Tennessee, USA - Rhizosphere MetaG P. deltoides SRZDD5 | ecosystem: Host-associated > Plants > Roots > Rhizosphere > Soil | place: USA... | reverse complement strand
CGCCACGGCTGTCGAATACACCGGGCGATTCTGGACTGCATTTCGGTCATTGGTCACTTTCAAGTTTCGAGGGAGCCCGATCCCAGCGAGGCGTCGCGTACCACACGACTCAGCACGCCGCTCGTGCTGTGAAAGAACACAAGACACAGGGATGCGGCGGTCCGTCCCGGCCAGCCGCAGGTCGGACCGTGATGTGTCTTCGCGATGTGCGCTGCACCGTTGACCTGTGCGTGTGGATTGCTTTGTGCCCAAACGGTCGTTTGTAGATTGAACAACAGGCGGAACTCTCTAACCGAGTCGGCCGGACGGCAAGGTTGTGGTATTGCACGCGAGCGACGTTCCCGATCTGACCGCACGCACGGCCTGACCGCACGCACGGCAGCCAGTACGTGGAGATGTTCACTGCCATGATTATCGCGACACAGTTCACAGGTCCAAGTGACGGGTGCTTATACCCAAGCCGGTGAAGCAATCGTGGTGCCGAAAGCCTGCCCGTTCTGCAATTCGGTTAATGTCACAACAACTAGCAAGTTATTGGAGTACCCGCGGTAAGAGATCCCAGTCGCTCTGCTGGCCGACGAGGAGCGTTGCGCCGGCCCGGTCCGGCGGCGGGCTCGGCTCCGCTCCGCACACGACGATAAGGTGCGGCACCGCCGCGATCGCGGCAGGCGAGAAAAAGACCGCCTTGAAGACGGCGCTGTCATCTCCGCCCTGCCTTGCGCGGGCAAAGCGATGGCCGCTCACGAAGAGGCAGGCACCATGTGGCCAGCCAGCTGCTTCGAGCGCATCTGCGAAGTGTTCAATGAGCACGGGAATCTGCCGACTGCCGATCACCGCGTCGCACAATGAGGCTCGATACCACAAACGGGAGTTCACCAGGGGCAGTCCGGTGCCAGAGCTCATCGGAGCCGAGCCAGCCGCAAGCTGTGGAAACAACACAATCGATCAAGTTTAGGGAATGCATACGAAGCCCGCTGTTCCAGACTGAACACCCGGCGCGAACCACGAAATTGTCGACGAGGGTCCGCGGTGCCTCGACGCGCATGCGGTAAATTCCTTCGATTCACGAACCGCCGTTCTGGTCGTCCTGAAGTAGACTGCGACGGTGGGCGGCCAGGAGTGAGCCTCCATGTCACGACTCGCACTCGCGGCGTTGTTGCTGCTACCGGTTTCGTTGGGCGCACAGTGGCTCGACTGGCGAACGCCGGGGATTCCCCGGACCGCCGACGGCAAGCCGAACCTGGCTGCCCCCGCGCCCAGGACGCCCGATGGCAAGCCGGACTTGTCGGGCCTATGGCAGCCAGCTCCCAACCCGTATCGCTTCGACCTCATACAGAATCTGCAGGATGAAGCCATCTTTCGCCCGGCCGCTGAGGCCGTCTTCCAGCGGCGTGTCGTGGACTTCCGTCGCGACGATCCCGTGACCAACTGCCTGCCCGGCGGTCCTTCGGACATGCTGAGCACGACCTACCGGATCATGCAGTCGCCGGCGGTTGTCGCGTTGCTGTACGAGAACGGCACCGGACGCTACCGGCAGATCTATATGGACGGACGCACGCTACCCGCGGATCCGAATCCGACATGGCTGGGCTATTCCGTTGGTCGCTGGGAGGGCGACACCCTGGTAGTCGAATCCGCCGGCTTCAACGATCGGACGTGGCTCGATCGAGCGGGACATCCTCACTCGGAAAAGCTGCGCGTGACCGAACGATTCCGTCGCGTTGACTTCGGACACGTGGAGTACCAGATCACCTTCGACGATCCAGAGACCTTGACGAGACCGCTGTCGCTGTCGCTCCCGGTGAGCTACCAGGCGGACACGGACATGCTCGAGAACGTCTGTAACGAGAACAACCGGTCTCGCCTCGTGGGGGTCGAGCGCGCCGGGGTGTCAGTCGACACGGCCGTTCTCGCTCGATACCAGGGCCAGTATGCATTCAGCGCCGGGTCACGGACCGTTGCCGGGTTCATGGGGATGAACCACACGGTGACGCTCGTCAACGGCAGGCTCTATCTCAACGCGCTTCCGCTGATTCCTCTGTCGGCCACGATGTTCGAGTCCACCGGTGCCATCGCACAGTTCTTCCTGGATGCGCGTGGTACCGTCACTCGTCTGGTCCTGGGTCAAACCGAAGGGGAGGCCGTCTACACCCCCCGTCTGCTGCGCGACGAACCGCAACCTCCGCAAGTGAATCCTGACTGAGCCTCCGTCATCGAGCTGCTCCTGAACGGCCGTAATGTTCGGAAACTCCGTCGAGACAATGGCTGTGTCCTGCCGAAAAGTCAGATGAGGACGCGGCACTCCACCTCGAAGCCTGCAACCACCGTGTCAGTCCGCATCGTACGCCCCACGATGCTTTCGAGACCACGAACGTCGGCAGCCCTTTACACAACACGGAAGCGTTGAACAACGGATGGTTCAGCTGGTTGGTTGTGCCTAGCTCGCCCCCGGCGACGGCTACGCGGCGACGTGGTTGTAGCGATAGTGCAGTCCGCCGGCTTCTGGGATAGCGAAAATGGGTCCGCCCGATAGCGGCGCTACTGGGCGGGTGTCCTTGTCCAGGAACGCATGTAGTACGCGACGTACTCGGTGAGCAGCTGGTGCAGGCCCGCCGCTTTCATCACGATCACATGATCGACACACTCGCGTCGGAACGACTCGATCACGCGCTCCACGTACGCGTTCTGCCACGGCGATCGCGTCGCCGTCGCACCTCCTGAATATTCATCCGCTCGATGATCCTGCAGCGCGGTCAACGCGCGCTGGACAAGATCATCGGTGTCGAATCGAGTAGAGAAGCTCGTATGTCCTAACCAGGCCCACCAGATCAGCAAAAACAGCAGCGCAAACCGCAGAAGTCCGGCGGGGGAGTAGTCATCCCGCAGGTGCGTGCCAACCTGTGCGACGGCGGCAACGAAGATCAGATCGAAGAACAGCTCCATCCACGTCACACGACGACCTTCTTCGAGGCCATCTTCCGAGCGCAGTCGTGGCGGCTGAATGAGACGCCATCTCGTAATGTGCACTGCATACCTCCGGTTGCCAGATACTTCCGCCGTCCGCGCGGATCGTGTCGCGTTGTTGTTCAGATGCCGCAGTCAAGTCGCGGTAACGTGTTGCATGCCGTGTGCATCCAATCAGGCAGCGCATGCGGATGAGCACTACCCGCGCAGGAGCTGGATGGTCGCCAGTTGCTCCTGCTGCGATGGCGTCACTTGCATTTGTTGCTCTCGGCTTACCAGACCGACCTACTCGGCGTGGCCCATCGCATTGCGCTTGCCGTTGTCGCCATCAATGAGGTGGCTGGCGGGGCCGCTACGCACTCGGCTCTGCAAACGTCGGCTGCGTCGGATGGCCAATATTCGTCGTTGAGATAATGGCGTGGTCCGTTTCGGCCAGGCCTTGCGTCTCATGGCTGAGAGTCGGTGCCCGATCGGTCACGAACTGCACGATGTCCTTGCTGAAGATCAGATCGAGCGTCCAGTCGAGAGCGACGCGTATCTTCCGGTCCAGGCCTGGCAGCTTCATCAAATAGATCGTGCGCCACAGCCACCAGGCGAGGAATCCCGAACACTTCACTCCGAACACCTTGGCGACGCCGGTTCGTCGACCGATGGCGGCGAGTTGCCCGATCGTCGAGAAGCGGAACGGTTGCAAAGGTCGGGCGGAGAGCGTCGCGACGATGTTGTCGGCCAGCACGCGCCCTTGTCGAATGGCGTGTTGTGCGGTGGGAGGGTGGGATCTTCCGGTCAGCGGATTCGGGACCACGGCGCAGTCGCCGAGCGCCCACAGTCCCAGGCGGCCCGTGACCCGCAGGCATCCGTCGAACACAACGCGACCGTGATCGAGAGGGACTGCCAACGTAGCGAGGAGTGGATGTGGTGATGTTCCGGCAGTCCAAACGACAAACTGTGAAGGGATCGTCGAACCGTCCTCCAGCCGAACGCCGTTCTCCGTTAGCTCGGTGACGTGCACCTGCGTGTGAATCTCGATCCCCCGATCATGCATCTTCCGACGCGCATACGCACCGAGCTCCTCGCCTAGTTCGGGCAGCAACTCCGGGGCGGCGTGCACCAGGACCATGCGGACGAGCGATGCGTCCAACTTCGGATAGTGGTCCAGCGCCTCACGGACGAAATCGTTGATGGCCGCCATGGTCTCGACACCGGCAAAGCCCCCTCCAGCGACAACAAATGTGAGGAGCATTTGCCGTGCTTCTGTCGAGGTTTCGGAGTCGGCCTCCTCGAGGTGAGCGATCAGTCGGTTGCGGATCTGAATCGCGTCCCCAAGTGACTTCATCGTCAACGCATGCGACTCGAGACCGGGCAGGTTGTAAAAGTTTGTGGTCGATCCGAGAGCGAGCACCAGATGGTCGTACATGAGGAGGTGTTGATGCTGCGTCAACCCGTGCCGTACTTCCACCGAGCGCGCCTCGACGTCGATGCCGATGACGTCTCCGCATACGAAACGGGACTTGCGTAGCAGGGCGCGAATAGGGCTGACGATATGCGTAATGTCGAGATCGCTCGCGGCGACCTCGTGCAGCATCGGCGTGAACAGGAAGAAGTTGTCACGATTGACGACCGTGACTTCTACAGATCCGTCACGCGGCAGTAATTGCTCCAGGCGCAGAGCGGTGTACAGGCCGCCGAAGCCAGCACCGAGGATGACGATACGCATCACGACGCCCTCTTTGATGCCGACGCAAGCGCCCGGTTTCACGCCCCCCGGACCGCGGCCAGTTAATCGGGCACTGTCCAGCCACAGCCACGTAACCCTTGAACCCGAGACGGAATCGAACCCGGTTGTAGGCACCGTGTCGATGTCGGTCACTATCGCAGGAGGCCATGCAGCCATGACGCACCAGACCTCTCGACCTCGAAGATCCGTCCCGGCATTCGCCCTGTTGCTGCTGCTCGTTGCCAGCGACTTTGTCGATGCTCAAGGCAGTAGCGCCAACCAATTGCGACAGTTCATCGATCGGCAGGTCGGTGGCATCCATAAGTTGATGGTGCCAGCGCACGACGCTGACCTTCCACAGCCACGGCTACCAAACGGAGCCGTCGATCCACGTTTCGCGATAACCGAGGCAAAGCGGTACCTCGGCAAGCAGCTGTTCCACGATCCGATTCGAACGGCCAGGATTCTGCCGGAGTTCGGCGGCGTCCTCGCGACGGCGCAGACAGCCTCCTGCGGAAGCTGTCATCAGGGCGAGTCGGCATCCAAGGCTGGTACTCTTCTCAACTTCGCCGTTGGGGGCGAGGGGCGAGGCTACACCGACGCAGCTGGGAACTTCATCCCACGCCGGCGGCCCCGCACAGATATCCTTCCGAAACTGCGCACCACGCCTCTCTTCCCCGGTGACGCGCTGGTCGACGAACTCCCCACGCTCACGGACATCTATGAGTTCGCAGTCGGCAGTCCAGCACGCGGCCGCAAACTACCCGATCCTGGTCGGCTGCTGCGCACTGGTCGGCTCGATGCATTGGACAGCGTCGCGCGAAACGCACCGGGCGCGATCGGCGCCGCGTTCAACAGCTCAGGGACGCGCGATTCCTCTTCCACAACGGCGCGTTCACGAGCGTCAAGGACGTGGTGCGGTACTTCAATGCTGGCGTGCCATAGGACGCAGAAGCTGCGGCCGCAGGCACGCTGACGTCGCGATTCACCCACCCCCGCGGACCGGGCTCACCGCGCGGTCTGGGGTTGACCGACGATCAGGTCGACGATCTCGCTGACTTCCTCGAGAATGGCATCTACGATCCGGCATTCGTCCATTACGACCCGAGCTCCCCGACGAAGATGTTCGAGCTGACTCCAGCGGATGTCCTCTACTCGGTCTATCGTCCGGATCTCGCAGCGCGAGGCGCCATTGACGGTCGGCCAGCCAGTGGCAAGCCGCAGAACAACGACGATGCGCTGTCGCGTCGTGACATGGGGCTCGAGTTCCTGAACGTGACGAGTAGAGTGAACATTGCGTTGATCAACGCCGGCCGTGATCATGATGACGGACGCGGAGGCCAGGAACGGCGTGTCTATCGGATCACAAACACTGGCACGTCTCCGGTGGACACGCACCTGCTTGTGATCGCCCGCGGTCTGTCGTTCCAGGTCGAACTGACCAACGCAAGCGGACGAACGAGTACCGGGGATCCCTATGTTCGCGTGTTTCTGCCGAACGGCGTGCTCGCTCCGGGGCAAAGTATCGACGTCGCGCTGGAGTTCAGGCGCCACGCGCAGTCGCCGCCTGTGAGCTTCACACTCGCTCTTTTGTCCGGACAGGGTAATCCATAGCGCCTCTACTGAATTGCGCTGGCCGCACGCGTGCCGAGCCCGGGACTCAATGCGCGAGGTCTCGGGCTCGACGCTTGGCGGCAGAAGGCAGCCGTAACACGCTGAGACTCTTCTTCGTTCAGAAACCCACAGCTTTCTTCGATGAAAGGCAGGCAGGCTGGCTCGTGCGACAGGATAAGCTGATTCTTGTCTTGTTTTCGATCGGCAAGAAGCGAACGCCCTGGGCAGTCGCACCGGCAGAATATCGCCGAACTGTGACGCCGCCGAAGACGGTGTCAATGTTCACGAGTGCGACGCAATGCTCGCCATCAACAACGAGACGGAGGACTTCGATGCTCTTCATGATGCGGGCGAAGTCATCGAGTCCCTTCTAAAACGATGCCACGCCTCGATACGTGCTCGTCGGAAACTCGCAAATGGCATCTGGATGAAGGGGCAGAGCGGAGACGTCGTTGTGGCGAATGGCCTCGATGTACTGTCCCACCACCTGTATCACTTTTTCGCGCATACGCCTCCCGGGCGTCCCGCAGCGGCGGAACCCGCAGTCATTCCAGCTCGATAGATCGGCACCCTGCTCGATGTCGTCACAACCGGGCCGACGACCGCCGCGCATGTGAAACCGTCACACAATCACTTCGATGCGCGCGCGGTGGCCGGGCGCCTTGGCGAGCGGAGTGTCGCAGGTGACCACCGTCGCATCAAGCGCCTCCTGGATCGCCTGGGCAGCACGGTCAGCCGACACTTCGCCCGCTCGAACGAGGCGTCGGAGACCCTGCGTAACTTCGACGTCGATCAGATGGGGCGATGGAACTCGTCGTCTCGAAGGGGGCGTGCCTCGACCCGAGTGCCGAGGGGGGTCTGCAGGAGGAATTCCAGCACCGCCGAGTCGTCGATGACGATCACGCCGACTCGCGCTCTTCCCGGATGACCACGGCGGCCGGCGTCTTCAACGTCACGCGCTTTCGACTGCGAATTCGGGTCAGCATCTCGTCGCGCGTGGGTCGCGCGGCCAGACGTTCAAGTTCGGCCAAGAGGTAATCGGAGAGCGTCTGTCCAGAATCCGCAGCCCGAGCCTTGAGCTTGCGGTGCAGCGCGTCAGGCACGTTGCGGATTTGGACCATCCTTGACATGCGATGAGCATGCTCGCATGCGATTTCACATGTCAAGATTCAGGTGGCCTGCGAGATGAGCCAGGGTCGAAAGTCGTCCTACTCGCGACGTTCATCGCCGTTTCGCGGGCTGAAGGCCCAGGCAGAACCAGTTGCGGAAATCGTCCAGGGCGGCGAGGCCACTCGGTAGGCTACACGTTCCCCGATGTCGGCAACGGCCGCGCTGCGAACAGGTGCCGACAGGGCCTGGCGATGAGCCGCGCCCATCGGTTGGCCCGATTGACGCGAGCACTGTCCGTGGCGATGCCGGTGTTCGCGTACATCTGTCGATAGAGCTTTGAAAGCAACACAAACGCGAGGCGCGCACGCAGCGTCGGCGTGCACCGCGACCGCACCCAGATACGGCGAAGGCTATAGAACCGATCCCACACGGCCTGCGTCCTCGCACGAATCTCGTCAGCTGTCATCACAGGATGAGGCGTATAGACTTTGGGCCGATGTGCCTGCGGGATCAGCCAGTGGCGTGTGATCGGGATGCCCGCCACGCGGTCTGCCGTAGCGCTAACCTGCTTTTCCCATGCTTCGAAATCAACCGTGCCCGGAAACGGCGTCAGCATCACGAACTGCGCGAAGGCGAGTCCGGCGCGCTCGGCGACGTCCGCCGTCGCGTCGAACGTCGCGGGCCGATCGCTGGGCAGCCCAAAGATGAATGAGCCTAGCACCTGCACACCATGGTCGCGGAACGTGCGGAGACGCTGCACGAGGGCCTCACCGGCGTCGTTGAAATTCTTGTAGACGTCTTTCAGCCCTTCGGGTGTGACCGCCTCGACGCCGACGAGCGCGCCCTTGATGTTCGCCCGCCGCATGGCGTCGAGGAACGCCGGGTCCTCCGCCGCTTCCATCGTGATCTGGGTGAAGAACACGCTGTCGGGCGGCAGCTCCGCCAACCTGGCCATCAGCTCGAATCGCTCGGCTCGCAGTGCCCGCAGCTGTTCGAGGCGGGGCATGTTGTGCTGCCGCTCCGCCATGGCCAGGTCCGACAACGCGACCGGATAGAAGTTGTCGTCAGCGAGCGCCACGAAGCGGAATCCCTGACGACGCAGCTCGACGATCTCTGCGAGGACACTGTCCACAGTCCGCTGCCGCGGCTTCTGCCCATCGGTGCGCCAGACCGAACAGAACGAACAGTGTTTCGGACATCCGCGCACTGTTTGCACCGAGCCCCACATGTATCGTCCCGGCGGAAGAAGGTCCCAGCGCGCCGCGACGAACCGGTCGGCGTCCACACGTCCACCTTCGTACCGCGGCTGCAGGGTGCCGTGTACGGCGTGATCGAGCACAAGGGGCCACACCACGTCGCCGTCGCCGCGGACGACGGTGTGTGCGCCGCCAAGCTCGAGCGCCTCGTCTGGATACAGTGTGGCGTGTATGCCGCCAAACACCACCGTGGCGCCGCGCGCCCTCGCAGCCGTCCCGATCTCGTACCCGCGCAGGGCATTTCCCGTGTGGATCCCGATCCCGACCACGTCACCGGCTCGGACCGTGTCGAGATCGAACGGCTCGAGGGTTTCGTCGACGATGCGTGGGGGCCCGTAGATGGCCGGGGTGGCCGCGCCGAGCACGAAGAGCCAGCGCGGGGTGATTACGCCAACGCCGAATGACAGATGACTCGGATTCACGAGATGGACGGTGATCGCATCCAGCACGCGGTGCCGGGGCGCATCGCACATCGGACGAGAGGTTAGGAACGACACCGGGCTCGACATCGTCACGCTCCTGCAGGGTAGCTCGGTGGCTGCCGAAAGGTCGGAGGCTGAGGCGACGTCACGGATGGCGTGGCACCAGTCTGGCGGGCAAATGTAGTCTACCGTACATTGACCGCTACCGTACATTTGGCGGCCGCTTTACGTGGTATCCTTTGCCTCTCGGCTTTTCTGAGCTGCGCCCGCAGAGTCCAACCAACAACTGCGCCCCTCCAGTCTCATCGAAGCACCTGACCCGCTCAGGTTGATTCAAAGGAGACGTGATGGGGACAGCATCATCGGCCCGCGTTCTTCCCGACGGAACGCTGTTACAGAACCGGCTGCTGGCAGCACTGCCCACAGGCGACTACGACCGGCTCGCCCCGCATCTGCACCTCGAGTCGGTCGTCGTTGGCGACACGATCCACGAACAAGGCCGTCGCATCAGTGACGTCTACTTCCCGAATGGCGGAGTGTTCTCGGTCACGAATCGCATGCGCGATGGCGCGCTGGTGGAAGTCGCCACCGTCGGCCGCGAAGGCATGCTCGGGATCGGAGTCTTCCTGGGAGATCGCTCAGGCAACGGACGGACCTTTCAACAGGTGGCTGACGGTCCCGTGGCGGCGCTGGGGGTTGCGCGCTTCATCAGAGAGACCGCGATCAGTGGGGCTTTTCGCGAGGTGATGGCCCTGTACGCGCAGGCGAGTCTCCTGCAGGTCATGCAGTGCACCGCATGCAATGCCCTGCACGATGTCACGCAACGCTGCTGCCGCTGGCTGCTGCAGACACACGACCGTGTCGACGCGGACGACTTTCTGCTAAAGCAAGAGTTCCTTGCTGTCATGCTCGGCGTCCGTCGTCCCACGGTCACTGTCGTTCTGCGGGCGCTGCAAGACGCAGGACTGATCTCCAGTCGATATGGGCGCATGCGCGTGCTGAGACGGAGAAGGCTGGAAGCGGCCTCGTGCGAGTGTTACTCGGCCATCCGCGACCAGTTCGTGCGACTCGGGCTGTAGCCCGCGAGGCCATCATGGATCCATTGGAAGCACAGGCCAGGGCGATCATTGCCGCTGCGTTGATTGTACGAGGAGCGGTCGAGGTCCCAGCAATGCCGTCCAGCGGTCAACGGGTGCCGGATTCAGCTGGAGTGAGGCTGCGTACGCTCACGGACTATGTGTATCGGCTCATCACGACCGAACAACCGCACAAGCCGGAGTAAAGGGCGGCGAGTGCTCTGAGCCTTAGCGGAGTCATTGTCAATCGGGTATACTCACGATGCCTGCTTTTTTGAGCCCTAGGCCATCCCGGCCCAGCCCTCACCAAAGCCTATGTGTGAGGGTCGCATGGGAGTGGAACTTCCCCCCGTTGCCGCGCTGCAGCCGTCTCTGCCCACGACCGTTCGTGCGGAGGAGGCAACGAGTTTCGATGAACGCTGGGCCGCATGGCGAGCGAAGGGCGCCGCGCACGATCGCGCCGTCCGTCGCAAGCTGGCGATTGCTGCGCCGATCCTCATCATCGTCGCCGCCGTTGTTTTCTACGCGTTGATCGGACACTAGTGCCGTCGCGAGGCGCTCTGGAGGGCTTGTGAGTTTATCCCGCTTCGGAAACGGCGCCGCATCTCGACCACCTTCAACCGCCGCGGTGGCCATTCCAACCATGTGTCCTGCATGCCGGTCCGGTTCGATCACGACCACGGCGCGCACCCCCGACGAGAGCACGTATTGGCGATGCGGCAGCTGCGGCGAGATCTGGAACGTCTCTCGGCGCGATGCCGGGCCGACTGGAGTCCACTCATGGCGGTGAACGCGCGCGACCTCGCGCGCGAGCTCGAGGAGCTGATCGCAGCAATCGACCGGCGGGTGCCGCATATCGAGCGGGCAGGCGAAGCCGCTATTGCACGTGATGCGGCGGCACTGCGAGCGAAAGCCATCGACCGCCTCGCGGAGCTCGCCCACGGTCCGACCATCGCTGCGGTCAACGGGGTAGGTCCGACTTAGTAGACAGGGAGCGGCCAGATGGAGACGACGCCCTTCCCGGCGAAACCGTGCGACGTCGTGGCGCTAACCGTGGCGGAGTTCACACGTGATCTGGATCTGAACACGATGGTGTCGCTCGATGACATCTGCAGGCGGTTCATCGACGACACCAACAAGGCGCTGGTGTGGGTGATCCGCTTCCGCGCGCTTGCAGCCTGGCGCGTACGCGCAGACGTGGCGTCGTGGCTGGGATCGCGCCCCTCGCACGCGCAACATGCTTGCGAGGTGGCGGCGACTTTCGAGTTGAATGGCGAATGGGAATTCGACGCCGACACGTTTCGTTTGGCTGTTGAAATCCGAGGTCTCTCGAGGAGCGCATTTCAGAGCGCAAGAAGAGCGCCCGAACCCTAGAAGGATCCGGGCGCCGACCGGCCTCGAATCCGGCGCTTACCAGCGCGACTCACGCCGTGGACGACCAAATCCGCCCCCGCCTCCGCTCGGGCGAGCCGCCATCGGTTTCGCTTCGTTGACCGTCAGGCTTCGACCGCCAAGCTGGTGTTTGTCCAGCTCGCTGATCGCGCGTTGCGCGCCTTCGACATCCCTCATCTCGACGAACGCGAATCCGCGCGCTTGACCAGTGGTTCGGTCGCGAACGATGCTGACTGTGTTGACCGGGCCGGTGCCCTCGAAAAGCGCTTGCAAATCGGCTTCAGTGACCTCATAGGGTAGGTTGCCGACATACAGCTTTGTATTCATGGGTACTCTCCTGCATCTCGCGGATGCTCGTGATCTGATGGCAGGCTCGAGCAGAATGCTCGGCGACGGAACGCAGGAGAGGCGAAGAACTTCGGATCTGATGCGGAAGGTCGATAAGCGAGCTGTCAGAAAGCTGCCGGAGTCTATCACGAACGCTTCTTTTTCGCGCTATGTCACAACGCGGCCAGTGACGTCGCTTTCCTGTGTGGCGCGATGCCAGTCCACTCCGGTCGAGGTAGTCCAACTGCGTAAGCCGGATCATCGGCTCGGCACCAACGTCACGCTGACCGGCGGCCCCGAGTGCACTTTTGAACAGACATCACATCACGTCGACCGTATGCTGTTAATCGCTATGAATCTTCATCAAATCAAGGTATCCGTATCGGCCGTGTGGGTATTCATCGCCACGGTGGTTGCCATCACGGTCGACATGTCATGGACCAAGGGTCTTATGATCGCTGGCTTTGGCCTGTTCCCCCCATTGGCCCTCTTGCTGCTGTGGAATGAACCAGCGCCGACCATGAGCGAAAGCATCCACAACGCGCGACGGTAACCCTGGCTGCCGGCATCCTTTCCTGCCCGACGATGCGAATGCAATGGATTGCGGAATAACGCCCTCCCAGTCGTCGTAGAGCGATGTTTCGACGACACACTCTCAAAAAAGACGACACACTCTCAAAAAAGAAGTCGGCTGTCAGTATTGCCTTGGCTACCGCCCGTCGGCGTGACACGTCGTCGATGACAGATTAAGTTACAGCGCCGAGTGACGTGCCACAGCCGCGAAGCACAACACGACCAGAAGCAGCACGACCAGAAGCAGCGTGGCCAGGGTCCCACACCGACTTATTGACGGGCCTTCACAGTGGTGTGGCGCGTGGGTTTCTTGGTCGCGCCAGCCGCCGCCATCAATCGCCGGGATGATTACTCGAGTCGCGACGCCGCGACGAGATTTATCCCGTACTCCTCGCGTTCGACGCTCGTCCGAGGGGCCAAAAGGCGAACTGCTGCCGCACGACCTCTTACGATCGCGATGGTCACCGCACGTTGACGTTCTCGGCGCGGGGACCCTTCGGGCCCTGGCCTATGGTGAATGAGACCGTCTGGCCTTCCCGCAGCTCGTCGAAGGGCGTGCCGGCGCAGGCGGACTGATGGAAGAAATACTCGATACCTTCCGCGGTGGAAATGAAACCGAAACCTCTTTCGGTAACGCGTTTGATCGTTCCGTTCATCGTCGTCATTAGATTACATGTCCTTCTGATCACTCCAGCTCGGGCGTGGCTCCTCGGAGCCGACCCAACCGCAAGATGCGGGGCCGTCGGTTCAGTCTAGGAAACGAGTGCCTGGCACGCTGTTCCAGACTGAACACATGGCACGTTTGGGTGCAAGACGGGATCAGAGTCCGAGGTCCGAAAGCGGCGGGACGAGTTCTTCGAAGGGGTCGAAGCGATGTTCGCGTTCTGAAACATACAGGTGCGCGAACCGCGCCGTAGCCCCTCCAAACGCGCAATCCCAGGGGTCGGACGCAAGTTAAGTTGGCCTCAGGCCGCGTGCGATAATAACTGGATTCCCCCGATGCCAAAAGGGAAAGCACGCCGCGTTCAGTCACGTGAGGCGCAATCAGCCTTCGACGCCGAGGCGTTCCTCGAGTCCGCAGGTGCGGCGCGGCACGTTGTGTCGTACTCAAAAGGGAAGACGGTTTTTTCGCAGGGTCAATTGAGCGACACCGTCATGTACATCCAGAAAGGCAGCATCAAGATTTCGGTGCTGTCCCGCACCGGCAAAGAAGCGGTGGTGGCGATGCTGGGTCGCGGCGACTTTTTCGGGGAAGGTGCGCTGACGGGTCAACCGATTCGGATCGGAACGGCAACCGCGACGACGCTGACGACGGTACTCATCATCGAAAAGGCCGCGATGCTGCAACTCCTGCGCAACGAACCGACGTTTTCGGAACGGTTCATCTCGTACATGCTGGCGAGGAACATACGCATCGAAGCTGACCTCGTCGATCACCTCTTCAACTCCAGCGAGAAGCGGTTGGCGCGGGCTCTGTTGCTCCTGGCCAGGTACGGCGATCAAGCGGGACCCGAGCGGCGGATACCGAAGATCTCCCAGGAAACCCTTGCCGAAATGATCGGGACGACGCGGTCGCGCGTCAACTTCTTCATGAACAAATTCCGAAATCTTGGGTTCATCGAGTATAACGGCGATATCAAGATCAACACCTCACTGCTCAACGTCGTCCTCCACGACTAACTGGTTCTCGCTACGAGTCCGCCTCGGACTGGCCGACTCACTGGCGAGTCGAAGACCAGATGTCGAAATCTGTCGCGATCTAGCCATGCTTCTCCTTGCGCTATGACACGAGCCCGCCTGCCACTCGTAAGTGCGACGGCACCACGGACGACTCACCAAGCCGAGTTGAAATAACGCGGTAGCCGATGGTCTGCGATAGATCTCGTGCCTCGGCGCCGAGCGAGCGACCGGCAATCACGGAGGAATGAAATGGGCAAGCGATCGCGCGGGATGGGCAGTACGTTGGAGCGCATGTCTGGAGCCGTAACAGCGTGGACAGGCAGCAGCACGGCCTTCGCGTGTGCCGTCGCAGTGATCGTGATGTGGTCTGTGCTCGGTCCGGTGTTCAGCTTCTCCGATACATGGCAACTCGTCATCAACACTGGAACGACTATCGTGACGTTCCTCATGGTCTTTCTTATCCAACGGTCTCAGAACAAGGACGCGCTGGCAATTCATCTGAAATTAAACGAAATCGTCGCGGTGCTGGAAGGTGCCAGCAATCGTCTGATCGATGTCGAGGAGCTGTCTGAGAAGGAGTTACGGACGTTGCGTAAGCACTTCTCGACGCTCGCGCGACTCGCAGAGGAGGAATCAGATATCGCGCAGTCCCACTCCGTCGAAGAGGCGGACCGTCGACATCAGGCGAAATCCAAACCGCGTCGGAAGCCTCATGGCTAGAGCAGATTCGTTTCCGTGTAGCTTCGTCCTTAGGCCATAGCGCCTGGTCCGTCCTTTGGTGCCTCGTCCTTGGTCCCGATGCGGCGTGGCCGAGGACAGTGGACCTTGGACCACAGAACGGACTCTCCATCCGCTCTTCTGTTCCTGCGACTCTTCCAGACGGTCGGCACGACAGGCTCAGCGTTGTGCTGCCACTCTGATCAGCTGCAATCAAACGTGTGTCAAAGGGAACAGCGTCACGCCACTCGAACCGGTACGCTCGTTATTCGATCTCCACTCGGAGGGATTCGCGAATTCTGTTGCGTGTCCTTTCCCTGGGCGAACCGGAGAAATGATCATCATGCACCAAGGTCGTTTGACGCGAATTATTCGCACGTTGCTGGTGAGCAGCGCGTGCAGTCTGATCGCCATCACCGCTATCGCGCAAACCGCGCCTGACAACACAAAGGCGAATACACGCGACCGCTCCAAAGGCGCGATCACCGCCGATCAACAAAAGGAGACCGCCAGCGATCGCGATGTCGTCAAACGGATCCGGCAGTCCCTAGTCAACGACAAGTCACTCTCGGCGTATGCGCACAACGTGAAGGTGGTCTCAGTCGGCGGACAGGTGACGCTCAAGGGGCCCGTTCGCTCCGAAGAAGAGAAGCGAACCGTCGCGGCCAAGGCAACGGAAATCGCCGGCCCGGATCACGTGATCAACGAGATCACTGTCGCGCCAGGCACCACGCCAAAACCCAAGAGCTGAGCGCGATCTCGCGTAAGACCCATCGCAGGGACCACACCGCGCCAATCACGAACAAGGAGTTTTACATGGAAGACAAGAAGACTGCCGTATTCGGCATCTATCCGAGCGTCTCGCAGGCCGAACACGCCGTCGACGCGCTCGTGCAGGCACGCTTTTCGAACGGCGACATTTCAGTGCTGGCGCCAGACAGGCAAGGCACGAAGGACTTCGCGCACGAAAAGAACACCAAGGCACCAGAGGGCACGACCACCGGTGCGGCCACCGGCGGGGCGATCGGCGGCACGTTGGGCTTGCTCGCTGGCATCGGCGCGCTCGCGATTCCCGGGCTCGGGCCCTTCATTGCGGCCGGGCCGATCATGAGCACACTTGCGGGTCTCGGCGTCGGCGGGGCGGTCGGCGGATTGGTCGGAGCGCTCGTCGGAATGGGTATTCCGGAGTACGAAGCGAAGCGTTATGAGGGCCGCGTCAAGGACGGCGGAACACTGCTGTCGGTTCATTGCGCGACCTCGGACAAGATCACGCGCGCGAAGGACATCCTGAAACAGACGGGCGCCGAAGATATCGCGTCGGCTGGAGAGAAGACCGGCGAAACTTACGCCGGAACGGCCACCGACCGGTCACGGCTCTAGGCGAGCCAAATCACGTCTCGGTGCAGGCACCACATCACGCCTGCACCGCAAGACGTGCTCGGTAAGTGTCGACATACCAAGAGGAGATGATCATGGCCGAGGCCGGAACACTACACGACGCATTTCTCGATGAACTTCGCGATGCATACGATGCCGAGAAGCAGCTGACCAGGGCGCTTCCACGCATGGCGAAGGCGGCGAGCTCGCCGGATCTGCGGAAGGCCTTTTATGTACACCTCGAGGAGACGCGCGGACAGATCGAACGCCTCGAGCGCGTGTTCGAGGGCCTGGACGAGAAGGTACGCGGCAAGCACTGCAACGGCATCGCGGGCATCATCGACGAAGGCAAGTCGGCGATGGAAGAAAGCTTCGACGACGCCACGATGGACGCATGCCTGATCGCCGGCGGCCAGCGCGCCGAGCACTACGAGATGGCGGCCTACGGCACCCTGGTCGCCTGGGCGAGAGCGATAGGCCACACCGACGCGGCCGACCTGCTGCAGGAAACGCTGGACGAAGAGAAAGCCGCGGACGCGAAGCTGTCGTCTCTGGCCGAACAAGGCATCAACCAGGAAGCCGCCAACACTGCGCACCGAGAGAAGGACCGAGACGAAGCCATCACGACCCCTGTGTCCGCGCGCATCAAGTCGTCCAGGGCGGCTGCGGCCGTGAAGGCCTCTCGCCGCTGAACACGCCGGCGACCTCGATCTTCCTTTGCATCCTCACATGCGTGGTGGATCGGTTTCTCTCCCGAAGTGCCGATGTTTGGCGATGGCGGCGACGAAGTCGTCCGCTCCCGCACGCGTCTCGGATGCGATGATGAGTCCGGAGTCCGGCTGACCGTCCGGCAATAGCGGGTCGATCCCACAGGCATCAAGCAGTTGCTTCCCTGGGCCCAATGCAAGGATCGGCTTGCAGTGACGGTACTGGTCTCGGATGAATTCGAGCGTCCGGCCATCGGCGCGAAGTGCGCTAATGGCTTCGTCGCCATCGAGGAGAACCAACGCGTCGTAGAGCACGGACGGTGCCGCCTCCAGGCTGATGTCCACCTCGATGGCGTCGCCCGCGGCCGCCTGTACCGAGCCCAGCGTCGTCGACACGACACGCGGAACAGCGCCTTCGCTCGTTAGCCGATCGGCGAGTGCTGCGAGTGCGGCGCCGTCACACCCATCCGCGACGAGAATGGCAACTCGCCGAGCTCGGATGCTGCCGTCACCGGGTCGCGCACACAACGACAGCGACGGTGACACCGAGACTTCCGGTGTGACGTCACGCGCGAGGACTTTCGGCATCGGCGCCGGCATTTCGCGGATCCCGAGACCTGCGGCGATGCCTTTGGCGAGTTCCTCAGCGACATTCATCAAGCCCGACACCATCCGCTCCCGCACCGCCGGCGTTTGCACGCGCGACAGCTCGAAGCGGAATGCGTTGATGATGTGCTGTCTCTCGACGTCGGTCTGGCTCTTCCAGAACAACGTCGCCTGCGTGTAGTGATCGGCGAACCGCTCGGCCTTTCCCCGAACTTTGTGATCGCCGTCCTGGCGCGGTTCCGCGAACGACACAAAGCCGGCCTTGCCGGCCTGGAACGGGCACCCGCCGCCCAACGAATTGGGCTCGTACGAGACGCGTCCGCGATGGATCGCCTGACGATGCATCCCGTCGCGCTGGTTGTTGTGCACCGGCGCGATCGGCGCATTGATCGGAATTTCGTGGAAATTGGGCCCGCCCAGGCGCGAGATCTGCGTATCGACGTAGGAATGAATACGGCCCGCCAGAAGTGGATCGTTCGAAAAGTCGATGCCCGGCACCACGTGCGCCACGCAGAAGGCCACTTGCTCCGTTTCCGCGAAGAAGTTGTCGGGATTCCGATTCAGCACGAGCCGGCCGACCGGAACGATCGGGACCAGTTCCTCAGGAACGATTTTCGTGGCGTCGAGTACGTCGAATGTGAAGGCCTCGGCCTGTTCTTCCGTGAAGATCTGCAGTCCGAGTTCGTACTCCGGATAGGCACCCGCCTCGATCGCTTCCCAGAGATCACGACGATGGAAGTCCGAGTCGGCGCCAGAGATCTTGACGGCTTCATCCCACACGAGCGAGTGTGTGCCAGCCTTGGGGTTCCAGTGGAACTTGACGAAATGCGACTCTCCCTCGGCGTTGACCAGGCGGTACGTATGCACGCCGAACCCTTGCATCGTCCGATAGCTGCGCGGGATCGCGCGATCAGACATCGCCCACATCAGCATGTGGGTGATCTCGGGCATCAGCGATGCAAAGTCCCAGAAGGTGTCGTGTGCCGATCCCGCCTGCGGCATGGCGAAGTGCGGTTCGGGCTTGGCGGCGTGCACCAGATCCGGAAACTTCATCGCGTCCTGGATGAAAAAGACCGGAATGTTGTTGCCAACGAGATCCCAGTTCCCCTCGTCCGTGTAGAACTTCACGGCGAAGCCACGGACGTCCCTGGCCGTGTCGGTCGAGCCGCGCTCGCCGAGCACGGTCGAGAAGCGGACGAAGACCGGTGTCTGTTTCCCAACTTCGCCAAAGAGCGACGCGCGCGTGAACTCGGGGATAGTCTTAGTACATTCGAAGAAGCCATGCGCCGCTGATCCCCGCGCGTGCACTATGCGTTCGGGGATGCGCTCGTGATCGAAGTGCGTAATCTTCTCGCGGAGGATGAAGTCCTCGAGGAGTGTCGGGCCACGCAGCCCCGCTTTCAGTGAGTTCTGGTTGTCCGCGATAGCGACGCCCTGATTCGTCGTCAGTGCGCGATTGGTCGAATCCACGCGCACGCGATCGAGCGGCCCGACCGTGGGATTCTGACCGATGTTCGGACCACCGCTGCCGACCTTGTCGGACTCGTTCACTTCTGTGACCGTACTGGCCCCAATAATCGGATCAGCAGGCCTGACCGCTGCTCCCTGAGGAGGCGCAAGCGCCGCGCCTGGATCGTATTCGGCGGCCTTAATCGGGTTGAAAGGAAACGCGGACGCGGCCTCCTGCGTTCCCGCCGCCTTTTCGGCAACCACGTCGCCGGTCCCTGAAGCGTCTGGTTCAGCGGGGCCGCTTACGGTCGTACGGCTATTCCGTACAGTGCTCTGGTTCTTCGCGGTCTTCGTTCGTCGGGATGATTTGGCCATTTGTGGACACTATTGCTGAGAGGAGGAGGGTGGCCGCTGGGGCGCCCGCGCGCCGTGCGCGTGAACGCGGCCCACCTGTATCTATTTATGCGAGGCTCGTCGCCACTGTCGCCAGCATGGCTGTCCGAGTAGCGGACGAGCACCCATGAATGTCGCTGCTACCGGCGACGAGCGCCAGTCTTGCCATTGGTCGCGGTCTTCTTCCTCGGGGCAGCGCCGACGGCTGTGGCTTCCTCATCCTCGTCGGAGCGGGTGGCGTCGGCCGCGCCTTGGTTGATGCCGCCTTCCGCGAGACTGGATAGCTTTTCGTCCGCAGCTTTCTCCTCGTCAAGCGTTTCCTGCAGGAGGTCGGCGGCCTCGTTGTGCCCCATGGCCCGAGCCCACGCCACGAGCGTGCCGTAAGCCGCCATCTCATAGTGCTCGGCTCGCTGACCCGCCGCAATCAGGCAGGCGTCCATCGTGTCGTCGTCGAAGTCCTCTTCCATGATCGACTTGCCTTCTTCGATGATCCCGGCGATCCCGTCACAATGCTTGCCGCGGACCTTCTCA
>Ga0075431_100001874_pt1 | contig 19915 bp, 19 predicted proteins | sample RhiMetdeltSRZDD5_FD_75297 | JGI IMG/M metagenome (GOLD analysis project Ga0075431, IMG submission 75297) | Populus rhizosphere microbial communities from Tennessee, USA - Rhizosphere MetaG P. deltoides SRZDD5 | ecosystem: Host-associated > Plants > Roots > Rhizosphere > Soil | place: USA... | reverse complement strand
CCGGCCGCGCGCAGCATCTCGTCCAGGCTGGAGGGCGGCCGCTGGAACGTGGCCGCGCCCAGGCTGACCGTGACCGGCGCGCCGTTCTCCGCCGCCGCCTGCATGAGCACCAGGCGCAGGCGGTCGAGCACGGCCTCGATCGACGCCACGTCCGCATCGGGCAGGAGGATCGCGAACTCGTCCCCGCCCAGGCGCGCGGAAGCGTCCACCGCGCGCGTGGCCGAGCGCAGGGCCGTCCCCATCCCGCCCAGCAGGTGATCGCCGGCGTCCTGGCCGCGGAGGTCGTTGACCTCGCCGAAGCCGTCGACGTCGGCGAGGGCGACGGTGAGGGGACGGCCGGAGCGCGCGCTGCGCGCGATCTCGCGGCGCGCCGCTTCCAGGAAGCCGCGCCGGTTCAGGAGTCCGGTCAGGGAATCGGTGCGGGCGAGCGCGGACTCGCGGCGCCCCCCCTTGCGCACCGCCGCCAGCAGCACGGCCACCGCCGCGAACAGGACGAGCTGGGAGGCGGCGTTGAGGACCAGGACGGCGGGACGAGGCGCCCCGTACGCGCGCGTGGCCATGTCCGACGCCCACCCGGCGATCGCGCTGGCGAGGGCGATCGCGAGTCCCCCCGCCGCTCCGAGGAACCACGCCGCGAACCAGATGGGGACGAGGTAGGCGACGGTCAGCTCGAGGTCGGACCCCGTGCCCTCGTCCGCGATCCCCACCAGCGCGGTCGCGGCCAGGGCCAGCCCGAAGACCACGCCCGGGGGAAGGGCGTCGATCCCGCGCGCGAAGCGTCCGGAGAGGCCCGGCCCCTCGCTCAACTGCGCTCCCGCCGGGAGGCGCGCCGGCGCAGGGCGCGCGCGGCCGCGATCAATCGCGGGATCGGCGAGCGCTCGTGCAGCGTGGTGTGGACGTCCACCACGGCCACGGCCACGCGCGGCAGGTCGGCGTCCCCCGGATAGACGAGGTGACGCGGCTCCCAGCGGGGAGAGAAAGCGTCTTTGAGCGCGAACAGGTCGTCGTAGCGGTAGATCGAGCCGAGCCGGTCGGCCAGCCCGAAGGGGCCGACCTCCGCGCGCGCCTCCGCGGACGCGCTCACGGGGACGAGGCCCAGGCTGACTTCGTGCACGCCGGACGCGGCCAGCTGCTCGAGGGCGCCCGCGAGCAGGACCTCGCGACAGCCCTCGCGCGCGTCGCGCCGGCGGCGCAGGAGGTCGAGGGTCAGGCCAATCCCGCCCGCGTAGGGCAGCCACGTGCAGAACGCCTCGATCCGTCCGCCGCGCTGTCCGCAGACGAACACGGGCATCGACCCCAGCGCCTCCAGGTCGAAGGATCCGAACGTGAAGTGCAGCTCGCCGATCTCGCGCTCCGCCAGCCACTCGTCCGAGACTTCGACGATCTGCTCGTCGAGCACGGTGTCCGCCGCCGCCGCGCGATCATAGCGCCACACGGAGAGCCCCGACGCGCTCCCCGCCGTCTGGTCCGCCGCCGCTCCGGCCGCGGGCGCGGCCGCGCGGGGGTCGAGCAGGCCCTCCTCGCCGATGCGCAGGGCCTTGAGCCGCGCCGCCGCGTAGGCGGGCAGGTCTTCGCCCGGTACCGCGTAGAGGCACGGGCTCCACCCGTGCTTGTGGCAGTGCTCCACGAAGTCGCGCACGCTCGCCGTGAGGTCGTCCGGCGCGCAGAGGGGGCCGCCGCAGGCCACGGCGACCGCGTTGCGCACCGCGTAGGCGACGAGCCCGCGGCCCTCCGCGACGAGCAGGTGGTGCTTGTCCGGCCGCAGCGCGAAGGCGGAGAGCGGACGGCGGGCGTGCTCCCGCCGGATGCGCTCCACGTCCTCCGGCGGCGCCTCCAGGCGATCGCGCAGCACCACCGGCCGCAGGAGGAGGACGAGCACGTAGAGGCGCGCGACCCATCCCGCGACCTCCAGCGAGCCCAGGAAGCGCGCGGCATGCGCGTCGAGGGGGCGCAGCTTCTGCTGCGTGATGAGGATGCCGCCCCGGATCGCTTCCGAGAGGAGCGTCGTGCCCGCCGGCCACTGGAAGTGCGGCTCCAGCGTGCGCAGGCCCAGGTAGCCGTAGGCGACGATGAGCAGGCCGAGGGTGGGGGCCATGACCAGGGCCCGGCGCAGCGTGGCGGGGTCGCTCTGGGCGCTGAAGCGCCGACGGAAGATCACCAGGTAGACGAGCAGGAGGGCGGCCACGATCACGCGCTGCAGCTCGAAGTGCGGGCCGATCTGGGAGACGACGGAGAGGGCGAGGGCCGCCGTCGCCACCCACCAGGCCAGCTCCTTGCGCCGGGCGAGGTTGCGCGTCATCTGGAGGAGGGCCAGGCCGGCGAAGAGCATCACCAGCCGGTTGCCCTCGGGCACGTCCAGGGGCACCCAGCGGGCCAGGGTCACGATGGCGGCGGCCCGGCGCGGCCAGAGGGAGGTGAAGACGTTGAAGGCGCCGATCATGCCGATGATGAAGGGCACGATCGCGTGCAGGTCGTTGACGTTGAGCTCGCGCACGCGGGCCTGGCGCTGCACGCGGCGCGCGCCGATGACCGCGGCCACGCAGAGGACGACGGCGAGAAGGACCCAGATCCCGACGTGCTGGATGTCCTTCATGTGCTTCTCGATGGCGGCGCCGCTGTAGTAGCCGGCCAGGCCCAGGGTCAGGGCCCAGATGAGCACGGCCACGAAGTCGACGATGGTGAACACCGCCGGCCGCATGCCCACCGCCCCGCAGGCGGCGGGGATCACGATGCGCAGGCCGAACGTCCAGCGGCTGGCCAGGAGCAGCCACACCCCGCGGCGCGCGGTGAGGTCGATCCACTTCGCGTACTTCGCGCGCGCGCCCTTGCGGCGCTCGAGCCAGGCGCGGCCGCGGGAGCGGGCGGCCCGGTAGTAGAGCTGGTCGCCGGACATGGTGGCGGCCACCGCCACCGCGATCACGAGGGGAAGGTCGAGGACGCCGCGGTGCGCCATGAAGGCGCCCGCGAGCAGGAAGGCCTCCCCTTCGACCACGATGCCAGGGAAGAGGATCAAGTAGCCGTATCGGGCCAGGAGGGCTTCCACTCAGCGGTCCTGACCCGATTGTGCCCTATCGCTACTGCTTGGCGATGACCAGCAGCTTGATCTTGGCGTAGGTGGCGGCGGGCACGATCTTCCGCGTCACCAGCTCGTCCTTCCTCTTGTAGGGGCGCCCGGCGATGATCTTCTTGGAGTAGACCTCGTCGATGCCGGGCAGCGCCACCAGCTCCTCGGCCGTCGCGGTGTTGAGGTCCACGAGGTGGACCTCGGGCGCGGCCGAGGGTGAAGCCTTCACCGCCGGCTTGGCCGGGACCTTCGCCGGCGCCTTCACGGCCGCCGACACGGCGTGAACGGGAACGGCCAGCATTCCGGCCGCGAGCAGGAGCGAGAGCCGGGCCCGGATGCTCAGGGGTCGCATCATGATTTCAGCCTCCTGCCGCCATCTTCCCACTCAATCGAGACGCTTTCGCGGGGAAACCCATCGGATATGATGGCCGTTCCCATGTCCAAGACCTACGACGCCATCGTCATCGGCGGCGGCCACAACGGACTCACCCATGCCGCATACCTGGCTCGCGCGGGCCGGAAGGTCCTCGTCCTCGAGCGCCGGCCCGTCCTGGGCGGCGCGGCCGTGACCGAAGAGATCTTCCCGGGGTTCAAGTACTCGGTCTGCTCGTACGTGGTGTCGCTGCTGCGGCCCGAGATCATCCGCGAGCTGGACCTGCCCCGCCACGGCCTGGAGATCCTGCCCCTGGACGGCACCTTCACCCCGATGCCGAGCGGGGACTACCTGTGGCGCATGAGCGACCACGCCCGCACGCGCCGCGAGATCTACCGCCACAGCCCGCTCGACGCCGAGGCCTACGACGAGTACTCGAAGGCGATGGCGGACATGGCGCGCTTCGTCAAGCCCATCCTCTCGATGGTGCCCCCGGATCCCCTGTCCTTCGACGTGCCCGGGTTCTCCCGCCTCTTCGCCATGGGCCGGCGCTTCCAGCGCCTGAGCCGCACGGACCAGCACAACATCCTCCAGCTCATGACCATGAGCGCGGTGGACCTGCTCGACCAGTGGTTCGAGACGGACGTGCTCAAGGCCACGATGTCCGCCAGCGGCATCATCGGCACGTTCCTGGGCGTGCGCTCGCCGGGCACGGCCTACGTGCTGCTGCACCATTACATGGGCGAGATCGACGGCGTCTTCCGCTCCTGGGGCTTCTCGCGCGGCGGCACCGGCGCCATCTCCATGGCCATCGCGAGTGCGGCGCAGGAGGCCGGGGTCGAGGTGCGCACCGCCGCCTCCATCGAGCGCATCAAGGTCAAGGACGGCCGCACCACGGGCGTGGTGCTCGAAGGCGGCGAGGAGATCGACGCCGCCGTCGTCTCCTCGAGCGTGGACCCGCATCGCACGTTCCTGAAGATGGTGGAGCCGGGGGTGCTCGAGGCCGACTTCCTCTCCGAGGTGCGGCGTTACAAGCTGCGCGGCTCCTCGGGCAAGGTGAACCTTGCCCTCGACGGGCTGCCCGAGTTCACGGCCATGCCGGGGCCGGGCCCGCATCTGCGCGGCGCGATCTCGATCTCGCCCAGCGTGGAGTACATGGAGCGGGCCTACGACCAGGCCAAGTACGGCGAGTTCTCGACCCACCCCTACATCGACATGGTCATCCCGTCCCTCACCGATCCGTCGGTGGCGCCGCCCGGCAAGCACATCCTCTCCTGCTTCGTGCAGTACGCGCCCTACAAGCTGCGCGAAGGGACGTGGGACGAGAAGCGCGACGCCTTCGGGGACGCCGTCGTCAACACCATCGCCCAGTACGCCCCGAACCTGAAGAAGCTGATCCTGCACCGCCAGGTGCTGACCCCGCTCGACCTCGAGCGCGAGTGGGGGCTCACCGAAGGCAACATCTTCCAGGGCGAGCTCTCCCTCGAGCAGCTCTTCTTCCTGCGGCCGGTGCCGGGATGGGCGCGGTACCGGACGCCGATCCGCGGCCTCTACATGTGCGGGTCGGCCACCCATCCCGGGGGAGGGATCATGGGCGCCCCCGGCCGCATCTCCGCCCTCGAGCTCCTCAAGGACTGGAAGAAGGGAAAGGTCGCTTGAGCGCCGACGTCGTCATCATCGGCGGAGGCCACAACGGCCTCGTGGCCGCGGCCCTGCTCGCGCGCGCCGGGCTCAAGCCGCTCGTGCTCGAGCGCCGCGATCTCCTCGGTGGCGCGGCCGTGACCGAGGAGTTCCATCCCGGGTTCCGGGCCTCCACCGTCGCGCACCTGCTCGGCCCCCTGCGCGCCTCCGTGGTGGAGGAGCTCGATCTCAAGAACCGCGGGCTCGGCTTCGTGGAGGCGGAGCCGCGCGTGTTCGCGCCCCTGGCCGACGGCGGCGGGGTCGCGCTCTGGGGCGACGCGGGCAAGACCGCGTTCGAGCTGCGCAAGCTCTCCGCGCAGGACGCGGACCGCTATCCCGAGTACCACCGCTCGCTCTCCGCGATCGCGGTGTACCTCTCGCGGCTGCTCACCTTGACCCCGCCCGACATCGACCGGCCGCTGAAGGGGCCGATCCTGCAGTGGCTCGGCCTGGGCATGGGCTTCCGGGGGCTCGGCCGCGAGGATGCGCAGCGCCTCCTGCGCTGGGGCCCGATGGCGGTGGCGGACTTCGCCTCCGAGTGGTTCGCCACCGACGTGATGCGGGCGATCGTCTGCGGGCGTGGCATCCACGGGCTCTTCGGCGGGCCCTGGTCGGCGGGGACCACCGCGAACCTCCTGCTGCAGGCCGCGGGCGGGGACGGAAACGGCGCGGGCAGCGCCGTGCAGCTCATGGGCGGCCTCGGATCCCTGGCCGCGGCCCTGAGCGCCGCCGCCCGCCAGCACGGCGCGGAGATCCGGACGAGCGCGGCCGTCGAGCGCATCGCCGTCAAGGACGGACGCGTCACCGGCGTCGTGCTCGCGGGGGGCGAGGAGATCGCGGCCCGGGCCGTCGTCTCCAGCGCCGATCCCAAGCGCACGTTCCTGGAGCTGCTCGATCCGGCCGTGCTCGACCCCGACGACGTCCGCCGGCTCCGCAACTACCGGCAGCAGGGCATGGCCTCGAAGGTGAACCTCGCCCTGGACTCCCTGCCGCCCTTCCGCGGCGAGGTCTCCCCCGACCTCCTGCGTGGACGCATCCACATCGGTCCCGACGTGGACGACCTCGAGCGCGCCTTCGACGACGCGAAGTACGGCGGGATCTCCCGCAAGCCGTACCTGGAGGCGACCATCCCGACCTTGTGGGATACGACCCTCGCGCCCGCGGGACAGCACGTGATGTCGGTCTACGTGCAGTTCACCCCGTACGCGCTGCGCGAAGGAAGCTGGGACACGCGGCGCGACGAGGTGGGCGACGCCGTCCTGCGCACGCTCGAGGTCTACGCCCCCGGCCTCTCCCGCCGCGTGGTCGCGCGCCAGGTGCTCACTCCGCTCGACCTCGAGCGGACGTACGGCCTGACCGGCGGGCATCCCATGCACGGCGAGATGGCGCTCGACCAGCTCTTCCTCGCGCGCCCCCTCCTGGGCTGGGGACGCTATCGCGGTCCCCTGCCCGGCCTGTACATGTGCGGCGCGGGCACGCATCCGGGGGGCGGGGTCACGGGCGGTCCGGCCGCGAACGCGGCCCGGGAGATCCTGGCCGACCTTCGCTGAGCTACTGCGGGTAGGTCAGGGTGAGGGTGAAGGTCACGCAGGGTCCGCCCCCGGCCTGCTCCACGAACACGTAGTAGGTCCGGTTCACCACCGCCGCGGACATGCGCGCGCTCGTGTTCGAAGCGGGAGACGAAAGTGCGAGCTTGGCCGTGGCTTCGGTCGAGTTGCCGTCGCCCAGGAACATCGTGAGCGAACGGTCGCGATCGGTCCAGGCCAGCATGGCCTCGAGCGTCCCCGGTGCGTTGGGCACGATGCGGTACGTGACGGTGTCGCTGTTGCACCCGCCGCTGACGGAGCCGTTGAACGTCTCCGTCCTGGTCCCGGGAGGCGCCGTGGCCGCCGGTGGGCTCGTCGAGGCCGTACTGCCGCCGCCGCCACCGCCGCCCGCGGCGACGGCGACTCCGGCCGCGGCCGCTCCACCGAGGCCGATCAGGATCAGCGGGGTCTTCGATTTTCCTTTCCGCGTCGCGGGAGCGGAGGCGGGGACGGGCGCTGCCGTGCTCGCCCCCACGGGCGGACCCGGCGCGGCCGCCGGAGCCCGATTCTCCTCGCGCGCCTTCTCGAAGAGCTCGATGACCTTGGGCGGGAACTGCTCGGGGTCGAGGCGCAGGTCCCCGGACTGGCTGAGCGCATCGCGGAAGCGGGCGCGCGCGGACGTCTCGCTGCCGAGGCCGACGTAGGCGATCCCGAGGTAGAGGTACGCCCGGGCCAGCTCGTGCGTCCGGTCCTTCCGGGCCGCGAGGGCGCGCGCGGCCCGATCGAGGGTGATGACGGCGGCGGAGTAATCGCCTTCCTCCACCTGGCGGACGCCGGCGGCGAGGTCCGGCTCCGGAGATTGCGCGCCGGCCAGGGACGGGCTCACGGCGAGCCACGCCGCCAACCCGAGCACGACGGAGCGCTTGGCCATCGACACTCCTGGATGTGAAGGGATGGCGAACGATAATCGCGGCGACCGACGTTTTCAAGCCAGGCCGCCGCGTCTGGTCATCCGTTCCGGGACGGATGCGGGGCGCGGAACTCGGTCCGGACCGAGTTGATGGCCGTCAGGCCGGAGGCGTGAGCGCGCGCGCCACCGTCTCCAGGAACCCGCGGCCGTAGCGATCGGCCTTGGCGGGGCCGATGCCGTGCACGCTCATCAGCTCGCCCAGCGTGCGCGGCTGGAGGACGGCCATGTCGCGCAGGGTGCGATCGCTGGCCACCACGTACGGCGGCACTCCCTGCGCGCGCGAGAGGGCGAGGCGATGGGCGCGCAGGGCCGTGAACACGGCGGCGGCGGGTCCGTCGATCTCGGCGCCGACGGACGCGGACGACGAGCGGCGGCCTCGCTCGCCCCCGCGTGACCGGCCGGCGCCCGCGCTCGCGCTCAGGCGCGAAGGCAGGAGCAGCCGGGCGGGCTGCTCGGCCTTCATCACCGCGCGCCCCGCTTCCGTCAGCAGCACGACCGGCTTCTCGTCCGTGGTGAAGTCCACCCAGCCCGCGGTCACGCAGCGGCGGAGCACGCGCATGAGCCACGGCTCCGGGTGCTCGCGCAGGGAGCCGAAAGTCGGGGTGCGATCGAGGCCCGATCGCTCCAGCCGGGGATCGGCCTCGCCGCGCAGGAGGCGCACCGCGGCCTGCAGACCGAAGCGGCGATGCACGCGCGCGACCGCGCTCAGGGCCTTGCGCACCACCAGCGTCACCGCCTCCCCGGTGGTCGTCTCCTCGAGGGCGGCGCAGACGTCGCACTGGCCGCAGCCGTCGAGCGTCTCCGCCTCGTCCCCGAAGTAGCGCAGGATCGCGTCGTGGCGGCAGCTGCCCCCTTCCGCCCAGCGCATCAGCTCCAGGAAGAGGCCCCACTTGTGGGCGAGGACGGCCTCCCCCGGCGCGTCGCTCTCCAGCAGGCGCCGCCGCCGCGGCATGTCGGACGGGGACACGATGAGCAGGCCCCAGGCGGGCGCCCCGTCCCGCCCGGCCCGGCCGACCTCCTGGTAGTAGGCCTCGATCGATCCCGGCGGTCCGAGATGGACGACCGCGCGCACGTCGGCCCGGTCGATGCCCATGCCAAAGGCGTTGGTCGCGACCATGACCTCGACCTTGCCGTCGAGGAAGGCGCGCTGCGCCCTCTCGCGCGCCTCCGGTCCCAGCCCCGCGTGATAGACGGCGGTCTTCCAGCCGCGTCCGGCGAGCCGCGCCGCCTCTTCCTCCGCGCCCCGCCGCGTGGGGGCGTACACGATGGCCACGCCCTGTCCCCCGCCGGCCCGGCCCAGCGCCTCCGCCAGGAGCGCGTCCACCTCCGCCATCCGCCCGCGCGCATCGTCCACCTCGGTCGCGCGCAGCCGCAGGTTGGGGCGCGCGAAGCCGCGGACGTGCTGCGGCGTGTCCGCGGCCAGGCCGAGGCGCACGAGGATCTCGTCGCGCACCACGGGCGTCGCGGTGGCGGTGCAGGCGAGGACGCGCGCGGCCGGGATCTCGGCCAGGAGAGAGCCGATCTCCAGGTACTCCGGGCGGAAGTCGTGCCCCCATTCGCTGATGCAGTGCGCCTCGTCGATCGCCACCAGCGGGATCTCGACGTCGCGCACGAGGCCGCGGAAGCCGGGATAACCCAGCCGCTCCGGCGCGACGTATACGAGCGAGTAGGCGCCCCGGCCCATGGCGGCCATGCGTCGGCGGACCTCGTCGCCGTCGAGGGTGGAGGCCAGGAACGTCGCGCTCACGCCGCGGGCGTGGAGGGCCTGCACCTGGTCGTTCATGAGGGCCACCAGCGGCGAGATGACGAGCGTCGTGCCCGGGAGCGACACCGCGGGTAGCTGGTAGCTCAGGCTCTTGCCGCCACCGGTGGGGGCCACGAGCAGCAGCCGGCCCACCGCCATCAACGTCTCGATCGCCTCGCGCTGGCCCGGCCGGAACGATTCGTAGCCCAGCCGGCGCAGTCCCGCCTCGAAGTCGATCGCGTGCGCCGCCGTCGCCGGGCTCGTCGGGCTCGTCATGCCGCGGCCACTGTAGCACCGGGCCGGGCGGCGCCCGGTCCGCGGAGCGTCGGGATGGAGACCGGGCTGGGAATCGAACCCAGCAGCGCCGAGATCAAGCGGCGCCCGACGGGTTTGCAGCCCGCGGGGAGCACCAGCTCCCGAAACCGGTCCCGCCCACTCGCTAGTCCCGCGGGGTCGAGGGAGGCGCGGGCGTGCGGTCCGCCCAGGCGCGAATCCGCTCCGCCGTCGTGCGTCCCACCGCGCTCGCCAGCTCCTCGATGCTGGCTCCGCGCACGCCGCGCAGCGACCCGAAGCGCGAGAGGAGCTTGCGGCGCTTGACCGGCCCGATGCCGGGGATCTCGTCCAGCTCCGAGCGTAGCGTGCGCTTCGCGCGCGTCTGGCGATGGAACCCGATGGCGAAGCGATGGGCCTCGTCGCGCACGCGCTGGACGAACTGCAGGATCGGGGACGCGCGCGGCAGCGCCACCGGCTCGTCGCGGCCGGGCACGAAGATCAGCTCCTCGCGCTTGGCCAGGCTGGCCACGGGCTGGTCGCCGAGCCCGAGCTCGGCCAGCGCCTCCGTGGCCGCGGAGAGCTGGCCCTTGCCCCCGTCGATGAGCACGAGGTCGGGCAGCTCCTTGCCCTCCTCGAGCAGCCGCCGGTAGCGCCTTCCCACCACCTCGCGCATGGACGCGAAGTCGTCCGGGGTGCCCCCGAGTCCCTTGACCCGGAACTTGCGGTAGTCCGCCTTCTTGCTGAGGCCGTCCTCGAACACCACCATCGAGGCCACCACGTCCGAGCCCTGGATGTTCGAGATGTCGAAGCACTCGATGCGCCGCGGCTCGACCTCGAGCTGGAGGAGGTCCTGCAGCCCACGCAGGATCTCCTCGGACTGGGTCCGGGGATGCCGCCACTCCAGGTCGAAGGCGAGCCGCGCGTTGCGCACGACCAGCTCGAGCAGGCGCACCTTCTCGCCACGCTGCGGGATGCGGATGCGCACCTGGCTCCCCCGGCGCGCGCTCAGCCACTCCTCCAGGAGGCCGCGGTCGGGCACCTCGACCGGGACCAGCACCTCCCGCGGCAGGTAGCGCTGGCCGTCCGCGTAGTACTGCTGGATGGCGGAGGAGAGGAACCGCTCGGGCTCGGCCACGCGATGGACGAGGTAGCCCTCGCGCCCCACCACCTTGCCCTCGCGCACGGAGAAGACCTGCAGGGCGCCGCGGTCCCATTCCACGTGGGCCCCGAAGAGGTCGCGCTCGTCGATGTCGGTGGTGGTGATCTTCTGCGGCGCCTCCAGCCGGTCCAGGGCACGGATGTGGTCGCGCAGGGTGGCCGCCTCCTCGAAGCGCGCGTCCTCCGCAGCCGCGTCCATCTGCGTACGCAGGCTCTTCACGACCTCGTCCGTCCGCCCTTCCAGGAACAGGCGCGCGTCCTGGGCGGCCTGATGGTAGCGGTCCAGCGAGCAGATCTCCTCCACGCAGGGCGCGATGCAGCGCTTGATCTGGTACTGCAGGCAGGGCCGCGGCCGGCGCCCGTTGAGCGTCTCTTTGCAGGACCGGATGCCGAAGATGCGGTGCACCATCGAGGCCGTGCGCCGTCCCAGCTTGGCCGGGATGTAGGGCCCGCCGTAGGCGTTGCCGTCCTCCGCCACCCGCCGCACGACGTAGATGCGCGGGTAGTCCTCGTCCAGGGTCAGCTTGAGGTAGGGATGATTCTTGTCGTCGCGGAGGAGGATGTTGAACCGCGGCTGATGGCGCTTGATGAAGTTGTTCTCGAGGGCGAGGGCCTCGATCTCGGTGTCGGTGACCACGAGGTCGAGGTCCGAGATCTGCGACACCATGTCGCCGCGCTGGGGGTCGACGGGCCGGCCGGCCTGGAAATACGAGCGCACCCGGTCGCGGAGCACACGGGCCTTGCCCACGTAGAGGACGCTGCCCTCCGCGTCCTTGAACATGTACACGCCGGGGCGGACGGGCAGGGTGTCGAGCTTTTCCGTGAGGCCCATTGAGAAGGAAGCGCTCCGCCTGCGGAAACGCAACAGAAGATTATACGATCGGCCCGCGCATGCTCACCGAACGCATCGGGGAGGCCTTCACCGGACCCGTGGACCGCCTCGTCCGCCTCTTCGCCCACGTGAGTCCCGACGTCCTGACCATCACCGGGCTCGCCCTCAACGGCGTGGCCTGCGCGTTCTTCGCCTTCTCCGGCGGACGCGACTACGTCATGCCGGAGCTGCTGCGCACGGGCGGGCTGGTGGCGCTGGTGGCCAGCGTCTTCGACATGCTCGACGGCCGGGTGGCGCGCCGCCGGGGCCGCGAGACCAAGTTCGGGGCCTTCCTGGACTCGACCATGGACCGCTACTCGGACATGCTCCTCTACCTGGGGCTGCTGCTTCTGTACGCGCGGCTCCATCGGACGGGGTTCATGGTGCTGGTGTGGGTGGCCGCCTTCGGGAGCTTCATGACCTCGTACGCGCGGGCGCGCGCGGAGAGCCTCATCCCGAGCTGCACGGTCGGGTTCCTGGAGCGCCCGGAGCGGATCGTGCTCGTGCTGATCGGAGCCGTCTTCAATCGCATGGCGGCGGCGCTCTGGATCATCGCCGTCCTCGCCAACGCGACCGCCATCCAGCGCGTCGTCTACACCTACGTGGAGCTCAAGAAGGGCTGGACCCGGGTGCCCGACGAGACCGGCCCGTGGTGATCTTCGAACCGCGCGCGGACGCGCTCCGGCTTCGGCTCCTCCGGCCGTGGAACTTCAAGCTCTATCTCTGGCGCAACCTGCCCCTCGCCGCCTGCGCGGGCCTGAGCCTCCGGCAGCTCGACGAGGCGGGGTGCGCGGTGGGCCTGCCCGGGGGATGGCGGACGCAGAATCCGTTCCGGTCGACCTATTTCGCGGCCCAGTGCATGGCCGCGGAGATGTCCACGGGCGCCCCGGCCATGATCCTGGTGCAGGGGGCGCCGGCCTCGATCTCGATGCTCCTGCGCGGCATCGAGGCCGTCTTCACCAAGCGCATCCAGGGGCCGTCGCTGTTCACGTTCGACGACCTGGCCGGGATGCAGGCTGCGATCGTGCGGGCCGCGGCCAGCGGCGAGAGCGAGAGCTACGTGGGGCGCTCGATCGGGCGCGGTCCCGACGGGACCCCGGCCTCGGAATTCCGCGTGACGTGGTCGTTCAAGCGGCGGTCGTGATCCCATGACCGCGGCCGCGGCGGTGGTCCCTTCGGACGCGATCGTCGGTTTCGTGGTCGCGGGCGGCCAGAGCCGCCGCATGGGACGCGACAAGGCCCTGCTGCCGTGGGAGGGGGGCACGCTGCTCGATCACGCCATCACGCGTCTCCGCGCCGTGTGCGTCGAGGTGCGCATCCTCAGCGGCGGCGAGGCCCGCTATGGCGACCGCGGGCTGCCCGTCGACGTGGACCGGGTCGCCGATGGCGGACCGCTGGCGGGGCTGGCCATCGCGCTCGCCGTGGCCGCGCCGCGCGCCGTCCTGCTGCTCGGAGTGGACATGCCCTTCGTCACCGCGGCGCTGCTCGCCTGCGTGCGGGATGCGCTGGCGGGCTGGGACGCCGCCGTGCCCGTCCTGGCCCAGGGCGCGGAGCCCCTGTGCGCGGCCTACGGGACGGCCTGCTCCGTGGCCGTGCAGGAGACGCTCGCCTCCGGGCAGCGCAAGATGACGTCGTTCTGGCCGCGCGTGGGCGTGCGGACGCTGGGCGAAGAGGACCTCGGGCGATTCGGTGAGACGGCGCGCCTGTTCCAGAATCTCAACGACCCCTCCGAATACGCGGCCGCGCGCACGGATAATCCCTGACCGTGCCGCGCCGCACCTTCTCGCTCTCGACCGTTCGCGGGCTGATCGCGTGCGGCCTCGTCGCGGGGGCCGTGCTCGCGGTCGGCCTCGTGGGCTGGCGGCTCGTGCTCCTGAGCCGCGGCGTGATCGAGGTGATGCCGGACGAGCCCGAAGCCAGCTCGCCCGCGGCGGAGCCGCAGCCGGAGCTGCGCGAGCGGAGCCTGCTCATTCCCGTCCAGGGCATCGCCCCCGCCGCCCTCCACGACGATTTCAACGACGCCCGCGCGGGCGGGCTGCGCGTGCACCATGCGCTCGACATCATGGCCGCGCGCGGGACGCCCGTGCTCGCGGTGGAAGACGGCCGCATCGTCCGCCTGCATCAGGGGGGCTCCGGCGGGATCACCGTGTACCAGCTCGACCGGTCCGGACGGTACGGGTACTACTACGCCCACCTCGACCGGTACGCGGACGGCCTGGCCGAGGGCAAGACGGTCACGCGCGGCGACGTGCTCGGCTTCGTGGGCAGCACCGGCAACGCCTCCCGGAACGCCCCGCACCTGCACTTCGCGATCTACGAGGTGGACGACCCGCGCCGGCCCTGGCGGGGCCGGCCCATCAATCCGTATCCTCTCTGGCACTGATCGTCGTCACGATCAGCGCACCTCGACCACGATGGCGAAGGCCGGAGTCTGGGGGGCCGGTGGATCGCTGATCGTATGGGTGATCCGGATCTCCCCGCGACCCACCGCCACCGCCTGGAACCGGAAGATCTGCGTGGGCCCGCCGGGATTCTGCGCGGGAGCGGCGAACTCGCCCAGGGAGAGGATCGGGCCCGCCACCGTCGGCATCAGGTACTGGCCGGGTCCGATCGTCTGCAGCGTGATCTCGATCTCGTCTCCGGGCGCGGCCGAAATCGTGCGCCCGTTGCTGGAATTGTCGAGGCGGATCCGCTCGCTCTCGGAGTGGCAGGACGCCGCCATCAGCGCGATCGCGACGGCGGCCACGACGTGGAACAGGTTCGGTCCGTGCCGCGGCTGCGCCATCGTGCTCCCGATCACTTGGCCCCTGGCGGCGGGCCTCAGGGGCGCGAGACAGCGATTTCAGAATGTTATACTCCGCAGGCGCCGGGAGGCGTGTGTGGCTCCTTCACATTGGCGTGAAAGGGTTTACCGCGCGTCGTTCTTGATCGCGGTGGCCGTTCTGACCGTGGGCGCGGTGGCCGGAATCGGCCGCGCCGCCGTGGCCACCCGCCGCCTGCCTGGCCTGGCCCAGGATCCCCTCCTCGAAGGCCACCGGCTGGCGGCCCTTGGCCGGCACGCGGAAGCGCGAGAGGAATTCCTGCGCACCCTGGCCGTCAATCCCTGGGATGTCGCCTTGACCGAAGACGTCGGCAAGGCGCTGCTGCTCTCGGGCGACGCGGAGAACGCGCTCGCCGTGTTCCAGCGTGCGCGCGCCCAGAAGCCGCGCTCGGCCCGGCTCCACGCGTGGGTCGGCCGCGCGCTGCTTCTGACGGGAAAGCCGGAGGAGGCCGCGGAGGCCTGTCGCGTCGCCCTCTCGCTGGGTCCGCAGGATGCGGGCGCGCTCCAGGTCGTGGGCGACGTGTTCATCGACCGCGATCTCTACCCGCAGGCCATCGACATACTCCGGCGGTCGGTCGCGGCGGATCCCACGCTCGCCACCGCCCACAACAGCCTGGGCGTCGCGCTGGCCCTGGCGGGACGACCCGGCGAGGCCGTTCCCGCCTTCGAAGCCGCGCTCCGTCTCGACCCGACGCTGGGGACGGACAACCGCGACCGCGCCCGGGCCGCGGCCCGCCAGGCGGGAGCCCGCCCGTGACCGCCACCACGTTCGCGGTCCCCGCCACGGCGGCGCGGAAGCCGCTGCAGCTCGGACGCGCTTTCGTGCATCCCGCGTTCGACCTCATGGTGATCGGGGGCGGTCTGAGCCTGTGCGCCCTCGCCTGGATGAAGCTGACGGGGTCGAGCGCTCCTTCGCTGGAGACGGTGGCCCTTCTCGCCTTCCTCGTGAACAGCCCGCACTTCGCCGCTTCCACCGTCCGGCTCTACACGAAGCCGAATGCCTTCCGCGACCTGCCGTTCGTCACCAAGGTCCTGCCCCTCGTCATGCTGGTCGTGCTGGGTACCGGTCTCGTGTTGCCGGACTCGATCGGGAACCAGCTGGTGGCTCTCTACTTCACGTGGTCGCCCTTCCACTACGCGGCGCAGACGTACGGCCTGGCCGTCATGTATTCGTACCGCTCGGGCGTGCCGCTGAGCGACCGGGACAAGAAGCTCATCCGCGTGGCCTGCCTGCTGCCCTTCGTCATCGCGCTCCTCGACACACGCGGCGCGCTGCTCAGCGGTACCGCGGTGGCTCATCTCCTGGCCTTCGCCCTCGCGGTGCTGCGGCCGGCCTGCGTGGTGGCTCCGATCGCGATCTTCCTGGCCGGAATGGCGGGACGCGGGCCGCGGCTTCCCGTGATCAGCATCGTGACCATCGTGGCGAACGCGCTGTGGTGGACGACTCTCCGCTATATGGACGCCTTCGTCTGGGCCACGATCTTCCACGGCCTCCAGTACCTGGCCATCGTCATCATCTTCCACGTCCGCGAGCGGCGGGAACCGGAACCGGCGTCGCGACCGGCCGCGATCGCGCCGTGGGTGCGCCCCGCGGCGGAGTTCTATGCCGTCTGTGTCGTGCTGGGCTATCTGCTGTTCCAGGCCTGGCCGCACGCCTCCGTGCTGGCGAGCCTCCGCTTCTCGCAGAGCTTCCTGGTGATCGTCGCGATCATCAACATCCACCACTTCATCGTGGATGCCTTCATCTGGCGGCTCCGGCGGGATCCCAACTACGCGGTGGTCACGTCGGAGACGGGACGGGAACGCGCGATGACCCCCGCGCTGGGCTGATCCCTAGAACCGCTCCCTCACGATTCCGCCACGGCCGGCGTCTCCCGGATCGCAACCACGCAGGGGCGACAGAGGACGCCTCGACCGGCAATCGGGATCGCGTCGTCCGTCGGAACGACCATCTCGCACAGCGGACAGCGGACGTGCCAGCTGGGTAGTTCCAGGTCGACATCCGCCTGTCCCGCATGGTCGCGGTTCATCTGCTCCGCCGCCGCCCGTGCCCGGGCCTCCGCCGCTTCTGGTGTGTCGCCACTGCCCGCAACCCCACTCGCGTCCGCGTTGATGATGTCCACGCAGACCTGGACGCACTCGTCGCAGATGAAGACGGTCGGCCCGGCGATCAACCTGCGGACGTCGTCCTGGCTCTTCCGGCAGAACGAGCAATGCAACAGCTCCTTGGGCTGTTCCGCGTGAGCACGCGTCTTGCCTAAGCCGAACATGAGGCCTCCGTCTCGTCGGTCACGGTCAACTCTTGTCTGCGGTCCGCAGCAACCCTGCCGTCGCGATCATCAGCGCCGTGGCGAAGAGGATGTGGGCGGGCAGGAAGGAACCGATGAACGTATAGAGGAGCGCCGCGGTCGCCGCAGGAATGGGGGCAAGCAGCATGAGCCCCAGGCCGGACACGGCGGCGGGTTTGAACGCCGCAACGGTGAACAGCACCGCCAACACCAGCATCGTCGCGGAATCAATCAGCCATAGCGCCTTGAGCGCATTACCGTAGAACTCCGCGAGCGAGGAAGCGGCGACGGCCGCCTTTCCGAATGCGCGCGTGTGCATCACTGCGCTGAGAGCGAGCAGGCCCGCCGACGCGACGAGCAAGCCTCCCGCGAGCCGCCTGGTCATCCCAACCTCCGTACGGTCGCCTGGTCGGGGGCACGGTCACTGCTGTCGTACATCGATCTTCCGTACCGTCTGTTTGCCGGGAAGGAGCCGGCCCGTCCCCGTCATGTGTTTGCCATCGACCGCGAGGCACCAGACGACGCGGACTCGCGGCGAACTGAACTCCGCCTTCCAGCACGCTTCGCCCGTGTCGTAGGCGAGGTCGAGCTCGCCCATCGGCTCGCGTCGGCCGTCGACGATCTTGTCGGCCTTCCAATGAGCCGTCCCGGGTTTGGCTCCCGCCGTGAACTCGTAAACGACGACTTCGTCATGGCACGCAGGAGCAGCCACGCGGTCGGTACAGGTCGAGGTTCCTCGCCAGACACCTGTCGGAGCTGGCGGCTTGACTCCTGACGCAGCGAACCCGAAGAGGGGCAGAGCCGAGAAGACGAGGGCGGTGGCTAACGGAAAGCCCGGTTGCTGGACGCCCTGCGACATGCGCGCAATGCTATCGCAGCAGAGCCTCAGTACTTTACCGCCTGGCCCGCAACGGGAAGAGAAGAGTGGAAGTGAACCATGAGCCATGTCCCTTGGCGCTTCTCGAGGACGCTCGTCAGGCGCATGCCGGAGACGGATACGGCTTCCCCGCCGGCGTGCGTGGTCATGTCGAAAACCTCGGTCACCCACGCCACCGTGCCTGACGCGGACACTTTGATCGACCGCTCCTTCACCGTCACCTTGGTACCTTGATAGGTGGCGAGCTGCTTGGCCAGGGACGCCCTGAGGGGTTCATAGCCCACGAAGTGCTCGGCCGCATCGGTGCCGAACCACACGGAGTCCTTGTCCCTCGCCATGATCGCGTCCATGGCCTTGATGTCGCTCGTCTCCAATGCCCGGACAAATCTCTCCATGACGGCCTTGACGTCGGCCGCCGCATCCGCGCGCGCCAAAGGAACGGCACACAGGAACGCGAGCGCCGTTGTCGATAGCGTTCCGACAAACCTGTTCGTCATTCCGCGCCTCCTGCTCAGGCCGGGATGATACCGGACCGCAACGACACTATGGCTTCTCGAGCTTTGCCAGGGCTTCTTTTGCAGCAGCGCGCACCAGCTCGACCGAGTCTCCGGAAGCAGACTCCAGAGCCTTCTTCTGTTTAGAGGTGATCGGTCTGTACCTTCCCAGCCATCGCACGGCCGCCCAGCGAATCTCGGGGTCGCGATCGCGGACCATATCGATCAGGTCGTCGCGCTTCGGCGGCGACTGCAGCCGAAAGTTCACCGTTATCGCCATGATCACCGGCACGGGCTTGCCGTCGAGTTCCGTGGGGGTGTACTGCCACTTCCGAACCGCCACGACCGCGGCCTCTGCGAGGCAGCGAAAACCGCTCACGACCTTGACGGTCTGCACGTGACCATCGACTCCGATGACGCTTTCAAGCACCACGGTTCCGGTCAGCCCGGCTCGCACTGCCTTATCGGGCCACTCTGGCGAGACTTGCTTTGTCTTGCGGGGCTCCTTGATTCGAGCTCCACTGATCGTTCGCGCCTCCGGGGCGGCCGACGGCTGTGCTTCCTCTTCAATCGGGGCCGGTGATGGCCGCTCTTGGCCGGCTTGGCTCTGGACGAGCAGGAGCGCTTCGAGGAAGAGGCTGGTCAGCAGCATGTTTCCCTCACGGGATCGTCCGCGCACAACTAGAAAGAAATGCTGACGGAGAGATCGTTAGCTATGTACCCGGACATTCTGTTAGGGATGTTCCCGGTTGCTCACATGCGAACCGAACGCCCTACGCGCGTCCGCCTCGGTACGAACCTCTCCAAGGACGTCCAAGAGTATGTCGGCGGCGACGATAAGCGTGGTGACGCCGGTAAGGAGCATGAAACTCAAACCCAGGCGCTCGCCGAAGCCGAAGCCAATGAAGCGATCAGAGACGAACACGAGAAGAAGCGCGCCCAACGCGACTTGGCCGACGGATCTCAACGATTGGCGCCGAGCGCGCCGCGACAGGCGCGTCCAAAGAGCCTGCCTTGGCACGGACCTGACGTCCTGAACGAGCTGCATGAGGGCGTCACGAAATGAAGGAGGCGGAAGAAGGTCGGAAGCCTGAATATAGGAGTCGCTCTGCGGATCGAAGAGACGCCAATCCAAGCTCTGAGCAAGCTTGATCCCGATTTCCACGGCCCTACTGGCGCTATCGAGCGGCGCCCCGGCAGGTACTCGCAGGCCTATCCACTGAACTGTGTCGTCGTTGCCCTTGACCTCAGCGCCAAGCTGAATCTCGACGTAACACCGTCCGCCTTGGTACAGAAAGTCGCCACCGGGGCTCGCCTTCACGTCCCCGTTTGCTTGAAGTAGCTCGCGGGCGACTGAAGCGGGGACGTGGCGCGAATAGTTGTCGTCGCTACGGACTTCGTACTCAATGCTCACGGAGCTTCTAGTGCCCGCATAACACTGGTATCCCGAACTGGGATATCGAATATCCCAGACCGAGGATATCTGGATACCCAGGTCGGGATAACGGGATAAACCTCGCCATTGCGGCGAGAACTCCGCACAGCCAACGGCTCCGCGTGTACTCGTTCGCTCGCGCGACGCTAGGCCCGGATCAATCAGGCGCCCGCGCCGACGTTCCCGCCACTCGGGGCCGACCCCGGCGCCCGGTCTTCCGCCCGCGACGCCCGCCGCTTGGCCAGGACTGCCCCCAGGCCCTCGAGATGGACCATGGTCGACGTCTTCGAGTCCCACACCTCGGCGCGGTCGATGCGCACGCGGATGAGCGCCAGCTCCGG
>Ga0075431_100001872_pt1 | contig 19924 bp, 11 predicted proteins | sample RhiMetdeltSRZDD5_FD_75297 | JGI IMG/M metagenome (GOLD analysis project Ga0075431, IMG submission 75297) | Populus rhizosphere microbial communities from Tennessee, USA - Rhizosphere MetaG P. deltoides SRZDD5 | ecosystem: Host-associated > Plants > Roots > Rhizosphere > Soil | place: USA... | reverse complement strand
GGCACCTTCCCGCGCCTGCTGCGCATCCCCGGCGACGACGACGACGGTGCCCTCGGCCTCGCTCGCGACGCGGCGCCGCGGCTGGTGTGGATCGAGGAGGTGGTGGCGGCCAACCTCGACCTGCTCTTCCCCGGCCTCGAGGTGGTGGCGGCGCACCCCTTCCGCGTCACCCGCGACGCCGACGTCGAGATCGAGGAGGACGAGGCGGCCGACCTGCTGACGGCGATGGCGGAGGTGGTCGGCCAGCGCCACTTCGGCTCCGCCGTGCGCCTCGAGATCGAGGAGCGCACGCCGATCCGCATCCGCAACATCCTCGTCGGCAACCTGGGTCTCTCCCCGTACCAGGTCTTCGCCACCAAGAGCCCCATCGGCCGCGCCGACCTCGTGCAGCTCGCCGGCCTCGACCGGCCCGACCTCAAGTTCCCGGCGGCCACCCCCGTCGTGCAGGGCGCGCTCACCGCCGAGTCCGGCCCCTTCGACGCGATCCGGCGCCGCGACTTCGCGCTCTACCACCCCTACGACAGCTTCGCGCCGGTGGTCGCCTTCGTCGAGGCGGCCGCGCGCGACCCCGACGTGCTGGCGATCAAGCAGACGCTCTACCGCACCGGGCCCAACTCGCCCATCGTCAAGGCGCTCATGGAGGCGCGTGAGAACGGCAAGCAGGTTTCTGCGCTCGTCGAGCTCAAGGCGCGCTTCGACGAGGAGAACAACATCGAGTGGGCGCGGGCCCTCGACAGTGCCGGCGTCCACGTCGTCTACGGCGTGCTTGGGCTCAAGACCCACGCCAAGGTCTGTCTGGTGGTGCGGCGCGAGCGCGACGGCATCCGGCGCTACGTCCACCTCGCCACCGGCAACTACAACCCGGCCACGGCGCGCGCCTACAGCGACGTCGGCTTCTTCACCGCCGACGAGGAGCTCGCCGAGGACGTCTCGGACTTCTTCAACGCGTTGACCGGGTATTCGCGCAAGGAGCGCTATCGCAAGCTCCTGGTGGCGCCGGGCCGCATGCGCGAGGAGCTGCTCGAGCGCATCGAACGCGAGGCGGAGCGGCACCGCCGCCACGGCGACGGCTACCTCGCCTTCAAGATGAACGCTCTCGTCGACAAGGCGTGCATCAAGGCGCTCTACCGCGCCTCGCAGGCGGGAGTGACGATCGACCTCCAGGTGCGCGGCGTCTGCTGTTTGAGGCCGGGAGTGCCGCGGGTGTCGGAGACGATCACGGTGAGCTCGATCGTCGGCCGCTTCCTCGAGCACGCCCGCCTGTATTACTTCCGCAACGGCGGCGACGAGGAGCTCCTGGCGGGGAGCGCCGACCTCATGCCGCGCAATCTCGACGGCCGCGTCGAGGTGCTGTTCCCGATCGAGAGCCCGGCGTTGCGCGCCGCGCTGCGCGACGGCATTCTCTTCGCGCAGCAGCGCGACAGCGTCAAGGGGTGGCGCCTGCTCCCCGACGGCTCCTACCAGAAGGTGGTGCCGAAGGAGGGCGAGAAACCCTTCTCCAGCCAGGAGTGGCTGCTGCGCCAGGGCGGGAGCTGGCGGCTGGAGGATTAGGGGGAGTCAGGCCCGGAGGGCCGGCGATCGTGGCGGCGACTCGCTGACGTCGCCGTGCTTGAAGCACCAGAGGGGCCACCTGCGAGACAATACGCGGGAGCCCCGCCATGGACCCGTCCGAGCGCCCTCCGACGCCGCCCGTCGGCATCCCGCCGCGCGACCCCGCCAGGGCCGGGCCGGCGGAACCGCAGGACACCATGCCCGAGCCGCGCGGCGACCCGGGAATCGAGCCCGGCCCCGCCCCCCGCCGCCCTCCTCCCGATGGTCCGCCCACCCAGCCCGCGGGCGTGCCGTCGCCGCCCGACGTGCCCGCCTTCCTCCTCGGCTGGGGGCGCTACCAGGTGCTGTCGCAGCTCGGCGCCGGCGGCATGGGCGAGGTGTATCGCGCCTGGGACCCGCGACTGCAGCGGTGGGTCGCGCTCAAGTTCCTGCACGGCAGCGACCCGCTCCGGCTCGCCCGCTTCCAGCGCGAAGCACAGGCGCAGGCGCGCGTCGACCACCCTGGTGTCTGCCGCGTCTATGAAGTCGGCGAGGTCGAGGGCCGCCCCTACATCGCCATGCAGGAGATCGCGGGAGCCACCCTCGACCGCGCCGCTCGCGAGGTGCCTCTCGAGGAGCGCGTGCGGCTCGTCGCGCAGGTCGCCGACGCGGTGCACGCCGCGCATCGCATCGGGCTCATCCACCGCGATCTGAAGCCGCGCAACATCCTCGTCGCTTGGGGCGACGACGGCCTCCACCCCTTCGTCGTCGATTTCGGCCTCGCTCGCGACCTGCGCATCTCCGGGCTGAGCGTGAGCGGCGCCCTCTCCGGCACTCCGGGCTACATGGCGCCGGAGCAGGCGCGTGGAGAAGACGCCGCGCTCGATCGCCGGGCCGACGTCTACAGCCTCGGGGCCGTGCTCTACGAGCTCGTCGCCGGAACGCTGCCACATCCGGCGGCCAATGTCGCCGAAGCGTTCGTGAAGCTGCTGCAGAACGAGCCGGTGCCGCTGCGGCAGGCCGCGCCCTCGGTGCCGGGCGATCTCGAGACGGTCGTCATGAAATGCCTCGAGAGGGATCCGGCGCGGCGCTACGAGTCCAGCCGCGCGCTCGCCGCCGACCTGCGGCGCTGGCTCGACGGCGAGCCGGTCGAGGCGAGGCGGGCGAGCTGGCTCTACCGCCTGCGCAAGCGCGTGGCGCGGCATCCACAGGTGGCGGCGGCGAGCCTGGTCGCGGCGCTCGTCATCGTCGCCCTCGCCGGCGCGGCCGTGCGCGCCCGCTGGGAGGCGGCCGCCAGGGCCGAGGCTGCTCGCCGGTTCGGCACCGTGGCGAAGGAGATGGAAGCCGTCCTGCGCGCGGGCCAGCTGGCGCCGGCCCACGACACGCGCGCCGAACGCGCCGCCGTGCGACGGCTCATGGCCCGCGTCGAGCGCGATATGCAGGGCCTGGGGCGCGGCGCGCGCGGAGCGGGCCTCTACGCGCTCGGCCGCGGCGCCCTGGCACTGGGCGACAGCCGCGAGGCTCTCGGTCGCCTCGAGGGTGCGTGGGCGGCGGGCGAGCGGGGGCCGGAGGTGAGCGAGGCTCTCGGTCAGGCCCTCGGCCAGCGGTACTTCGAGGGCCTCGAGCGACTCTCTGGGGGGCGTCAGGCCGCAGCGGATGCGCCGTTGCGCAACGAGCTGGAGCGCCGTTTCCGCGATCCGGCGCGCGAGCAGCTCCGGCGGGCGGCGGCGGTGCAAGGAGCGTTCGACGCGCCCGAGCTGGTCGAGGCACGGCTGGCGCTCTACGAAGGTCGCTACACTGCGGCCCGCCAGGCGGCCGCGCGGGCGCTCGTCGGCCGGCCCTGGCTGCACGAGGCGCGTCACGTGCAGGCCGTAGCCTGGCGGCGAGAGGGGATCGCAGCGGACGAGCGCGGCGACGTCGACGGCGCCCTCGCGGCCTTCGCCCACGCGCTCGAGGCCAACGCGGCGGCGATGGCGATCGCTCGCAGCGGCGCGCCCGCCCACGCCGAGGAGTGTGCCCGGCAGCAGACGGAGCTGCGCGTCCTGCGTCAGCGCCGTCCCATCGAAGAGGCCGAGGTGGCGCGCGCCGTGGCCTCCTGCGAACGGGCGCTGACGCTCGACCCCGAGCTGGTGGCGGCCTACGGCGAGCTCGGGCGGGTGCTCAACACCTACGCCGACGACCTGCTGCGCCAGGGTAAAGACCCGCATGCGGCCGTGGCACGCGCAATCCAGGCGATCGATCGCCAGATCGCGTTCGACCCGAAGTCCGACGACGCCTGGGCGGCGCTCGGAAGCTCGCACATGGTTCTCGCGCGATGGGACTGGCTGCGAGGCGATCCGAAGGGGCATCTCGAGCGCTCGGCCGCCGCCTATCGCACGGCGATCCAGCTCGAGCCGCGGCGCCCCTCCTCGCACAACGGCCTCGCCAACGCGCTGGCGATGACCGCGCGGTATCGCGAGATGCGGGGGCTCGATGCGGAGTCCGCGCGCCGCGGAGCCATCGCGGCCTTCGAACGGGCGATCGCGCTGTGGAACGACTACGCCATCGCCTACGGCAACCTGGGAGCGACCTGGGTCGACGTCGCGAGCCATGAGCTCGCCGCTGGGCACGACCCTCGGCCGGCGCTCCGCCGGGCGATCGAGATCTTCGATCGTGGGCTCTCCGTAAATGCCGCAAACCCGTCGTACCTCAACAACAGCGGCAATGCCGCCTTGACCCTCGCCGAATATCAGGTGCAGACCGGCGAGGACCCGCGCGCCGCCCTCGACGATGCGCGAGCCCGCTTCCGGTCCGCCCTCGCCCTGCGCCCGCAGTATGCGATCCCGCACTGGAACCTCGCCTACGTGAGCCGTCTCGAGGCCCTCCGCGCGATGCGCGCCGGGGGGGACCCCGGGCCATCGCTGTCGGCGGCGCGTTCGTCGATCGAACGCGCCCGCGAGATCGATCCCACCGACCCCGACATGCCGCTCGAGGCGGCGCGCATCGAGGTCGCGGCGGCGCGGTGGGCGGTGCGGCAAGGGCGCGACCCGCGGCAGGCGCTCGAGCGGGCAGCCAACCAGATTGCGCTCGGTCTCGCCGCGAACTCCGAGAACGCCGACTTCCACCTCGTGGGCGCCGACCGGTGGCGGTGGGAGGCGGTCTGGATCACGCGGCATGGAGGCAATGCCGAACCGGCCATCGCTCGCGGCCTCGCCGAGGTCGCCCGCGCGCTGGCGGTGAACCCCGAGATGGCGGACGCGCTGGCGATGCGGGTGGCTCTGTTGCGTCTCCGCGGAGACGACGCCGAAGCCGGCGTGGCGCTGGCCGCCGCCCGCCGCCTCAACCCTCGCATCGCCGTCGAGCAGTGACCGAGCGACGCAGCGCCAGCGCACCCGTCGCGTAGGGCGCGACCGCGGGCCCGCCTCAGGCGACGCGAGCGACGCCGTGGCTCGCGACGACCTCCGCGTACAGCGCGGCGAGCCGCGCGGCGCACGCGGTTGCGCTCCAGCACTCCCTGGCGTGGGTTCGACCGGCCTCGCCCAGGCTCGTGCGCAGCACGGGATCGCGGAGGAGTTGGAGGACCTTCGCGGCGAACGCCTCGACGTCCTCCTCCGACACCAGGGCACCTTCGCCCGATGCCAGCACGTCGCGCGTCCCGAGGACCGCCGTCGACACCACCGGCACCCGCTGCGCCATGGCTTCGAGCAGCACGAGCCCCTGCGTCTCGGTGCGCGAGGCGAAGACGAAGACGTCGGCGCCGCGGTAGCAGTCGAGCAGCTCGCGCTCGCGCGACAGGTAGCCGACCCAGAGCACCGAGTCGCCGAGGCCGAGCTCGCGGGCGCGTCGCTCGAGGCCGGCCCGCGCCGGCCCTTCGCCCGCCATCACGAGAAGCAGGCCGGGCACACGCGGTGCCAGCGCCGCCGTCACCTCGAGCAGGAAGGGGAGATTCTTTTCGTGCGCCATGCGGCCGACGTTGAGGATCACCGGGCGGCCCGCTTCGATGCCGTGCGCGCGGCGGAAGGCGGCGCCGTCGGCGTGGGCGAAGGACTCGTCGGCGAGGCCCGTCGGCAGCACGTTGAGGGGTGTGCGCACGCCGTAGCCGCGCAGCACCTCGTGGAAGGCGGTGGAGGGCACGATCACCGCCGCCGCCTGATGGCACTGCCGCCGCGACATCGTGCGGGCGAGCGCGCGAAGCAGCGGCCGCGGGAGGAAGGGGACGTAGTGGTGCAGGTACTCCTCGAAGTGCGTGTGGTAGGTGAGCACGAGCGGCAGGCCCAGCCGCCGCGCGAGCCGCGCCCCCGCCCAGTGCGCGACGAAAGGCGTCTGGATGTGCACGAGGTCGAAGCGCCCGGCGAGCTCGGGCGCCAGACGCAGCACCGCGCGTGCGTGCAGCATGCGGTCCTCGGGGTCGAGCGGGACGACGCGAGCGGGCAGACGAACGATGCCGGGAAGCTCGGGCTCGTCGCCGTAGCGCGGCGCCACCACCACCACCTCGTGACCGGTGGTGGCGAGCTCGCGGCGGAAGCTCTCGATCGAGGTCGAGACGCCGTTGACCCGCGGGAAGAAGACGTCGGAGACGTAGAGGGCGCGCAGAGGTTGGCTATCTTGGCGCGCAACGGGCGCGGGCGCCACCGCCGCGCCCGCAAGTGCGACGCTCACCCCACCGCCTGGGTGACCAGCCGCGGCAGCAGGCCGAGCAGCGTGCCCAGCGCGGCGCCCGCCGCAACGTCGCTCGGGTAGTGCAGCCCCAGCACCACGCGCGACAGCGCCACCAGCACGGCGAACGGGACGAGGAGCCAGGCGAGACCCGGGTAGTGCCCGAGCACGACGATGGTGAACGCGACAGCGTGCAGCGTGTGCCCCGAAGGGAAGCTGTAGAGGTCGAGCGCGGGCACGAGGGCACGCAGGCCGCTGCCGTCGGCCGCGCACGGGCGCGGGCGCGCCATGCGGCGCTTGAGCAGCACGTACAGCGGCATGCCGGCGGCGGCGGCCATCGCCATGGCGAAGACGGTCGGCAGCGCGCCTGGCCCGTCGGCGAGGAGGAGAGCGAGGGCGAGAGCCGCCCAGACCCAGCCATCTCCCAGCCGGCTGACGGTGGCGAGGAGGGCGTGTGCCCACTCGCCCGTGCGGCGTTGCAGGGCACGGCAGGCGGCGAGGTCGAGGGCCGCCAGGCGGTCGAAGGCGAGCTGGGCGCGAGCTGTTTGCACGGTGTCCTCCCTTCGTCTCCCGATCGAGCCTTCCCGATCGAGAGACTAGGGAAGCCGCGTGAAGCGAGGGTGGCGGTCGGGTTACGGGAACTGACGCCGCAGTTACGCTGGTGTGGCGGTCGCCAGCTCGCGACGGCTCGCGCGGGCCTCCTGCGGGTCCGGGCGCGCCGGCGGTGGCGTCGGCGGGCCGATCGCGGCGAAGGCCTCTTCCCAGCTCTGAAGGGAGCCCGCCGCGTGGCGCGCGGCGCGTGCCGCTGCGGCCCGTCGCGGGGTATCGACGACGAGGAGCCGCAGCGCGTCGCGCAGCGCTGTCGGATCCCCGGTCGGCGCCACGATCCCGGCGCCGTTGCCGCGTACGAGCGCGGCGGCGGGTGCGCCGGCGTCGACCAGAGCGGGAAGCCCGCTGGCGAGTGCCTCGCAGAGGCGGTGTGCCCGCAGGTCGGCGCCGTCGGGCTCGACGAAGAGGTCGGCGGAGGCGTAGGCGGCGGCCAGCTCGTCCTCGTCGAGGGTGCCGAGGAAGACGATCCCCGGACGGTCGTACCGGCGCGAGAGCTCGCCGAGCGCGGGCCCCTCGCCGGCGAGCAACAACTGCGCCGTGTGCCCCTCGTCGAGGAGGTCGCGGAAGGCGGAGAGCAGGCGCTCGGTGGCGTCGTCGGCGACGAGCGGCCCGACCCGCATCACCTTGCAGCCGGCACCAACGCCCCGGCGGCGCCAGAAACCCGGGTCGCGGCGGTCGGGGTGGAAGCGCCGGCGGTCGACGGCGCGCGGCAGCAGTCGGAGCTTGCGCGTCTCGACCCCGCGCGCGGCGAGGGCCGCGCCGTCCGCTGAGTCGGTCACCAGCACCATGTCGGCGTCGCGCCAGAGAAGCGACAGCCACTCCCACGCCAGTTGCTCGAGCGTTGCGCTTCCCGTGCGCTGGCGCACGAGGCCGGGCAGGTCGAGCTGGTGCACGACCACCAGCCGCAGCCGCAGCAGGCGCGCGGCGAGCCAGCCGGCGAGGCCCATCGGGCCCGGGGTGGCGACGACCACCTCCTCGACCCGCTCGCGCTCGCAGTGGTCGAGGACTTCGAGCAGGGGCGGGAACCGCAACACGGCGCCCGCCGCCTCGCGTGGGGCGACGGCGCCGACCTCGGCGAACGAGCGGCCCGAGAGGCCCGCTGGGATGGAAGCTCCGCAGGTGAGCACGGTCGCCGTCTCGCGGCGCCTGCCGGCGATGCCGGCGAGCCCCTGCAGCGGGCGAAGCATGCTGTCGCCGGGGAGCGCGGCGTCGGTGCACCACGCCCAGCGATCGCCGCGCCGGCGCAGCAGCCGTGCCGCGGGGAAGCGCTCCGCGGCGGCGGCGAGCAGCGGCTCGTCGTGGTGCTGGCTGCGGAACGCGGCGAGGAACGGCGCCACCGCGGCGGCCGCGGCGGGCAGCACCGAGAGCGCCTCGATCGCTTCGCTCCCCCGGCCCTCGCGCAGCGCGGCGGCAGCCGCGGCCACGCCCTCCCACGCCAGACGCTCGCCGAGCCGGCTCGCGAGCTCGAAGCTGCGCCGTTCGCTGCTCGCCACCGCTCCGAGGTCGCCGGGGATGCCGGCGAGCACCTTCGCCATGGTGGCGAGGCCACGCCCCGCGGCGCGCGGTCGCGGCAACGCCGCGGTGATCAGCCGCAGGCGGTCGCGGGCCCCGGGGGGTTGGCCCGCCACCAGGCGGCCGAGCATCTCCTCGACCAGCCGGCCGCCGTCGCCATGGCGCAGCCGCTCGGCGATGTAGCGCTGGGCGATGCGCTGGAGGCTGCGCCCCAGTCGCAGGCTCGAGCCGGGCTCGCCGGCGACGTCCACGCGGCCGGAACGGAGGTGCCCGAGGAGCTCCCGCACCGTCGCGGCCGGAGGCGTCTCGGTCCACGCGCTCGCCACGTAGAGGCCTCCGTGGTCGTCGCTGCCGGCCGTCGCGTATTTGCGCCAGGGCTCGGCGTCGAGGGGCTCGAGGCGATGCTCGTCGGCGAGGTCGGCGACCAGCTTCGGCGTCAGGTTCGCGAGGACGGCGCGCAGCACCATGCCCTCGCGCGGGTCGCGGGCGCCGTTGATCGCCTCGAAGGTCTTGAACAGCACGAGGAGCCGCTCGAAGTGCCCGAGCGTGAAGCGGTCGTCGATCCGGCAGAGCGGGTGCGCCACGGCGTGGGCGAGGCCCTCGGCGAGAAGGTAGTCGCGCAGCTCGTAGAGGTCGGGGCGCCGGCGCTGGATCTCGCCGTGCTGCCGCTCGTCGAGACCCCACACCAGGATGTGGACCTCGCAGCCGTCTTCGGGGAAGGCGGCCGTCACCTCGCAGGAGACAAAGGTGTCGGGGAGGTCGGCGAGCTCCGCGGCGCCGTCGATGGTGTCGTGGTCGCTGATGGTGACGAATCGCATGCCGCGGGAGCGGCAGGCGTCGTAGACCTCGCGCGGGGACGAGTAGCACTCGGCGCTGCCGAGTCGGCGCAGCAGCCACTCGCTGGGGCGGTCCGAGAAGCGGCTGTGGACGTGGAGGTCGACGCGGGCGTCCATGGCGGGCTCCTGGCTGCAGTCGGCGTGGTTCGGTCCGAGCGGCCTGTTTCCTCGTCTGTGAGGACCCTAGAGGAGGGGGGTGACGTCGCCGTGACGCCCGGCGCACAGTCGGGCAACCGCGTGTGCATGGGCGCAACAGCCACGGCAGGGTTCGGTTACAATCGGGGAGAAATGGCTCAGGGGCACCTCCGGAAGCGCCGCTTCCCGCGGCTGCGGGTCGAGCAGCCTCTCTTCATCGAGGTCCTCGAGGAGCGCGGCCCGCAGGGGTTCTCGCGCACGTGCAGCCTCGGCGAAGGGGGCTGCAGCTTCAGGAGCGAGGAGGACATCGGCTACCTCTCGCTGATGAAGGTCTGCATCTCGCTCGCCGGCCACGTGGTGACGGCCGACGGCCGCGCCGTCTACCAGCTGCCGCAGGACAGCGGCGGTTACGAGGTGGGTGTCGAGTTCCTGCGGGTCTCGAGTGAGGACCGGCAGCACATCCGCCAGATCGTCACGGCGCCCTCCCCCCGCTGAGCGACCATCCTCCGGTCCCGGCCGGCACGCGGCGTGCTGGAGGGGCGACTGAACATCGCGCGAGCCGGGTACCGCGCGCGGGCTCGAATCTGGAGGGCACGGGGGGGATGGAGTCGACAACGCCGCGTCGCCTCGCGGGCTTCTCGTGCGCGCCAACGTCGAACGCGTTGCGGGCGGCGGCGCTGCTGCTTCTCGCGACGGCCCTCGGCGCCTGCCGTCGCGAGGCTCCGGCCGCCGCAGCGTCGGCCTCCGCCGAGCCCACTCCGCGCGGGACGCCGAGCGGCCCGCTGACCATCTACTGCGGTCGCGCCGAGCCCCTGATGGCGCCGCTCTTCGACCAGTTCGGCGATCGCACGGGGGTGTCCCTAGTCGTGCGCTACGGCGGGACCTGGCCCCTCGAGAGCGAGATCGTGCGCGAGGGGACCTCGACGCCGGCGGCGGTGTTCATCGCCCAGGATGCTGCCGCGCTCGGCGCGCTCTCGCGCAAGGGGCTGCTCCGCGAGCTGCCGATGGAGGTGGTGCAGCAGGTCGAGCCGCGCTTCGCCGGCAACGAAGCGAAACACGACTGGGTGGGGCTGTCGGCGCGCGCACGCGCCATCGTCTACGACCCCGCGCGCACGGCGACGGAGGCGTTGCCACGCACTCTCGAGGCGGTCGCCGACGCGAGATACGACGGGCGCTTCGGAATCGCGCCGGCGAACGACTCGTTCCAGGCCCAGCTCGCCCTCTACCGCGTGCTCAATGGAAAGGACGCGCTCGCCAAGCTGCTCGCCGACCTCAAAGGCAACCACCCGCGTCTCTACCCCGACAACGGCTCGATCGTGCGGGCGGTGGCGCGGGGAGAGATCGACTTCGGCCTCGTCAACCACTACTCGCTGTGGCGGGAGGTGAAGGAGCTGCCAGCCGGTGAGCTGGCGAACGGGCGGCTGGTGACGATCCTGATGACGGGTGGGGGCGTGGCGGGCTTCGTCAACGCCGCCGGCGTCGGTGTGCTCTCCGACGACCCGCGTGCGCTCGAGCTCGTCCGCTTCCTCATCTCGCGCGAGGCACAGGAGGCGTTCGCGCGGGAGACCTACGAGTACCCGCTGGCCAAGGGCATGGCGGCGAGCCGGGAGCTTTCGCCGCTCTCCTCGCTGCGCATCCCGCGCTTCGATTTCTCCGACGTCGCCGCGGTGCTCGAGGAGACCGAGGGCGCGACGCGTAAGGCTGGCTGGTAGCCAAGGATCGGAGAAAGCCCCCGGAGTCACTCGGCTTCGGCGTACGCCTCGACGGCTTCGCAGGTGCACGCCAGGTTCCGGTCTCCCCAGACGTTGTCGATCCGGCCGACGGGGGGCCAGAACTTGTGCGTGCGGAGCCAGGGCGCCGGGAAGGCGGCGCGCTCGCGAGAGTAGGGGTGGCTCCAGGAGTCGCTCGCCACCGTCTCGGCGGTGTGCGGCGCGTGGCGCAGCGCGCTGTCGCCGTCGGCGACGCGGCCCTGCTCCACCTCGCGCACCTCCTCGCGGATGGCGATGAGCGCCTCGCAGAAGCGGTCGAGCTCCGCCTTGGGCTCGCTTTCGGTGGGCTCGACCATCATCGTGCCGGCGACCGGAAACGACATCGTCGGCGCGTGGAAGCCCCAGTCCATGAGCCGCTTGGCGACGTCGTCGACGGTGATGCCGCTGGCCTTGAACTGGCGCATGTCGACGATGAACTCGTGTGCGACGAGCCCGTTGCGCCCCGTGTAGAGGATCGGGTAGTGGTTTCCCAGCCGCTTCGCCATGTAGTTGGCGTTCAGGATGGCGACGCGGGTGGCGTCGGTGAGCCCCTCGCCGCCCATCATGCGGATGTACATCCAGGGAATGGGGAGGATGAGCGGGCTGCCGTAGGGCGCCGCGGCGACGGCGCCGATCGCCTGCTCGCCGCCGGTGGGCACCACCGGGTGACCAGGCAGGTACGGAACGAGGTGGGGCGCGACGCCGATCGGCCCCATGCCGGGGCCGCCGCCGCCGTGCGGGATGCAGAAGGTCTTGTGCAGGTTCAGGTGGCAGACGTCGGCGCCGAGCTCGGCCGGACGCGCGAGCCCGACGAGCGCGTTCATGTTGGCGCCGTCGAGGTAGACCTGGCCGCCGTGGCGGTGCACGGTGGCGCACACCTCGCGGATCGTCTCCTCGTAGACGCCGTGGGTCGACGGGTAGGTGATCATCAGCGCCGCCAGTCGCTCGGCGTGCTGCGCCGCCTTCGCCGCCAGGTCGGCGACGTCGACGTCGCCCCCTTCGCTCGTCTTCACGGCGACGACGCGGAAGCCCGCCATCACCGCCGATGCCGGGTTGGTGCCGTGGGCGGAAGTGGGAATGAGGCAGACGTCGCGGTGCGTCTCGCCGCGCCCGCGGTGGTAGGCGCGGATGGCGAGGAGACCGGCGTACTCCCCCTGGCTGCCGGCGTTCGGCTGCAGCGAGACGGCGGCGAAGCCGGTGATTTCGGCGAGCCAGCCCGCGAGCTGATCGATCATCTCGCGATAGCCCCGCCACTGCTCGGTCGGCGCGAACGGGTGGATGCGCGCGAGCTCCGGCCACGAGAGCGGGATCATCTCCGCCGTGGCGTTGAGCTTCATCGTGCACGAGCCGAGCGGGATCATCGACTGCGTGAGCGAGAGGTCGCGCGCCTGCAGGCGATGGAGGTAGCGCAGCATCTCGTGCTCGGCGCGGTGGCTGTTGAACACCTCGTGGGTGAGGAACTCGCTCGTGCGCGCGAAGGGAGCGGGGATCGCCGGATCGACGGCGGCCTCGAGCTCGGCCACCGCCGGCGCCGCGGCGTCGGGCACGGCCGCCGCGAACGCGGCGAGCACGGTGACCAGCTCTTCGCGCTCGACCGCCTCGTCGAGGGCGACGCCGACGGCGCCGTCCGCGTAGGGGCGCAGGTTGACGCGCAACGCGCGCGCCGCGGCGAGCACGGCGGCCCCCTGATCCGGTGTCGTGCGCACCTTGAGGGTGTCGAAGAACGGGTCCGGGCCGACGTCGAGGCCCATGCGGTGCAGGCCGGCGGCGAGCACCGCCGCCGCGCCGTGGACGCGCCGCGCGATGCGGCGCAGCCCGTTCGGCCCGTGGTAGATGGCGTACATCGCCGCCATCACGGCGAGCAGCACCTGCGCGGTGCAGATGTTCGAGGTCGCCTTCTCGCGGCGGATGTGTTGCTCGCGGGTCTGCAGCGCGAGGCGCAGCGCCGGGCGGCCGTGGGCGTCCTTCGAGACGCCGACGATGCGGCCCGGCATCGAGCGCGCGTGCGCCTCGTCGGTGGCGAGGAAGGCGGCGTGCGGGCCGCCGAGCCCGAGCGGCACGCCGAAGCGCTGCGCCGAGCCGATGGCGACGTGGGCGCCGAGCTCGCCGGGCGGCACGAGCAGCGCGAGCGCCAGGAGGTCGGTCGCCATCACCACCATCACGTTGGCGGCGCGCGCCCGCGCGATGAGGTCGCGTTGGTCGACGAGCCGGCCGTCGGTGGCGGGGTACTGGAGCAACAGGCCGAAGAGGTCACCGCCCGTGAGGTCGAGAGCGGCGGCGTCGCCCACGCGGAGCTCGAGGCCGAGCGGCTCGGCGCGGGTGGCGAGCACGGCGAGGGTCTGCGGGTGGCAGTCGGCGGCGGCGAAGAAGGCTTTGCGACCGCTTCGGTCCGCGGCGTGGCACATCGCCATCGCCTCGGCGGCGGCGGTGGCCTCGTCGAGCAGCGAGGCATTGGCGAGCGGCAGCCCCGTCAGGTCGGCGACCATCGTCTGGAAGGCGAGCAGGGCCTCCAGCCGTCCCTGCGCGATCTCCGCCTGGTAGGGCGTGTATTGGGTGTACCAGCCGGGGTTCTCCATGACGTTGCGGAGGACGACCGGGGGCGTGATGGTGTCGTGGTACCCCATGCCGATGAAGGAGCGGAAGACCTCGTTCTTCTCGGCGATGCGGCGCAGCTCGGCGAGCGTCTCGTGTTCGCCCCGCGGCGGGTCGAGCGCCAGCGGCCGCTCGGCGCGGATGGCCGCGGGCACGCAGGCGTCGATGAGCGCGTCGAGGCCCTCGAAACCGAGGTAGGAGAGCATCTCGCGCATCTCCGCCGGGCGCGGCCCGAGGTGGCGCGGGACGAAAGGATCGGTGGGGTCGAGAAGCTTCGGCTCCATGGGGGCGGGTTCCTTCCGGCGCTGGTGGTGGAGCGTCGCCGCGGGCCTCGCGGGCGCGCTGGGACTATACCGCGACGCCCCCGCGTGCCCCGGCTCGATTCCCGCCGCGCGCCGCGGTACCGTAGGCGGCCGACGGCCTTCGCGGAACGCACCCTTCTACACCTCCACGCGTGCCGACCTACCGCCTGACGCTCGAATACGACGGCAGCCGTTTCCACGGCTGGCAGGTGCAGCAGAACGCCAAGAGCGTTGCCGGCGAGCTGCTGCGCGCGCTGGCGGCGGCCGGCGTCGACGTCGTCGAGCTCGGCGGCTCGGGGCGAACGGACGCCGGCGTGCATGCGCTGGCGCAGGTGGCGCACCTGCGGCTGCGGCGCAGGGAGGACCCGGAGCGCCTGCGACTGGCGGTCAACGACAGGCTTCCCGCCGACGTCCACGTGCTGGCCATGGCCCCCGCCGCCGAGCGCTTCCACGCGCGGCACGACGCGGTGGCGCGCAGCTACCTCTACCAGATCGCCACTCGTCGCACGGCGTTCCACAAACGCCACGTCTGGTGGGTCCGGCGCTCGCTGGACCTCGAGGCGATGCGGGCCGCCGCGGCGGCGCTCGTCGGGCGTCACGACTTCCGGGCCTTCTGCGAGCGCCCGCACGAGCAGACGAGCACGCTGGTGGAGGTCGAGGCGGCGGAGGTGGTGCAGGCGGAAGCGGTCGTGCTGGTGCGGCTCGTCGCCTCGCACTTCCTCTGGAAGATGGTGCGGCGGCTGGTGGGCACGCTGGTGCGGGTGGGATGGGGGGAGCTGCCGGTGGAAACGATGCGCGCGCTGCTCGCCGGCGAGGCGGGGCCGGCCGAGCTGACTCCCGCGGAGTGGACGGCACCCCCCTCGGGTCTCTTTCTCGAGCGTGTGCTCTATGCCGGCGACCCTCCGCTGGCGCGGCCGGTGCCGGTGACTCCGATCGCGCTGCCGCCGCGCTGACGTCCGGCGATCGAAGCGGTCAGCGAACCGGCCCGGGGGCCGGGGAGTCGGTCCACGACGGTGGTATGGGGTATGCTCGGGTCGATCGGCCACCGGGTCCGTTCGGTTCCCCGGTCCCTGCAACCCAGGGCTTCGATTCTCGGCCCCCCTGCCCGCCATGGAGCTCGACATGTCCGACACCAGCAAACTCATCGCGCCTCCGGAAGAGATGGAAGCGGCAGATCAGCCTGCCGCCCCGAGCGCTGAGCGCGCGGTGATCGTCGACGCGGGCGCCGAGGCAATGGCGGAAACGCCGAGCGAGACCCTGCCCGAGGCGACGGCGGCCGGCGAGCCCGACGCGGCGCCGTCGAGCGCCCTCGACGCCCTCCGCAAGGCCCGCGACCAGCGCGGCACCGTTGACGGCCGGGTCTTCGGCTGGAACCCGGGCGGGTTCCACGTCGTCATCGACGGCCTCGCCGCCTTCGTGCCGCGCTCGGAGATGGAGCTCGAGCCGATCGCGGACCCCGAGGCCTACCTCGACAAGACCTTCGCCTTCCGCGTGCTGAAGATCCAGGGGAAGGGGCGGCGCATCGTGCTCTCGCGCACGGCGCTCCTGCGCGAGGAGCAGGAGAAGCAGGCCACGGCGACGGTGGCCAAGCTCCGCGTCAACGACGTCGTCACCGGCCGCGTCTCCTCGCTCACCGACTTCGGCGCCTTCGTCGACGTCGGCGGCGTCGAGGGCCTCGTGCACGTCTCCGAGATCAGTCGCCAGCGGATCAACAAGCCTGCCGACGCGCTCCAGCTCGGCCAGGAAGTCACCGTGAAGGTGCTCAAGGTCGAGAAGGGCGGGCGACGCCTCTCGCTGTCGATCAAGGCGCTCGAGCCGGACCCGTGGCGCGAGATCAAGGAAAAGTACCCCGAGGGCGCCGTGGTGATCGGCAAGGTGGAGCGCACCGACAAGCCCGGAGCGTTCATCCAGCTCGAGCCGGGTCTCGTCGGTCTCTTGCCCACGTCGGAGATGGGTCTTCCTCGCGAGGCCATCCCCGCCCGCGCCTATCCGGTCGGCAAGGAGGTCAAGGTGCAGGTGGTGGGGATCGACCCCAAGCGCCGCCGCATCAGCCTCGCCCCCGAGGGCTCGCGGGTCGAAGGCACGCGCGGCGACTACCAGGCCTATCTGAAGCAGCAGCGCCGCGACATCGAGAGCGCGGGTGGGCTCGGCGCCATGGCCGCCGCGCTCTCCAAGCTCAAGGGCGACCGCGACCAGCACTAGGCCGGAAGTTGCCGGGCGCTGCCCTAGCGCCGTTTGGCGCCCGGCGCCCGAAGCTCTCGCAGCAGCGCTGCCCGCTCCGCGCCAGGGGGGCGATCCGCATCGGGGGCGACCGCCCCGAGTCGCACGAGGGCTAGCTCCCATCCGTCGAAGCGCGTGACGAGCGTCTCGAGGGCGAGCGTGGCGAGGCGCTCGGCGTCGGCCGTGGTGCCCTGCGCCTCGAGGCGACCGGCGAGCTCCGACGCGAGCTCGACCTTGCCGTAGGACGGGGGCAGCGTGGCGAGAAGGCGCCAGAGCTGTTCGCGCGGCGCGGCGAGCAGCTCCTCGGGCGACAGCTCGAAGATCGCCATCTCGCGCCCGGAGTTGGGCGGCGTCGCGGCGAGCAGCTCGATCGCGCGGTCGAGATGGCCTACGCCGCGGTAGGCCTCGACGAGAGATCTCCAGGCGTAGCCGCGCCACTCCTCCGAGGGGATCGATTCGAGCTCGGCGAGGGTCCTGGCCAGCAGGAGGCGCGCGTTCTCGGCCTCACCGGCCTCCTCGAGCGCCGCGATGACGCGGAGCCTCGCCGTGACCCTGTCCTCGAGGGTGGAGGAGTGCCGATCCCAGCTCGAATCGTCGGGCGATTCCGCCGGCGGCACCGGCTGGGCGTCCGCGAGAGCGAGACAGCGGTCGAGCAACGCGAGCCCCTTCCCGCGCTCGCCGACGTCGATCGCCGCCCGCGCCACCTGGACGAGCCCCTCGCAGGCGACCGACATCGCGTATTCGAGATGCTCGATCGAGTCGGTGGGCCCGAGCACGGCGATCGCCCTGTCGAGCAACGGAACGGCGGCAGGACGCTCGCCGCTCGCGGCCAGCCCCTCGGCGATGCGCGCCAGGAGCTCCGCCTTGTCCCTGCGCTCGCCGGGGCGCTCCTCGAGCGCGAGGTCGACCTCCGCGAGAGCACCGCGCAGCGTCGGCCCCGGCGGCTCGTGCCGCGCGAGCTCCAGCAAGGCGCGGGCGCGGTCGGCGTGGACCGCTCGATCGGGCACGTCGTCGAGCGCCTCCATCGCCCGCCGCACCGCGACGAGGTCTCCGCGGCCCGCGAGCTCCACGACGAGCTGGAGCAAGAAGGCCTGGCGCTGGTCGAATTGCTCTTCCCAGAACGAGCCCCGGTCCGACGGAATGTGCATGCGCTGCGGGCCGATGCCGGCCGCCGCGGCGATCGCCTCGACGGGCTGGCCGAGCGTCCGCAGCGTCCTGGCGCGCGCCTCGGCGTCGCGGATCCTCGGCACCAGGGCGCGGGCGCCGGCGTGGTCGCCCGCCGCGTCGAGGGAGACGACGATCTCCGCGAGCGCGAGGGGCGCCGTCCATTCGTCGTCGCGCGCGAGCTTTTCTGCGATGTCGAGAGCGCGCTTGCGATCGCCGGAGCGCAGGGCGGCGATGGCGATCGGTGCGTAGGCCTCGGACTTGACGCGGTCGGGCGTGTCGAGCTCGCGGACGAGCCTCTGCGCCTCGTCGAGCCGACCCGCTCGGGAGAGGAGCCGCGTCAGCTCGGTGAGCTGCTGGCCCTGCCAGGTGAGGTTCTCCTCCCCGCGCATCATCGGGACTGCCCTGGCGGCGGCCACCTCGAGGGCGACCGAAAGGATCGTCGGGGGATGGAGGATCGTCGGGGGCTGCGCGGGCGGTGCCTTGGATTGCATGCTCGACGGCGCCGTGAGCACCGGAGCGGCCGTCACCGCTGCCGTCGCGAGGGCCGCGCAGGCGACCGCTCCCACCCGCCGCACCGCCCGCCGGACGTTGCGCATGGAGGCCGAAGAGCATGAACCGTTCCATGGAGCCGCCACTTGGCCGAAGAGGGCGCGGCCCCGGTTCGCGCCTTCATGGACTGGAAGTCACGCCGTTACGCCGACCCAGGAGAGGCGTCGCGGGCGTCCCCCGTGCGGGACGACGACGGCGACGTTCGGGGACGAGTGGGCCTCACCGGGCGGAGCGCCTCAGCCGGCGGGAGCCCGCTCCACCAGCATGGCGTCGCCGTACGAGTAGAAGCGATAGCCGTGCTCGATCGCCTCGCCGTAGGCGGCGAGGACCCGTTCCTTGCCCGCGAAGGCCGACACCAGCATGAGCAGCGTCGAGCACGGCAGGTGGAAGTTGGTGAGCAGTAGGTCGACGGCGCGGAAGCGGTGGCCGGGGTAGATGAAGATGGCGGTCGCACCCGCGCCGGCGGGCACCTCGCCGTCGTGCGCGGCGGCGACGGACTCGAGCGTGCGAACCACGGTGGTGCCGACCGCGACGACCCGCCGGCCCTCCGCTCGGGCGCGGGCGATGGCGCGAGCGGTGGCGGGCGGCACGACGTAGCGCTCGGCATCCATCCGGTGCTCGTGCACGAGCTCGGCAACGACCGGCTTGAACGTGCCGAGCCCGACGTGGAGCGTCACCGTCGCGCGCTCGACGCCGCGGGCGTCGAGGGCGGCGAGCAGCGCGTCGTCGAAGTGCAGGCCGGCGGTGGGTGCGGCGATGGCGCCCGGCTCGCGGGCGAACACGGTCTGATAGCGCTCGCGGTCGGAGGCCTCGTCGGGGCGGTGGATGTAGGGCGGGAGCGGCACGTGGCCGAGCCGGTCGAGGTGGGGCTCGACCGGCGACGAGAAACGCACCCGGAAGCGGCCGTCGTCGCCGCGCGCGACGACCTCGGCGTCCAGGAGCGATCCGGGCTCGTGGTGCGAACCGAGCTCGAGACGCGTTCCGGGGCGCGCGCGCCGACCCGGCTTGAGCAGGACGTCCCACTCGACCTCGCCGTGCCGCTCGGCGAGGAGCAGCTCGACGCGGCCGCCGCCCGGGGTGCGGCGGCCGAAGAGGCGCGCGGGGAGTACACGCGTGTCGTTGACGACGAGCAGGTCGCCCGCGCGCAGGAGGGCCGGCAGGTCGCGGACCCGGCGGTGGCGCTCGGCGCCGGCGGCATCGAGCACGAGCAGGCGGCTCTCGCCGCGTGCCGCGGGGTGCTGCGCGATGGCGCTCTCGGGCAGCTCGAAGTCGAAGTCGCGAACCAGCAGGCCGGGGAGGATAGCAAGCGACTGCGTCGACCGAACGGCGAGAGGGGGCCCGCCGAGTCGGCGGCCGGACGCGGTCTGGCGAGGGGTCGGCCGGGAGGCGGGTAGAATGCGCCGCTCGGTCAATCGTGGGCGCCTCGAGTGCGCCACCCATCCCAACCATCGAGGCGCTGCGCACCGGCTACACCGCGCGGCGCCCGTTCGTCGCGAGGCATCCATGGAGCTCTACGACAACATCCTCGAGACGCTGGGCGACACGCCGCTCGTCAGGCTGGCGCGCTTCCACCCGGGTCCGGCGCTGCTCGCCGCCAAGGTCGAGTCGTTCAACCCCGGCGGCTCGGTCAAGGACCGCATCGCCCTCGGCATGATCGAGGCGGGCGAGCGCGAGGGCAAGCTCGCTCCGGGCGGCACGGTCGTCGAGCCCACCTCGGGGAACACCGGCGTCGGTCTCGCGCTCGTCTGCATCCTGCGCGGCTACAAGCTCGTCTGCACCTGCGCCGACAAGATCCCGGCGGAGAAGGTCGCCCTTCTCGAGGCGATGGGGGCGCGGGTGATCCGCTGCCCGACCAATGTGCCCGCCGACGACCCGCGCTCGTATTACAAGGTGGCGGAGCGGATCCGCGATGAGGAAGGCGCCTACCTCCCGTACCAGTACTACAACCAGGCGAATCCCGAAGCGCACTACCAGAGCACCGGCCCCGAGATCTGGCGGCAGACCGAGGGGAAGATCACCCATCTGGTGGTGGGGATCGGCACCGGCGGCACCATCAGCGGCACCGGCAAGTACCTGAAGGAGCAGAACG
>Ga0075431_100001866_pt1 | contig 19958 bp, 16 predicted proteins | sample RhiMetdeltSRZDD5_FD_75297 | JGI IMG/M metagenome (GOLD analysis project Ga0075431, IMG submission 75297) | Populus rhizosphere microbial communities from Tennessee, USA - Rhizosphere MetaG P. deltoides SRZDD5 | ecosystem: Host-associated > Plants > Roots > Rhizosphere > Soil | place: USA... | reverse complement strand
GAGCTGCGCGCCTGAGGGTTGAGACGCGGGCGCTACGGATCTCGTATTTACAACAGGTACGATTGACCCCGTAGCAGATCTCAGCGGACTTGAACTTGAGGCCGATGGCAGCTGTGTTGCCGTTCTCGAAGGTCGCCCTATGCAACGGCACACCGCCGTAAACATGGACGTTCTCGCACAGGAAGTCTCCCGGCGACTGTGCGCTCTGGACGATGCGGCCGTATCGAACGATCCGCACAGCCATGTCCTGCGCATCGCCGCCGAAGTCGAGACCGAATGGGAGGGGCGCGCACGGCGGTCACGGATCGACCGAAGCATGGATGCAATCCCCGCTCCTTCTGCATCGGCTTCCAACGCGATCCGGGCCGCCGTGCTCGCGCTTCCGCCACAGCAGCGCGAGCTGTTGCTGCTGCATGTGAATGGGCTCAATTATCGGCAGATCGCGACCCAGACGCGCGGAACGAGCGCAGACGTGCTGCGCGAGCTGGCGAGTGCGTACTGCCAACTGCGCTGGACCCTGCGCTGACTCTTGGTGGAACCGCGGTAGCGTTTGGTGTGGGCGAGTCCGTTCGCCCGCCACCGCCTCCAACCACGTACAACTATTCATTACGAGATTGGCGGTCGGCGCGTCTCACCCCGGGGCTACAATCTGCCCCCCGCTGCCCGCGAGTGCACCTATGAAAGTCGAAACGTTCACGCCCGCGAACGTGATGAAGCCGATCGGCCCGTACAGCCACATCGCCAAGGCGGGGTCGTTCATAGCGATCTCGGGTACCGCGGGCATCGATCCGGCCACCGGCGACTTCGCCGGCCCGGACGCCTATAGCCAGGCCCGCCAGATCCTGCGCTCGTTCCGCTCGATGCTCGAAGGCGTCGGCTCCGACCTCGAGCACGTCCTGCACGTGCACGTGTTCCTCAAGAACGTCGCGGACTTCGAGGAGATGAATCGCGCCTATCGCGAGGCGTTCGGCAGCCACTTGCCGGCACGCACCGTCGTGGCCGTCAGCGATCTGCCAAAGAAGAACGCGCTCATGACCATGAACCTCACGGCAGTGACCCAAGATTGAGCAGCACACTCGCCTGCTGCACCAACTTGGGTCTCGTGCTGCGATTGCCGAAAAGTTCTCGTTCGACGAAACTGCTCGCGTGCAAGCTGCAGACACCCGCCCCGCAATTCTTGTGCGCGATGCGAGCGACGCAGACATGGGCGCGGTCACGAGCATCTACGGCGCACACGTGCTGCGCGGGCTCGCATCGTTCGAAGAGATTCCGCCATCGCTCGATGAAATGAAGGCGCGTCGCGCCGGCGTGCTGCAACTCGGCTTGCCTTACCTGGTCGCCGAGATGAATGGGCGCGTCGTCGGCTACAGCTACGCGACGTTCTATCGCACGCGGCCCGCGTATCGCTACACGGTCGAAGATTCGGTTTACGTCGAGGACGGACTGAGCGGACGCGGCATCGGCACGACGCTGCTCGCGGAGCTCATCGCACGCTGCGAGCGCGGGCCGTGGCGACAAATGCTCGCGGTCATCGGCGACAGCGCCAACGCCGGCTCGATAGCGCTGCATCGTCGGATGGGATTCACACCAGCCGGCAACCTGATCGCTGTCGGCTTCAAGCTCGGTCGCTGGGTCGACAGTGTCTTCATGCAGCGCGCGCTCGGCGCGGGCGACTCGACCAAACCTTAGGCCGACCTCGCCTGTTCGGACCGCGCGCGCGCGAGCGAGGTGAGCAGCGTCTGCAGCGACGCGAGATCCACCGGCTTGACGAGGTGATGATCGAAACCGGCCTCGCGCACGCGCCGTCGGTCTTCGTCCTGTCCCCAACCGGTGAGCGCGACGAGCGCGACGCGGTCGGGCCGCGCAATGTCGCGCATTCTGCGCGCCACTTCGCAGCCGTCCATGTCGGGCATGCCGATGTCGAGCAGCACGACGTGCGGCTCGCAGCGCTCGAACTCCGCCAGCGCAGTCGGCCCATCGTGCGCGACGTGAATCTCGGCGCCGGCAGTGCGCAGAAGCATCGCCATGCTTTCCGCCGCATCCTTGTTGTCGTCGACGACCAGCACGCTCAACTCTTCGATGCTCGAATGATCGCGGCCGCGCGCCTTCGGTGCGGCAACCTGGATGGCGTGGAGCGGCAAGCGGACCGTGAAGCAGCTGCCCTTGCCGACACCTTCGCTGGACGCTTCGACACTCCCGCCGTGCATTTCAGTCAGCCGACGCACCAGCGCGAGACCGATGCCGAGACCGCTCTGATTGCGCCGCGAGCTGCGCTCACCGCGCGTAAAGATCTCGAACAGCTTCGGAACTTGCTCGGGCGCGATGCCGTCGCCGCTGTCGCGGATCGCAACGACTGCATCCTCGCCGTTGCGACGCGCAGTGATTTCGATTTGCCCGCCCTTCTCGGAATACTTCGCGGCGTTGTTGAGCAGATTGCCGAAGATCTGCGCCAGCCGTACCGGATCCGCGTCGAGCAGCAGCGGCTCGTCCGGGAACGAGACGATCAGGCGATGATTGCCGGCGCGGATCACCGGCTCGCTGGTCTCGATGGCGCTGTGGATCGCCGCATCCAGCCGCACGTGCTCGCGCCGCAACTCCACCTGGCCGCGCGTGATGCGCGAGACTTCCAGCAGATCGTCGACGAGCCGCACCAGATGACTCATCTGCCGATCCATGATCTCGAGCGCAGCCGTCGCGTTCGGCGGCACGCTCGCGAGCCGCTTGACGATTTCCAGCGAGCTGCGCAGCGGCGCCAGCGGATTGCGCAGCTCGTGCGAAAGCGTGGCCAGGAACTCGTCCTTGCGACTGTCCGCTTCGCGCAGCGCTTCACGCGCCAGGATGCTGCGCGAGATGTCGCGGAAGTAGCACACGACTCCGCGCCGACCGCCGGGCAGCGGAATGCGGCTGACCTGCCACTCGTAGTACTCCATCACCTGGCGATCCTTGCGCCTCGCAATGAACTCGGGCACGACGTGTGGCTCGCCGGTCTGCAGCGTGTGGCGGAACCGCCGCGTGACTTCCTCCGCATCCGCAGCAGACCAGGCCGTGCGCACGACCGAATCGAAATCGCGACCGATCAGATCGGTCTCGCCGATCAGCGGCAGTGCAATCGGATTCACCGCAGCGACGCGGAAATCCTCGTCCACCAACATGACTCCGAGCGGCGCTGCATTGAGCAGCGTCTCGAACTGAGCCCGCGCTTCCTCGGCACGCCGCCGCAACTCGGCCGAGCGGATCAGCGTCCCCGCACGAACCAGCAGCTCGCGCGCACTGAACGGCTTCACCAGGTAATCGTCGGCACCGCGGTCGAGACCCTCGATGCGCGACTCCTCACCCGCGCGCGCGGAGAGCAGGATGATCGGAATGGCGCGCAACTGCAGATCCGCGCGCACTTCGCGTATCAGGCCGAAGCCATCGAGACGCGGCATCATCACGTCGGAAACGATCAGCTCCGGCCGTAGCTCACGCGCAGCATCGAGCGCAGCCCGGCCGTCCGCGACCACGTGCACCTCGTAGTGCTCCGAAAGCAGACGTCGTGCGTACTCGCGCAAATCCGCATTGTCGTCTGCGAGCAGGACTCTGGGCAGGTCCGGCCGCGGCGCGAGCGTTTGTGGCGCAGCGGGCAGCCACTCCAGCGCTTCCGCGACGTAAGCCTCCGCACCACTCGCCGCTGACGCCGAAGCCGCTGCGGTCGAGGCGCGCAGACGCTCCGCGGGCAGATGGGCCGTGCCCTTGGGAATCTCTATCGAGAATGTCGTGCCCTGACCGAGCCCGCTGTCGACGGCAATCGAGCCGCCGTGCAGCTTGACGAGCTCGCTGACGAGCGCGAGACCGATGCCGCTGCCTTCGTGGCTGCGGCCACGCGCGTTCTCAACGCGATGAAAGCGCTCGAACATCCGCGGCAGCTCGTCGGGCGGGATACCGGTGCCGGTGTCGCTCACTGTGAGCTCGATGCCGCTGCCAGCGTCGCGAATCCTTATTGCGATCTCACCTTCGAACGTGAACTTGAAGGCGTTCGACAGCAGGTTGAGAACGATCTTCTCCCACATCTCGCGGTCGACGTAGATCGGATCGGGCAGCGGCGCACAATCGACGACCAGGCAAATTCCGGCGCGCTCGCACGCCGAGCGGAAGTTGCTCGCGAGATCGGCCGTCAACACGCACAAATCCGTCGGTTGAAAATACGCCTGCGCGCGGCCCGCCTCGATCCGAGCGAAGTCCAGCAGCGTGTTCACGAGTCGCAGCAAGCGGATGCCGTTGCGCTGCGTGACGGCGAGCAGCGCGCGATCGTCGGGCGGCAAGGTGCCCGACTTCGCGAGCAGATCTTCGAGCGGCCCGAGCATCAGCGTCAGCGGCGTGCGGAACTCGTGACTGACGTTGCTGAAGAACGCGGTCTTGGCGCGATCCAGCTCCGCGAGCTGTTCGGCACGCCGGCGCTCGTCTTCCAGCGCGCGCACCCCAGCGACCGCGCCGGAGATGTTGGCGCCGACCAGTCGCACGAAGTCGCGATAGTCGTCGTCGAACTTGCGCCGCGCGCTCAGTCCGCAAACCAGATAGCCGCATGTTTCGTTCGCTGGAGTGGCGAGCTTGAGGATCGCCACCTGCTTCACCGGTTCCGGCCATGGCCCGCCCGGCAACTGCACGTCTGCAGGCGGCTCGGCGAGCACGATCTCCGAGTCGCTGCCCAGCGGCCAGGATTCATGACGATTCCTCGCATCGACCAGCTGCGGTGCGCCGTCGTCGCCGGCCGCGATACCCGCTGTGGCTTCCAGCCGTCCGGCTGCCGACGCGGCATCCCAGCTGTAGAGAGCGATGAACGGCATGTCCTTCCCGTAGTTCTCCAGGACGGCAGCCGTGTTGCGAAGGACCTCGCCCACCGCAGTCGCCCCGTTCCCGACGCGACCCAGGTCGCGAAGTGCCGCGAGCCGGCGCTCGCCGACGACCCGGCCGGTGGTTTCGCTGACGATGCAGAACACCCCGCCGACCCGGCCGGTCTCGTCGCGCACCGGGTCGTACGAGACGTCGAAGTACGTTTCCTCGACGTAGCCGTTGCGCTCGAGCACGAACAGCAGATCCCTCGCCCAGAACGCGTCGCCCGTGTTCACGACTCCGGCGAGCAGCGGTTCCAGCATGTCCCACACCTCGCTCCAGCTCTCGCGGCCGGGCAGGCCCAGCGCGCGCGGGTGCTTGCCACCGAAGACCGGCCGGTAGGCGTCGTTGTAGAGCGTGACGAAATCAGGGCCCCAGAAGAGAACGATCTGCGCCTTCGAGGGCAGCAAGTGGCTGATGCAGCTGCGCAGGCTTTGCTGCCAGTCGTCGATGGGGCCGAGTGGTGTCGCCGCCCAATCCTTGGCGCGGATCAGCGCGCCCAGCTCCCCGCCCCCGACGAGCCAGTCGGCGGCTATCGGTCGTGGCAGCTGGATGGGCAGCGTTGTAGTTGTCCGAGCCACGAAAATTTCCGGCGGGTGATAGTCGCTCTCCAACGCGCCAGCTTGCAAAAAGTTCAAATCTGGACATCCACCGGGGCCGCCGCCACTCTGGCGCGATGAAAAAAACCGCCCTGCTCGCCCTGATCCTCCTGGTCCACGCCGCTGCCGCGGCCGCCGCGGACGTCAAGACTCCCGCCGAGATCTATGGCGAATTGTTCGAGCAGGTGCAGCTCGAGCGTGTCTACCCGGACAGCAAGAGTTTTGTCGACGCGTTGCCGACCAGCCCGCCGGAGCAAGTGCTCGCCGAATACCGGCAAGCGCGCGGCCGCCCGGACTTCGACCTGCGCAAGTTCGTAGCGGCGCACTTCACTGCGCCACCCCAGGCGGGTGCCGAGTATCACACCGTGCCGGGCCAGGATGTACGCGAGCACATCGATGCGCTGTGGAAAGTCCTCGAACGCAAGCCCGAGGATCAGCGGCCGCATTCGTCGCGACTGGCGCTGCCGCATCGCTACGTCGTGCCGGGCGGGCGCTTCAACGAGATCTATTACTGGGACTCGTATTTCACGATGCTCGGCCTGGAGCAAAGCGGCCGGCATGACCTGACCACATCGATGCTCGACAACTTCGCATGGCTCATCGACCAGTTCGGGCACGTCCCGAACGGCAATCGCAGCTACTATCTCAGCCGCTCGCAGCCGCCGTTCTTCGCAGCGATGGTGGAGCTGGCCGCGCAACGCGACGGCGACGCAGCGTATCGCAAGTACCTGCCACAGCTGCGGCGCGAGTACCAATTCTGGATGGAGGGCGAGAGCCCGCTCGCGCCCGGCGCCGTGCACCGTCGAGTGGTGCGACTCCGCGATGGCACGCTGCTCAACCGTTATTGGGATGACCGCGATACGCCGCGCGAGGAAGCGTATCGCGAGGACGTAGCGACGGCGCGCGCGTCGGGTCGGCCCGCCGCGGATGTCTATCGCAACTTGCGAGCCGCGGCGGAAAGCGGTTGGGATTTCGGCTCGCGCTGGCTCGCCGACGGCAAGACGCTCGCGACGATCCACACGACCGACTTCATTCCTCCGGATCTCAACAGTCTGCTGTATCAATTGGAGCTGACGATCGCGAAAGGATGCGAGCTCACCTCGGATGCCGCGTGCGCGAAGGACATGCGAGACCGCGCCGCAAAGCGCAAGGCTGCCGTCGAACGAATCTTGTGGAGCGCGAAATTGGGCGCGTACACCGACTACGACTGGCGCACGCAAAAGAGCAGCGAGCGCATTTCGCTCGCAACGCTGTATCCGCTGTATTTCAAGCTGAGCGATGCGGAAAAGGCGCGCACGATCGCCGCGACTGTCCGCGCGAAACTGTTGCAGCCCCACGGTGTCGCGACGACGACTGCGAACACCGGTCAGCAATGGGACGCGCCGAACGGCTGGGCGCCCTTGGAATGGATCGCCATCGGCGGTCTGCGCAACTACGGCGAGCAAACGCTCGCAGGGACGATCGCGCAGCGCTGGGTGGCCAAGAATCTGCAGGTCTATCGCAGCACCGGCAAGCTGGTCGAAAAATATGACGTCACCGGCTCCGCCGCCGGCGGCGGCGGCGAATATCCCCTGCAAGACGGTTTCGGCTGGACCAACGGAGTCCTGCGCCACCTGCTCGCGCTCTACCCGGCAACTCAGCGGTAGATCGATGGAAACGCTGGCGCACGTGCAGGACTACGCAAACGCAAAGCAAGGCGGGATCACCGAGATCCTCGCTCGTGCCGAGGCGTGGCACCGCCGCTCGGGTCCGTCGTGAGCCAGTCGTTGAAGACGGCGCGGGCTTTGGCGCCCTCGAAGGTGCGGCGGACGGCGTCCATCGCCTGCAGTGTGGCGCGCTCGCCGTTGCCGAAGAAGCCGAGCCAGTAAGGGACGTGGAATTCGCAGTCGAGCGGGCGCGTGCGAATCTGCAGTCCGCGCACGCCGAAGAAGCCGGCCTGGAAAATCGCGCGCCGCACCTTGTTCTCCAGGAGCTGCGACGCGAGCGCCCCATCGATGCGAGCGGTCGGCGCGTTGCGAGTCGTGACGGTCTGCAGCTCGGCGTCGGCTGGCGCGGCGCTGAACTCGTACAAGTCGAGCACGCCGCTGACGGCATCCGCCGCGTACAGCGCTTCTATCTTCGCTCCGCGATTCACGACTTCGACGGCGTACAAGCGGAACGGCAGATACGCAGCCGCCATCTGCCGCAAGCGTCCGCGGACCAAGCCGCCACGACGCTCGAGGGCGGTCAGTGCTTCGGCCTGCGTGACGTTCGCACGCAGGCAGCGAATCTCGGTCAGCGGAACCAGATCCACAGCCCGACTACGGTCGCGATCAGCAACAGACTGAATGCGACATTGAGCTTGTGCTCCAGCGGCGACTCGCGCGCGAGCGAGACCTTCGTCACGCCGACCGTGTCGATCTTCTCGTCCACTGTTGCAAACGTCAGGCCCGCGAGCTTGCGACGATCCGGCGCGGGCGTGAGCAGGCTCACGGCGATGAGCACCGCCGAGCAAATGACGAACATCAGGATCGCGTAGTGCAGGAAGTTCATGTCGAGCAGCCAGCGCACCGCGCCGCCCTGGAAATGGCTGCCCTTGTCGAGCACTTCCAGCACGAAGCGCAGCGTACCGAGCACGAAGCCGGTGAGCAGCGCGCTGATCGCACCGGCGCCGTTGAGGCGCGTCCAGAGGATGCCGAGAATGAAGCACGCAGCGATCGGCGGACTGATATACGCCTGCACCGACTGCAGGTAGATGTAGAGCTGCGAGCTGAGCAGCTTGATGAACGGCACCCACAGCAACCCGAGCAGCACGAGCACACCGGTGGCGATGCGCCCGACGAAGACGAGCCGCGCTTCGCTCGCACCCGGACGCACCCGCTTGTAGAAATCGAGCGTCACGAGCGTCGAGGCGGAATTGAACACCGACGCCATGCCGCCCATCAGCGCCGCCAGCAACGCCGCGACCATCAATCCAACCAGGCCCGACGGCAGCAGATTTACGATGAGGGTTGGATACGCGATGTCACCGTTGGTGACCGTGCCGTTCGCATTGGTCGTGAACAGCTGCGGATACAGGGCGAACGCGATCAAACCCGGCAACACCAGCACGAACACCGGCAGGATCTTGAGGAACCCCGCGAAGATCGTCCCGGCCTTCGCATGGCCTTCGTCCTTGGCCGAGAGCACGCGTTGCACGATCACCTGGTCCGTGCACCAGTACCAGATGCCGAGGATCGGTGCACCGAGAAAGATACCGGTCCACGGAAACTCCGGGTGGCTCGCCGGCTTGATCATGCTGAAGTAGTGCTCCGGCACCGCGGCGCGCAGGCCGCCGAACCCGCCGACCTCCGACAGGCCGATGATCGTGAGAATCACCGCGCCCGCCAGCAGCACCAGCGTCTGCATGAGTTCCGTATAGATCACCGCAGACAAACCGCCGATGATGGTGTAGATGCCAGTTGCCACGACGAGCGCGACCGCGGCGGTGAGCGGGTCCCAGCCGACGACACGCTCCAGCACGATGGCCGCGGCATACAGATGCACCGAGATCTTCGTGAAGATGTACGCGAGGATCGAGATGCTCGCGAGGTACACGCTGCTGGCGCGATTGAAGCGCCGCTCCAGGAACTCCGGCATCGTGAACACGTTCGAGCGCAGATAGAACGGCACGAACACCCAGCCGAGGATCAGCAGGATCAGGCAGGCGAGCCATTCGAAGTGACCGACGGCCAGGCCCGAAGTCGCTCCCGAGCCGGCGAGACCGATGAAGTGCTCGGTGGAAATGTTGGAGACGAACAGCGAGGCGCCGATGGCGAACCAGCCGACGTTGCGCCCGGCGAGGAAGTAGTCGACGGAGCTGCGCCCCTTGCGGGCGAAGTACACGCCGATGCCGAAGATGATGACGAAGTAGATCGCGATGATGCCGATATCGAGCCCGGTGAGGCTCTTGGTCGTGACCACGGCGGCGGCAGCGGGGCTTGCCATCGATCCTCCTTCTTTTCTTGCATCGGGCGAGGCATTCTATGTGCGCTGGGCGGAATGCGACAGACGGGGCAGCATGAACACGACAACCCTCGCACGCGCATCGGACGCCGACTTCGAGCTGGTCACGGACTGGCACATCGCCGCGGGCATCGACGCGGTCTGGCAAGCGTTGAACAATCCGGACTACTGGCCGCGCTGGTGGCCCTACGTACGCGCCGTGGAAAAGCTACGCGCCGGCGATGCGGAGGGTCTGGGCTCGATCTACCGCATCGAGTGGACCAGCAAACTTCCCTACGAATTCACGTTCGAAGCTGAGACGGTAGAGGTGGTCCGCTACGAGCGGATCCGCGCCCTGGCGCGCGGTCAGTTGAACGGTCAAGGGGTGTGGGAATTGTCGCCCGACGAAAGCTCCACACGCGTGCGTTACACCTGGGCGGTCAGTCTCGTCGTGCCGTGGATGCGCCGGGTCAGGTGGTTTGCGGCGCCGATCTTCCGTTGGAATCACAACGCGGTGATGCGCGCCGGCGCGGTCGGCCTCGCGAGGCACTTGAACGCGAAGCTGCTCAGCTCGACTTGAAGCCGATCTTCGCGTGCGTGCCGTCGCAGAACGGCTTGTTCGCACTCCCGCCGCAGCGACATAACCGCGCGCTGGTCACTCGCGCGACGACACGCCCAGTACCGCTCATGATCTCCAGATTGCCGCGGACCGCGAGCGGACCGTTCAGCTGCGGATCGATCGCCAGCACACCGTCGCGCACGGGCAGCATCTCGGTCTCGCGGCTCGCCGGCTCACCCGAGGCATCGAAGCCGATTTGATTGTGCGAGCCGTCGCAGAACGGCTTGTTCTTCGAAGCTCCGCAGCGGCACAGCGTCGCGCGGAAGCCGCACGGCTCGCCGTCGAGCTGCAACTGGCCGCGAAAAGCATATGGTCCGCGCTCCCGCACACTCGCGAGATTCACGGGCGGCGCGGTCTCGTCGCTGACACCATCGACACGACGATAACGAATCGCGCCCGAGGGACACGCATGCGCGACTTCGACGACACGCTCGACCGGCATCGCATCCGGATGAATCCACGGGCCCTGTACATTGGCGAGAAACACCTTGGGCGCACCCGTGACACAAAAGCGTGCGTGGATGCAGCGCTTGGTTTCGAACATCAGCTCCAGCTTTTCGCCTTGCACGCGCTCGACACCGTCGACGATCGTGGAGACTGGTGCTGCGACGGCAGCGGCTGGGGCTCGCGGCGCCGCCCGCTCAGCCTCACCCAACGCCGGCGCCGCCAGGTCGAACCCGCCGCTCGCCTGCCGCGACAACGTCACGAGATGCTCCGTGGCCTGCTGAACCCGCTTGTCGCCGCCCTTCGCGAGCACCGCTGCAACGTCAGTCAGCTGCTGGAATCTCTCGATGAAGAACAAGCGCGCCGCTCGCCCGGGCTGCAGCGGCGATGAATCCCGCAGCGCCGTGAACGACATGCCGGCGTGACACTCCGGATTCGACGGCCCCGCCGGAAGCCGGGCCGCGCGCTCTGCCAGCGGGATGATGACGTGCATCAAGCCGATCGCGAGACGCAGCACCAGCGCCTTCTCTTCGCCGGGTGTACGACACAAGTAGGCATATGCGAACAGACGCAGCATCAAGCTGTACGAAGCGTTGGCCAGATCCACGATCGCGCTCGCTTCGGCGTCCTCGATCCACACGCGGCCTTCGGGACGCGGCGGCCGGCGCAGCACCGGATTCGTCGCGGCGGGAAACGCCGGCGAGAATCCCGGACGCTTGCGCTGGAATGCCAGGAGCTCCTCGCGCACGGCGAGGAATCGCTGGAAGTGCGAGCCCATCATGTCGCGCGGCGCGCCCTCGCCTTGCATGACGATGCTCTCGAATGCCGCCAGCGCGGTCTTCACGCAGATCACCGGCCTCGCGTCTGTCCAGCCGAAGTCCGCCAGCGAGATCTGCAACGCCGGATCGCCGCAGAACACCTTCTCCTCGCCGCAACGCTCCACCAGCGTACGCAGGCCGAGCGACAGTGCGGTATAGAAATTGCCGACGGTCTCGTAGTTGATGCCCATCGGCGTGAGCCGCGGGACGTCGCTGCCGCGGACGTAGTTGCGCTCGACCGCGAAGGCTTCGCTGTCGCGCTCCTCGGAGCCGGCGGGCCGCTCCAGATAGATGAAATGCTGAAGCGTGTGCGCATTGAACGGCGCGAGCTTGACGACCACGCTGGCGGGCAAGTAGCCCGGATCGAGCGGGAAGTTACCGCGCCCGACGCGCGGGCTGCCGCCCAGCGCCGACGTGATGTTCCACACAGCCGCGAGATGTGACATCTCTTCGATCGCGACATCGAATATCGCCTGCCGCCAGCGGCCGACTGCCTCCACCTCGTCGGCCGCGAGCCCGTCCTCGGCGCCGCTGCGCAAGCTGAAAGCCGCATACAAGTACGTGCACATGAGATTGTGCTCGAGCTCGGCGGCTTCGTAGAGCGCGTGCAGGACGGCCTCGCGGTCGGCCAGCCGCGGCGAGGCGACGGCGTCATTCATCAGAGCTCTCCCGGAGAATGCGCAATGGTGTGCCGGAACAGCGAGGCGCGCAATCCGCCGGGCGGCCGGGCCCATCAGAGGGTTGAGCAAGCGGCGCGACCCATGTAAAACGCATACCTCTCGAAAAGCCTCTCCCCGCCCCGCCCCTCATGCAAAATTTCGCGCCCGGAGATCTCAAGGAAGTCCTCGCACTGCTGCAGACTGGCCTCGAGCTTCCGGTCGACCAGCGCGAGGCATGGCTCGGGGCGCTCGACGCCTCGAAGACGCGGCTCAAGCCGACCATCGCGGCGCTGCTCCAGCAACATGCCCAGCACGAAACCGACGATTTCGTGAAAGATCTCGCCCGGTTCACCGCCGGCACGACTCCGGATGGCGCGGCAACGATCGCCCCGCCTCCGGTCGTGGGCGGAATCGTCGGACCTTACCGATTGCTCAGCGCCATCGGCGAAGGCGGCATGAGCTCGGTCTGGCTGGCAGAGCGCACCGACGGCGTGCTGCGCCGGAAAATCGCGCTGAAGCTGCCGCACTGGTGGGCGCTGTCGAAGCTGACCGAGCGCGCGACTCGAGAGCGCGAGATCCTCGCATCGCTGGAACATCCGAGCATCGGGCGCCTGTACGACGCGGGCATCACCGATGATGGCAGGCCCTATCTCGCTCTCGAGTACATCGAAGGTAAGGCGATCGACGTCTATTGCCGCGAGCACAACCTCGACGTGCGCGCTCGCGTCGCGCTCATCGCGCAAATCGCTCGCGCCGTCGCGTATGCGCATTCGCGCCTGATCGTGCACCGGGATCTGAAGCCGTCGAACATCCTGGTCGATGCGCAGGGCCAGGTACACCTGCTCGACTTCGGCATCGCCAAGCTGATCGAGGAAGGCAGCGCTGCCAACAAGGCACTCACGCAGGTCGGCGCGCGCGTGCTCACGCCCGAGTACGCTTCGCCCGAACAAATCACGGGCAGCCCGATCACGACGGAGAGCGACGTGTATTCGCTCGGTGTCGTTGCATACGAGTTGCTCGCGGGTCAGCGGCCGTACACCTTCAAGAGCTCGCTCACAGCCGACTGGGATGTGTTGTCGAGCGACGTGCGCGCGCCCAGCACGGTCACGGAAGAACGCACGACGGCGCGCAATCTGCGCGGCGATCTCGACACGATCGTGCTCAAGGCACTCAAGAAGGAGCCGAGCGAGCGCTATGCGGCTGCCGCGGCGTTCGCTGACGATCTCGATCGCTATCTGCGCGGCGATCCGGTCGTTGCCCGGCCGGACTCGGCCAGCTATCGCTTGCGCAAGTTTGCAGTCAAACATCGGCTCGCCGTGGGTGCCGCGGCCGCAGTGGTGCTCGCGCTCGCTGCCGGCCTGGCAGTCGCGTCATGGCAGCTACGGGTCGCGCGCGCCGAGAAGAAGCGCGCTGAAGAGGTCAAGGAGTTCGTCGCTTCCATCTTTCGCTCGGCCGATCCGTTCTTCACCGGCGAGCAGCAGATGAAGGCGTCGCAGCTGCTCACGCTGGCGAAAGAGCGCATCGATCGCGAGATGGCATCGCAGCCGGAGAGCAGCGTCGAGCTGTTGGCAATCGTGGGTGAAGCACAGGCGAACCTGGAAGAGTACGACGCCGCTCGCTCGACATTGCAAGCTGCGCTCGACCTTGCCGCGAGCAAGTTGCCGCAAGGGAACCTTCATACGACGCAGGCACGCGCGCAGCTTGCGAGCATTCACGCGAACGAACGCGAATACGAAGTCGCCAAGCGCGAGCTCGATGCGGTCATTCCTGAGCTGCGTGACTACGGCCGTCCGGCGCTGCGTGCGCTGGTGGCCGCGCTGCAGACGCGCGGCTTCGTGGCCGGCGACGAAGGCGATGGCGACCGCGCGATTGCCGACATGCGCGAAGCCGTCGAGATCGCCGAAGAATCGCTGGGCGCCAACGACTCGGAGACGATCCTGGCGAAGCGTCAGCTCGCGCAGGAATATCTGATGGCTGGGCATCTCGGCGAGGCCGTCGAGGAATCGCGCGAGGCATTCAGTCTCGCGCAGACGAACTTCGGCACCGGCGGCCGCAACGCGCTGCTGGTCGAGACCGAAGATATGTATGGCCGCGCGCTGGCGGATTCCGGCGAGCTGGCCGCGGGCATCGAGCATCTGCAGAACTCAATCAAGAGAACCGAAGCGCTGCTCGGCCCCAACAACGGCTCGATTGCCAGCAAACTTTCCTGGCTGGCGCGCGCACAGCTGAAACTCGGCGATCTTGCCGGTGCGATCGAGTCGATGACGCGCAGCGTGGCTGCCGCGACCAACGATCTGGATCGTGCTCGGGCGCAGGCGAGTCTCGGTGTGACGCTCGTCGCTGCCCGACGTGTCGATACTGCCGTGAATGTCTTGCGAGCTGCTGTCGACGATCTGAAGCGTCTCGACACGGGCGAGGGCTCGTGGTTGCCTAATGCAACGGCGACGTACGGCACTGCTCTGGCGCTTGCAGGACAAGCTTCCGAAGCACGGCGCGTGCTGCAAGCAAGCCTGGAAACGGGCAAGGTCGCTGGACCGGCGCTTGCGGATACGCACAACGGCCTCGGCCTGAGCGCGTTGAGCAGCAGCGACGCCGCCGCCGCGCTCGATCATTTCCAGAAGGCGCTGGCAAGCGCGGGTCCGCCCGATCCGCCGACCCGCATCCGCGCCGCGGCCGTGCTCGGCGCAGGCACGGCACAACTCGAGCTCGGCAAACTCAAAGAAGCCGAGCAGACGCTGCAGCAAGCGGACGCGGCGTATCGAAAGATCTACCAACTTCCGACGCCCGCGCTGGCCGACGTGCAAGTCGCTCGTGGCCGTGTCGCGATGCTCGAAGGCCGCGCCGCCGAGGCGTCTGCGTTGTTCGCGGCAGCCGATGAGTTCTGGCGCGGCTACGAAGCAAAGAGCCGCTGGGCGCGGGAAGCGTCGCAGTGGCGCGAACGCCAGGCTGCGCAGAAAGTAAGTGACGGCGCTCGGCCCGCTGCCGAATAGGCCTTGACCTTCACGTAACGTCAAACCCTACGGTCCAGTCTCCTCACACCAAGGAGCTGACCATGTTCACGATCTACGGGGTACCGCTGTCGATTCACGTCCGCAAGGTGATCATCGCCGCGCTGGAGAAGCGGCTGGAGCACCGCGTCGAGACCGTGTTTCCGTTCGATCCGCCGCCCGGCTGGCGCGACCTCAGCCCGACCGGCAAGATCCCGGCGCTGAAGCACGGCGAGCTGACGCTCGCGGACTCGTCGGTGATCATCGCCTACCTGGAGAAGCGCTTTCCCGAGCTGCCGCTCAACCCGAGCGAGCCGGCGCAGTACGCGCGCGCGTTGTGGTTCGAAGAGTACGTGGACTCGCAGATCGCGCCGGACGTGATCGGCCTGTTCCATCAGAAGGTCTTGGGACCGATGCTCCATAAGAAGCAGCCGGATCCCGCGGTCGTCCGCCGCCTGCTGAACGAAGACCTGCCGCCGAAGTTCGACTATCTGGAAGCCTCGCTCGAGGGGGAATTCTTCGTGGGCGGGCGCATGAGCGTGGCCGACATCACGCTCGCCTCGGACCTGACGATCTTCCATTACCTCGGCTTTACGCTCGATGCCGCGCGCCATCCGAATCTGCTGGCGCATTTCAACCGTATGCTGGGGCGGGAGTCGTTCCGCGCGGCGCTGGCGGCCGAGCAGCCGTTCGCCGAGAGGATGGCACTCGATCGCAGCTTCTTGCAGCGGGCGGCTTAGCCGGCAAAAGTCACGCCTTTTGACGGCGTTGTCGAAAGGGCCTTGGCCGCTTTCGACCGGAAGACTAGTACGACGGCACGGGAGGCGCTGTGTTCAAGATCGGAGACTTTTCGCGGATCGCGCGCGTGTCGTGCAGGCTGCTGCGCTACTACGACGAGATCGGGTTGCTCAAGCCGGGCAGCATCGAGCGCGACAGCGGCTACCGTTACTACAGCGCCTCCCAGCTGCCGCGGCTCAATCGCATCCTCGTGCTGAAGGAGCTGGGCTTGAGTCTCGAAGAGATCGCGCGCGTGTTGGACAGCAATCTCTCGGCGGGGGAGCTGCGCGGCATGCTGATCGTGCGACGAAGCGACGCGCAGCGCGCGCTCTCGGAGGAGATGGATCGCCTGCGGCACATCGAGAGCCGCATCGCCCAGATCGACGCCGAAGGCGAGCTCTCCGTCGATGACGTGATCATGCGCAGCGAGCCAGCTCAACGACTGCTGGCAGTGCGCCGTGTCGTGCCATCATTTGTTGCCGCCCGCGATCTGATTCGCGAGCTGAGCGAATCGCTGCGCGCACTCAAGGCCAAGGGCATGCTCGGCCGCCTGACGGCGATCGCGCACGCGCAGGAGTTCGAGCTCGATCGTATCGACGTGGAAGCAGGCTTCGTCATCGAGGGCGAACTGCACGAAGAAGCCCGACTCGCGAGTGGCGAGCCGCTGAGCGTGCGCGAGCTGCCCGCGGTGGAGCGGATGGCGACGTGCGTGCGCATCGGGCTACCCGAACGCGCGCATCTGATCACGGGCAAGGTCGGCGTATTCCTGGAGGCGAATGGCTATGCGCTCGCCGGTCCGAGCCGCGAGGTGTTCCTGCAGCCGCCGCGACTCGACCGCATGGAGGAGTCGGTCGTGGAGATGCAGTTTCCAGTCGCGAAAGTGGCTGATTTGTAGGGAACGGCCGGTAGCGGACATATTTAACGTCGGACGGAACCGGCCTCGCACAGCCGAGTTTCGCTTGACCATGGAACGCGATCGAATTCCCGAGCTCGACCTGCTGCGATTCACAGCGGCGGCCGGAGTGGTTCTCTTTCATGCCACGCACTGGCCGGCGCAGCCGAACCTGCTCACGGAGATCTTCAAGTTCGGCGCCATGGGCGTGCCGCTGTTCTTCATGATCAGCGGCTTCGTGATCCTGATGACCGCGCAGAACCGCACCGGCATCGAGTTCATCAATTCGCGCATCGCGCGCCTGTATCCCTCGTTCTGGATCGCGGTGCTGCTGAGCACGCTCGCGCTCACGCTGCTCGCGCACGATCCGCCGCCGGTCGCAACGATCGCCGCCAACGTGACGATGCAGCCGCACGCCTTCAACCTGCCATACATCGACATGGTGTACTGGACTCTCGTGGTCGAGATGAAGTTCTACGCGCTGACGTGGCTGGTGATCGTCACGCGGCAGATGAAGCGCGTGGAGACTCTGCTGGCCCTCTGGCTCGCCATCGCTGCACTTGTGATCTGGATCAAGATCCCGCATTGGTTCGATGCCGTCGTCATGCCGCTGTACGCTCCGTTGTTTGCCGGCGGCTGCTTCTTGTACCTGATCCGCTCGCGCGGTCCAAACGCACTGCGGCTGATCATGTTTGCCGTCAGTGTTCCGCTGTCGATCTATTGGACGCTGACGTACCAGGACGTGGCGTACACGCACTCGAATTCGTTCGCAACGCAGCTCACGGTCAGCGCGATCATCGCGGCGATGAGTATCGTGTTGCTGCTCCTGGCCCTTCGCTGGTGGTCGTTGCCCCGCATTCGGCTATGGTTCTGGCTGGGTTGCCTGACGTATCCGCTCTATCTGACGCACGCCAAGCCCGGCCGCAGCGTCTTCAACGTTCTTGGCGGCGATGGGTGGCCGCGCATGTGGCTCGTGCTGGCGCTGGTGCTGCTCGTATCGACCGTGTTCGCAGCAGTCGTCGAGCGGCGTGTGTGCCCAGCGTTCCACAAATTCCTCGATCGCACAGCCCAACGACTGCTAAGCAAGCTGGGTCTGCGACAGGAGCAACGAGCCCCCGTCCTGCGCTAGGCTTACTGCTCCGCATTCGAAGGAGCCCGCCTTGTCGACAAGACTCCCGCTGCTGGCGATTGCACTGCTCGTCCTGACATCCGCTGCAACAGCTGCAGAAGACAAGCGCCCGCGCCTGCGCGATCTCGGCGTGACCATCGGAGTGTTCGATCCCGGACCCCTCAATGCAATCACGGACGTTCGCGGCGTGCGCGTCGGCCATCGGACGTTGATCGAGGGCGAGCGCATTCGCACCGGCGTGACGGCAATCGTGCCGCACGAGGGCAACGTCTTTCAGGACAAGACGCCCGCTGCGGTCGTGGTCGGCAACGGCTTCGGCAAGCTCATGGGCACGACGCAAGTCATCGAGCTCGGCGAGATCGAGACGCCGATCCTGCTGACGAACACGCTCGCGGTCGCGCAGGCTGCCGAAGGCACCGTGCGCTGGACACTCGCGCAGCCTGGCAACGAGCAAGTGCTGTCCGTGAACGCCGTCGTCGGCGAAACCAACGACGGGCGCCTCAACGACATCCGCGCGCGAACGATCACGTATCAGCATGCGATCGAAGCGATCGAGCAAGCCAGCAGCGGCGCCGTCGCCGAGGGCGCAGTCGGCGCGGGAACGGGCACGGTCGCATTCGGCCTGAAGGGCGGCATCGGTACCAGCTCACGTCATCTGCCGGAGCGTGCCGGCGCATACACGATCGGCGTGTTGGTCCAAACGAATTTCGGCGGCTTGCTGACGATCGCCGGCGTGCCGATCTGGAAGCAGCTCGGCATGAATCCTTTCGCGCCGCCGCCCGCCCCGCCCAATGCGGGATCGATCATGATCGTCGTCGCCACCGACGCACCGCTCTCCGATCGCAATCTCGAACGCTTGGCGAAGCGTGCACTCGTCGGACTGAGCCGCACGGGCGCGACGGTCGCGAACGGCTCGGGCGATTACGTCATCGCATTCTCCACCGCGCAGGAAGTCCGTCGCACACTCGCGCGCCGCAGCTCGGTCGCGACGTTCCCGGAGCTGCCGAACGAAGCGATGACGCCACTGTTCCAAGCCGTCGCCGAAGCAACCGAGGAAGCCGTAGTGAATTCGCTGCTGCAAGCACGATCGATGCGCTCGGCGTTGTCGAGCGTCGACGCGCTCGATCCGGAAGTCGTGCGACGCGCGCTACGCTGACGAGAGTCTTAGAGGCGCTTGACCATGAAAGCCGAGCTCGCGGGGCAGATCCCCGCGAACTCACGCGTTGCCGCAATCTCGGGCGGCGCGCTCGCACGACTTGCGCTCGCGTAGCCACGCCGCGCGAAGAACGATTCTGCGGTTGTAGTTAGCAGATACACCGCACGCGCGCCGCGGGACAGTGCGTATGCTTCTACGTGCGCAACGAGCGCCGCGCCCAATCCCGCCGAGCGATGCTCCGGCCGCACGACGAGCGAGCGCAGCAGCGCGCTCGACCCGCACAGCTCGACACCAACCAATGCCGTCGGCGCAGCAGCGGGACCGCAGAAGAAGAAATGCTCCACGTGCGTATCGGTCAAGTCCGACGACGGCAAATCGGCCGCGTCGAGCAGTGCAGCGACTGCAGCTTTGGAAGGCTTCGATGCGATCGATGTCGTGCTCATAGTTGCGCGCAGTTCGCGCTGATTCGCAATTTCACCGGGCCGCGACGCGCCCTCGCGGTTTGCCCGAGAGATAGTACCAATCGCGCTGGTCTTCCAAAATATTCTTGTGCGCGCACGGCACATGTCGAATTGGTATGCAGAACCACCCGCGGCGTGCATTTTTTGCGCGCGCAGCGCGCGTTGCTACGCGCATTTTCCTGCAGTAAACCTGCATCGGGGACACGCAATCCGAACCACGGAGGAGCGAAGAATGAGGTCTCTTCGACACCTGCGCACATATTTCCTATCTGCGCTGCTAGGACTTGGCTCACTGCTCGCGCTGCCGATTGCGAACGCCGCCTGCTCGGCGACGTGGAGTGCGACCGCTGTCTACACCGGCGGCATGACCGCCAGCTTGAGCGGCATCGAATATCGAGCGAACTGGTGGACACAGGGCGACAACCCCGCGACCCACAACGGCGGACCCGGTAGCGGGCAGCCGTGGACGAGCCTCGGCAATTGCTCGGCGCAACCGCCGCCGCCACCTCCACCTCCGCCGCCGCCACCACCACCGCCCGGCAGCTTGCTGTTCAGTCCGTACAAGGACATCACGATCAGCATGAA
>Ga0075431_100001861_pt1 | contig 19979 bp, 22 predicted proteins | sample RhiMetdeltSRZDD5_FD_75297 | JGI IMG/M metagenome (GOLD analysis project Ga0075431, IMG submission 75297) | Populus rhizosphere microbial communities from Tennessee, USA - Rhizosphere MetaG P. deltoides SRZDD5 | ecosystem: Host-associated > Plants > Roots > Rhizosphere > Soil | place: USA... | reverse complement strand
AGCGCGATCTCGCCGAGCTCGTTGATGAGCACTGCGCTATCGGCAAGGGCGGGCGAGGCGAGCAACCGTCGCAGCAACGTCGTCTTGCCGCTGCCGAGAAACCCGGTGACGATGTGGATCGGCAGCCGCATCGCGTCAGGGCGCGCGCGCGCGTTCCGCTCGCACGAACGCCAGCAGCCCGGTGTCGGTTGGATCGAGCTTGCGGCCGGACAGCCGTTCCGCGGCGGACCACACCTCGGCGAAGCTCAGCAGCACCTGCGCGCGGCCGGTCGGGCCGCGCAACACCCAGCCGCCGCCGGCGGCCGGCTCGAGCCGCAGACGATAGTAGCGCAGGACTTGGTTCGCCAGCCGCAGCTGGATTCGCCGGGCGCGGTCGCGCGCAATGCGATCTTGCGGCTCCTGGAACAGCGCGGCGCCGGGCGCGGCAGCGGCTGCCGCGCCTCCCGCCAGCATGCCGCAGAGCGCGCACATCGGACGCTCACGCCGGCTTCGGGTAGCGCTGGCGGAAGTCGGCCGCCATCGCCTCGAAGGTGCAGAACCGGGCACCGGGATGACTCAGAATGTGATTGAACAGCCGCTCCAGCATCAGCAGCACATGCGGCCGGCCCGCGACATCGGGGTGGATCGAGACGGCGTAGACCGCATAGTCCATCTCGCGATAGACCCAATCGAACTGGTCGCGCCACATCTCTTCGAGATCGCGCGGGTTGGCGAAGCCGTAGCTGTTGGGCGCGGACTTGATGAACATCATCGGCGGGAGATCGTCGAGATGCCAGCTCGCCGGAATCTCGACCAGGTCGGTCACCCGGCTGCCGCGCACCAGGGGCTTCATCCACTCGCGCGGGTGCTTTGCGTAGTCGATCTTGGTCCAGCTGTCGCCGACCCTTACGTAGTACGGCAGGAAGTCGTGGTGCATCAGGCTCTGGTCGTATCGGATGCCTTTACGCAGCAGCAGGTCGACCGTTGCGGGACTGAGCTCCCACCAGGGCGCGATATACCCGCGCGGCGGCTTGCCTGTAAGTTTCGTCGCCAGCTCGATGCATTTGTCCAGCACCGCCTCTTCCTGCTCCGGGGTCATGGCGATCGGATTCTCGTGCGTGTAGCCGTGCAGCCCGATCTCGTGGCCTGCGTCCGCCACCTCCTGCATCTGAGACGGAAACGTCTCCATCGAATGCCCGGGCGTGAACCAGGTCGTCTTGATCTGATACTTGTCGAAGAGCTTGAGCAGGCGCGGCACGCCCACCTCGCCCGCGAACATGCCGCGCGAGACGTCGGTCGGCGAGTCTTCGCCTCCATAGGAGCCCAGCCAACCGGCCACCGCATCGACATGGACCCCAAACGCACAGTGAACGGCCTTTGTCATGATCCCATCTCTCACATCGTCACAGGCAAGCCCGACCTGGACCGGCACGATCCCGGCAATGGTCGAGCGGCGATCCTAGTGTGGAAGCAAACCGCGCGTCGAGTTCTCGGCCGAACTGCGCACGGTCACGTCGCTTCAGCGATGATCGGGTTGACCAGCTTGCCGACGCCCGCCACCTCCACCTCCACGACGTCGCCGGGCTTCAGGAACACCGGCGGGTCACGCCGCGCGCCGGTGCCGACTGGGGTCCCGGTCGCGATCAAGTCTCCCGGCGCCAGGGTGGTGAAGGTCGAGACGTATGCAATGATGCGACGAAACGAGAACATCAGGTTGGCGGTGGTGTCATCCTGGCGGGTCTCGCCGTTGACCCGCGTGGCCACGCGCAGGTCATCGAAGCGCTCGAAGGCATCAGCCGTCGCCATCCACGGGCCAATCGAGCCGGTGCGGTCGAAGTTCTTGCCCTGGGTGACGTTGAACTTGCCGTGCCGCGTCCAGTCGCGGATCGTGCCTTCGTTCATGCATGTGAGGCCGGCGATGTGTTGCTCGGCGTCAGCCTCGGCAATCCGCCGGCCGGCCTTGCCGATCACGATCACGATTTCGCCTTCGTAGTCGAGCTCCGCCGACTCGATCGGCCGCACGATCGCTTGCCGATGGCCGACGAATGAGCCCGGCGTGCGCATGAAGATGCTGGGGTATTTCGGTAGCTCGGAGCCGTCGCGATATTCGGCGTTGCGGTTGGCGTAGTTGACGCCGATGCACAGGATCTTTTCCGGCGCTGGAATCGGTGGCAGGAACGTCACCGCGGCCGGGTCGACGCTCGGCTTGGAGCGAACGGCCACGTCGCGCGCGCGTTCGATCGCGCTTGCGGCCAGGAGCTGCCGTAGATCGGCGATGCCGCCAAGCCGATCGCTCAGGTCCACGATCCCGGCGTCGGTCCAAGCACCGAACCGTCGGCGACCGTCGACCTCGAAGGAAAGCAAGTTCATCTACCGACCCCCCGACACCGATTTGACATTTGCTTTTGGCTGGATCGCGATCAAGGTGCCTTGCACCATCTCGGTATCTGGCTTGGCCGCCGATGTCACCCGTTTCGCCGGTCGCACCGCTCCTCGACGAACTGCACGCCGCCCGGCCGGTGCGCGCCTGGTCGCTGATCGTCACGCTCTTTGGCGATGCCATCGTGCCGCGCGGCGGGAGTCTGTGGCTCGGGTCGCTTACCGAGATCATGGCGTTGTTCCGCATCGATGCCGGCCACGTGCGCACCGCCATGTCGCGCCTCACCGCCGACGGCTGGCTGACGCGGGCGCGGATCGGACGCAACACTTACTACCGCCTGTCCAAGCAGGCCGAGGCCAGCTTTGCGGCCGCGACTCGGCGGATCTATTTCGGCCTCGAGCCGCCGTTCGACGGGCGCCTGCGCATCGCGCTCCTGGGCCCGGGTGTCGACGACCGGTCAGCGGTCCGCCCCGCACTTGCGGCCGCCGGCTTCGCCGCGCTCTCGCCGACCGCCTATGTCGGGGTCGCGGACCCGCCGGTTGAGCTTTCGGCAACGCCGGGCGTGTTCGTTCTGCGTGCAGCCGCCGACGACTCACGAAAGGTCGCGGAAGCGGCTTGGAGGCACCGCGCCCTCGACGTCGAGTATCGCCGGTTCCTCGACCGCTTCGAACCGACTGCGCACGCGCTCACCGCCGGAGCAACGCTCGACGGTGCCGACGCGATGGTCACCCGGACCCTCCTGATCCACCACTTCCGCCGCGTGGTGTTGCGCGATCCCGGGCTGCCGGCGGTGTTGTTGCCGCCGGACTGGCCGGGGATGCAAGCTCGCGCGCTGGCGGCGCAGCTCTATCGTCGCCTGGTGCCGGCGTCGGAGGCATGGCTCGAGCGGCGGGCGCGCGGCGAGCACGGCCCATTGGGGCCTCCGGATGCGATGTTCAAAGATCGCTTTTCAAGGCCTTAATTGCCTGATTCTTCACTGCATTTTCCATCTCGATCGAATGCAATGTTACAGAAACGATTGACTTTCATAATTGTTGTAACATAATATCTGGGCAAAAGGCCGCAGAGGCCTCTCGGCGGAGGAAAGAGTGTATACGCAGGCTCTCAATACGCGCGAGGCGCCGGACGGCACGGCCGATCCGGAGCGCGAGGCACGCTTCCAGGCCCGCATCGACGCCGAAGAGAAGATCGAGCCGAACGATTGGATGCCGGAAGCGTACCGGCGCACGCTGATCCGGCAGATCGCCCAGCACGCCCATTCCGAGATCGTCGGCATGCTGCCGGAGGGCAACTGGATCACTCGCGCGCCGTCACTGCGCCGCAAGGCCGCGCTGCTCGCCAAGGTGCAGGACGAAGGCGGGCACGGCCTCTATCTCTATGCCGCCGCCGAAACGCTCGGGGTCGCCCGCGAGGAGCTGGTCGAGCTCCTGCTCGCCGGCATGCAAAAGTACTCGTCGATCTTCAACTACCCGACGCTCACCTGGGCCGACATCGGCGCCATCGGCTGGCTGGTCGACGGCGCCGCGATCATGAACCAGATCCCGCTCTGCCGCTGCTCGTACGGTCCGTATGCGCGTGCCATGATCCGCATCTGCAAGGAGGAGAGTTTCCATCAGCGTCAAGGTTTCGAGATCATGCTCACGCTCTGCCGCGGCACGCCGCAGCAGAAGGCGATGGCGCAGGATGCATTGAACCGCTGGTGGTGGCCGGTGCTGATGATGTTCGGACCGTCCGACCGTGAAAGCCAGCACACCGACAGCGCCATGCGCTGGCGCATCAAGCGCTTCACCAACGACGAGTTGCGTCAGAAGTTCGTCGACGCGACCGTCCCGCAGGCGCATCACCTGGGACTGACGGTGCCCGACCCGGCGCTGAAGTTCAACGCAGCGAGCGGACACTGGGAGTTCGGCGAGATCGATTGGAGCGACCTCAAGCGCGTCATCGCCGGTGACGGACCTTGCAACCGGGAGCGCATGAGGGCGCGCAGGGCGGCGCATCAGGACGGCGCCTGGGTGCGTGAGGCGGCGCTCGCGCACGCCGAAAAGCGGCGGCGGCGCGCGCAGGCGGCCGTGCAGATCGCGGCGGAGTAGTCGTCGTGTCCTGGACGATACCGCGCAAGTTTCTCGCGACCCCGGGTCCGCGCTTCGCTTCGCACGGCTTGTCCGGGGTACGTGAATAGGAGGCGCGACATGGCCGATAAGAACTGGCCGCTGTGGGAAGTGTTCATCCGCACTCGCAACGGCATGGCGCACCGGCACGCCGGCAGCGTGCACGCCGTCGACGCCGCGATGGCCTTGCAGAATGCTCGCGACGTCTATACCCGCCGCGGCGAAGGGCTCTCGATCTGGGTCGTTCCCTCAGCCGCCATCACCGCCTCCGACCCGGCCGACAAGGGCCTGATGTTCGAGCCGACGGCCTCGAAGATTTACCGCCACCCGACGTTCTACGACGTGCCGGACGAAGTCGGGCATATGTGAGTCGGATGACAGACGACAGACGACAGACGACGGATAACAGGAGCGTCGGCGGCGGCAACGGGCTTCCGTCGCCAGTCGTCTGTCCACCGTCGTCCGTGTTCGAGTACACCTTGCGGCTCGCCGACAACGCGTTGATCCTCGGCCATCGCCTATCGGAATGGTGCGGGCACGCCCCGGTCTTGGAGGAAGACCTGGCGCTCCCCAACATGGCGCTCGACCTCATTGGCCAGGCGCGCGCGCTTTATGCCTATGCGGCCGAGCTCGAGGGGGAGGGCCGGCACGAGGACGCGCTTGCCTACCTGCGCGATGCCGGCGACTTCCGCAACGTGCTGCTGGTCGAGCAGCCGAACGGCGATTTCGCCGTCACCATGATCCGGCAGTTGTTGTTTGCGAGCTATGCGCACCCGCATTTCGAGGCGCTCGCGCACTCCAGGGACGCCACGCTCGCAGCGATTGCCGCCAAGGCGGCGAAGGAAATGGCGTACCACGTGCGCCATTGCGGCGAGTGGACGATCCGGCTTGGTGACGGCACCGAGGAAAGCCACGCGCGCGCCCAGGCCGCGCTCGACGAGCTGTGGCCGTTCACCGGCGAGCTGTTCGAAGTCGATGCGACCGAGCGCGCGCTGGTGGAGGCCGGACTTGCGGCCGACTCCGCGTCGTTGCGGCCGGATTGGGATCGCACCATTGCCGAGGTGCTTGCGCAGGCGACACTGACGCGCCCGCGCGACGCCTGGATGCAGAGTGGTGGGCGCGCCGGCCGCCACTCGGAGCACCTCGGCTACATTCTCGCCGACATGCAGTTTCTGCAACGTGCCTATCCAGGAGCGGCGTGGTGAGCGCAGTCGCGCATGCACCGGCGCAAGGCGCGGCGCTGCGCGCGCGCGCCTGGGAGGTTGCGGCCAAGGTCGTCGATCCGGAAATCCCGGTCCTGACGATCGAAGACCTCGGCGTGCTGCGCGACATCAAGGTCGAGGACGGCAAGCTCGAAGTCTTCATCACCCCGACTTATTCGGGCTGTCCGGCCATGTTCGTGATCGCGCTCAATATCGAGGCGGCGCTCGAGGACGCCGGCTTCGGGCTCCCCAAAATCACTACCGTGCTGTCACCGGCCTGGAGCACTGACTGGCTGAGCGATGCCGGCCGGGCAAAGCTCAAGGCCTACGGAATTGCGCCGCCGGTCGGCAAAGCCGGGAGGCGCGCGCTGTTCGGGGACGAGACGGTAGCATGTCCGCGCTGCGGCTCAGGCGAAACCGAGCGCATCTCCGAGTTCGGCTCGACCGCCTGCAAGGCGCTGTGGCGGTGCCGCGTCTGCGCCGAGCCGTTCGACTATTTCAAATGCCTTTGAGGCGCACGTGGCCGTTGCCTTCCACACGCTCAAGGTCGCGGACGTGCGGCGCGAGACGCCGGAGGCGGTCTCGATCGCATTCTCGGTCCCGCCCGAGCTCGCCGGCGATTACCGCTTCCAGCCCGGGCAGCATCTGACCTTGCGCACGACGTTCGATGGCAGCGAGTGCCGTCGGTCGTATTCGATCTGCACCGCACCCGGGGACAACGAGCTGCGCGTCGCGGTGAAGAAGGTCGCAGACGGCCAGTTTTCCACCTGGATCAACGACGCCTTGAAGCCGGGCGACGCGATCGAGGTGATGACGCCGCAGGGGCGTTTCGGGCTCGCGCCCGACCCGGCCGCCGGGCGTATCTATCTCGCCATCGCCGCCGGCTCCGGCATCACGCCAGTGATGTCGCTCGCGCGCACGCTGCTCGCGCAGGAGCCGCGGAGCGAGTTCGTCCTGATCTATGGCAACCGCACCTCGCAAAGCATCATCTTCAAGGACGCGCTCGACGATCTCAAGGACCGCTTCCTCGAGCGCTTGACGGTGCATCACGTGCTCTCGCGCGAGCAGCAGGAACTGCCGCTGCTCAACGGACGTATCGACGCCGAAAAGATCGAGGCCCTGATCGGCGCGATCGCGCCCGCCGCCGAGATCGATCACGTCTTCCTGTGCGGCCCCGGCGATCTGATCGAGGGGAGCAAGGCGACGCTCTCCCGCCTCGGGGTGCCGGCCGCCCGCATTCACGTCGAGTATTTTTCTTCCGATGGTGCGCCGGTGCCGCCACGCGCGCCGGTCCGCCGAGAGTTCGCCGGCGAGACCGCGACGATCGCGACCACGCAGCTCACGCTGCAAGGCGCCGTGCATGTGATCCCGATGCGCGCGGACGAGACCATCGTCGATGCCGGGCTCCGGCACGGACTCGACATGCCGTACTCCTGCCGCGGCGGCATGTGCTGCACCTGCCGCGCCAAGCTGATCGAAGGCGAGGTCGCGATGGACCTCAACTACTCGCTCGAGCCCTGGGAGCTCGCGGCCGGCTACGTGCTCACCTGCCAGTCGCACCCGAAGACGCCGCGCCTGGTCGTGGACTACGACCAGGTGTGAGGCGCCCATGTCCCTGGGCGGCAGGCCCATCGGCGGAAACGACAAACGCGACGTTGGCAAGCTAGCGCTCGTTCTGCTGGCGTTGACTCACCTCTCCCCAAAGGTGAAGAGGCAGCGCCGCGTCCGCCAAACTGGGTGAAACTGCTCTAATCCTTCGGCCGCTTGTCGATCACGCGCTTGGCCTTGCCGAGCGAGCGCTCGATGCCGCCCGGATCGGCGACGGTGCAGCGGGCGGTGACGCCGACGCGCTGCTTGACGAGATCCGCCAAGCGCCTGCCGGCGGCGCCTCTCGCGTCCGCCGACGCAAGCGGCGGCCGCGCCTCCACCATGATCTCGATCTCGTCGAGCCGGCCTTCGCGCGTCAGCACGATCTGGTAGTGCGCGCTCAGGCTCTCGATTTCCAGCAGCAGCTCCTCGATCTGGGTCGGAAAGACGTTGACGCCGCGCACGATCATCATGTCGTCGGTGCGGCCGGTAACCTTCTCCATCCGCCGCATGCTGCGCGCGGTCCCGGGCAGCAGCCGGGTCAGGTCGCGCGTGCGATAGCGGATCACCGGCATGCCTTCCTTGGTCAACGACGTGAACACCAGCTCGCCGCGCTCGCCGTCAGGCAGTGCTTGGCCGGTCTGCGGGTCGATGATCTCGGGATAGAAGTGGTCCTCCCACACGTGCAGACCATCCTTGGTCTCGACGCACTCGTTGGCGACGCCGGGACCGATCACCTCGGAGAGGCCATAGATGTCGACCGCGTCCATGTCGAAGGCTTGCTCGATCTCTGCGCGCATCGAGTTGGTCCACGGCTCGGCGCCGAAGATGCCGACTTCGAGCGACGAGGCCCGCGGATCGATGCCCTTGGCGCGAAACTCGTCGAGGATCGCCAGCATGTAGGATGGCGTGACCATGATGATATCGGGCTCGAAATCGGCGATCAGCGCCACCTGCCGTTCGGTCATTCCGCCGGAAATCGGGATCACGGTGCAGCCGAGCCTTTCGGCTCCGTAGTGGGCGCCGAGCCCCCCGGTGAACAGGCCGTAGCCGTAGGCGACGTGCACCTTCATGCCGGGCCGGCCGCCGGAGGCGCGGATCGAGCGCGCCATCACATCCGCCCAGGTATCGATGTCCTTGGGGGTATAACCGACGACCGTCGGCTTGCCGGTGGTACCCGAGGAGGCGTGGATGCGCACGATGCGGTCACGCGGCACCGCGAACATCCCGAACGGATAGTTCTCACGTAGATCCTGCTTGGTGGTGAAGGGAAAGCGGGCAAGGTCTTCCAGGTGCCGGAAGTCCTGCGGATGCACGCCGGCGGCGTCGAACTTTTGCCGGTAGGCCGCGACGTTGTCGTAGGCATGCGCGAGCGTCCACCGCAAGCGCTCGAGCTGCAGCGCCGCGATCTCGTCGCGCGAGGCGGTCTCGATCGGCTCCAGGCGGTACGGAACGTAGGCGGACTTGTCGAGCATCACAGCCTTCGCAATGCCGGCGCTTGACCCGGCAAAACCACCCCCGAGCAGCGAATCTCAAATGCGAGATGGATGCGCGGGTCAAGCCGGTGCCTGACGGGCAGCGGCAAGGTCACGCCTTCGCCCCAAGGGCGCCGCGCAGCCTGGCGCTCGGCACCAACTCGCCGCCGATCATGCGCGAGTGGCCGCGAAACTCGGCGATCACGAACCCCTCCTCCCGCGTCACCGTAATGTCGTAGATCCCGGAGCGCCCGGCGCGCGTCCGCTCGACCGCGCGCGCGACCAGATGATCGCCAAGCTTCGCGGGATTGACGAAGGTGATGGCGCAATGCTGCGCGACCGTCCGCTCGTTGTAGGTGTTGCAGGCGAACGCGAAGGCGGAATCGGCTAACGTGAAGATGAAACCGCCGTGGCAGATGTTGTGGCCATTGACCATCGGCGCCGTCACCGTCATCGCCAGCGTCGCCTGGCCGGGCGCGACCGCGATCAGCGCCATCCCGAGCCCCCGGCTTGCCACGTCGTCCGCCCACATCGCGTCCGCACAGGCACGGGCCATGCCGCCTGCGTCCATTGATCGCGCTCCGTAATGGTCCCGAGGCCGCCCGAGCAGCGCCGGCATAAGAGCTTGACGGACGCCTTGGTCGCACACCTAGTATGGTTCCACGACCATGCGTGTCAAACGCCGCCGGAGCCCGCAGCAACTTGTTTCGGCGAGCGCGCGTCAACGGAGGATTTCATGCGACGTATTCAAACCACGCTGACGACCACCATCGCGGCGCTGATCATGAGCGCTGCCGCGGCCAACGCCGAGATCAAGATCGGCTCGGTGCTCTCCGTTACCGGCCCGGCCTCGTTCCTCGGCGACCCGGAGAAGAAGACGCTGGAGATGTACGTCGCCGACATCAACGTCAAGGGCGGGATCAACGGTCAGCCGATCAAGCTGGTGATCTACGACGACGGCGGCGATCCCAACCAGGCGCGCACCTTCGCGACGCGTCTGATCGAAGAGGACAAGGTCGATGCGCTGCTCGCCGGCTCGACTACGGCCACCACGATGCCGATCATCGCGCTCTCCGACGAAGCCAAGATACCGCTGATCAATTTCGCCGGAGCGGTGCAAGCGGTCTATCCGGTCAAGCCCTGGAACTTCAAGACGCCGCACACCGACCTGATGGCGTGCGAGAAGATCTTCGAAGACTTGCGCAAACGCAATCTCAGCAAGGTCGCGTTGATCTCCGGCACCGACGCGTTCGGCAAGTCGATGCGCGATCAGTGCATGACGGTGGTGCAGAAGTACGGCATCGACGTGATCCACGAAGAATCCTATGGGCCGCGCGACAGCGACATGACCCCGCAGCTTACCAACATCAAGGGCAAGGCAGGCCTGCAGGCGGTGATCAACCCGGGCTTCGGACAGGGCCCGGCGATCGTTACGCGCAACTACCGCCAGCTCGGCATCACGGCGCCGCTGTACCAGAGCCACGGCGTCGGCTCGAAACAATTCATCGACCTCGCCGGTGCCGCCGCAGAGGGCGTGCGGCTGCCGGCTGCCGCGCTGCTGGTTGCCGAAAAGCTGCCCGACAGCGATCCGCAGAAGAAGGTGGTGGTCGATTACAAGAAGACCTACGAGCAAAAGACCGGCCAGCCGGTCTCGACCTTCGGCGGGCACTCCTACGACGGATTGATGCTGCTGGTCGAGGCGATGCAGCGTGCGAAGGGCGCCGACAAGGCCAAGGTGCGTGCCGAGCTCGAGAAGACCCGTGCCTTCATGGGGACCGGCGGGGTCGTCAACATGTCGCCGACCGACCACCTCGGCCTCGATCTCACCGCCTTCCGCATGCTGGAGATCAAGAACGGCGACTGGACGCTGGTGGAGTAGCAAACCGCGTTGCGTAGTCCGGGCGCCGCGCACGGGTGCGTTGCATGTCCGGAGCTATAGTCGACGTCGACGCTTAGAAACCGCGACCCGCGTCAGCGCTGCAGCTTGCCGCTGCAACGCCCGCGGAGACGGGTGAAGGAGCCATGCCCGAATTCCTTCAATTCCTGGCCTCAGGGCTGACCGTCGGTGCGATCTACGCCCTCGTCGCACTGGGTTTCACGCTGATCTACAACGCCTCCGACGTCATCAATTTCGCGCAGGGCGAGTTCGTCATGTTGGGCGGAATGGTGACGGTGTTCGCCGCGCTCGCGGGGGTGCCGCTGCCGCTCGCGGCCGTGCTTGCCGTCATCGTCGCGGTCGCGGTCGGCCTGCTGCTGCACAAGCTGGCGATCGAGCCTGCGCGCGGCGCCTCGGCGGTCACGTTGATCATCATCACGATCGGAGCCTCGATCCTGCTGCGCGGGGTCGCGGCGGTTGTGTTCGACAAGCGCTTCCACTCGCTGCCGCCGTTCGCGGGATCCGATCCGTGGCTGGTCGGCGGCGCCGCGGTGCTGCCGCAAAGCCTGGTCGTGCTCGCCGGAACGGCCGCGATCGTGACCGCGCTGTGGGCGTTCATGGCGCACACCCTGACCGGCAAAGCCTTGATCGCGACGGCGTCGAACCGGCTCGCCGCGCGCCTCACCGGCATCAACACCGACCGCATCGTCGGGCTGTCGTTCGCGGTTTCGGCGGGGATCGGCGCCGTCGGCGGCATTCTGGTCACGCCGATCACGTTGACGAGCTACGACGTGGGCACGCTGCTGGCGCTCAAGGGCTTTGCCGCCGCGATGCTCGGCGGCATGGGCAACCCGCTGGGCGCCGTCGCCGGCGGCCTGATCGTCGGCCTGCTGGAGGCGTTCGGCGCAGGCTACATCTCCTCCGCCTACAAGGATGCCATCGCGTTCCTGGTGATCCTGGCGGTCCTGTTCCTGCGACCGCAAGGCCTGTTGGGCAGCGCCGGCGTCGAACGCGTTTGACCCGATGCGGCTGCGCACGAGCAATGTGACCGTCGTGGCCGCCGTGGCGGCGCTCGTTGCCGTGCTGCCGCTGGTGCTGCCCTCGCCGTTCTATTTCCGCATCGCAGCCTTGGTGTTCATCTTTGCCCTCGCCGTGCTTGGGCTCAATCTGCTGATGGGTTTCGCCGGACAGGTCAGTCTCGGACATGCCGGTTTCTTCGGAATCGGCGCCTATGCGGTGGCGATCGGGCCGACACATTGGGGCGTGCCCTCGTGGGCGGCGCTACCCGCCGGCGCCGCCGCCGCCGGCCTGCTGGCCTATCTCGTCGGGCGGCCGATCCTGCGGCTGCGCGGCCACTATCTTGCCGTCGCGACTCTCGGAATGGGCCTCCTGATCGCGATGGTGTTCACCAACGAGGCGCGGCTGACCGGCGGGCCGGACGGCATGCCGGTGCCGCGGCTCGAGCTGTTCGGCTGGCGCGTGCGCGGCTCGATCACCTGGTACTGGGTTTCCGGAGTGACGCTGGTGATCGGCGTGTGGCTTGCCACCAACCTGATCGGCAGCCCGACCGGCCGCGCCTTTCGCGCCATCCATGACAGCGAAACTGCCGCCAGCATGCTCGGCATCGACCTCGCCCGCTACAAGCTCACCGCCTTCGTGCTCTCCGCCGTCTATGCGGCAGTGGCCGGCGCCTATCTCGCTCTGTTCGACGGGCTGGTGACGCCGGCCACGGCCGGGTTCCTGCGCTCGATCGAGTTCGTCAGCATGGCGGTCCTGGGTGGGCTGGGCTCGATCCTCGGCAGCCTCGTCGGCGCGGCGGTGCTGGTGGTGCTGCCGCAGATGCTCACCGTCTTCCACGATTACGAGCACATCGCGCTCGGCCTGATCATGATCGTGTTCATGATCTTTCTGCGTGCCGGCATCGTGCCGTCGCTCGCCGCCGTCGTTGCCCGGAGGGTCGGATGAGCGCGCTCGCGGTCACCGACATCGGCATCGAATTCGGCGGCCTCACTGCCCTCGACCGGGTATCGTTCTCGGTCGAGATCGGCGAGATCTTCGCGGTCATCGGCCCGAACGGCGCCGGCAAGACCACGCTGTTCAACATCATTTCCGGTCTCTATCGGCCGCGCTGCGGACGCGTCACCCTCAACGATGAGGACGTCACCGCGCTGGCGCCGCATCAGCTCGCGCGCAAGGGGCTGTCGCGCACTTTTCAGAATCTGCAGGTGTTCTTCCGGATGTCTGCGGCCGAGAACGTGATGGTCGGCCGCCACCTGCACGAGGACCGCAGCGTGCTCGCGCACCTCGTCTCGCTGCCTTCGGTGTGGCGGCAGAACGCCCGCACGCGAGCGCAGGCCGAGGACTTGCTTGCCCTGGTCGGCTTGCGCGGCGACGCCGATCGAGGGGCCGGCACGCTCGCCTACGGCGCGCTCAAGCGGCTGGAGATCGCGCGGGCTCTCGCCACCGAGCCGAAGGTGCTGCTGCTCGACGAGCCGGCGGCCGGCTGCAACGCGGTCGAGACCGCCGAGATCGACGCCGTGATTCAGCAGGTCGCCGCGCAAGGCGTCGGCATCGTGCTGGTCGAGCACGATATGCGGCTGGTGATGAAGGTGTCGCATCGTATCCACGTTCTCGACGCCGGACGGACCTTGGCATCTGGAACGGCGGCCGAAGTGCGCGCCAATCCCGCCGTAGTCGCCGCCTATCTCGGCACCGCGGGCGAGCATGGACCAAGCCATGCTCGCCATTGAAAACGTGGTCAGCCGCTATGGTCGCATCGAGGCGGTGCACGGCGTCTCGCTGACCGTGGCGGCGGGCGAGATCGTTACTCTGGTCGGCTCCAACGGCGCCGGCAAGACCACGCTGCTGCGCGCGATCTCGGGGGTGCAGCCGATCGCGCGGGGAAGCATCGCATTCGAGGGCAGACCGATCCATCGCCTGGCGCCGCACCTGCGGGTGCGGCTCGGCATCGCCCAGGTGCCGGAGGGCCGGCAGGTGTTCGGCCCGCTGTCGGTCGACGACAACCTGCGGCTGGGCGCCTGGGCGCGACGCGGCGCCGATCTTCGCACCGATCTCGACATGGTCTATGCGACCTTCCCGGCGCTCGGCGGCAAGCGCGCGGTGCCGGCCGGCTCGCTGTCCGGTGGGCAGCAACAGATGCTGGCGATCGGTCGCGCCCTGATGGCGGCGCCGAAGCTGCTGCTGCTCGACGAGCCGTCGATGGGCCTGGCGCCGATCCTGGTCGAGCAGATTCTCGCTGCCATCGCCGAGCTCCGCCGCAGCGGCGTCACCGTGCTGCTGGTCGAGCAGAATGTCACCGCCGCGCTCGCGATCGCCGACCGTGCCTACGTGATCGAGACCGGCCGCATCGTGCTTTCGGGCGCGAGCGGCGCGGTCGCGCAAGATCCGCGCGTGCGCGAAGCCTATCTCGGGCTCTGATCGTGGCGGCCGGGCGCGCGCAAGGCCTGCACCTGCGCTCCGGCGGCGCCGGCGAGCGGCTGCTGGTGCTGCTGCACGGGCTTGGCGCCAACAGCGCGGTCTGGCGCCGCTTGATCCCGGTCATCGACGCGCGCTGGCAGGGCCGGTGGCTCGCGCCGGACTTCCGCGGCCACGGTCGCTCGCCCCATCAGGGACCGTACGGTTATGCTGCCCATGCGGCCGACGTCGCCGCGCTCATCGCCGACCAAAATGCAGGCGACGTGACCTTGCTCGGGCATTCGTTCGGCGGCGTCGTAGCCGCGCTCATCGGAACCGGCTGGTTTGGGCCGCGTGTGCGCCGGGTCTTGGCTTTCGGGGTCAAGATCGACTGGACCAAGGACGAGGTGAACAAGGCACGCGAGCTGGCCGCGCGCCCCGCCCGGTCGTTCGCGACGCACGGCGAGGCGGTCGAGCGCTTCCTCAAGGTCTCCGGCCTGCACGGACTGGTCGACCCGCAGTCGGAGGATGCCGCCGCCGGCGTGGCCGGCGTAGACGGCGATTTCCGCGTCGCGATGGATCCGCGCGCCTACGCGGCCGTGGGTCCCTCGATCGAGCGCATCCTGCTGCTGTGCGAAGCGCCGCTCCGGCTCGCTGCCGGTAGCAGCGATCCGATGGTCTCGGTTGCTGCCATGCGCCGCATCGACCCCGCCGCCGTCTCCCTCGAAGGCGCCGGCCACAATGTGCACTGGGAAGCCCCCGAGCTGGTGTGGCGGTTCGTTGAGCGGGCCGGCAGATAGAATGCACCGGCGTCGTCCCGGCCGAGCGAGCAGCGCCAGCGAGCGCCGGGACTCATGCCCCCAGCGCTTCGGGTCAAGGTTCATGCCGTGCTACAGGGATCCCGGATCGCCGCCTTCGGCGGCGTCCGGGATGACACTCCGATTGGATGCACAGGTAACCCGCGATGCGCATGTCGATCTTCTCGGTGCAGGATCACCATCCGGCGGGACCGCGCACGGTGCCGCAGCTGTACGGCGAGATTGTCGCGCAGGCGGAGCTCGCCGAGCGGCTGGGCTACGACACGTTCTGGGTCGCCGAGCACCATTTCCACGAATACGGCGTGGTGCCGAACCCCGCGGTGATGCTCTCGACGCTGGCGCAACGGACTGCGCGGCTCAAGCTCGGCACCGCGATCTCCATCCTCACCTTCCACAATCCGCTCACGGTCGCCGAGAGCTACGCCATGGTCGACGTGCTCTCGGGCGGCCGGCTGGTGTTCGGCGTCGGCTCCGGCTACCTCGCCCATGAGTTTGCCGGCTACGCCATCGACCCGGCGGAAAAGCGTGACCGCTTCGACGAGAACCTGGCCGCGGTCAAACGGCTGCTCGCAGGCGAGCGCGTGACCTCGCACGGCCGCTTCCACGCGATCGATGCCGTCAAGCTCAACGTGCTGCCGCTGCAGCGCGAGGTGCCGCTCTACGTCGCCATCCTGCGCAAGGAGGCGGCCTACCACGTTGGGCGGCAGGGCCATAACATGCTGTGCGTGCCCTACGCGTCGCTGGAAAGCTTCGACGACATCGCCACGCTGATCGGCGAGTACAAGCGGGGCCGCGCCGAATCCGGCTCACCGGCGGGCGACAACAGCGCCGCTGTAACCTTGCACACGCATGTTGCCGACAGCGATGCGGTGGCGCGGCGCAACGCCGAGCAACCATTCAATCTCTATGTCGACACCCGCCTCTACGCCAGGAAGTCGACCTACGACGACGCCATGGAGAACGGGCTTCACCTGTTCGGCTCGACCGAGACGGTTGCCGACAAGCTGGAGGCGCTCTCGCGCATGGGGGTTGACCATGTCATGGCGCTGCAGAACTTCGGCCTGATGCCGCAGCATCTGGTGATGGCGTCGATGGAGCGGCTGATGCGCGAGGTGATGCCGCGCGTGCGTGAGCGGATCGGCGCGGCGAGCGCGGTCGCATGATCAGGCGCGCTTGAACGTCCTCGCCACATAATCGCGGATGCTCTCGGCGGTTTCCGGGGCGAGCCACACCGCCGACACCGCCGCGTCGTGAGCGGCGCCGTCGCGGCGGTAGCGCTCAGCGACCGGCCCACGGATATGCGCCTTGCTCAGTTCAAAGGCCTGCGGACGCAGGGTAGCCAGGCGTTCCGCCGCTTCGAGTGCGCGCGCCATCAGATCGACCGGCGCCACCACCTCATCGACCATGCCACGGTCGCGCGCGTCCTCCGGCGCGTAGGTCGCGGCGCCGAGGATCACCTCTGACAACCGCCGCGGTGCGGTGACGAAGCGCATGATCTCGAACGCCATCGCCGGGAACGGCAGCCCGACCTTAAGCTCGGTGACACCGATCCGCCCGCCCCCGCGTGCCATCACGCGATGGTCGGCGCAGCAGGCAAGCACGCAGCCGCCGGCGACCGCGTGACCGTTGATTGCTGCCACGACCGGCTTGGGAAAGAAGAACGCCGCCTCGTACAAGCGGCTGAGCGCCGGCAGGAAGCCGCGGAAATAGTTCGGCCCGCTCGAGGTCGCGCGCAAGAGGTCGACCCCGGCCGAGAAAATCTTGCCCTGGCCGGTGAGCACGACCGCCCTGGCTTCGGCGGTGTGGGATCCTTCGAGCCATGTGGCGAGCGCGGTGCAGAACTCGGTGTCAAGCGCGTTGGCCTTGCCGTGGTTCATGGTGACGACGGCGACGCAGCCCTGGTGGGTGATATCGAACACGGAGAGCTCCCTCATTGTGTCCTTAGGCGCAGCGCGCAGCCGAGCCGGGACCGTCAGAAACGCCAGCGCATCCGTAAGGTCCCGGATCGGCAGCGCAACGTCCGACGCTGCACCGCGTCCGGAACGCGAGGGTCTAGAGCGCCTTGGCCTGTTCGCGCAGCAGGAACTTCTGGATCTTGCCGGTCGCGGTCGTCGGCAGTGGACCGAACACCACCGACTTCGGCGCTTTGAAGTGCGCGAGCTCGTTGCGGCAGAAGGCGATCACCTCCTCGGCGGTCGCGGTCGCACCAGGCTTGAGCTGCACGAACGCGCACGGCGTCTCACCCCACTTCTCGTCCGGCCGCGCCACCACCGCGGCCAGCTGTACAGCGGGGTGGCGGTAAAGGGCGATCTCGACCTCGACGCTGGAAATGTTCTCGCCGCCCGAGATGATGATGTCCTTGGCACGGTCCTTGATCTCGACGTAGCCGTCCGGGTGCTCGACCGCGAGGTCGCCGGTATGCATCCAGCCGCCGGCGAACGCCGCGGCCGTCGCCTTCTCGTCCTTGAGGTAGCCGAGCATCACCGTGTTGCCGCGGATCAGGATCTCGCCGATGGTTTTGCCGTCGCGCGGTACGGGCTTGAGCGTTTTCGGATCGGCGACCCGGTGGCCCTCGACCACCGGGTAGCGCACCCCCTGGCGCGCCGTGAATGCTGCCCGCTCCTCGAGCGGCAGCGCGGCCCAGTCGTCCTGCGGCACGCACAGTGTCGAGGGCCCCTGCAGCTCGGTCATGCCGTAGATATGGGTCACCCGGAATCCGAGCTCCTCCATGCCTTTGATCACCTTGGCTGGCGGTGGCGAGCCGCCGGTCTGAATGTCGACGACGTGATCGAACGCGCGCCGCTGCTCCGCCGGCGCGCTCACCAGCATGTTGAGCACCGTCGGCGCACCGCACATGTGCGTGACGCCGTGCTCGGCAATCAGGGCGAAGATTTGCGCCGGATCTATTCTGCGCAGGCACACATGGGTGCCGCCCATGGCCGTGACCGACCACGGGAAGCACCAGCCATTGCAGTGAAACATCGGCAGCGTCCACAGATACACGGGCTTTGGCGGCAGCGGCCACGCCATGATGTTGCCGACCGATTCCAGGAACGTGCCGCGGTGGTGATACACCACACCCTTGGGATTGCCGGTGGTGCCGGACGTGTAGTTGAGCGCAATCGCGCTCGACTCGTCGGCGGGCAGCGTCCACGCGAAGTCCGGATCACCGCCGGCGATGAACTGCTCGTATTCGATCTCGCCCAGGCGTTCCCCGGGACCCGTGTACAGCGGGTCGTCGACATCGACCACCAATGGCCGACGCTTGAGCTGCTTGAGCGCGGGGCCGACCTGCGCGGCGTACTCGCGGTCCGTGATCAAAACCTTGGCTTCGCCATGCTGCAAAATGTAGGCGACGGTGGCGGGGTCCAATCGGGTATTGATGGTGTTGAGCACGGCGCCGAGCATCGGCACGCCGCAGTGGCACTCCAGCATTGCCGGCACGTTCGGCAGCATGGCTGAAACCGTGTCGCCCGCGCGCACGCCGCGGCGCGAAAGCGCGGCGGCGAGGCGGTGCGCGCGTTCCTCCAGCTGCCGATAGCTCAGCCGGCGCTCGCCGTGGATGACGGCGGTGCGGTTCGGATGGATGGCGGCCGTGCGGGCGAGGAACGTGACCGGTGACAGCGTTGCGAAATTGGCCGCGTTGGGCTTGAGGGCTGCGAACAGTCCGTTTGCCCGCCTGCCGGCCGTCCCACGCTTGGCCGGTTTGGCACTTTGCCGGGCCGCCTTGCCGGAGGCACGCAGTGCACGCACAGCGGTTTTCTTGCGTTTGGCCATGGCCGTCCCCTTTGACCCCTTTGTGGCGCCGGTTGGCCGCAGCCTAGCGCGATGGACGGCCCGGCGAAACGTGTTAGGGTCGCGCATCAAAGAACCAAGGGAGGACAGACATGGCAACACGGTACGTCGCCCTGGGCGCATCGCTGGCCGTGCTGGCGGCGCTCGCCGTCGCACCCCCGGCGGCCGCGCAGGAGCGCACCGTCAAGATCACCGGCTTCGGCGCGAAGTCCGGCGTCGTGCGCGTATTCGGCGTCAACAGCGAGGCCGCGATGAAGGCGGCCGCCGAGGACATCAACAAGTCCGGCGGCGTGACGCTCGGCGACGGCAGCAAGGCCAAGCTCACGGTCGAGTTCCTTGATGACCGGTGCAGCGCCGAGGAAGGCATTTCGGTCGTCCGCCGCATCGCTTCGAGCGACGCATTCATTGCGGTGGGACCGACCTGCTCGAACGTCGCCGAATCGCTGTTCGGCATTCTGCAGAAAAAGGTGGGCGACGCTTCCGACAGCGGCCTGCAGTTCCCGATCATCGCCGATGTCGCCGCCAAAGGCGGCCTCGCCAAGATATCCGAGTGGGCGTTCCGCAACGTTCCGAGCGAATTCGAGATGTACAAGTCCTTGTTCGCCTGGCTGAAGACGCAGCATCCGGACCTCAAGACCATCTACGGCGGCGTCGAGAAGGACTTCGCCCACTCTAACTCAACCTACGGCGTGATGAAGGACCAGGCCGGCCTCAACGGCTACCAGGTCGTCGGTACCGCCGAGTGGCTGCTCAACGACACCACGTTCTCCACGCAGGTGCGCGAGATGCGGCGCGCCAATGCCGATATCGTGGCGATCTCAGCGCACCCGTTCACCACCTGCGGCGTGCTCAAGGAGATGGACCGGCAGGGCGTGAAGCCGAAGCTTCTGGTCGGCCTCACCTCGTCGTCGAGCATCGAGACGTTGCAAGGCTGCGCCAAGCAGGCGGAAGGGATCATCATCCCGACGAGCTTCGCGCCGGTCACCCCGGAGGCCAAGAAGGCTGCCGACGAAGTCGCGAAGTTCGGCGGCAGCGCGGACCTGCACAGCGCCGCGGCCTACGAGATCATGTTCATCCTCAAGGACGTGATCGAGGCCCAGAAGATCATGGCCAAGCCGGACACCGTGGCGGCCGACCGCAACAAGATGCGCGAGGGGCTCGCCGCTCTCAAGGAGACGAAAGGCTTGCTCGGCAAGGTCGGCCGCACGCCCGACCGCGAGGCGATCAAGCCGTTCCTCTACGTCCACGCCAAGGACGGCAGCTGGCAGGTGTTGTACAAGCCGTCGTCGTAAGCGCCTCTCCTCGGTTGCCGGGGAGGTCGACGCAAAGCGCGTCGGGTCGGGGG